>JAEEGL012464314.1_pt1 | contig 36482 bp, 34 predicted proteins | sample 9134231 | NCBI WGS metagenome assembly JAEEGL01 (sample SAMN16246548, study PRJNA631951) | gut metagenome | biome: gut microbiome; feature: rumen; material: fiber-attached | host: Bos | place: Iran: Karaj | collected 2018-10 | reverse complement strand
TTTATAAAGGATAATCATAAATTAAGAGGAACAATTATTTCTAATTATATGATTGATAAGATAAGAATACAGGTTAATGATACTAAATATTATATTTATCCAAGTCAAACTAATGTATATTCATTATATGATGAACTTAAAGATGAAACTATTTTAAATGCCTTAAGTAATGCCAAAACAGTTAAGGTTAGTGTCTTTACAGGGCCTAATATAAGTGATGTTAAAAATAGTCTTAATTTAGATGGGGAAGGCTTTATGGAAATATTATCTGTTACTATTCCTACGGAAGGGGAAACTAGTACGCCAACATCTACTTCTACACCAACTAGTACTCCTACTAGTACACCTGAGGAAGGAACACTTGCTAGTGTGTTAATTAGTAATGGATATACTATTAATGATGATATTGTAACTAACTTTACTTTAGGTGAGACGGTTGCGGCAATAAGAACTAAACTTGGTAGTGATGTAACTATTGAAACTGATAAGAGTGTTATAGCAACGGGAGCCATTATCAAAAAGGGAAATGAAACATATAAGGTGGCTGTTAAAGGTGATATTACAGGAGACGGTATCATTGAAATAAATGATGTTAGTAAGTTATATAGGTACTATCGTAATAGAATTACGATGACTGGCGAATATGTTAAAGCTAGCGAGGTAACAGGGGACAATATCATAGAGATAAATGATGTAAGTAAATTATATCGATACTACAGAGGTAGAATTAATACATTGGGATAATATCTTGACAGGTATATCCCAATGTGTTAGGATACATAACTAAGGGAGTGAGTAAAGTTGAATAAGGAAATAAGAAAAATATTAGAGGAAGCAAATTTAGAAACATTACCAATAAGAGAAAAACATAAAAAAGAGGAAGAAGAGAAAAAGAAAAAAATCGATAATTTAAAATTGAAAGCTATAAATAATGCCAAAATTATTGAAAAAGAAATGTTAAAAGATTTTCTTAATAAGTATGAAGCACAATGCTTTAATATGGATAGAGAAAATGAATGTTCAGTAACTAGATCATACATGTCTGAAGAAGATTTTAATTATTTATATTTTCTTGGTGAGGATTTAGAGTTAGCTAAAGAATATAATGATAGGCATAGAGATAAAATTGTGATATGTTCTCATGAAAATGGTTCTAATAAGGAATTATTACCGGTATTTTTAGGTGAATTAGCTAATAGTGGATTAGGACATTTCTTTGAGTTTACAAATAATAAAATTATTTTAACTGGATCTTATAAGGAGATAGATGACTTCTTATTTGATGTTTCAAATGATGAATATGCTTTTAATTTTGATTTAGCTTTAGATGAGATGTTACGTGATACTCGTGATTCTGTACGTGAGTTAAGGATAAAAATGATCGAGTTAAATAAGAAAATTAAGAGAAATACAGCATTTATGTACCGCGAAATAGTTAATGAAATAGTTAAGCAATATAAGGAAAATCCAATTGTTAGTATTGATAGACACTTTTCAGTTGAAATTCCCCATTTTGGAACAAATGGACCAAAAAAGGAAAATGAATATGAAAAGAAATATTCTGATGCTGATAAGGAATTGATTGAAAAATATAATAACTGTGTTGAATTTGAAGATATGATCGTATATTTTGTTATTAATAATAATGGTAAACAAACATTAGTACCAACTTCTTATAGTAATTTAGAAGCAATTATTGAACGTAATGGTATTCATTTTGTTCTATCAAAACTAAATAGATTATATGTATCAATCAATTCTTATTTATTTGAAAGAGATATGTTAACTGTATTAGATGACAAACCTAAAGATAAAAAGAAAATAAGAAAAAAAGTAGATAATAATGAATTTGCTGATATGTCAAATGATGAGACGAGGTAGATTTTAAGCAATGAAAGAGAATGATAGAAAAATTGTTGAAGATTTTTTTAGTAAATTATCTGATAATGATAGAGAAAAGTTACAGATAGCTTTACTAGATCATGTCGATGAGTACCGAGATGATCCAATTAGAACTATTGCCAAATGTTTAAAGGAAAGTTTAAATACTAGGGAAGAAGAAAACTTAAAACCTGCTAATAAAATGGAACGTGGAAAAGAGTTAACGGCGTATTTAAATGGACCAATAAATGAAATGATTGATGATACTTGTCGCAAGCAAAAATCAGGTCGTTAGATATGATTATTAATTAATCCTTTTGGGGTAATGGAGGAGATATAATGAAGAATAAAGTAATCTTATTTGATTGGGGGAATATTGTTGAATCTTTTACGAAAGGATTTACTTGTCCAGATGCTTGGAATGAATTATTTCATAAATGTGGTTATGAGGGAGAAGAAGATGTTTTTTATAAGCTTAGTAAGTATCAGTTAAGTTGTATAAAAGATAGTAAGGAATTTGAAAAGGTGTATTGGTTAATAAAAAAAGATTTTGGATTAACTGCAACATATCAAGATTTTGTTGATATATATCTTGATACTTTTGACAAAACTTATTATTTTAAAGATGTAGCTGATTATGAGGTATCTTTAAAAGATAGATGTTATATTGGAATACTTTCTAATTTAACAATATTTGATAAACGAAGATTGACTAAGCAAATTGATTTAAGTAAATATGATTATGTTTTCTTATCATATGAAATGGGTGTTCGAAAACCAAATATAGAAATGTATAAAAAGGTAGAGAAGATACTACCAGTTAAGGGTAAAGATGTTTTATTTATCGATGACAGAAGTGATAATATAGAAACAGCAAATAAGATTGGTTGGAATACTTTGCAGGCAACGGGATTAGAACTTGATAAAATTAAAGAAAGATGTGAGCAATTTTTAAATGACAAATAAAGGGTGGTTATATGGTTAAAATAGAATTTAATAATATGATAGCTGATGATAATGAATTATGGATTACATTAACTAATTATTCAGCTAATATAAGTATTAATGAAAATACAAAAGGTTTATATTATCAATTAAAAATATTAGAAAATGATGAGGGAAAAATAAGATTTTATTTTGATAGTTTTGAAGATGCAGTAACATTTACTAAGATAATTGAAGATTATAATAATTTAGAGGATATAGTTATGGCATATGAAAAACATTATAAGAGAGAAGAATTTGATAATAAGCAAAAGACAACTAAGGGAACAATGATCTCAATAAGTAATGAAATGGTTGATGCGTTAATTGCAAAATATTATGGAAGTGGAAAAGATTATTTAGTTACTGCTAAACATACGGAAGAAATCAATGATAATAATCAGTTAGAAGTTCAATTCTTTGTAATGGAATATATTAATTATGGCAAATTTAGACAAACTAATAGTATTCCATTAACAGATGACAATTTAAGATATATATTTAATGATTATTTAAAGACAACAGGATATGAATTAATAGACTTTGAACTTGATATTGGGAGAAATGGTTTTCAAAAAGTAAGGCTTTATACGCGTGAGAAAGCAAAAAAGTATGCTTTAAGACCAAATGAAAGATAATATAAGTTAAGAAGATTAAGTAATTAATCTTTTTTTATTTGCTAAAAAACGACTTTTAAGGTATAATATATGGCCAATAAAAAAGGAATAGGTATGTTTCAATACGGAAACGTAAAGGGATGAAAATATGAATATACATAAATATGCCGAAAAGAATAAGGAAAGAGAAATTTTACTTGCTAATAAAAAGGCCTATGATAGATTAATTATTAGTAAATATGAAATGGACTTTCCTGATGATAAAACATTACGTAGTTTATGTGCTAATAAAAAAAGAGCAGAATTAATACTGGCATGTATATACGGTTGGTTGGTTCTTCCTAATGGATTTGAATATCGTTATAATTACCGAATTGATAATGAAAGCAATGAAATTATTTATGATACTCATGTAATTAAGTTTGAAGATGGTGCATATGAAGCAGAAGACTACTTTGGAAGAAATTTTATTAATATGCATCTTCAATTATTTGATACTTTAGAAAACATATATTTTCAGTTTGAGAAACAGGCTAAAATTTATGTTAAAGATGATTTGTTTGATTATTTAAAGGAAGATTATAAATTATTATCAGATAAAAAATATATTGACTTTTATACTAATCGTATTGAAACTTCTTTAAATTTCAAAGAATCTGATAGTTCGTTATTTATAAATTTTGTTTTAAGATGGTTAAACAGACTTAACGAAGTTGATGTGATTACCGATATAAATGAAAATGAAATTATGTATAGTTTGTTGAAATTTGAGAAAGGACTTAGTATAAAATATGCGTATGATGAATTTGAGTATATACTTGATAAATTTATCCATCCAGCATTAGATATTTTTAAATTATATCACCCACAAGGATCAATTTTAGCTAATAATATAGTTTCAATAATATCTAAACATAATGGAAACTTTTATAATACTTTTGTTAAAAAACTTAATAAATAGAAGGAGAAAAATATGTTAGAAGATTTTTTAAAGGAGAACTATACTAACCAAAAAATGTTAGATAGACAAAAACGTATTGCTTCTCTTACTTTGTTGGTTGCTCAAATAAAGAAGCACAGTATTGATGTTAATGATGATAAGCAAAGAGTTATAATTAATAATATTATTTATAAGACTACTTGGATGAGGATCTATAATGGATTTGAGTATCGCGATAATTATAGATATGATAAGCAAAGTAAAGAATTAGCATTTGATAAACATTTGATTAAAGTTGTTGATGGTGATTATGAAGCAGAAGATGCTATTGGAAGAAATTTTATGAGAGACCACTTACAACTATTTGAAATGTTAATTCAAACTGAGAAATCATTATGTAATCTATATGAGATGTATAAGAATGAAGTAGAAATATTATTTATGAGGCAATGTCCTGATTATAATCTATCTGTTTTTGAAGAGAAAGAAATAATTAATAGAGATAAAAAATTAATAACTAAGATGGATAAGTATAATCCATATTATGCTAATACTATTGCTAATTATTTAAATAAGCTTAATGATACTAATATATCTATAGTGGATTTAACTAATCAATTTGTTAAAGATATGGAATTTATAAAAGAAAACTATTTTGCTAATAATTATGAAGAATATAAACGATTTATTATGGATACATCTAGTATATTATCAATATATCATCCAAGTGGATTCGATTTTGGAACTTTTGTTTTAGCGGCTATTATGCCAGATTATTCTCAAGATATTAAGTCTATTTTTCATCCAGGAGATCTTATTTTTCAAGAATATGAGAATAAAAAAAGAGGAGATTTATAATGTTTGATGAAGTTTATAAAATTAGGCTTTTTGAAGTAGCTAGTCAAGTATATAGATATACTTCTAATAAGATGATTAATGAGATAACTATTAAAAACATAGAAAATAGAAATAAAATTATTGAATTGCTTAGGCATAATTATGGGTGGATAAGGATTCCTAATGGCTTTGAATATCGCGAAAATTTTAAATATGATATAATAAATAGAGATATTCTTTTTGATAGACATAGAATTTATAGAGGAGAATATGAATATTATCCCGATTGTGATAGTAAAATAAGTAATGATTTTTTTATGAAACATATGCAACTTTTTGAAACATTATTTGAACTGGAGAAATTAATATTTAAAACAGTTAAACTTATAAATGAAGATATCAATTTTATTGATAATTATTATAGTGAGATTATAGATGATGAAAAAAGAATTATAAAAATGGTTCTTGAAGAAGGAATTATTTGTGATACGGTGGTAGTTAAATGGTTAAATTTGCTTAATGACATGAGTAAACCAGTTGATTATGATTATCTTGCGAGTCGATTTGTTAATGAAGGTAAGAGTATTGTGGATTATTATAGTCAAGGAAATGATAATTATAGAAAAAAATATAATGAATTAATATGTAATATATTGATGACATTAAGTGTATATCATCCTATGGGAGATATCTTAAATCAAAGATGTTCTAGCTGCTTTACCAAAAAACTATTTGAAGGTATGCTTCCAACTCCTAATGGATACTTTATAACTCAAAATCATGATTATTCACATTTTTTAAATTCTATTCCAAGCAACCATAAAAAATAGTATTTTATAAAGGATAGTATGTTATATGATAACGAGGGAATATTTTTATGAGATAATTAAAAATGATGATTTTTTTAAGAAGCAAGCAATAGATGAGGCAATAATTGCCGTACGATATGAAAAGGAATATCCTGATGATAAATCTTTAAGTATATGTCTTGAAAATAAAAGTGATGTAATTAATATAATGCGTAAAAAATATGCTTGGGCAAGAATTCCAGAGGGCTTTGAGTATCGCGATAATTTTAGATTTGATCATGAAAATTCTTTGATTATTTTTGATCGACATAAAATAGTTAGAGATAAAGATGGAGTATTTGTGGCATTAGATAGAACCGGTAAAAGATTTATTGATAGTCATTTACAACTGTTTGATGTGCTAGAGAAATCACAAATGATAATAGATAATGTAATTCTTAACTGTAAAGATGAAATACTTACTAATTCTACGGAAGCGGTTACCTATAATGATGATATTATGGCACTGTCAGAAAAACTGTTTAAAGTTAATTCTAAAATGATATCTTTTACTATCAAATGGTTAAATAAACTTAATGAAATAGACAAGAGTATTGATACATTAACTAAAGAATTTACTAATGATAATAATTTAGAATTTGATAAAGAATATATATTATATTTACTACCATTCTTTCATTCTAGGGGAGCTGACTTAGAACAAAATTATCAACTACATAATATTGAATTATTTTATCCTGGTAGTGGAACTTTTTCAGCTTATAAAACTAATCTTAGAAATGTTTCAAAAGTTAAAAAGTGATTTTTATATAAAAGTATTGTCAAATACTTTTTTTTAATTTATAATAATTTGCTATACGGGGGAGTTTTATGAATAATCAAGTAATTAAAATATTAGAAAGTGCTAGGCGTGAAGTTATAAAAGCTAAGGAACTTGAAAGAAAAGAAACTGAAAATATATATGAGTTAGCTGATGACTTAGCGCGTAAGGCAACAGATAACGGAGTAGTTTTTGCTAGAGAAATATTTAAGGAAATAATCAAAAAATATATTACTGATCCATTAGCAATTGGAAACTGTAAAAGTAAAAGAGAAAATTATAAAATAAGTTATGAAGTAAAAGTTGATGGCCCTAGACCAACACATAAAATAGAAAGTCAAAATGATAGATTGGCAAGAATAAATAATGCTTCTAAACGAAGCAAGGATTATATTTATTTTGTTCGTTATCAGAAACCTAATAAAAATAAAGATTTACCAATTAAACTAAATATTAATAAAATTAATGATTATCATATTTTTGATGAATTTATAAGATTATATGGAGAAGAGGGTACATATTCTTTTAAAGCATCAATATTGATAAATACTTTAGAGGAACTTGCTTCTATGGCATATAATAATAAATTAGTGGTAGATAATTATTTATATAGTGCTGATGTTATCGAATTGCTAAAAACGGCCTATATTCATATAGAGAATATTAAAACTAGAATGACTATATTTTTAATGGAAGCTACAGCAAATGCTGATAAGATATATATTGATATTTATAATAAGTTAGCAAATGAATATATAAATAATCCTAATGATGGACCATATTCGGCTTTAATTGAATCAGAAATAATGGATGATGCAAATAGTAAACATCAAGCAATGATTGACTTTTTTAAAGAATCATCGATGATTGGAAAAAGTGAGGAAATACGTTATTTAAAACATGAAGAAACAGAAGATGAATATGAATATATTCCGGTATATTTAACAACTTTATTAAATAAGTTAAATGAAGAAGATGATAAAAAAATAGGTTATTTTCAAATGGTAGATTGGAATAACTCATTAGAATTTATCTTCTTTGGAGATAAAATAAGAGCATATATGCAAAATATTGAAGTAACTAATCCTAAATTGAAGAAAAGGGATAAGTAAGATAATAGTGAGGAGAATATTATGAATGATTATGTAATGAAAAAATTAGAAGATGCTAGTTATGAACTTCTAAAGGCTAGAGAAGAACATGATAAGGAAGATGCTGATACGTATGAATTAATGAAGGAATTAGAACAAAGAGCTTATCAAAATGGGGCACGTTATATTAAGGAAATATTTAAGAATATAATTAAAGAATCCTTTGATGATCCAAGAATGGTTAAAGTAATTGATGATAAATGTGAAGAGTACTATGATGATTTTATTGTACCTAAAATTGAATTTCCTGCTCCAAATAAATATCAAAGTCAAGATGAAGTATTAGCAAAATTATATAATGAAAAAAGAATTAGGGGTAATAGTATTTATTTCTTACGTCGTGGTAAACATAGTAAAAACAAGAATTTACCGGTTAAGTTTGATATGGATAAAATTGAAGAATATAATCTCTTTGAGGAATTTGTAATACCATATCATAATTTATATCAGGTAGATTGCTCTTGTGTTAAGGTTGTAATATCACGTAATAAATTGTATGATTTAGCGCTAAAAGCTTATAGTGGTATGCTAACAAGTGATGGCTATTTATTAGATGATTATAATATTGAAGCATTGAGGAGAGGGTATCTAAATGTCCTAAATATGCAAATGATAATGAAATATATTATGGAAGACATAGATGTTTATGCTGATATTATTTATAATAGAATCTATGAAAAGTTAGCAACTGAATATGTTAATAATCCAGGACTTGGAATATATAGTGTAAATGTTGACTGTGAATATGGTAATGAAGAACATCAAAAGATAATTAATATTTTTGATAGATTAGAAATACCAAGTCAAGAAGATAAACTACTTTATTTAAAATTTGATATTAATGACGAGGAATATGAATATGTTCCAGTATTTAAATTAGCTTTAGAAAATAAATTTGCTAATAGTTTGGATAAAAAATTTGGCTATTTGCATAGTGATGATAGTGTTTCATCAATAAGGTTTAATTTTGATGGAAATAAAATTGGCAAATTTATGGATAATATGGAAAAAAATGTTGTTAAAAAAAGAGTAAAAGAAAAATAATAAAAAGGTTAGGAAAATCTAACCTTTTTTGTTATAATATTTTTAGGTGGATATTATGAATGTATATTTTGATATGGAAGATATAGTGGGTAATTTATTAATTAGTTTAAAATCAAATGGATATGATGTAGATAATGTATCATATGGATTTATAACAGAATATTGTATTATTCTTAGAGATAGTTTAATTAGTAAAGGTATTAATCCAATATTTAGATTATCGCGTAATGATACCCAAGAATTTCTTTTAAGAAATAGAAATATGTATACTGAAGATGGTAATAACATTAAAATGATTAAAAAGATTACGTTAGAGGAATTAATAGATATGTATCAAGGATATTTAGGATTAGAAGTAATTAAGACTATGTATCAAGAAGATCTAATCAATAAAGTAATTAATGCTTATCATATGGAATTAGAAGAGAAAAAGGTAAGAAGGAAGAAAAATGAACAAAAAAGTAAAAGAATTAGTATTAACTAATACGGGATTATTATTAGCAATAATATCAGCATTATTATATGCCTTTAATGTGGTTATTGAAAAATATTATATTAGTTATATTAGCTCGGAAATGATTTTATTTTTAATGTATTTTGGTGCTGGATTTGGATTGTTTTCAATATATTTATTTACGAGGAATAAAAATAAGAATAAAGATAATAAACTTACAAGTAAGGAGACACCACTTATAGTCTTAATTGTTGTGTGTGAACTATTAGCATCATTTTTAACGATTGAAGCGGTTAAGAGAGTAGATGCTAGTTTAGTATCTTTACTTTCAGTATTTGAAATAATAATGACAGCTATATGTGCTTATTTTATCTTTAAGGATCCAATAGAGAAAAATGAAATTGTTAGTATTATTTTAATGGTAATTGGATGTATTGTACTTAATTTTAAAGTAGGCATATTTACTAATATATCTTTTAGTTCTTTATTGGTTATTTTAGGATGTTTATGCTGGGGAATAGAAAATAATGTAACAGCTATGATTAGTGCTAAGGAACCGGCTTTATTTACAGCGATTAAATGTGGGATGGTAGCGTTATTATATTTGATTATAGTTCTTCTTAGAGGAACGTTTAATATTAGTTATCCAACATTAATATTTTTAGGATTTTTTTCATATGGTCTTAGTATTTTAGCATATGCTGTATCTACCAAATATTTGGGAGCCAATAGAGCTACTTTAGTATTTTCGTTTAGTCCTATATTTGGAGTATTGTTAGCATTAATTTTTTATAAAGAACATATAACGATAACATTCTTAATTAGTATGGTTATTATGATTGCAGCTATTGTATCGATAAATACCAAAAATAAGTAGGTGATATAATGAGTAAAGTAATGAAAGCAGGATGTATTCTTATGGATATTAAGAATAAAAAAATTGGTTTGGTGTACCGGGAATATTTGCATGATTATTCTTTTCCTAAGGGACATCTTGAAGAGGGTGAGACGTTAGTTGAATGTGCGGTTAGAGAGACAGCCGAAGAAACTAAACGAGATGTTTTAGTACTTTTAGATGAACCAATATGTTTAGAGGAATATGTAACACCTAGGGGAGAAGATGTTTTAATGCATTATTATCTAGTTAAAGATATTGGACACAGTGATAATGATAGCACTGATACTCATGAACTATTATGGGTAGACTATGATAAGGTATATGATATGCTGACGTATCCTAGTTTGAAAAAAGTATGGAATAATGTTAAAGATAAGGTTAAAGAATATTTTGATAATGGAGGAAAATTATGATAGAGATTAAAAATGTAACAAAAAAATATGGAAATAAGTTAGCTGTTAATGATGTATCATTTAATGTTAATGATGGTGATATCTTTGCTTTTATTGGTCATAATGGTGCTGGTAAAACAACTTTAATTAAAGCTATTGTAGGTATTCACGAAATCGATCAAGGAGATATTTTAATAAATGGTATTTCAATTAAGGATGATCCTGTTGCGTGTAAAAAACTAATGGCTTTTGTACCAGATAATCCTGAAACTTATGAACATATGAAGGCTATCGATTATATTAATTTTATTTGTGATATGTATGAAGTAGATAATGAGATAAGAGAAAAGAATATTAAAAAATATGCTAAATTATTTGATATGGAAGATAAACTTAATGATACTATCGATAGTTATTCACATGGTATGAAACAAAAAATAGTATTAATATCGGCTTTAGCTCATGATCCAAAAATTCTTATTATGGATGAACCATTTGTGGGATTAGATCCTAAAGCAGTATTTGATATTAAGGAAGTATTAAATGAAATGGTTAAAGAGAAAAAGATAGTATTCTATTCAACACATATTTTGGATGTAGCTGAAAAATTATGTTCAAGAGTAGCTATTATTAAGAATGGTAAATTAATTAAGAGTGGTAGTATGAAAGAAATTAAAGGCGATAAATCACTTGAAAAAGTATTCTTGGAATTAGAGGATAAATAATGAAAAAGTTATATTCGTTAATTAGAGCAAGTATGACTAGTGATATGAATCTATTTAAAATTAGTACTAAAAAGAATAGTAAAAGAGCTAGTTTAATTCCTTTATTTATTGGTTTATATTTAATGTTTATGATGTGGGGAGCCGCTAATAGTTTATTTGAAAAAGTAGCTCCTATGAACATGGCATATATATTATTAGCATTATTTGTTTTTGGAATTTCTTTTATGACTATTGTTGAAGGAATATATAAATCAGGTTCACTGATATTTAATTGTCATGATGATCAATTGTTATTATCGTTACCAATAAAAAAACAAACGGTATTATTTTTAAGAATATTTAAATTTTATGTTTTTGAATTATTATTTAATTCCTTATTTTTACTACCAATTATGATAGCTTATATTAGATGGAGTAACGTAGATATAACATATTATATAACGAGTATTATTATGTTATTATTACTACCAATAATACCAATTATTATATCAGTAGTTATTGGATTTATTATTACAAGTATTTCTAGTAGATTTAAATATAAGAATTTAGTTCAAATAATTATTTCTTTTGTTTTGGTATTAGGAATATTTTATATTTCTTATAATATGGATAGTTTTTTGGAATATGTTATAGCTCATGCTCAGAGTATTAATGATGTTATTACTAGGATATATTATCCGGCAGGAGTATATGCTAAATTAGTAACAGATTTTAGGTTAATAGATTTATTAATATTCATTATAGTTAATATTATTATATTTGGAGTTTCTATTTTAATACTTAGTAAATTCTATTTTAGAATTAATTCAAGAATAAAGAAAGTTATTACTACTAAAAAGAGTGAAAATAAAGAATTGGTTATTAAGAAGAATTCTAAGTATATGTCTTTAATGAAAAAAGAATTAAATACGTTCTTTAAGACACCAGTATTTATTCTTAATGCCGGATTTGCTTTAGTATTATTTATGATAATGGTAATTATGATAGTTATTAATTTTGATAGTACTTTAAATATGATTAGTACTTTAGAAGGATTAAATATATCTAAAGAATTTGTTATGAATAATATATCAGTAATAATTTTTATATTATTAGTATTTTGTTCTTTTATGACATCAATTACGAATGCAGTAATTAGTTTAGAAGGAAGAAAGATTAACATTCTTAAATCATTGCCAATATCTGAAAAAGAAATACTTCTTTCAAAGATATATGCTGCTTTAGTAATTACGACACCAGTAATGGTTTTAGGAACTATTATTTTACTTATTAAGTTTAAAATTAATATTATTTCTTCAATAGTTTTGATATTGTTATCTATTCTTATGCCTTTGGTATCACATTTAATTGGTATTTTAGTTAATTTAAAATATCCTAAATTAGACGCTGAAAACAGTAGTCAAGTAGTAAAACAGAGTACTAGTTCTTTTGTAGCAGTAATTATTGGTATGATAATTCTTATGATTGTTATAGGTATTACTATCAATTTTATTGATAAAGTAGAACCGCTTATTGTATTATCTACGGCTTTATTATTCTTTATTGTAATTAACATTATCTTATATATAGTTTTAATTAAAAAGGGAACTAAAGAATTTAGTGAATTATCAATATGATTAAATTATTAGAACCTTCTATTAATAATTTATATTATCGGATTAAGTGGCTTAATGATAAAGAAACAATGGCTTATAATAAAGGCTTAGATCTTAATATTAAGGGCTATTCTAAGGAAGACGGAACTATTTTAATGACGGAAGAAGAGAGTATTCTTTGGTATCATAAATGGATTAATAGGACAGATAGATATTATGCTTATATATATGCTCACGATAAAATTGTGGGGGAAGCCTATTATTATTTAGAAGATCAAAAATATGTGGTAGGAATACTTATTCAAAATAAATATCGTGGTATGGGATATGGTTATTTAGCTTTAAAAGAATTAATAAGTGTTGCACATGATAATGGTATTAATTGTTTATATGATTATATTCCTGAAGATAGGGTAGATGTTATTAAATTATTCAAAAGAGTTGGTTTTACTGAAACTAATAAAGTTATTAAAGAAAAATATTTTGATAAAGAGCGAATTGTTAAAGAATTAATATATAAAAAAAGATAAACATTGTTTATCTTTTATTTATGGTAATTGTATATTTACTGTTACCACGATACTTTCCATCTTCAGTAAAATCATCTTCGGTATCATAGGTAAAGACAGTTAAAGTAATAGGGGATTTAATTTTATCACTACTTCCAGCGGTATATAGTTTTATGGAAGAATAGATGGTATTATCTTTAACATCTCCTTCTTCAACATGACTATACCAAGCACCATTAGGTTGATGGATATCATCATATAAGTAATTAAATATTGGAGATACGGCATACATCCCTTTAGGACTTAGAATGGTGGCTTCTTTTAAGCCATCGGTATGTTCATAACTAATATAAAACCCTATTTTATACTTTTCAGGATTTTCATAATTATTATAATACTTATTAAAATTATTTTTAGTATTGCTACTACCAAGATGTTCTTCTTGCGTAAAGTAGACATCAAATGAACCGATATCAACATCATCAACAATGGGAGCAGTTATTTCTTTAACTAAATTACCATTTTGATATAAACCTACTTTAACAGGATTTTCATCATTATATTTGGGTACGATTGGTTCATCAATGGTAACATCTGGAATATCTTCGATAGGATTATTATTTTTTTCTTTAGTGCAACTACATAAACTAAGTAGAAGTAAAAGAATAGTTATTTTTTTAAACATATTATCACCTAAGGTAATTATACCATAAAAAAGAAGTATTGAATTACTTCTTACGTTTTTTTATTAAACTGTGCTTATAATTATCTTCAAGTAATTTTTCCAGGTTATCACCATTATATATTATTGATATATAACAATATGGATAGTGTATGTAATCATATTTTTGAAGTGAACCATTTAATAATTGCTCATCTTCTTTTATCTTTTTTTCTAATTCACTTATTTGAAATGGAAGATATTCTTCTTTTCCCTTTTCATTTATATATTTAGCAAAGCAAATACTATCATCTCTTTCAATAATGGCTGTATCATGATATTCTTTAATTATCGTCATTTCTTTGCTATTATATGATGGATTCAAGTGCTCAATTTCAATTTCATAACTACGAAAATGAGGATTTTTCTTATATTTTATAATTAAATTTTTAACATTATTTTGATAAATAATTTCAGCATTGGGTCTAATTTCATCAAGATAGTCAGTTAATTTTTTTTCTTTCATGTATATTTTAAGATAAGCATCTTTTAATTGCTCAATGATGGATTTATCTATGATATCGCCGTCTTCTTTTAATTTACCATAATATGCTTGTTCAGTTAATTCTTTTAATGTTTCAATATCAACATACAGTTCAATATATTTATTTATAATCATTGCTTCTGTAAAAAGATTATAAAAATGTCTTATTTTTTTAATATCTATTATAACGGGGGTATTTGAGTCATATTTATGTCCAAATAAGTAAATACATTCATTTGTTCCCTTTCCTCTATTATATCGATTAGCTACGAGCATTATTTTTTTTGAAAGATTATTTATGCTTAGCTTATAGTCATATCTAAATGTTAACTTACCGTTTTCTTCTCTTTTTCGATGACAATTACCAATAGCCATCGGTTGATATTCTACGTAATCATAGATTACATTTCGAAGAATGTCTCTCATTAAATAAGTATTGTTTTTGCGGGCTTTATTAACAAGCAATGCTAATTCGTCGTCTTCTTTTTTAGCATATTTTTGGTGTATTATATCAATTATTTCTTCATCATTGGCAGCATCCTCTAATATTTTTAATGTAGCATCATTCATAGAAGTCCTCCTTGTAATTGTTTATTATAAATGAAAAAAAAGAATTATGCAATTCTTTTTATAGTTTAAAATCATCTAAATCATTATCATGCATATCTTTTAAATCATAACCGGGTCTTTCTTTATATTTTTTTATTAGAGCAATGATAAGAGTAGGGAATGATTTAACCATTTTATTATAATTTAGGATATTAGTGTTGTAGTAGGTTCTTAAAGCCTCTAATTCTTCGTCAATTGATTCAATTTGTTTTTTAGTTTTATATATTTCATCATCTTCACGTAATTTTATATTATCATTATATAATACTTCAAATTCATTATACCATTTAGTTAATATACGATCAGTATCAAAATTACTCATACGACGGGCTTTTAATTTATTGATATCAGCAAATTTATCATCATCCATTTTAATAATATTTTTAGCTAGACCAATTATTTTACATAAAGTATCATATTTATCACGAATATTATTATCAATTCTTATTTCGGCTTCATCTATGCGAATGATACTTTCGGTAAATTTATTATACATATGAAAGTATAGACAAGTAATAATTGCTAAAATGGTAATGATTATTGATAATATAATAAGGACTATGTTCATGTTATCACCTATATTCATTATAGCATCTATCTTTAGTTAATTCAAGCAAAATAAAAGCCCATAAATATGGGATTTTATTTATTAGTCTTTTTTAAGACTTTTTTTGATTTCTGTAGTATTCTTCCAGATCATTATCTTAATTAGGACACCTTCGTAAATAATTCTTACGATTAAGTTACCAAAGATAATTGTTATTAATGCAACAATGAATCCAGCAAAACCAGCTGCAAGGAATGCAAATGGTGCTAAAGTAATCATAATAGCAGCGAAGATATAAGCAATCTTTAAGATAGTTTCAATTAACATCTTATCGAATCTTAAGAAACTTCTTAACCATTCAAGTTTTGGATTCTTAAGTTCATTGTTTTTCTTTACGAATAGGAAATATACTAAGAAGCAACCAACTAGAGCAATAATGAATGATAAAATTAACCAAATAGTTGCGCCAAGGCCAGGAGCCATTTTAGCACTTCCTATAGTGTCATATCCATAATAATCGTAACCCATAAAAATACTCCTTTCATACGTTTATAATATCATAATATTTAAAAAAAATAAATATATATGTCAAATAATTTACAAATATTTAGTTTTTTGTTATAATTTATATAGTTTAAGTAGGAAGGATATAAAGAGGATGAAAGAAAGAATATTAAAAATATTACATAGTAAGAAGAATATGTCTCTTACGGGTATTGAAATAAATGATTTATTAGGATTTAAAACGACACAAGAATATAGTGAGTTAGAGAATGAACTTAATAAATTAGTTACGGAAGGTAAATTATATTATAGTGAGAAAAAGAAGAGATATACACCAATAGAGAATACTAATTATAAAACAGGAAAGATATTAATAAATCCTAAAGGATATGGCTTTGTTATTTTAGATGAAATATTTAATGAACCGGATGTATTTATTAATAAAATTAATTTAGAAGATGCGAGAAATAATGATATTGTTTTAATAGAACTTACTAGTGTTCATGCTAAAGAAGGAAGAGTAGTTCGAATATTAAAACGAGATGATTCAGTATTAGTGGGTGAAGTAATCTTAGATAATGATAAGCATTATGTTCATCCAGATAAGAATGAATATGCTGATATATATATTCCAGATGATAAATTAATGGGTGCTGTTCCTGGACATAAGGTATTAGTTAAACACACTAATGATAGTTTTAGTAATGAAGGAGAAATTATTAAAATTATTGGACATAAAAATGATATTGGAGTTGATATTTTATCATTTGCTTATCAATATGAATTTAATCCAGTTCAGGATGATTCTGTATTAGCAGAAGTAGAACATATTCCAACTGAAGTATTACCTTATGAATATGAAGGTAGACTTGATTTAAGAGATGAAGTAATATTTACAATTGATGGTGATGATACAAAGGATATTGATGATGCTATTAGTATTAAGAAACTTAGTCCTGATGTATATGAACTTGGTGTTCATATTGCTGATGTTAGTCATTATGTTAAGAAGGATAGTATTTTAGATAAAGATGCTTATGAAAGAGGAACGAGTGTTTATTTAGTTGATAGAGTTATTCCGATGTTACCGCATAAGTTATCTAATGGAATATGTAGTTTAAATCCAAATGTTGATAGACTTGCTTTATCTTGTATTATGAATATTAATAGTAAGGGTCATGTTATTAAATATACAATAAAGAGAAGTGTTATTAAGAGTAGAAAACAGATGACTTATACATGTGTTAATCAAATACTTGAAGATGGTAAGATACCTAAAGGATATGAATCATTCGTTGATGACTTAAAATTAATGAATGAATTATCTAATATTTTACGTAATAAAATGGTTAATCATGGCTATTTGGAATTTTATAGACCAGAAGCTAAAATACTTGTTGATGATAGTTGTAAGCCAATAGAAATTCAATTAAGAGAACAGAGAACAGGAGAAAAATTAATTGAAAACTTTATGATTGTGGCTAATGAAACAGTAGCTGGTTTTGTTGAAGATAAACATTATCCAGGAATATATCGTGTTCATGATAAACCTAATAAAGATAAGTTAATAGTTTTACTTAATTTCTTAAATCGTAAAGGTTATAGTATTAAAGCTGATCCGAATAAATTTAAAGCCGTTGATTATCAGAAATTACTTAAAATGTTTAAAGGTAAAGATGATGAAATCATTCTTAATACCTTTACTATTCAAACAATGGCTAAAGCAAAATACTCTGATATTAATATAGGACATTATGGAATTGGTTCTAAAAGATATGCTCACTTTACTAGTCCTATCAGAAGATATCCAGATTTAACTCTACATAGACTAGTTAAAGATTATTTAAAGGAACCGGATGGTAAAATACTTAGTTATTGGAAGAGTAAGTTATTTGATATTGCTAATCAATCATCTAAGAAAGAACAAGATGCGATTGATTGTGAACGTGATGTTGAAGCTATGAAGAAAGCTGAATATATGGAAGAACATATTGGTGAAGAATTTGAAGGTATTATTAGTGGCGTATTAGAATTTGGTTTCTTCGTAGAACTTGATAATACGGTTGAAGGATTAGTTAGAATAGATAGTCTAGGTAATGATTATTATGTTTATAATAAAGAGTTGAATGCCATAGTTGGTAAGAATACTAAAGATGTTTTCATGTATGGTGATAAAGTAAGAGTAAGAGTAATTAAAGCCTCTAAAGAAACATCACAAGTTGACTTTGAACTTGTTAGGGGGGATAATGATGGTAAGAAAGAGAAGGAAGTTAAAAATAAAAAGCATTAGTATTTTATTACTAATGCTAATTGCTGTTAGTGGAGTTATTATCTATTTAGTTAAGGATAAAAAAGAACCTATTCTTGAAGATACGCCAAAGGTAGAAGAACCTAAAGAAAAAGTATATAAATTAAGTATGGTTACGGCAGGAGATGCTTTAGTTCATGATAGACTATATAATGATGCCAAAACAAATGAGGGGTATGATTTTAAACCATATTTAAAACTTATTAAAGATAGAATAAAAGATTATGATTTAAAATATTATAATCAAGAAACTATTCTAGGTGGCTCTTCGATTGGATTATCAACTTATCCTAGTTTCAATTCACCTTGGGAGTTAGGAGAGGCTATGGTTGATTGTGGATTCAATATTGTTAGTTTGGCTACTAATCATACATTAGATAGAGGTGAAGAAGCAGTTCTTAAATCGAGAGAATTCTGGAATAAGCAAGAGAATGTATATGCCATTGGATCTTACACAAGCAATGAAGAAAAAAAAGAACTAGAGAGTAAAGTATTTGAAAAAAATAATATAAAATATGGTATACTAAATTATACATACGGAACTAATGGCATAAGTGTACCGTGGGGAAAAGATTATTTAGTTAATTTATGGAATGATGAAACTAATTATGAAGGTTATAAAGAAAAAGTATTAAGTGATATTAATAATTTAAGAGATAAAGTAGATATCCTAATGGTGGCTATGCACTGGGGAAGAGAATATATCTTTGAACCGACAAATTTAGTTAAAGAAACAGCTAAATTCCTTGCTGATAATGGGGTAGATATTATTATTGGAACACATCCTCATGTAATTGAACCAGTTGAATTTATTGGAGATACTTTAGTAATATATTCGCTTGGTAATTTTATATCGGCACAGAATAGTGAATCATGTACTAATTATAAATGTAATATTGGACTTTTAACTAGTTTTGATATTACGAAAACAGTAAATGAAGATGAGGTAAAAATAAAGATAGATAATATAAATAATGAATTAATATATACCTATCATAAGAATTATCATGATTATTTAGTTATTCCATTTTCTAATGAATTAATTAAAAATCATCTAGATAACTATGATGATTTATATAATGAGTATAGCAAAATAATAAATAGTGACGATGAGAGAATTGAGACAGTAGCACTCGCTAGTTAAGGAGGAAGTAGTATGCGTCGTAGAAGAAAAAAATTAAAAATTGTACCGGTATTTTTAACATTATTGTTTTTAATGGTTATTGCCGGTGGTGTTTTATATGGGCCTAAATTATTAAAAGAGTTAAAGAAAGAAGAGCCAAAACCAGTTGAGCCAACACCACCACCTAAGAAAGATCCCGTTGTGACTAGTTTAACAATGGTTATGGTGGGAGATGCCTTAATACACTCAAGTGTATATAATGATGCCAATAGACTTGCTAATTGGAGTGGATATGATTTTAAACCACAGATATCAATTATTAAAGATTATATTAAAGATTATGATATTAAGTATTATAATCAAGAGACTATTCTTGGGGGAACATCGATTGGTGTATCCGACTATCCAACATTTAATACTCCTCAAGAATTTGGTCGTGATATGATTGATGCCGGATTCAATTTAGTTAGTTTAGCAACCAATCATACCGTCGATAGAGGAAAGACAGCCGTTTTAAATTCAAGGGAATTCTGGAATAGAGATAGAGAAGAAGAGGTACAAGCTGTTGGTAGTTATAGTAGTTCAATTGAAAAACAAGAAATAGAAAGTAGAGTATTAGAAAAGAATGGTATTAAATATGCCATGCTAAATTATACATATGGAACTAATGGAATGCCAGTTAGTGATGATTATTTAGTTAATGTATGGCCAACAGATATCGATAATATTGGTAATCCAGAATATGATACGAAATATCAAAATTATAAAGAAGTAGTGGCTAATGATATTAAAGCAATTAGAGATAAAGTAGATGTTTTAATGGTGGCTATGCACTGGGGTGTTGAATATACTCATACGCCTACGAATTACGAAAAAGATATGGCTAAATTTTTAGCTGATCATGATGTCGATATTATTATTGGAGCACACCCACATGTTATTCAACCGGTAGAATTTATTGGTGATACTTTAGTAATTTATTCACTTGGTAATTTCATATCTGCTCAGTATCAAAATCAAGGAACATGTAGCTACTACAAATGCATGGTAGGACTTATGAGTAGTTTAAAAATTACTAAGACTGATGATAATGGCGATATTACAATAAAAATAGATGATATTAATAATGATTTAATATATACATATTATACAGGATGGCGTTATTTTAAAGTTATACCATTTTCTAGTAGTGAAATAAAGAATTATTTACCAGGATATAAGGATGTATATAATACCTATGCCAATGTCATTAAGAGCGATGATGAAAGAATAAAAACGGTACCGATGGCTGAATAGCTTTAAGGAGGATGCAAGATGGAAATAGTTAATAGACAGGCTAATCATAATTATTTTATAATGGATACTTATGAAGCAGGAATAGCTTTAACCGGAACAGAAATTAAATCAATAAGAGCTGGTAAATGTAATATTAAAGATAGTTATGCCGTAATAAAAAACTATGAAGCGTTTTTACTTAATGCTCATATCTCTCCATATGAGGAGGGAAATAGATTTAATCATGAGGAAACAAGAACGAGAAAGTTATTACTTCATAAGAAAGAAATATTAAAATTAAAGGATAAAATTGAAATAGAAGGATATACTTTAATACCATTAAAGATATATTTTGTAAAAGGAAGAGCTAAAGTATTAATTGGCGTATGCAAAGGTAAAAAGAATTATGATAAAAAAGAAGCTTTAAAAGAAAAAGATATTAAAAGAGAGATGGATAAAGCTTCAAAATATAGTTAGAAAATGTCGAATTTTGTAAAATTTTGCTTGTATATGTTGAAAAAATTTGATATAATCTAATTGTCTTTAGTGAAGGGAGGGATAAACAGATGTCTACTATAGTAAAAAATAATAACTTAGAATTTGCACTAAGAAGATTTAAGACTGAAATTGCTAAAAGTGGTACCCTTTCTAAGGCTAGAGAAAGAGCTGATGGTTATAAGAAACCTGGAGTTCGTCATAGAGAAGAAAAGAAGATTAATACAATTAACTCAAGAAGAAATAATAAAAATAAGTATTAATTAAGGAGGCAAGCATGACTTTAAATGAACAGATAAATAATGATATCGTTAACTATATGAAAGCTAAAGATAGTTTTAAACTAGGAGTAGTTCGTATGGTTAAAGGTGCTATTCAATTAGAAAAGATAAACTTAAAAAGAGACTTAAATGATGAAGAAGTCATAGCCGTAGTTGCTAAACAAATTAAGATGCGTAATGATTCCATTAATGAATTTACTAAAGGTGGAAGACTTGATTTAGTTGAGCAATATAAGAATGAAATTGAAGTTCTAAATAAATATATGCCTGAACAATTAAGTGAAGGCGAAGTAGATAAGATTATCGAAGAAGCATTTGATAAGGTTAAACCAACAAGTAGTAAAGACATGGGTTTAATTATGCGTGAAGTATCACCTAAATTAAAAGGTAGAGCTGACATGGGAAGAGTAAATGCGATTATAAAAGATAAGTTATCTACATTATAATTTCGATATCAACGGATTTTAATTATCACAATCCATATGTAATCACTTACAAGTATTGTTATATATTAAATTCACAATCCGTTGATATATATAAAGAAGTAATGGCCACATTAAACCACACATTACTTCTTTTCTTATGAATAAAAAGGATAAACTTTTGTTTATCCTTTTATTAATACTTTTTTCTTGAATCCTTCACTTTTGCCTAAACCTAAAACTTTAACAGAGAATCTATCATCGGTAGAACTAACTTTATTTATTTTTACTTCTATTTTAGTACCTAATTTTATAATGGTATTGGTTGGTTTGTCATAATAGATTTTTCTTTTTCTATCAAAAGTGAAGGTATAATCTAAGTCATGAGAATCGATATAGGTATCGACACCTTCAACACGTATTTTAAATTGTTTGCCAACTTCGATAATCGTAGCTTCGTATGGAACATCTTTATTTTTTTCTAATTTTTGAAGCATTAATCTACGCTCATCTTGTAATTCAGCACATTCGGCATAGCGTTCCATTCGGGTCGCTCTTTTGGCAATTTGCTTGAATTTGGCTTCTAACATAGTAAGATATTCATTATTAAACTTTTCAGGTTCTGCTAAAATAATATCTAGGACCATGTGAACAAGCAAGTCCGCTATTCTTCTGATGGGACTAGTGAAGTGACAATAGGCATCTAAGCCTAGGGCAAAGTGTCCTTCGTTAACGGTATCATATTCAGCTCTTTCCATTTCCATAACAAATAGTTGTGATAGAATAGGGTATTCAGAAAATTTAGAAAGATAATTAAGAATTTTTTGAATAACTTTAGGTGTAGGATTATCGGTAATTTTTCTAATATGATAACCTTGTTTATTTAAATGATAAATTAAATCATTTAATTTTTCTTTCTTAGGTGAGCGGTGATTGCGGAAGACAGCTGGTAATCCTAGATTTAACAAATAGGTAGCGACTGTAGTATTGGCAGCAATCATTAAATTTTCAATAATCTTTCTAGAGATGGAATCATCAATATCTTCAGTCGTATCAATACTACCATCAAAATTATATGTTTTGGCTTGTTCATTGCTAGCAAAATCTGTTTTACCATTAACGGTAGTAAATTTGTTTTCTAAACGCATGGCGGCATCATATAATACTAATAAATCTTTTTTAAATGGTACATAATCTGGACTTGGATTATCATCATTGATAATTTTATCAACTTCTTCATAGACCATTTTCTTTCGTGATCTAATAACTGATTTTTCAATATTATAATTAACAATATTACCTTTGGGGTCAATTTCCATAGTAACAGTTTTGGTTAATCTATCTTTATCCGGATTAAGGCTACAGATACCAGTTGAGATAATATAATGTAACATATGAAAAACGGTATTATTCATATATAGGCTAGATGTTTTTTCACAGGCTCTTTCAAAAATTTTTGAGCCCATTTTGATATAATGAGAGACATCGGCAATATGAACATAAACACGAATATTACCATTTGGTAACATTTCGCCATAGACACCATCATCCATATCTTTGGTATATGATCCATCAATAGTAAAACTACGTTGTCCTCTATAGTCAGCACGGCCAATTATTTCTTCTTTTTTTACATCTGTTGGTAGGCTATAGACTTCTTTCATGTATTCGGAATCATATTCATTATCAAAACCAAAGTTAGCAGCAATAGCGGTATCAGCAATACCAGGGTCGGTTGTACGCCCTAGTTTTTTTATAAAATTATATTTTACTCCTTCAAAATCTGTTTCGGGTATTGTTTCTACGAGAACGATATCACCGACATATAAATCTTTCATAGATTCTTTATCTAACGTAATTAATGATTTACTATTAAAGGGACGCAATTTTAATTTATTATTTTCGTCTAAGATGACTTCACAAGTTTTATTTTTTCTATCTCTAGTTACAATAGATACCAAAGAAGCGGTTCCTTTATCAGCTAATCTAAATGTGACAATATCACCAATATTTACATTATCAAAAAAATCAGATGATAAAGGAATCTTTTCACTATTAGATATAATATATTTATTGCCAGTTAGGGAAGCGACAACTTCTCCCATCATTAAATCACTTGGAAAAGGCATATATTTATTACCTAATTGTAAGATTTTACCATCTAATTTTAATTTTTCTAAGATACTTTCTAATTTATAACGGTCCATATCTATTTTTTTAGAAATAGATTTGAAGGAAGCTTTACCATTTTCTATATTTATAATGTTTGTAATGATATTTTGTAATTCTACTTCACTCATGATTAGCCCCCCTGACTATATATTAAGTATAACTCTTAGTTAATTTATAAATCAAGTCACTTTACATAAAATTGATAAATTTAATAGACAAAATTTAATAAATTATGATAAAATTGTTATGTACTAATAAGGAGGTATATATAATGAGATGTGTTGGTACGGTTGTTAGAGGTATACGTACACCAATTATTAAAGAAGATACGGATTTAGTTAAAACGGTAATAGATTCAGTTATGAATGCTAAAGAAAGTGAAGGATTTGAATTCCATGATAGAGACATTATTGCAATAACGGAAGCAGTCGTAGGAATATCTGAAGGAAACTACGTAAGTGTAGATCAGGTTGCTGAATTTACGGAAAATTTATTCCCAGAGCATGAAGTTGGACTAGTGTATCCAATATTAAGTAGAAATAGATTTTCATTAATATTAAAAGGATTTGCTAGAAGAATGGATAAAATAACGATGTTATTATCTTTCCCTAAAGACGAAGTAGGTAATGGCATTATGGATAAAGATGATCTTGCTAAAAGTCCATTTGGTTTAGGTGATTTAATTACCGAAGAAGATTATAATAAATATTTTGCTAAGTTTATTCATCCATTTACGGGAATTAATATGGTTAAATTTTATCGTGAATTAATTGAATCAGAAAATTGTAAAGTGGAGTTTGTATTCTCTAATAATCCATTAGATATATTAAAGTATACGAACAATGTAATTAACTGTGATATTCATACACGTTATGAAACTAAACAAGCCCTTAAAGATAAAGGCGCTAATGTATATGGTATGTTTGAAATTATGAATAAACCAATTAATGGTAGTGGATATAACCCAGAATATGGTTTACTTGGATCTAACAAATCAACTGAAGAAAGACTTAAATTATTCCCTAAAACAGGTGATAAAGTAGTTACTGAAATTCAGAAGAAAATGAAAGAATTAACTGGTAAGAATATCGAAGTTATGGTTTATGGTGACGGGGCATTTAAAGATCCAGTTGGAGGAATTTGGGAGTTAGCTGATCCAGTAGTTTCACCAGCTCACACACCTGGACTTGATGGTACCCCTAATGAATTAAAACTTAAATATATTTCTGATAATAAATTTGATAACTTACGCGGTGAAGAACTAGCTGAAGCTATCAAGAAAGAAATTAGAGCTAAACAAAGTAATCTTACTGGTAATATGATGAGTCAAGGAACAACCCCAAGAAGACTCACTGATTTAATTGGTTCATTATGTGACCTTACTAGTGGCTCTGGTGATAAAGGAACACCAGTAGTATTTATTCAAGGATACTTTGATAATTACGCTGATTAATAATTAAAGCACTTTAAAGTGCTTTTTTATTGGTTAAAGAATACATGATAAAAAATGAAGAAATCAGCTGTTCGGAAATTCCGAACAACTGCCAAAATACCCCAAGTATTATGTAAAATATTGATTGTATTTATAAATAAAGTTGCAAATATATACTTAATATGTTATAATTTACGTGTAGCGAGGAAACTTGCATATAATAAAAAAGGGTACGCTTGGATTGTGTCCCAAGTGTATTTCCCTTTATTGGGTTTGCACTTGAAATAGGATTATATCCTAAATCAAGTGCGTTTTTATTAGTTATAAATCAGTTTAGCTACTAATGTTAGCAGGATAAACACTATTACAAATAATAGTGTGATTATGTTATGGAGCTTCTTTTCGCTTTTTCGCATAATCTCACCACCTTTCATAAATTACGAAGTAAAAATGAAAGGGAAAAGCACTTGATATTCCAAACGTACCCGGATTTAATATTATCAAATTATGCCATATAAGTCAAGTAATTTTGATATAAAATGCAAAAAGATGTTCGAAGTTAACTGCTAGTTAACTTTTTCTTATGTCTTGAAAAAATGTCTTATATATTATATACTTATACTAGGAGATGTTAGATATGACCAATAGACAAAAGTTATTTACGATTATGATTATTACAGCAACGATTACTTGTTTAGCTATTGGGTCAACTTTTGCCTACTGGACATGGTCGACTTCTAGTGCCCAGGCTACATCAGTAACATTTACAGTTGCTTCAGGATTTACTTGCTCAGCTGATGGTGGAGGTAATATTACATCAAGTAATATTCAGTTAGTACCAGCTGATTGTACTAATTCAGCATATGCGATAAAAAGAACCGTTAAAGTATCAACAGTTCAAGATAGTGGTAAAGTAATATATCTTGATATGAAACTTAAAGTTGATTCAATATCGGCTAATTTATCAGCATCACAAAACTTTAAATATGCTTTAACGACAAGTAGTACCTCATGCGAATCAGGTATTATGGCTGAAGGAACATTTAATGGAACTGTAGCCAATGATGAACTACCACTTCTTACTAAAGAACAATACCTATCATCAACCTCAAATGATACATTTTATTTATGGGTATGGTTAGATAAAAAAGAAACAAATTCAAATACCATGAACCAAACATTTAAATTAAGTTTAACTGGTAGTTGTACTGATCAAGAACCAGTTAAAACATATGCCCCATGGGGAGCAGAGGTTGATATGTATAAAAGAATTGATTTTTCTCAGATATCATCATCAACAAATGGACAAGGACTTTATGTTTTTAAACCAACGGTAAATGATACCAATCCAATATATTATTATAGGGGAGCAGTAACTGATAATAATGTCTTATTTGGCGGTTTCTGTTGGAAAATAGTAAGGACTACCGAAACCGGTGGTACAAAGTTAATCTATAATGGGGTACCGGTAAGTGGTGAATGTACGGCCACAACAGGAACGGATACTCAAATATCAACAAGTAAATTTAATAATTATAATAGTTCTCCGGCTTATGTTGGGTATATGTATGGAACAGCATATGATTACTCAAAACAAGAGTCAAGGTATTTAACTACTAGTTATAAATTTGGCAATAGTTTTACCTATAATGGTGGTTCATATACCTTAGTTGATACAATAGATACGACAGGCAATTGGGCAAATGATTATAATACCTTAGGTAATAATCATTATACTTGTTTTAATACTACCGGAACATGTACAAGTTTATATTTTGTAATATATGCAGATAGTTCTAAAGCCTATTATATAACCTTAAATAATGGTAAAAGTATAGAGCAAGTACGTGACGAAATGTTAACATCATCAAGTAATACGATAAGTAGCACTATCAAAACAGTTTTGGATACATGGTATACGGCGAATTTGGCTGCAAACGAGATTAATCTTGAAGATACGGTATGGTGTTATGATAGGGATATATATCAGTTAAATGGTTGGGACCCAGATGGTGGAGTTACAAATAAATATTTTTATTTTGTTTCATTTAAAAAAGCAAATATTATGAACTATCCAGGTTTAAGGTGTAATCCCAATGATGCCTTTACAAAAACTAGCAGTAGTGGAAATGGCAAACTAACTAACCCAGTAGGGTTAATAACCGTGGATGAAGCAACGTTAGCCGGTGGAAGTTCTAGAGTTAATAATTCATTCTACTTATATACGAATCAAGGTTTTTGGACTGGGTCACCTTCCGATTTAGGTTCGGTTGGCGCTTATGTGTATAGTTTCTCTCCAGGTGGTGGTTTGATTCGTCCAGGTGTGTCCTCAGCTTATGGCGTGCGTCCCTCAGTTTCACTTAAGCCTGGGGGAGTGTGGAGTGGCAGTGGAACAAGTAGTGATCCATATACGGTAAGTTATAGTTAAAATATTAATAATAATGATAAAGAAGTGTTAACTTCTTTATTTTTTTCTTAAAATTATGTATAATTATGTATGATAGAGGGTGATTATATGGTAACTATCGAAGATATGAAAATTAAAGCTAATAAAAAAGTTATTGATGATATTCAGATACAGGTTGTATATATTCCTTTAGTTAATAAGATGGGTACAACTTTTAAAGAATCTGTTAAGGTAGGGGAATATGTATATATCGGGAGTATTTTAGGACGTAATCCAATGATTGATACACCTGTTATATCTAGTGTTAGTGGAACAGTAGTTGGTTTTCAAGATAAATATATTAGTAATAATAAACTAGTTAAATGTGTGGTTATTGAGAATGATTTTAAAGAAAAGCATTTAGATAAAACTGGAAAAAAGAATTTAATTAGTAAATATAGTTTAGATGAATTTATTTATATGCTAAAAGAAAAGGCAATCGTAGGAATGTCTGGTAATGGATTTCCAACATATGTTAAATATGAAAATCAAAAACTTAAATATATGATAGTAAATGGTTGTGAATGTGAAGTAGGAGTATCTTGTGATAGTGCTTTAATGTACAATAATCCTGAAGAGATACTTGAAGGAATAGATGCTATCATGGAGATTAATGGTATTGAAAAAGCCTATATTGCTATTAAAGAAAATAATGAATTAGTCATTAATAAATTTTTAAAACATATTAATAGTTACCCTAATATTAAAATATATCCAGTAATGGATGCATATCCTTGCGGATATGAAAGATATTTAGTTAGCGAAATACTTGGTATTAAATATAATAGATATCCGGGAGAAGTAGGGGTAGTAGTTGAAAATGTATCGACCATATATGCCATATATGAAATGCTTAAATATCATAAACCACTCGTAGATAGAATGGTAACTATTAGTGGTGATGGTATTAAGAATCCAAGTAATTATTTACTTAAAATAGGAACTAACTTTAGTGAAGTATTGTTAAAAACAGATATTCTTAAAGAAATAAAAAATCCTATTTTAATTGCTGGCGGATTAATGATGGGAAAGAGTATTGGAAGCGATGAATTAATAATTACTCCTGATGTTAACGCTATTATGATAATGGATGATAAAGAAGAAGAAACATTGCCTTGTATTAAGTGCGGTAAATGTAGTGAAGTATGCCCAAGAAATTTAATACCATCACTTATAATTAGTAATAAAGATAAGGCTAAAGAACTTAGAATAGATAAATGTATTAAATGTGGGTTATGTTCTTATGTTTGTCCATCAAAGATTGAAGTAAGAGATATTATAAGTGAAATTGAGGTGGATAAAAATGTATAAAACACCTAATAAAGTATTTATTAAATCTAGTAACAATAGTAGTCATATAATGGCTCGATATGGTTATGCCGTAATAGTATTTTATATATTAACGGTACTAGGCCATATTATTACTAAGAATGATAATATTCTTATCGATTTATTAAAAACTACGGGGATTGCTCTTGGCAGCGCTATAGTAATTGGCTATATCATTAATATAATTAAACATGATTATAATTTTAAGAATATCTTCGTAAAAGAATACGTCCATGTAATTGGATTAATTATCGGATTATTCTCTACGAGAGTTAATTATATGATAATCGTGCTCGCAGTATTGATTTCACTTCTAATATATAATTTTATTAAAGGTGTTAAGATATCTAGTGTATTATATGGATTATTAGTTATAATGATATATAAATATATTAATCAAGATACAGGAATAGTTATTTATAATTCACTTAGGGAAGCATTTCCTGATAAGAATAGTACATATAATTTATTATTTGGAGTTACAGCACTTAGTTTTATTTTTAGTGTGCTTATGTTTATGTATTTATTTTATAAAAAATCTATTAAGTATGGGATAGTTATATCTTATGTAATTACATATATAGTACTTATGTTTTTATATTCTGTATTTAGTAATAAGATATGGTATATATTACCAGAAATTATATATAGCAATATATTATTCTTTAGTACTTTTATGTTAAGTGATTATGAGATTACACCTACATTAATAGAACCACAAATTATATATGGAATTATTTTGGGAATAGGATCAGTGATACTTAGATTATTTATGCCTAGTATGGCTATTATTATAGCTATTATTTTGGGAATATTTATAGCTAGGCCATTAGATAATATTAGTCCTAAGTTAAAATATAAGCCTAAAATTTATTATTTATGTTTATGTGGATTATTTATAATAGGGGTAATATGTGCTTTTGGGCTTAGTAAGATTTGATATAAAAATGTAAACTTGTTTGAAATAAATTTTTAAATGTGTTAGAATTATTCTAGGTTAGGTGAGACAATGGATAAATATGACGAGAGTAGTATAAAAATTCTTGAAGGATTAGAGGCAGTTAGAAAAAGACCTGGTATGTATATTGGTAGTACTGATAAAAGAGGGTTACACCATTTGATATGGGAAATAGTTGATAACTGTGTTGATGAAGCATTAAATGGTTTTGGAGATTATATTAAGATTATTCTTCATAATGATGGGTCTGTTAGTGTAATGGACCATGGTCGTGGAGTACCAACGGGAATGCACTCATCAGGAGTAAGTACTCCTGAAGTTATTTATACGGTTTTGCATGCTGGTGGAAAATTTTCTGATGGTGGATATAAAGTATCTGGAGGATTACATGGTGTTGGTGCCTCAGTCGTTAATGCGCTATCTGAGTGGATGGAAGTAACAATTAAACGTGATAAAGAAGAACATTACATTAAATTTAGTAATGGAGGGCATGTTGAAATACCATTAAAGAAAATAGGAACTTCTATGCGTACAGGAACAACGGTTAGATTTAAACCAGATCCATCTATTTTTGAATCAACAACTTTTAATTATTCAACCATATGTGAGAGAATGCAAGAATGTGCCTTTCTTATTAATGGACTTACTATTGAAATTGTAGATGAAATTGAAAATAGAGAAGAAAAATACTGTTATGAAAATGGAATAATGGCTTTCTGTGAATACTTAAATGAAGGCAAAGAAACACTTCATAATGTTTTATGTTTCGATGGAACTAAAGATAAAATAAATGTATCTATTGGTATGCAATATACCGATAGTTATAACGAAAATATTGTATCTTTTGTTAATAATGTTAAGACCCCTGATGGTGGTAGTCATGAGATAGGATTTAAAACAGCTATTACAAAGGTACTTAATGATTATGCAAAAGAAAATGGCTTTGTTAAAGGAAAAGATAAAGCATTCGAAGGCTCTGATGTTAGAGAAGGATTGACAGCTATTATTGCAGTACAGATACCGGAAGCTATATTACAATTTGAAGGACAGACTAAATCTAAATTAGGTACACCGATCGCTAGAAGTATTGTCGAAGCGATTGTATCGGAGAAACTTAGATTTTATTTGGAAGAAAATAAAGCGATTGCTAGTAAGATTGTCAGTAAGGCTTTAAAAGGTAAAGAAGCTAGAGAAGCTGCTAGAAAAGCAAGAGAAGAAACGCGTAAAGGAAAAGACAATAAAAAGATTGAAAGAATACTATCTGGTAAATTAACACCAGCTACAAGTAGAGATAGAGATGCCTGTGAATTATTTATAGTTGAGGGGGATTCAGCAGGTGGCTCTGCAAAGCAGGGAAGAGATAGAAAAACACAAGCTATCTTACCACTAAGAGGTAAAGTTATTAATACTGAAAAAGCTAAGTTAGAAGATATTTTCAAGAATGAAGAAATTAATACCTTAATTCATACGATTGGGGCCGGTATTGGAACTGACTTTAATATTAAAGAATGTAATTATGGTAAAGTTATAATCATGACCGATGCTGATGATGATGGAGCGCACATCCAATGCTTACTTTTAACTTTCTTTTATCGTTATATGCGTCCATTAATCGAAGATGGAAGATTATTTATTGCTATGCCACCGCTATATAAATTGACGATTGGTGGAAAAGATCAATATTTATGGACTAATGAGGAATTAAAGAGTCTAACTAATGGTAAATCTAATTATAAGATTCAAAGATATAAAGGTCTTGGTGAAATGAATGCGGATCAATTATGTGATACGACAATGGATCCAAGATATCGTAGTTTAGTTAAAGTAAATATAATTGATGCGGCTTTAGCAGAAAAACGTGTTAGTATTTTAATGGGCGATGCCGTTGAACCTAGAAAAAATTGGATAAATGAAAATGTTGAATTCTCACTTGAAGATTCTTATAAAATATAGTGGTGATGTATATGGTAAGTGATAGGTTACTTAAATCATTTAAAGAAGAAGAAATTATTAAAACAATTAGGGATAATTCTAAATTACTATCTGATTTGGCTCATGTTCGTCTTGGACGTGATGAGCCAATTTTTGACATTAAAACTAATTGGTTAGCATTTATTGATGCAACAGATTATTATATTGCTAAATCACTTTTGTTGGAACCTGAGAATTTGGAATATGTTTCTTTAGATGAGTATCGTAATAGTCTTTATAAGATATTCTTAGATAATCCTAAAATTGCATATGATTCAATTCTTTTTAAACAAAAAATAGCTAAGTTATTTTTTACAGAGGAACAATATGAAAATATTAGAAAGTATAAATTAGAGAAAACAAAAGATATCAGTACACGTTATTTTACGGTTATTAAAACACCTGGTAAAACAGTGGATGAAGATATTTTACGTTATGCTATTTATAGTATTGATGATAAAAGTATGACTAATTTTTTGGAAGGATTATATCAATATTTATTACAAAATCCTTTAGTGAATGAAACTTATTATGGAAAAGAGTTTATTTTAAAATATAGTTCTTATTTATTATCAAATAAATTAGGAGTACCTTCTTCTTCAATATATGTATGTAATGATAATTTTTGGGGTGACAAAATTTTAAAAAATGATTTTGCTATTAATTGTGGTACGAATGGAGTAATATCAGTTCACAGAGATCCTTTGTTAAAAGGTGAATTATTACAAAATAATTTACCACTTCTATATAATGCTCTTATGATTATTGCTCATGATACAGTCCATACGGCACAATCATATAATATGACTGAGAAAATGATATCAGAGCTAGGATTTGAAAAATTACGTACTAGTATTTTTAAAAAATATTTAAGTAGTGATAGTTATGATGAATATAGTGCCAACTATCAAGGCAATGAAATGGAGAATATGGCTGATGCTATTGGATGGGATTTTACGTATCAAATGATTAGTAAATATAATCCTGATGCCATAGGTAATATAAAAGAGATATTAGCTGCTAGAATGCGCACTTCACTGGAAAAAATAACGGTAGCTAAGTATAATAAAACGAATGATAAACGAGAAGTGGCATGGCAATATAATGTTAAGATGATGGATGATATAATGGAAGCTCATCCTGAATTATTAGATTATTCTTTAATGCTTAAAATACCTTATAATAATGATGCAACAAGAAAAGACTTAATAAGTTTATTAGAAACAGAAAATAATAGTGATAATAAAACTGAAGTATCTAAGATTTTAAATGATTATTATTTATATGCTATTAATAATAATGAATTAGATAAAATTAATATTAATAGTTTAACTGAAGATAAACAAATTATGCTAATTAAAAAAATAGCAATATTATTAACTAAAGAATATAAAAATGCTAAAGATATGATTGAATTATGTGGAAATAGACAAGTAAAATTTAATATCGATATAGAAGATTTTTCATTATCTTCAAAAGAAAGAAAAAAACTTATTGATAAAATGAAAGAATATCTTACAGGTAATTTAAGTTTAATACAAGATCTTATTGAAAAAGATATTCAACTAGGGAATAAGTATTTATTAGATAAAACATTTGAAGATATGGAACAAGCCAAAAAAGATTTAGCTAAAGTTTTGGGTAGGGCTAGTAAAATGACAGAAGATATAAGAGGTGGTAGATAATGAGTCAAGAATTAAATCAAGATTTTTTAGATGATATTGTCTATCCAGAAGTTAAAACATTTCCCGTAGATGAAGAAAAAACAAAATTAATGGCTAATGTAACTCTCTTTTGTGATTTAGTTGATAATAATAAAATAGATGATGCAATGAATATACTTGAAAATGTTGCAAGTATTCCAGAAATAGATGAAGAAAATTATTGACAAACATTATATAATTTAATATAATTAAAGAGATTTGTTTGTGAAAGCACGTGATAGAGACGGTATTAAAAATGGACGAGAGAGAGTAACTGGTTGGTGAAAAGTTATGTGAAGTTTTTAATATAGATCACTCTTGATGCATCTAAATGATATTAGTTTAGATCGGTTAGAACCGTTATATTAATTGAGAGCACTTTAAGTGAATAAAGGTGGTACCGCGGAATAATTTCGTCCTTATATTATATATAAGGACTTTTTTAATTGAGGAGGATATTATGGAATTTAAAGAGTTAGACAAAAGAAAAGTAAATGAAGTTGAAGCAGACATTATTAAATCTTGGGGTGGTATTGATAAGATTACTGAGAGACAAAATGAACTTAGAAAAGGAAAACCAGAATTTGTTTTTTATGATGGACCAATATATGCAAATGCTAAACCAGGAATACATCATGTACTTGCTAAAGCAATTAAGGATTCATTTACTAAATATAAAGTAATGAAAGGATATCATGTTCTTAGAAAAATAGGACTTGATACACATGGGCTTCCAATTGAAGTTAATGTTGAGAAGAAATTAGGATTTACGACCAAAGCAGATATTGAAAAATTTGGTATTGAAAATTTCTGTCGTGAATGTAATAAAGCTACTGCTACCAATATTGATGAAATTAATTTACTTACTGAAATGATGGGACAATTTATTGATTGTAAGAATCCATATATTACTTGTTCTAATGAATTTATTGAAACTGAATGGTGGATTGTAAAGGAAATGGACAAGAAAGGATTAATATATCATGGTAATAAAGTACTTTGGTATTGTCCTAGATGTGGAACAGAATTATCGCAAAATGAAGTTGCTCAAGGATATCAAGAAGATCCAGTTAATACAGTTATTTTACCATTTAAGAAAAAAGATGAAGACGTATATTTCTTAGTTTGGACAACGACTCCTTGGACTCTTATGGCTAATGTAGCATTATGTGTTAATCCAGATTTAACTTATGTTCTTGTTGAATCTATGGGATATAAGTTTATTCTATGTGAAACACTTGTCGAAAAAGTCTTAGGGGATGGAGTAAAAGTATTAAAGAAATATAGAGGTACTGACCTTAAAGGAATGAAGTATGAACAATTACTTCCATTTGTTAAGGTTGAAGGCAAGGCTTTTGAAGTATTAACTGATAATTATGTATCTGCTGAAGATGGAACAGGCATTGTACATATTGCTCCAGCATATGGTGCTGATGATAATAGAGTATGTAATGAAAATGGCGTAGCATTTGTTAATCCGGTAGGACCTGATGGATGTTATACGGAAGGACCTTGGAAAGGCAGACTTGTTACCGATAAAGATTTAGAACTAGAAATTGTTAAATACTTAAAAGAAAATGATAAGTTATTTAAGAAAGAAAAGATAACTCATGATTACCCTCATTGCTGGAGATGTAAGAGTGCTTTAATAAGTTATCCAAAACCTGCTTGGTATGTTAAGACAACAGCTTGTAAAGAAGAAATAATTAATGCCAATAAGAGTATTAATTGGTATCCAGATTATGTTGGTGAAAAGAGATTTGGTAACTGGCTAGATAATATGATTGATTGGGGTATTTCTAGAAGTAGATATTGGGGTTGTCCATTACCAATTTGGGAGTGTGTTTGCGGTCATAAAGAAGTAATTGGTTCACTAGATGAATTACAAGAGAAAGTAATGGAGAAAGTTGACGTTCATAAGATGGAATTACATCGCCCATATGTTGACAATCTACATATTAAATGTCCTGAATGTGGTAAGAAAATGACTAGAGTTTTAGACGTTATGGATGTATGGTTCGATTCTGGATGTATGCCTTATGGACA
>JAEEGL013304961.1_pt1 | contig 36489 bp, 33 predicted proteins | sample 9134231 | NCBI WGS metagenome assembly JAEEGL01 (sample SAMN16246548, study PRJNA631951) | gut metagenome | biome: gut microbiome; feature: rumen; material: fiber-attached | host: Bos | place: Iran: Karaj | collected 2018-10 | reverse complement strand
GGACGCCGACACCGAGCCCTTCGTCGTCCTCGCGGACAGGATGGGAAGCCTGGTCCAGCAGACCGTCGGCAACCACCCCCTGAACAAGCTCGAGGTCAAATACTGCGGCGCCCTGGCCGACAAGCCCACCAGGCTCCTCACCGTATCCGCCGTCATCGGATACCTCAGGAACGTCGTCGGCTCCGCCAACACGATCAACGCTCTTCCCCTCGCCAAATCCAAGGGCATCGACGTCGTCGAGAGCAGCAACCCCGTCTCCACCGATTACGCGTCCGTCATCGAGATGAAGTTCGTCTCCCAGGGCAAGGAGCGCATCATAAGGGGAACCGTCATCGGCGGCCAGAACAGGCTGGTCGGATTCGACGAGTTCTCCTTCGACATACCCTTCTACGGCAGGATGATGTTCGTCGGGTATGACGATGCCCCCGGGGTCATCGGCATCGTCGGGAACAACCTCGGCAGGGCCGGCGTCAACATCGGCCAGATGTCCGTGGGAAGGTCCGGGAAGAAGGCGCTGATGTTCCTCACCGTCGACCACGATGTCACTCCCGGCCTGGCATCCGCCATCGCCAAGGAAGTCGGCACCGACGACGTCAGGTATGTGCGCTTCACGGAGTGATCCAATTGGGAATACTGACCGTCGACGATCTCACGAAAGCCATCAGCAACGGGATAGATGGCGGCCGGGGGATGGACGAGGAGGAGGCCTACGATCTGGCCCACCGCGTCCTCAATTTCTTCGGCTATTCGGACAGGATAATAGACAATGTCCTCGAATCCCAGGACCGCGGGGCGTTCTACATGCTGGAGGACGCCCGCATCCTCAGCACCGAGAGGGAGGAGACCACCCTCTACGACGGCAGGGAATGGAGGATACACTACTGGCTCTTCAACAGGGACGCCATAGACAGGCTGATCCGCGGCGAGGACAGGCCCGACGACGGCCAGAGCGAGGAAGCCAACGTCTACGAGCAGCTTCCTCCCGAAGCGTGGGACGCGCTCAAAACTCTCAGCAAACCGGACGCATGAGCCTTTTTCCGTACGGGTTCCGCCCAGGCCAGGCGGAGCTCGTGCGCTTCATAGATTCCGCGGTGCGCGGAGGCAGATCCGCGGTCATCGAAGCGGGCACCGGGACGGGGAAGACAGTCTCGTCCCTGTGCGGCGCTCTGCCTTATGCCCTCGAGAAAGGGACCAAGGTCATCTATCTCACCCGCACCAAATCCCAGCAGCTCCAGATATCCAGGGAAGTCTCCGCCATCGGCGGCGATGTTCTATGCGTGGCTCTGCGCGGAAGGTCCGGGAGATCGTGCCCCATGATGCGCGGGGATCCTGAGCTGGAGGGCGGGACTCCCGAAGAGCTGTCCAGGCTGTGCTCCGAATACAAGAGGCCGGACCGCGGAGGGGAGCGCCGCTGCCCGTATTATGCCAGAGCCCTGGAGGAGAGCCCCGGACGCTGGGCCGCCATTCTGAGGGAATCATCTCCAGACCCGGAGGAATTCTCGGCTATGTGCGAGTCCGCAGGCATATGCCCTTACGAGTTCAGGAAGCTCCTGCTCCCGATGGCGGACGTCATAGCCGCGCCGTACCCGTTCGTGTTCGTGCCGGGGGCGCTGGCAGGATTGGAGACTTGGATGGGGATTCCTCTGAACGAAACCGTGATCATCGCCGACGAGGCCCACAATCTGCCGGGATACCTGAGGGATCTGCAGACCATATCCCTGTCCGCGTCCGCGCTGGGCAAGGCGGAGAAGGAGGCGGAAGCCAACGGGGATCCGTATCTTTACGGCGACATCCGCGCGAAAAGCCTCATCTCCGCCGTCGGAGAGGCGATATCCCATGCCCGCACGGAATACATGGTCGACGAGGACGGCATCGTGCCGCCGTATTTCCTGGAGGAGGAGCTGATGGAGGCTCTCGGAGTCCCTTCGGCCGCTCTTTTCAAGGCCATATCCGCCATGTACGCCATAGGAGACGGCATAGCCGAGAGGAGAAAGCAGGCCAAGAAGCTTCCCCGCTCATATCTGAGGTCGCTGGCCGCCTTCCTGCAGGCCTGGTCGGAGGAGGACGGCGGCATGCGCGTGAAACTCATAGCGGATCCCGGCAACCCAACGCTCCAGTCCTACTGCATGGATCCGTCTCCCGCCGCATGGCCGCTCAACGAATGCCGGTCGTCCATCCATATGTCGGGGACTCTGGAGCCTCTGGACGGATACGCCGAGGAGATGGGCCTTTTCGCCCCCGCCAAGCTGTCTCTGGGAAGCCCCTTCCCGCCGGAGAACCTTCTGACGCTGTATTCGGACGAGGTCTCCATGGGTTATGATGACCGCTTCCGGGAGAGCAACTACCGCAGGGCGATGGATCTCATCGCGGATACCATAGCGGCCGCCGCCGTCAATTCCGCCGTCTTCTTCCAGTCGTACGGCGTCATGGACCGCATGCTGGGCGACGGCCTGGCCGGACGCATCGGGAGGGAGGCATTCTTCGAGCGCCGCGGGGCGTCCCAGGAGGAGCTCATGACGGAGGTGGAGGCTTTCCGCGCGTCAGATTGCGGGGTCCTGTTCTGCGTCCTGGGCGGAAGGATCTCAGAGGGCATCGATTTCCCTGGCAGGGCGATGGAGCTGGCGGTCATCGTCGGGGTGCCTTACCCGAGGCCGACGGCGAAGCTCCGCGCTCTGAGGCGCTATTACGACCTGCGCTTCGGCGACGGGCAGGCTTTCGCGTCCGCGGTCCCGGCTTCCAGGAAGATGAGGCAGGCCGTCGGAAGGCTGATAAGGTCGGAGACAGACCGCGGCGCGGCGGTGATCCTCGATCGCAGGGTAGCTTCTCTGAAGGGCATCGGCGCCAGGCTGTCCCGCGACATCCCCGGAGAGGTAGCCGTTTTTTTCGGGGAGAAGCGGGGAGCCATACGTTAAGGCTATAAACTACCAATCATAACGCGTCCGCATGGAAATTGCTGTGGACGACGCCGTCATCGAACTGATCAAAAAAGAAGGCTGCGACTACCGCGTCTGCACCGCGTGCATGGGGCCTGCGCTCGTCCCCATCAGCGTCAAGGCGCCCAAAGATTCCGACATAAAAATCCCCGTCGGCGACCATACGCTGTACATCTCAAGGGTCCAGGCCATGTACATCGACCGCGTCACGATCGATATGGTTTACGAAGACGAAGACATCGATGCCTGCCCCGCATTCTATCCCAGGCGCACGATAAACATCTGAATCCGGCGCCGGCCGTCTCAGACGACGGGGACGGCCTGCTCCGCGGCTTCTTCCGCGAGTTTTTCGATGTCGATGCGGTCTCTGAAGGATTCTATCCTACCGGGCTCGGCCGCGACCGTGACTTTGCTCGGCACCACGGTGCATCCGACGGCGGGCGATATGGAGATGTCGAAGGTTCCGATTTTGCGGGCGATTGCTATGATCTCGTTTTTGTCCAGGCCTATGAGCGGCCTGACTATGGGTATCTTCATGCTGCTGAATTCGGCGCGTATGTTCTTCAGGGTCTGAGAGGCCACCTGGCCCAGGGAATCCCCCATTATTATCGCGCTCGCGCCCATCTTCTCGGCGAATCTGCCGGCCGTGAGCTGCATCACGCGCTTGCACATGACGCATTGGTAGTTCCTGTCGCAGCAGTCGCGGATGGCCGTCTGCGAGGGCCCGTGGGGCGCCGAATACAGCGGGAACTCCTTTCCGGTGAAGTCTCTGAGCTGCTTGGCTATGGCTCTGACGTTCCTCATCGCCCTTTCGTCGCAGTACGGGCTGTTGTCCATGTGGAGGAGGATGACATCCGCCCCGGCTTTGGACATGAGATAGGACGCCACAGGCGAGTCTATCCCTCCGGAAAGAAGGGAGATCGCTTTCATCTCAGAGTACCACGTCGCCGTAGTCGTCGGCGAGCTTCCTGGTGGCGGAATATTTGCACTCGGGGCAGTAGAGCCCTTCGCCTTTCTTCTCCAGTTCGGTCTTGCATTTGTAGCACAGGGATCTGATGACGCCCAGGTGGTCGTCCTTGGTGGTGAGCTGCAGGGAAGGCTTCACGCCGGTGACCTTGGCCCTGATGTAATCCCCCTTTCTGAGCTCCTTGGAGACGTCGTCGGTGTATTTGGGGGAGATTTTGGAGACGTGTATGGTCGCGTAGGTCTCGCATCCCAGTCCTCTCTCGGTCCCGTCCTTGGCCACGACGTCGGCCGTCGCCATCGTGTTCCTGATGTCCGCCACTATGGCGTATACTATGTCGCCTTCCGCGAGGATGTTGGGGGGGTTGGGCGTGATGACCCTGGCGACGCAGTCTTTGTCATCCAATTCCAGTATGCCTATCTGGGATGCGTAAACGATCCCGTTCTCAGCGAATGTGCCGTCGGATGCGAGATATTCTTCCTCCACTGCGACCTCGTCACCCGGAAAAACCATTTCTGAATCTGCCATCATGTTCACCTTATATTGACGACAGCGACGTCAATCGTCTTCTTCGTCTTTGTATGGAATGAAAACACATGAGGGATTTCGTACTTATAGGTTTTATAGGAGCGCACGCTGCGCCCTTTTCTGCCGCAATACTCCCTCACGAACCCCAGCGTTTCCAGCATATGGATGGAATACACGCATTCCGCCAGTTCCATCGCCTTGTCCAGGAAGGGGCGGTCCGCATTCCTGCTCTGGCAGCCGAACGGGGGGTTCATTACCACCGTATCTGCCATTTCATCGACGTCTGCTATGTCCCGGAGCACGAAATCAATGTCAGCGCCGAAGCATGCGGCGTTCCTGCGGGCGGTCTCCAGGGCTTCCTCTGACCTGTCGAACCCCATGACCATTCCCGCATCCATGAGGTATGCGCCTATCGAAAGCATTCCCGTCCCGCATCCCAGGTCCACCACCTTCATCCCGGCGATGTCCCCGTTCCGGTACGCATCGAAGATTATGTCGGCGGCTATCGCCGCGGGGGTCATGTATTGCTCCAGCGACGGATCCGGGGAACCGAATCCCTCCACTTTCTGCAGGCTGATCTCGAGATCCCTCTTCCTCATGGCTGCGCAACCCTCCGCGCGGGCGCCCGTTTCCGGGGCTCCGGCCGGTCGGATTCGCATGCATCCTTAAATAGTATGTTCAGGCACATTTGGCATAGGCGTTCAATGCATCCAGCATGCACAAAAATGCGTCAGACAACATTATATATCATGTAAAGATAATAGGGGCCCCAGAATATAGCCGTTGGAAAGCAGATGCCACCGGCGGTATTCGATCCCAAACCGCTTCCGGGTGCGGTCCCCTTTAACCGTGCCCGACTTTTTTGCGCATGATTTCCGGCGATTGCGAAAGTCCCTTTAACGATGAAGCGATTCTTACGGTGCATACATGAGTATGGCAGCCTCGAAAGAGGAGGTATACCATTGTCCAAAGTTCGCAGAGCGATAATCAGTGTCTCCGACAAGGCCGGGATCGTGGATTTTGCCAGGTCCCTTTCTTCCCTCGGAGTCGATATAATCTCAACGGGTGGAACGTACAGGCTTCTGAAGGAGAACGGGATCGCGGTTACGGAAGTGTCCGACATAACCGGATTCCCCGAGATGCTCGACGGCCGCGTCAAAACTCTTCATCCCAAGGTCCACGCCGGAATACTCGCCCGCAGGGACATCCCCGAGCATATGCAGGCGATCAAGGACAAGGGGATCGAGCCCATCGATATGGTCGTCATCAACCTCTATCCTTTCAAGCAGACGGTCCTGAAGGAGAACGCGTCTTTCGAGGACATCGTCGAGAACATCGACATCGGCGGGCCCAGCATGATCCGCGCCGCCGCGAAGAACTGGCAGTCGGTCGCCGTCGTGACTTCCCCGTCCCAGTACGGAAACATCCTCGGCCAGCTCGAAGACACCGGCGAGCTCTCCGAGGACCTCCTCGGAAGGCTGATGGCCGAGGCGTTCGTCGTCACCGCCAACTATGATGCGATGATCGCTTCCCGCATGTACCCCCGCTTCTGCCAGGGATTCCCCGAATCGTTCCCCATCCCGCTGGAGAAAGTCGAGGACCTCAGATACGGGGAGAACCCCAACCAATCCGCGGCGTTCTACAAGGACCCGTTCACTCCGGGGACCACCGTAGCAAAGGCCGAGCAGCTCCACGGGAAGCAGCTCTCCTACAACAACATCCTGGATCTGGACAAGGCCCTGGACATCTGCATGGACTTCGAGAAGCCTACCGCGGTCGTCATGAAGCACACCAACCCGTGCGGGCTGGCTTCCGCCGGGAACATCTACGACGCCTTCATGACCGCGTACAACGTGGACCCTCTTTCCGCGTTCGGATGCGTCATATGCCTCAACAGGAACTGCGACGTCGCCACCGCCCAGGAGATCTCCCAGCATTTCGTGGAGGCAGTCATCTGCCCCGATTACGAGCCGGGAGCGGCCGAGATCATGGAGGCTAAGAAGAACATCCGCCTCCTCAGGACGAACTCGCCCATATGCCCCGCCGCCAAGCACAGGGAATACAAGATGAAGAAGGTCCAGGGCGGCATGCTCGTCCAGACCGACGAGGACGTGCCTATCGATCCCAAGAACCTCAAGGTCGTCACCGAGCGCGCCCCCACCGAGACGGAGATAGCCGCTCTGATGTTCGCGTGGAAGCTCGCCAAGCACGTGACCTCCAACGCAGTCGTTTACGTCAGGGAGGAGCGCGCCGTGGGAATAGGCGCAGGCCAGATGAGCCGCGTGGATTCCGCGAAGATAGCCACCATGAAGGCCAACGAGCCCACCAAAGGATGCGTGATGGCGTCCGATGCCTTCTTCCCCTTCAGGGACGGGGTCGACGAGGCCGCTTCGGCAGGCGTCACGGCCATCATCCAGCCCGGCGGAAGCATCAGGGACCAGGAGGTCATCGATGCCGCCAACGAGCACGGCATGGCGATGGTCTTCACCGGATGCCGCGTGTTCAGGCACTGAAAAACCAGGGGCGGGATGTCCCGCCCGTTCTACTTCAAAAAAAACTCGGCGGGAACCGGACCGTCCGCCGCTCATTCGGATTTGCCTTCCACCACGGCCTCGAGGTCCTCGGGTATGATCGGCTTCCCCTCGGCTTTCCTCTTCATGTGCCCTCCGGGCCCTCCGCGAGCGATCCTGGCTTTCTCGATGCATTCCGGGTCGTCGCAGACGAACGCGGCATAGATGATGTTCTTGCAGGTCTTCCCGCAGAATTCGCAGGTGTAGTCTTCCGGGTTGATGGGCATGCAACGCCCATCGCAGGCCGCGGATAAAGATTTTGTCGGTTTGGAAAAGGATGAGGGGGTTTCCCCGCCCTCATCAGGAGAAAATCAGCTTGAAGCCGACTGGGCCCGCCGGACGCTGGGCACGGTCCAGGACCGCGACGTCCGCTTTGCCGGCGTAATCGGCGGCGTTCTCTGCCGTTATGCCTCCGCAGACCTCGACGATAATGCGGTCGGAGACTTTCTTCGCCGCTTTGAATACATTCGAGGCGGCTTCCGGGCTGAGATCCAGGGCTCTTATGATATCTGCCCCGGCAGCGGTCGCTTCCTCGGCTTCTCCGGCGCTGACGACTTCGACGGTTTTCTTGACCGCCACAGAAGCCTTGGACACGCGTGCCATGGCGTTCCTGACGCCTCCGCAGACGGAGATATGCTCCCTTCTGAGGAATACTATGGAATCCAGGCCGCAGACGTAGGGGTCTCCCCCTCCGGCAGCTACAGCTTTCATCTCGAATCCGAAGAATCCGGGCGTTGAAGGCAGGGCCTCTATCCTTATCTTTCCGCCCGATGCTCCGATCGCATCCGCCGTGTTCGAAGCGATTCCGCTCATAACCGACAGGAACCCGAGCGCGGTCCTTTCGCCGGCCAGTATCTTGTTTATCGGCCCGGAGACCGACATCACGCGGGTTCCAGCGCGTACCTTTTCCCCGTCTTTGGCCAGAGGCTCCGTGTCGCCTTCCAAAGCCGAGAGCACGTCGGCGGCCTCGTCGATCCCGGCGACGACGGCATCCTCGCAGCATATGATGTGAGCCGTGCCGCGTATGTCCGGGATGCCGAGCCCGGAGGCCAGATCGCATCTCCCGATATCGGCTTTGAGGAACGCGGAGGGATCCATCGGCCTCAGACCTCCAGATGGAATTCTTTCCCTGTCTCCGGAAGGATGACGTTGTAGTCCGAAAGGTCGGGGAGGAAGAGGTCCCTGTTGTCCGAATGCATTATGATGACGTTGTCCGGGTCGCATCTCTCGATGAAGCTGACGATCTGGCCGTGGTCGGCGTGCGCGGAGAAATCGTATTTCTGGACTTCGCACTCGATCTTGCAGATCTCGTCGTCGATGCTGACGCAGCCCTGCTCCAGGAGCATCCTGCCGTTGGTGTCTTCCGCCTGGTATCCCACGAGAAGGATTGCGCTCTTGGGATCGTCTTTGATGGTCTTGAGGTAGCCGAGGATGGGGCCTCCGTCGAGCATTCCGCCGGTGGTGACGATGATCTCGCCTTTCTTGGCCTCGTTCCTGGTGTATCCGTTGGTGACTTCGTTGAAGCGCTTCCTGGCGGACCTGAGGACTCCGGGCTCCCTGAGATACTCGTCGTATCTGAGGAACAGGTTGGTGACTTTCCTTCCCATGCCGTCGACCCACATGTCGTAGCCGAGGTTCTTGAGCAGGACCATTATCTCCTGGGTCCTTCCGACCGCAAAGCAGGGTATGAGCACTTTCCCTCCGCGCTCGATGACCTCCCTGATCTTGTCCATGAAGTTTTTCTCGGTCTCCCTTCTGGACGGGTGGTAGCGCCCGCCGTAGGTCCCCTCTATGAAGAGGTTGGTGCAGTCCCGGGGTTTGGCTCCTTTGACCAGCTTCTGGGCTTCGGTGTGTATGTCTCCGGTGTAGAGGGTTCTGACGTCCTTCTCGAACTCGAACATGGCCGCCCCGGGGATGTGGCCCGCGTCGATCATGGAGATGTCGATGTTGTTGAGCGTTATGGTGTCCCCGAATCTCATCGGGACGACGGAATCCATCGTCTTTTTGATGTCTATGTCGGTGTAAGGCTGGACATAGTCCTCCGCCTTGGCGATTTTCAGGGTGTCTTTCATCATCAGCTCCCCGATCTCTGCGCTCAGGGGGGCGGTGAAAAGCTTGCAGTCGTTGGTTCCGCACACCTGGGGGAGCATCCCGCTGTGGTCGAGATGCGCGTGGGTGAGGAACACATAATCTACTTTGGGCGCGGGAAGGGGGAATTCCGGCGGTTTGGTAGGGCTCAGCCCGTACTCGACCAGGAACGTGCTCCCTTTGGCCTCCATTGTCATCCCCATGCGGCCTACCATATCGGCTCCGCCGAGGAATCTGAATTTCATGTCCATATCAGTGGTCTCCTTTTCGTATGCCTCCGGGTAGGAGGGCTTTGTGAAGGGAAGCCTCAAAGCGTCCCCTTGACTGTGATGATGACGCAGGGCCTGCCGCCCTACATTATAAGGATGCCACTCTATCGGAAGCATATATTTTTATGTTGCTGTTTTTGCGTCCGCGCATCATATAGGAAATCCGATGCCGTCCCGGCGGGGCGCGGATGCCTTTCTCCGGTGCCCCTTAGGAAGGGAAAAACGGGAATGGGGGCCGGAACCCCCGGTTTGCGCTCAGGAGACGAGCTTAAGGACGGCGGGAGCGCCGGCGAACGTCTTCCCGGCGAGGTTCTTGGCTGTGGCCGTCAGTTCGGCCGTTCCCTTCATGAACTTGACCTTGGAGAAGGCGTTGGAGCCGACTTCCGCCAGATCTCCGGAGAAGGACGCGAACGAAAGGCCGGTGCATCCGGAGAATGCGCTGGCGCCTATAGTTTTGACGCCGGGGATCTCCAGGACCGTGATCTTGCTGCATCCGTAGAACGCGTAGGCGCCGATGCTTTCGGCCGAGAACATCCAGGCCGCTCTGAGCGCCGTGCATCCTGCGAAGGCCTTGAACCCTATGGATTTCACGTCGCCGAGGTCGGCGGTGGCCAGCGTCTTGCAGCCGAGGAAAGCCTGGTCGCCTATCGAAGTCACGTCCGCGGTAAGCTTCCACACGGACACGGATGCGGGGACGGTGAGGCTCTTCAGGCCTTCTTTGAAGCCTGTGACCGAGACTTCGTACGGCGCCACAGATGTTACCGTATAGGTGAGGGAGCCGACGGTGACGCTGGTCCCTTCGGGTGCCTTGGCGCACAGCTTGCCTCCGGACAGGATGAACGCATTGCCGGCGAGGTCGGCGGCGGCCGCGGATATGTCCTTGCCGTTCTTGGAGAACTGCAGTTTGCCGAAGGCGGATGTCCCGGCCGATTTCAGATCCTTCGAGAATTCAATGGTCGATATCGCGCCGTCCCCGTAGAACGCATACGCGCCTATGTTTTCGCAGGACAGGAGCTTCACCGTCTTGAGGGCGGTGCAGTTGGCGAAAGCCTTCATGCCGATCGTCGGAGCGCTGATCTTCACGGTGATCGCGGTGGCGCAGTCGGCAAAAGCTTTCTCGGCCACGGAGCTCACCGTGAAAGTCATGCCGCTGTAGGCGACCGACCCGGGGATGATCGGGTATTTGATCCCGGAAGAGTATCCGACGGCATCCACGGCCGCAGGATTCACGGAAACGACCTTGTATCTGATGCTGGAGGAGGTGAATTCGGTTCCCGGAGCGATTGCGGGGCCGTAATACAGCTTGCCGTCCTTTCCGGTGAACGTCTTCCCGGCGAGGTTTTTGGCTGTCGCCAAGACCGACTTTCCGTTGTCGAAGAATTGGACTTTGCTGAATGCCGCGGTCCCAACAGAAGCCAGATCCTTGGCGAAAGCTACCGAGGTCAGGGCATCGCAGCCGAAGAACGAGTATGCTCCGATGCTCTTCACTCCGGTGAGCTTGACGGTGGTCAGAGCCGTGCATCCGGCGAACGCTTTCTGAAGTATCGAAGGCGCGGAAACAGAAGCGGAAGCGAGAGTCGTACATCCGTAGAAAGCCTTCTCGCCGACGGATTCTACCGCGAAGGACTGGCTGTTATACGTCACGGATGCCGGGATGGATGCCGCTTTGATGCCGGATACGAAGCCGGTGGCGCTTGCAGAGGTAGGGCTGACGGACGTGACTGTGTATTTCACATTGCTGACGGTGAACTCGGTCCCTATGGTTATCGAAGATCCGTAATACAGCTTTCCGTCGCTGCCTTTGAAAGTCTTTCCGGCGAGGCTTTTAGCCGCGGATACTGCTTTTCCGCCGTCGAAGAACTGGATTTTGTTGAAGGACGAAGCCCCGACGGATGCCAGATCCTTGGCGAAAGCTACCGAGGTCAGGGCATCGCAGCCGAAGAACGAGTATGCTCCGATGCTCTTCACGCCGGTGAGCTTGACGGTGGTCAGAGCCGTGCATCCGGCGAACGCCTTCTGAAGCACAGCCGGAGCCGATATGCTTGCGGAAGTGAGCGTAGTGCATCCGTAGAATGCTTTCTCGCCGACGGATTCTACCGCGAAGGATTGGCCGCTGTATGTCACGGATGCCGTGATGGATGCCGCTTTGATGCCGGATACGAAGCCGGTGGCGCTTGCCGAGGCTGGGCTGACGGACGTGACTGTGTATTTCACGTTGCTGACGGTGAACTCGGTCCCCACGGTTATCGCCGATCCGCTGGTGAGTCTGCCGTCTTTGCCGGTGAACGTCTTCCCGGCGAGGTCTTTCGCAGCCGAAACCGCATTTCCGCCGTCGAAGAACTGGATCTTGTTGAAAGCAGAGGCTCCCACAGCCGTCAGGCCCTTCGCGAACGTGACCGAAGCGAACGCCTCGCAGCCGTAGAACGAATACATGCCGATGCTCTTCACGCCGGTCAGCTTGACGGTTGTCAGCGCTGTGCATCCGGCGAACGCCTTCTGAAGTATCGCAGGCGCGGATACGCTGAGGGTTTTGAGCGTCGTGCATCCGTAGAATGCCTTCTCACCGACCGAAACCACGGCTATGCTGTGGTTCTTGTATGTCACTGTGGCAGGTATCGAGGCGGAAGTCAGCCCCGAGACATAGCCTGTGACCGACGCCTGGTCGGGATCCACGGACGTCATGGTGTATCTGAGGTTCCCGACGGTGAACTCGGTCCCAACGTCGAAGTCGGACTGCTGCCATACGGCATAGAGCGTGGTGTTCTTCGTGATGGTGAATGTGTCTGTTCCGTTTGCCGTGTATTTCGCGGCCGCCGCGGTCTTGCTGTCGGACCATCCCAGGAACGCATATCCGGTTCTGGACGGGATTTTGTCGAACAGCACCTTGACTTTGTCTCCGGGGGCGTAGGTGGAGCCTGACGGGACGTTGTTGGATCCTCCGTTCGGATTGTAGTTGATCGAATATCCGTCCATGCTGAACGTGCAGCCGGCGGTTGTAACCAGGGCGGTCCCCGTCCTGATCAAGGCATCGACTTTGTACACGCCGGCGGAGTTCCCGGCCATGGAGCTTTTCGCGGAGGCGGAGAAGTTCCCTGCCGAATCCGTGGTGATTGTGCTGTTGATCGTGGCGATGTGCACCAGGTCGGCCGTTCTGTATATCCCGTACTCAACTTCGTACGTTCCGCGGGCGAGCTTTCCGGAGAGGGACAGGCTGACGTCGGTGCCGGAGACGGCGGCGCTGAGCTCCAGATTGTAGGGATCGCCGGAGAATTGGATGGAGACGTTCCTGATCCAGATTATCCATCCGGGTTCCGTCTCATAATCATAAATGGCGTAGGAGTGGCCTTTCTTCAGATATTTGCCGTCTATCAGCACGGTGGAAGTGCTCCATTCGTCGTCGGATCCGTGGAGATACTGCCCGGGCAATTCCGTCTCGGTTTCGTCGGTGAGGTCCCTGAGCTTGATGACATCCCTTTCTCCGGACTGCTCATCGACGTCGTAGGCATATACGGTCAGGATGGCGTTCTCCGGCTCGAATCCCATGTCGAACCGTCCTATCTTCCTGTGTTCCTTCTCATCGACGAAGATGTCCAGTTCATAGTCCTCGTCGCCTGTCAGTCCGCTGTCGAACAGCAGGTACGATCCGGGTTTCGTGACATTCACCGTCTTCAGTTCGTTGTAATATGCGCCTGTGTAGGTCGCATCCATCGTGAAGCTGCCGGTCCCCGACTCTGTGTAGAGCGTGGTTGCGATGTAGAAGACCTCGCCTTCATCCGCGATCAGACTGAATCTGAAGTTCCTGCCGCTTCCGCTGTCGTCGTCGCGCGTCACCATCGTCCCGTATTGGTCGAGGATGATCGCGTAAGTGTCCTGGTTTCCGTAGGATTCGAATTTGAAGATCCCGTCCCTGTCGGCTTTGAATTTGTAAATCATACCTTCTTCTGCCGACGTGATCCTCACTGTTACGGTCTGGCCTGTTTTGATTTCCCCGTCCGGTTCGGGGACCGCAGTCTGCGCGTCGGCATCCGAATTCCCATCGGATACCGCTAAAAGCGCAGATGACACGATAACCAAAGCGAACAACGCCATCAATGCTGTTTTCCATCTCATACTCTCGTCCCCCGTACCGTTCTGCTTCGGCAGCCGGTTCTCGGTAACCTCTGCCGGAAGATAGTCTGGGCGTTCTGCGGAGTCCTGCCGCATATGCGGACGGAACCGATCTCTGCGGGCGGTCCGGCGATATCCGGCCTTCCGTCGCGTTTCGATATGCTTTATGCGGATTTATGTGAACCGCAGTTTTGCGGGTCCGAGGCGGCATATCGGATGCGATTAATCATTCCAATAATACGCTCGATATAACTATATACGGACAGTCAATGGGGAAAAAAGAGGCTGTTAAATTGTTTTGTCCAGCATGCGGTTCGATGATGTTCCCTAAGGACGGGGTGTATACCTGCAACGGTTGCGGAGCTACCAAGGACGTTTCCGGAAGCTCCGAAATCATAACCACATCGTCAAGAGACAAGGAGATCACGGTGATCTCCGAGGAAGACACCATAACCCTTCCCAAGACGCATGTGCTGTGCCCCCAGTGCAAATACACCGAAGCATACTATATGATCAGGCAGACGCGCGCGGCCGATGAGCCGGAGACTATGATATACCGCTGCTGCAAATGCAACCACAGCTGGAGAGAGTACTGAGGGGATTGGGATATGGCCGGGACTGTCCAGTACGGCGGAAGCGGGGGCACCCCCCATTTCTGCGCGGAGATCAAATCCGAGACGCTCAAAGGTCTCGTCAACATCATTTCAGCCATCGTGGATGAGGTGAAATTCACCATAACCCCCGAAGGAATGACCCTCAAGGCGGTGGATGCAGCCCACGTCGCCATGATAGAGATCAACGCCGACAGCGGCGCCTTCGAATCGTACTCCGCAGAGGAATGCGAGATAGGCCTCGATCTCGACAAGATCAAGGGAGTCCTCAAGCTCGCATCCGGCGTGGACATCATAAGGATGGAGCAGGACGCAGACAAAGGAAGGCTCATATTCAGGGTCGGCAACATCACGAGGGCAATGACGATCCTCGACACTTCCAGCCTCAACGATCCGAAAGTGCCGGAGCTCCATCTCAAATCGTCCATAGGAATCTCCGTCGACGAGCTCAAGAAGGGCATCAGCGCCGCCGACGCGATTTCGGACCACATCACTATGAGGGCCGACTCCGAAAGGTTCGAGCTGTCGTGCGAAGGGGACACCGATTCCGTCACCCTCCGCGTGGACAAGTCCAATCTCGTGAGCCTGGATGCGGACGCGGAAGTCTGCAGCATGTTCCCCCTCGATTATTTCTCGAACATTGTCAAGGCCATCCCCAACGGGACGGTCATCAACATCGAGCTGGACAACGATTACCCCGTCAAACTTCTGTTCGGGATCGCCGGCCAGCATGTGTCAGTCAATTACCTCCTCGCGCCGAGGATCGAGAGTGAGTGAAAATGGTCGAACGCGGCGTACCGGAACTCGAGAACATCGCCAACAAGCTGAGACTCCATGTCATTGAGATGACCTATGCGGCATCCTCCGGGCATCCCGGCGGATCCCTGTCCTCCGCGGATCTGATGTCCGCGCTGTATTTCCGCATAATGAAGCACGATCCGAAGGACCCGTCATGGGACGGCAGGGACAGATTCGTGCTTTCCAAAGGCCATGTCGCCCCGATCCTTTACGCGGCGCTGGCTGAATCGGGGTATTTCCCCGTGGACGATCTCATCACTCTGAGGAAGATCGGCTCGAAGCTCCAGGGCCATCCCGTCCGCGGCAAGGTCCCCGGCGTGGAGATGTCCACCGGATCCCTCGGCCAGGGGCTCAGCATGTCCTGCGGGATAGCTCTGGCCGGAAAGATGGACGGGAAGGACTACAGGACGTTCTGCCTTCTCGGGGACGGCGAGCTCCAGAGCGGCCAGAACTGGGAGGCGGCGATGTTCGCCAGCCAGAACGGGCTGAACAGGCTCATCGCTTTCGTGGACAGGAACCGCCTGCAGATCACCGGGAACACCGAGGAGGCCGTCGGATTGGATCCCCTCCCCGAGAAATGGAGGGCATTCGGCTGGAACGTCTGCACCATAGACGGCCACAACATCCGCGAGATAATCGAGGCTGTCGACCGCGCGTCCGCGTCGAAGAAGAAGCCCACGGCCATAATCATGAACACGGTCAAAGGAAAGGGCGTCTCGTTCATGGAGAACAACGCCGGATTCCATGGGAGAGCCTGCAATTCCGAGGAATATGCCCGCGCAGTCGCGGAGCTCAGAGAGGCGATACAATGACCAAGAACCTCGCCCAGCGCAATTACTACGGCAAAGCCCTCGCCGAGCTAGCCGCCAGAAGGGATGACATCGTCGTCCTCGATGCGGACCTCGCCGGCTCCACGAAAACCTCCGATTTCAGGAAGGCGGCCCCGGAAAGGTTCGTCGAAGTGGGGATCGCGGAGCAGAACATGATCGGCATCGCCGCCGGACTGGCCGCTTCGGGGAAGACCGCTTTCGCATCCACTTTCGGGGTTTTCGCCTCGGGAAGATGCTGGGAGCAGATCAGGCTCGCCGTCGCTTATCCCAGGCTCAACGTCAAGATCGTCGCCACCCACTGCGGCATAAGCGTGGGGGAGGACGGGGCGTCGCACCAGGCGCTGGAAGACATGGCGATCATGCGCGCGCTTCCCAACATGACTGTCATATCCCCGGCGGATGCTTACGAAGCCTACGCCGCCACCATGGCCATAGCCGATTACAAAGGCCCGGTCTACATGAGGATGGGCCGCGCGGAGTTCCCCACCATAACCGAGGAAGGGGCGGCCTTCGAGATCGGCAGGGCCAAAGTGATGAGGGAAGGCTCGGATGTCACGCTCATAGGCTGCGGCCAGATGGTCTCGTTCTGCCTCGATGCCGCGGACATCCTCGCCGGAGAGGGGATCAGCGCCGAAGTCATCAACATGGCGACGATCAAGCCGCTGGATGCGGACGCGGTCATCGCCTCCGCGAAGAAGACCGGATGCTGCGTCACGGCCGAGGAGCACAGCATAATCGGGGGGCTCGGCTCCGCGGTCGCGGAATGCCTCTGCTCTTCCGTCTGCGTCCCTCTCGAGATGGTCGGGACCAAGGATACGTTCGGCGAATCCGGGTCTCCGGCGGATCTCCTCGCCAAGTACGGCCTCACGGCGTCCGACATCGCCGCCGCGGCCAGGAAATCGGTTTCAAGAAAGGTGAAAGCATGAAGATTTTCATAGACACTGCGAATCTGGACATGATAAAGGAGATCAACAGCTGGGGCATCCTGGACGGGGTCACCACCAACCCGAGCCTCATCGCCAAGGAAGGGGTCGACGTCAGGACCCGCGTCAGGGAGATCGCCGAGATCGTCGACGGCCCTGTATCCGCCGAGATCATGTCCATGACCGCTCCTGAGATGATCGCGGAGGGGCGCGAGGTCGCGAAGATCCACCCCAACATCAACATCAAGCTGCCCATGTGCGTCGAGACCCTGAAGGCCACCAAAGTCCTCTCTTCCGAGGGCATCAAAGTCAACGTGACCCTCATCTTCTCCGCCCAGCAGGCCCTTCTCGCCGCCAAAGCCGGAGCCGCGTTCGTGTCGCCTTTCGTGGGGCGCCTGGACGACATCGGGATCTACGGATCGGACCTGGTATCGCAGATCATGCAGGTCTTCCAGAACTACGGCATAACCACCGAGGTCATCGCCGCTTCCATCCGCGGCCCCCAGCACGTCCTCGACGCCGCCCTCGCCGGATGCGACATCGCCACCATCCCCTATGACACCCTCAAGAAGATGGTCAGGCACCCCAAGACCGACGAAGGCATCGCGAAATTCATCGAAGACTACGAGAAATCCAAGAAGAGCTGAGGGATCCATGCTCGATGCTGTGGTCGTGGGCGGCGGCCCCGCCGGAAGCGCATCCGCCCGCCTGCTGGCATCGAGAGGTTTTTCCGTCAGGGTCCTGGAGGATCACGCATCCTCCGGGGTCCCGACGCAATGCGCCGGGCTGATCTCCGAGGAGGTCGTCCGCATGTCCGGGGTCCGCCCGGAAACATACAATTCTCTGCGCGGGGCGGAAGTGATCTTCCCCGGGGGAAGGGCCGTGAAGGTCCGTTCCGAGGGCGTAAAGGCCGTGGTCGTGGACCGGGCCGATCTGGACGCCAAGATGGCCGCCGCCGCCATGGACGCAGGCGCCGGGTTCTCCTACGGCGACCGCTACATCTCGCATTCCGCATCTTCCGGCGGCATTGAGGTCCGCTCGGCATCGGGCGGGGCAGCATGCAGGTCCCTGATAGGCGCCGACGGGCATTCCTCCGCGGTGGCCGCGTCCCTCGGGAACAACGGCCCGAAGGAATACATACGCGGGATCCAGGCCGACGTCTGCGCGGACGCAGATTTCGAAGACATATTCAGGATACGCATAGGCAACGGCGTCGCCCCCGGGTTCTTCTCGTGGGAGATCCCGTGCGGGGATTTCGTCCGCGTCGGGCTCTGCACGTCATGGTCCGCCGGGCCCCCGTGGGCCTATCTGAAGAAGCTTCTTTCCGAGCATTACCGGGGGGAGAAGATAAGGGGGATGTACTGCGGGAAAATCCCGCTCGGAGGGCGCCGCACCACCTACGGGGACAGATGCCTGCTCATAGGGGACGCCGCCTGCCATGTGAAGCCGGTCTCCGGCGGGGGGCTGTACCCTTCCCTGAGGGCCGCGCCCATCCTGGCGGAAGTGCTGTCGTCGGCGCTGGAATCCGGCGATCTTTCCGCCAAAGCCCTGTCGCGCTACGAGAGGATGTGGATGGCCGATTTCGGGAAGGAGCTGAGGCGCGCCTATTTCCTCCGCGGCAGGTACGCCCGCCTCGATGATGCCAGGCTCGACCGCGCCGGAGAGTACTGCTCCAGGGACGATGTCCGCCCGGCCCTCGACGCGATAGATCTGGACCATCCGGCCGAAGTGATCCGCGGCATGCTCCGCAGGCCTTCCGCCGTCCCCGGGCTGATATCGCTGGCCGCGAGGTGCCTGATATGAAGAGGGTGACCTTCGCCAGGATCAGGTCCGAGGAAGCCGGCCCGATCATACGCCGCCTCATGGATGAGGGGTTCGTAGACATCCATGCCAAGATCTCCAAAGACGATGCCTACCGCTACGTCCCGATATTGCCGGAACGCCTGGGCGACGAGCCGGTGGCTTCCATGGATCTGGTGGAGGGGGACGCCCACACCCTGGACAGGAGGCCCCCGCAGGAGCGCATACGCGAGAGGCTGTCGCCGTACCCTGAGTTCGAGGGCATCCTGCCCGAGAAATGGGAATACGTCGGGGACATAGTGATCGTCCGCATGCGGCCGGAATGCAGGCCTTACGGCAGGATCATCGGTCAGGCCTATGCCGAGGTCCTGGGGGCGAAGACGGTCTGCGCCGACGTCAGCGGGGTGTCCGGCGAATTCAGGAAGCCCAGCATGGAGATCCTGTACGGCACGGAAACGGAATCTGTCAGGCTGGAGAACGGGATACGCTACGGCTTCGACGTGACCAAGGTGATGTTCGCGTCCGGCAACACCGACGAACGCATGCGCATGAGGAATCTGGACTGCTCCGGGGAGACCGTCGTGGACATGTTCGCAGGCATAGGGTATTTCACCCTGCCTCTGGCCAAATTCTCCGGCGCAAGGCGCGTGTTCGCCTGCGAGAAGAACCCGGAATCGTACAGGTTTCTGATACGCAACGTGAAGGACAACGGCCTGGCGGACACCGTGATCCCCATCCTGGGCGACAACAGGGACATTCCAGGGAAGGAATTCGCCGACCGCATCCTGATGGGATACGTCCAGACCACTTCGGAATTCCTCGGCGCCGCCCTGAGAATGATAAAGCCCGGCGGAATCCTGCATTATCACGATACTTTCTATGTGCACGAATATGAGAGCCGCATCAGGCAGATATTCGGCAGGGAATGCGGGGACGACGGATACGAAATCCTTTCCCTCCGCGAAGTGAAGTCCTTCGCTCCGTCCGTCTCCCATTATGTCGCCGATGTGAGGGTCAGACCTTCTCGCCGGAGCTGCACGCGACGAGGAACGTGTTCATCGCGTCCGCGTAACCTTCCGCATCGGCGTCCATAAGAGCTTTGGCGAACGGCGCCAGGTAATCGGCCAGGCTCCTCTCCGAAGCGGTGAGCTTTGATGGCAGCTCGGCCGCGCCGCAGGCTATGAGGAACGAAGCTTCCACCGCGCGTATCTTGCCGTTCTTCATGCCTTTGGCCTTGGCTGATTCTTCGAGCATCTTCTGTCCGCCCGCTTTGTACGCCTTAGCAAGCCTGTCCGCGGCCGAAGTGAACGGCCCAGGCCTCTTGAATTCGGGCAGCGCGGCGCTGACGTCGGCGGTCTGGAATCTGTTGCGCGCAGCCATGAGCGTCGGGAGAGGCTGGTTCTTCGACGCATCCCCCAGGGATTCGGCCGTTTTCGCGTCGGTATATGCGGTGACGATCTCTTTCCAGTCGCTTTCCCAGATGGCGTTGAGCGCTTCCGATGCTTTCGGGCTCTTGACGACTATCCCTCTGGGGTTGTCCGCGAGGAATTTCCTGAGCGCTTCGATCTCGCATTCGTCTCCCGTCAGATTCGACACGAACTTTTCGAGCGAATCCCCGTAGTTCTCAGTTCCGATGACATAGGTGGCTGTGTCGCTGCCTTTGAGATCCCCCACCTTGGATCTTTTCACGGATTCGATGAGCGCGGAATCGGTCGTCAGGCCGAGCATATACTTTTTGAGGGCCTCTCCTTCGACGGCCTCGTAGTCCTTTTCCCCGGGTTTGTGGTACTTGTGCTTCACGCGGACGGAGATGTCGTCCAGAGGATCCACCGCCGACAGCCTGGAGACTATGTACGCAAGGGCCGAGACGTTTTTCGCGCAGTTTTCGCATATGCGTATGCAGGTCCCGAGGGATTTGATCTCTATCTCAAGCACCGCGGAGGCATCGTGCCCGCATGACGTCCCGTCCTTGGGGAATTCGTATGGCGATTCCCAGAACGTGTCGTTGAGATAGTCCTCGGGCATGTTGGGGGCGTCCGAGCATACCACGTCGTCGCCGAAGGAATAGAGGTGCAGCTTGTTCTTCTTTATGAAATCATTATAGAGGAACATCCTCAGCTTCGGGTCGGTGTAGTACTGGCATCCTATGAGCTTGTCCGCTTTCACGGTGCCTCTGACGGCGTAGGACACCGTATCCCCTCCCGGGAGCTTGGCGGTAGCCAGGAGAGGTATGCTTCCGGCCGCCCAAAGGGATACCGTGCCGGCATATGCGCGGACTATGTCGTCCCCGCCGAATCTGGAAGCCTCCTTGATCAGCGCATCGGGATTGTCCAATATGCTTCTTAGGCCGGAGATGCTTTTGAACGTCCTGTCGAAAGCGCATTTCCTGCAGTTCCCTGCGCAGGCGGGCCTTATGATGCCCGGATTCTCCGCAAGCGTCCTGGAGCGGTCCAGAAGATCGTCTTCCAATCTTTTGGAGGTGTGCTTCACTCCTCTCATTCTCACGCGCTTCTTCTCTGCCATGGACAGGTCTATCGGACAACTCCATAATAAAAATCATTGTGGAATTCCTTTGAAACTGGGGGTCAGCATGCTGTTCTGTCCGCCTACCCGGCGCAGGGAATATGTCCCATGACGCCATCGCCTCGGTCCGATGCCCGAATCGGATTTCGAGATGAGAGTCCGCGAATTCCTCGCGAAACCCCCGTTCTGCTACAGAGGCCTGAGCAGACCCGACGTCGATCTGTTCTGCGCCGCGCTGACCCATGACAGCTATTCCAACGAGGCCGCGGATGCGTCCGAGGAAGCGGAGTCGTACGAGCGGCTGGAGTTTCTGGGGGATGCCGTCCTGGAATTCATCGCCTGCGAAGCGGTATACCGGAATTCCGAACTGAAGGAGGGCGCGATGACGGATTTCAAGCAGACGATAGTCTCTAATCACAGCATATCTGAGAAGGTGCTTTCCATCGGTCTCGGTATCGACGGAATCATGAGGGTCGGGGGAGGTCACCGGACCAAGCGCGGGGAAGCGGTCGTGGAGGAGAACATGCGCGCAGATTCTTTCGAAGCCGTTTTGGCCGCTGTTTATCTTGTTTATGGCATGGAAGAAGCTCGCCGCATAGCGGGTTAGGTATTTGACCTATACTTCCAATAAATACTTTCAGGTAAAATAAACGTTTTTGTCGGGCATCATATAGTAAGTTGATGTTTATTTATGTTCTGTAAACAACAATATAGAACAGTATTTTCATCAATTTCTGGATTATTGGGGAATCAGGACCGTTAGAATTATAAACTTATTTGTTCTAACATAAGTTATGTCATTCTTCGACGACAACAAAACTCTCGGCACGGCCCTTATCGTGATCGGTGCCATCCAGTTCATACTGGGTGTCGCCTCTCTCGTCGGGGCCCTGACCGACGGCATCGACGGGCCTACGGCAGTCGCCGCTATCGGACCCATAATCGTTGCCATCCTGTACTTCGCGTTCGGAGTGAAGGTCAGGAACGCTGAAATCACGAACAAACTCGACATACTTGCTACCTACGTCAAGCTTGCTGGACTCGGTATCATCATCAACGCCGTCTTCGGACTCTGGAACTCCTATGAGGATGCGACCGCGGCCAACAAAGATGTGTTCCTGGCCCTTGCCGGTCTCGCCATCGCCATAATCATCGGTATCATCATCATCGCCATCGCCGGAAGGATCAACGACGGAAAGAAGGACAATCTCGACAGGGTCATCTGGTTCATCCTCGTCATCCTGTTCGCCCTCGGAGTTCTCGCCAACCTTTTCGCTCTCGTCTCAGCGATTATCGGTATCGGAAACTTCAGCCTCGTCTATCTGGCCAACATGCTGATCACCATCGCCAACCTCATCATCTGCATCTTCATGGTCTGCCTTCTCTTCAACAAGGATGTGAAGGAAGGCATGAACATGTGAGTTCGGTCGATCTGAGTTGACATGCCAAACCTTTTCCCAAACCCCTTCCTCTGTTCTTCGCATGTGCTTTTGGGGCTTTTCCCGTTTGTTATATAATCGAGGATAATGATTCTCGTCCCGTGGCAGACATCATCGAGGACACGTCCAGACAGATTGCCGACATGACCATACGCGGCGCCGGGAAGATAGCCCGCGCAGGGGCATCGGCCATAGGTGAATTCGCGGGCTCTTATCGCGGGGGAAGTCTGGAGGATTTCCTCGCCGATCTGAAGTCTGCGGCAGACAGGATGATTTCTTCCAGGCCGACGGCGGTATCCCTGTGGAACGGGGTGCAATCGGCCGTGAGGGGCGCGGACGGAGCATCTTCTCTGGAGGAAGCCCGCGCGCTCGTGGAATCAAACGCCAGGAGATTCGTCGAATCGTCGTCGAAAGCGGTCCAGACCATCGCTTCTATAGGCGCTAAAAGGATACGCGAAGGAGATACCATTCTGACGCACTGCAACAGCAGCGCCGCTTTGGGGGTCATAAAAGAGGCGCACCGCCAAGGGAAGAGCATAAAGGTGTACGCCACCGAATCCCGCCCCTGGAGGCAGGGCATCCTGACCGTGACGGATCTGGCCGAATCGGGCATCGACGTCACGCTGGTGATAGACAGCGCCGTCCGCAGCGTCATGAAAAGGATCGACAAAGTCTTCGTCGGCGCCGACACGATAACGTCCGACGGAGTCCTGATCAACAAGATCGGAACCTCCCAGCTGGCTCTCGCCGCCGAAGAGAGGAGGGTGCCGTTCTATGTCTGCGCCGAGACGTACAAGTTCTCGCCGATGACGATATTCGGCGACATGGTCACCATAGAGGAGAGAGACATCTCCGAAGTGGTGAAGCCGGGCGAAGTGCCCGATCAGGTCAAAGTGTTCAATCCCGTGTTCGACAGCACGCCCGGGAAGTACATAGACGCAATAATCACGGAGGCCGGCATGATCTCCCCCGGATCGGTCTATGACGTCATGGTCAGGCAGCTGGGCGGATCGGTCTTCGCAAAGGAGTGAGGAAAATGGAAAGCTATTCTTATCTGCATCTCGGGGAGCCGGAAGACCCCAGCGAGTATGTCGTTTGCAAATACCGCGTGACGACGGACCTTACGATGGAGAAGGCCGCCGAAGCCATAGCGGCGGAGCAGTCCACAGGGACTTGGACCGGGATATCCACGCTGGACAGGGACATCTTCGATTCCCTCGGCGCGAGGGTCACTGGAATCGAGGGGGATATGATCACCGTCGAATATCCCGCCGAGGATTTCAGCATCGAAGTCGGCTCGGTCCCCCAGATACTCAGCGTCATCGCAGGGAACCTGTTCGGCCTGGGCGCCCTCAAAGGGGTCAGGCTGGAGGACGTTTCGTTCCCGAAAAGCATCACATCGCAGTTCAAAGGCCCGAAATTCGGCGCTGACGGGCTCAGAGAAATCCTTGGGCGCCCCGAGAAGCCTCTGGTCGGGACCATAGTCAAGCCGAAGATCGGGCTCTCCCCCGAAAAGACCGCCGAATACGTCTATGAGGCGGGATCCGGAGGGCTCACCAACTCCAAAGACGACGAGACCCTCGTCGACCAGCCTTTCTGCCCCATAGACGAGAGGACGGTGGCGGTCGCCGAAGCGTTGGACACTCTCGAAGAGGAGGGCCACCTGATGGTCCACGCCATCAACGTCAGCACCCGCGGCGACAGGATCGTCGAGCTGGCGGAGCAGGTCCAGGAGTGGGGGGCCAAGCAGATTATGGTCGACGTCATCACCTGCGGTTTCGGCGCGGTCCAGGCTCTTGCCGAAGATCCCTCCATCAAAGTCCCGATCCATGTGCACAGGACTATGCACGGGGCTTTCACCAAAGATCCCCTCCACGGGATCGCCATGCTTCCGATCACAAAACTTGTCCGTATGTGCGGAGGCGACGCCCTGCACATAGGCACCCTCGGCGCCGGCAAGATGTCAGCGGGAGCCCACGACGGCGGGAATCTCGCCGCATGCCTGGGTGACGATGTGCCCTACAAGACCGTCATGCCGGTGTGCTCCGGGGGGGTGCATCCGGGAATCGTATCCGACATCACCGGCCGCGCCGGGATGAACGTCCAGATACAGGCGGGAGGCGGGGTCGCAGGCCACCCGGACGGAGTCGTCGGCGGGGCCAAAGCCATGAGCCAGGCCGTGGACGCCGCTTTCCTAGGCATACCCGCGGAGGAGTACGCGAAAGACCATGAGGAGCTTGCCAAAGCCCTTGCGATGTGGGGATCGAAATGAAGCTCATCGCAAGGACCTATGACGTGGACTCGTCCGAGCCGACGGTCCTCATCCACGATGCCGACTGCGCCGACATAGGCGTGCAGGAAGGGGACCGCGTGAACCTTGCCGGGCCCAAGCCGATGATCGTTCTCGTATCGCATTCGGATACGGTGATCGAGAAAGGGACTCTGGCCATGTCGGAGTCCGTGGCCCTCAAATGCGGCATCCATGACGGGGACGTCATCAACGTCACATACGCCTCCAAGCCGGATTCAGTCCGCTCTATAAGGAAGAAGATGGACGGCGAGAAGCTCAGCAAGGAGGAGATCAGGTCGATCGTGGAGGACATCCTCGAGAACAGGCTGTCCAAGATTGAGATCTCGGCATGGCTGACTTCCCTATACATCAACGGCATGGACATCTCCGAGATAGCCGATTTCACGGTGGCGATGGCGGAGACCGGCGACATGATAAAGTTCGACAGCGCCCCCGTGTTCGATTTCCACAGCCTCGGAGGGGTTCCCGGGAACAAGATCACACCCATTGTCGTGTCCATAGTCGCCGCGGCCGGGATCATGATACCCAAGACCTCCTCGCGCGCCATCAGCAGCGCCTGCGGGACCTCGGATTTCGTGGAGACGTTCTGCAACGTGGAGATAGACGCCGAGTCCCTGAAAGAGATAACGCAGGAGGTCGGAGGGGTATTCTCCTGGGGAGGATCTATGAACCTCGCCCCGGTGGACGATCTGGTCATCAAAGTGGAGCACCCGCTGGGCATCAACCCCCGCGCGCAGATGCTCGCCTCGATCATGAGCAAGAAGCTCGCCATAGGCGCGACGCACCTGGTGGTCGACATACCCACCGGAGCCGGCACCAAAGTCCCGACCCTCGAGGACGCCAAAAGGTACGCGAAAGACCTGATGGAGCTGGGCGAGAGGATCGGGATGCATGTGGAATGCGCAATAACGTACGCCGACCAGCCGGTGGGCTACGCCGTAGGGCCGAACCTGGAGGCCAGGGAATGCATAAGCATCCTCGAGGGCAACACCCATCCCGCTGCCGTCATAGAGAAGGCCTGCGACTGCGCGGGGATCATCCTGGAGGTCGCCGGCATACCCAACGGGTCGGCGAAGGCGAAGGAGATCCTGAATTCCGGCGAGGCATACCGCAAGTTCATGGAGATCGTAGTGGCCCAGGGCGGCCGCCCGGATCTGAAATCCGAGGACCTCAAGCCCGGGAAGTTCAGCTACGAGCTCCGCTCCCCCAAATCAGGATATGTCCACGCGATAAAGAACAAGGACATCGTGGCCATCGCCAAGGCCGCCGGGGCCCCGTCGGACAAGGGCGCAGGCCTGCTCTTCGCCAAGAAGAAGGGCCAGAGGGTCGAGGAAGGCGAGGTCCTCCTCACAATCTACGCCGACAACGAGGCCAAGCTCAAGCGCGCGAAGGAGACCGCCATGAAATACCAGCCGATGGACATCGAGGGGATGCTCATAAAGAGGGTATCGCCTCTGACCGCGAGATGAGCGGGAAGAAGCTCTATTTCACCGTGGATGCGGACCGGGACGCCAACATCCCGGTGCCGGGGCGCATCGGGGCCGGCTCTCTGGACAGGGGCCAAGGGACGGCGCCCCGTTTCTCATCCTCGGAGAGAGGCCTCAGGACGATCCTGGAGATCCTCGACGGCATAGGCATGAAAGCAACCTTCTTCGTCGAGGGCCGCACCGCCGAGGAGACCGACTGCTCATGCCTGTCCGGGCACTGCATCGGGTTCCACGGCTACGACCACGAGGATCTGACCGGGGCCGGGCCGGGGATCCGGCTTTCCGGGGAAGACATCGAAGCCATTCTTTCGGAGGGATGCCGGGCCGTTTCCGACCGCGTTTCCCGCCCTTCCTGCTTCAGAGCCCCTTATATGGCCCTTCCGGAGAGCGCTCTGCCGGTCCTGGGAAAGCTCGGCATATCCGCCGACTCGTCGGAATACGCTTATGCGGGGTGCGCTCCGCATGCCGTAGCCTGCGGCATCACCGAGTATCCTGTCCCGAAATCCCGCGACGGATCCGGCAAGACCATAGCCGCATATCTGTGGCCGATGCACGAAGGCAGGCGCCCGCCCGGGGATTACATCCGCATGGCGGAAGAATCCGGCGGCTACATGATGCTGGCCGACCATACCTGGCATATGTGCGAGCGCAGGGAAGGCGGCCTGATGGACGCGGAATCGGAGCGCAGAGAAGCCCGGAATGTCAGGGAAGTCCTCGAAGGAATCCTGGATTTGGGGTTCTCGCCCGAGGTCCTGGTCCGCCGATCGGATCTTCGAGGAGTCCAGGAGATTCATCTTCATCCTGTAATAGCGGGGCGACATGTCGAGGAAATGCTCGTGGGGGTTGGAGAACCTCTGCTCCTCGGGCCAGATCTCGTTTTCCAGCTGGTCCCGCAGATAAGCCCTGATCTCTTCTATCCCTTTCTTTTTCCCGACGATCCTTCCGTTCTCGATGACCTTCTCATGCATATTCCTGGCCGTCACATCCCCGAACTCCATGTTCTTCCAGGGGCGTTTCGGATCCACGAAACCGTATCCTTCGGAGATGTCTGCTTTTTCCCCGTGGACGGCGAGGAGGTCCGCGACCGCGTGGCCGTCGTCGGAGTAGATCCTGTAGACGTCTTTCCAGCCGGGATTCGTTATCTTCTCGACGCTTTCGGATATCTTTATCCTGGGGACGAAATCACCGTCCTCCTCCGCGGCCGCTATCTTGTACACCCCGCCGAATACGGGGTCGCTTTTCGCCGTGATCAGGCGTTCGCCCACGCCGAATCCGTCGATAGCACCGCCCTGGTCCAGAAGTGAGCTTATCGTGTATTCGTCCAGGCTGTTCGATACGATTATTTTGCAGTCTTGGAGCCCGGACGCGTCCAGCATGCCCCTGGCTTTTTTGGACAGATATGCGAGGTCGCCGGAGTCGAAGCGTATGCCTTTCAGCCTCTTCCCCATGGGTCCGAGGATCTCTTTCGCGCAGCGGATGGCGTTGGGGACTCCGGAATGCAGCGCATCATAGGTGTCCACCAGCAGCACGGTGCTGTCCGGGTAGGTTTCCGCGTATTTCCTGAACGCTTCGAACTCGTCCCCGTAGCTCATCACCCAGCTGTGGGCCATGGTCCCGCTCACCGGTATCCCGAACTCCTTGCCGGCCAGGACGGTGGCCGTTCCAGCCGCCCCGCCGATGTATGCCGCGCGGGCACCGTAGACGGCCGCGTCCATGTTGTGGGCTCTGCGGGCGCCGAAGTCCGAGACGGATCTCCCTTTTGCGGCGCGGACTATCCTGGATGTTTTCGTCGCGATCAGCGATTGGTGGTTTATCTGCGCCAGAAGAGCTGTCTCGATGAGCTGCGCATCGATGATCGGGGCCACGACGGTGACCAGCGGCTCGTTGGGGTATACCACGGAGCCCTCCGGGAATGCGTAGACATCGCCGCGGAAACGGAATCCTGAGAGCATCTCCAGGAATTCCTCGCCGAACATCCCGAGGGATCTGAAATAATCGACGTCGGAATCGTCGAAATGGAGGTCAGCGATCATCTCAGCGGCCTGCTCCAGACCGGCGAACACGGCGAACCCTCCGTTGTCGGGGTTCCTGCGGTAGAAAACGTCGAAAACGGCTTTCCTGTCCCCGTCCCCCTCTTCGAAATATCCGTTCGCCATCGTCATCTCGTATAGGTCCATCACCATGCTGAGATTGCGCTTGTCGCATTGGGTCATGCTCTGTCCTCGCCCTTCCATCGCTGTCCTTCTATTAATTGTGGGCTCCCGCTCGAAGTTCTGATAGTTAATATAAAGAAAGGGAATCCATTATCGCATCAAAGGTGAACATATGACTTCCAGGCTCATTCTGGGGAAGGACGTTTCCGAGGAGATCTATGCGGAGCTCAGGCAGAGGATAGGCGCTCTCAAAGCCAAGGGGACCGTCCCGGGCCTCGCGGTGGTCCTCGTCGGCGACGATCCCGCTTCGCAGGTCTACGTACGCAAGAAAGGGGAGATGTGCGAATCTCTGGGCATGCACTCGCTTACCGTGACCATGCCCGCGGAGACCACCCAGGAGCAGCTCATGGAAAAGATCTCGGAGCTCAATGCGGACCCGTCCGTGCACGGTTTCCTGGTGCAGCTCCCTCTGCCGAAGCATCTCGACGAGAAGCAGGTCATAAACGCGATACTCCCGTCCAAGGACGTGGACTGCTTCCATCCGGAGAACGTCGGCCGCATGCTCATCGGCGAGCCTTCGTTCCTTCCCGCTACTCCCGCCGGGATCCAGCAGATGCTGATCAGGTCCGGCGTGGAGACCAAAGGCAAGCACGTGGTCGTTGTCGGCCGCAGCAACATAGTCGGGAAGCCCATGGCCGCCATGATGGTCCAGAAAGGGCTGGGCGCCGATTCGACCGTCACCGTGGTCCACTCGCGCACCGAGAATCTCGCCGGCATCACAAGGCAGGCTGACATACTCATAGTGGCCATCGGAAAGCCCCGCTTCATCACCGCGGACATGGTCAAGGAAGGCGCCGCGGTCATAGACGTCGGCACGAACAGGGTAGACGACCCGTCCCGCCCCAGCGGCACCAGGCTCGTCGGCGACGTGGATTTCGATGCCGTCAAAGACAAAGCTTCGGCGATAACCCCCGTCCCGGGAGGCGTCGGGCCCATGACCATCTGCATGCTTATGGCGAACGCCGTCAGGGCCGCCGAGCTCAGCGCGGAGGGCAAGAGATGATAAGGGAATGCGAGGAGCACGGCTATTTCCGCGGGGAGATGTGCCCCCGCTGCGGTAGCGAAGGCAAATTCCTCATGTCAGATTACGAGGTGGAGAAGCTCGGAAGGTCCATGGCAGGCATTCTGAGGCACAGGAAGAACGATCCCGACATGGATTCCCAGGGGTTCGTGTCCGTCCGCGAAGTCCTCAACATCATAAAGGCCCGCAACGGACGCATGGACTGGCTCAGGACGAGGCATATCGAGGCCCTCGCCGAGACCGATCCCAAGGGCAGATACCTCATTTCCGGAGGCAAGATCAAGGCCACCTACGGCCACACCGTCCCGCTGGACATCAAGCTCGACTGCGAGAACATACCCGAGTTCCTTTTCTATCCCGCGACCCCCGAGGAAGCCGGATTCCTGAAGGAATCGGGGATCTATCCGTCTGACAGAGCCATGGTTCACCTGTCCCTCACATACAGGGATGCGTTCAAGGCCGGTGCCGTCCGCGTGGACGATCCGGTGATCCTGGAGATCGACGCAGACAGGTGCATGGACATGGGATACGATATCGGAAAGGCCGCCCGTACTGTATTCCTCTGCAAACATGTTCCGCCGGAAGCCATCTCGGTGGCCGATCCGGAAGACTATGACGATCCGGAGGATTCCGGCTCGGAGGAATCAGAATGACATATGTATTGAAGCCCGGAGAAGTCCGCGAGAAATACGGCCCTATGTTCTGCAAAGGGCTTTACACCCTTGTCGACGAGGAGAACGGCGTCGCCCAGATCATAGAGCACTGCACCTCGAAAGGGCCTGCGGAATGGGACGCGGCCAACAGAAGACGCACCAAAGGCGTCGTGAGAAGCATCAGGCTGGACACCAGCACCCTGGTGATGGACGCCGAGATAGGCGAGAAGGAAATCAATTTCGGCCCTGCCGCCGCGGATACCGGAGGCCAGGGGATAAAAGCTCTCAGAGTGGAAGGCGACGAGGTCCGCACCACATGGTACGGCATCGCCGGGGCTTCGGTCGGGATCGGCGCATGCCTTCCCCAGGCGTCCGGGGTCATACGCACCGAATATCCGGACGATTTCAGGATGGGAGGGGCCCACCGCGCCCATGTGGACATCATCACCGAGAAATACGTCCGCGTGATCATCGGAGTCGACGACACCGACACCAAAGAGAAAGGGGCCTCCTGGGTCTCCTCCATGAAGCTCGGTGTCCAGTGCCCCGTAGGCATATTCCTGGAGCACAAGATCATCCAGCTCAACCCCAAGGCGCCCAACAAGACCACCAACTGCTGCTCCACCGCGGTATCCTTCGCCGTCAAGGAGAAGGACATACCCGCGCTCATCGAGTTCGCCGCCGATTTCATCAGGAAGGAGACCTACTCCGACGACACCGTGATCACCGTTTTCAAAGGCCTGAAAGTCCCCGACAAGCTCAGGGAATTCGGATGGAGCTGCAAATCCGTGCTCTATACCCAGGACGATGCCATCCGCGCCGCCGAGGAGAGCGGGGTGCAGATCATCAGCATCACCGGGATGAAAGGCGTCATCGGCGCCGTGGCGGCCATAGGCTGCTTCGACATCGGGGAATCGGCCGCCGGCCTCCCCGAGGACTACGAGTGATCTCATGGAGTTTCCGCATCCGATCTCCGACATCGCTTATTCGACCTATCAGTCCCGCATCGAGAAGGAAGTAAAATCCCACGAGATACCCCGCCACATAGCCGTCATAATGGACGGAAACCGCAGGTACGCCAGGGAGGTCCTCAAGACCGATGACACCAACAAGGGGCACGAGAAAGGGAAGGAGAAGCTCAGGGAGGTCCTCGACTGGTGCATCGATCTCGACGTGAAGTATCTCACGGCCTACGCCTTCTCCATGGAGAACTTCAGCCGCGACGACACCGAAGTCAGCTATCTGATGGAGATACTCACCGCCGCCCTCAGGGAGTTCGCCGACGATGCCCGCGTCCACAAGTACAAGGTGGCCATCCGCGTCATAGGCGACACCGACCTCCTCCCGGATTATGTCAGGGATGCGATCGATTACGCGTACGAGAAGACCAAGGGATACTCCGACTACCATCTCAACCTGGCCATCGCCTACGGGGGTCGCCAGGACATCACCGCCGCGATGCGGTGCATAGCCCAGAAGGTATTGGACGGGGAGCTCAGGGTCGAGGACATAGACGAGAGCGTGATCAGCGGATGCGTATCCACTTCCGGCCTTCCGGATCCGGATCTGGTCCTCAGGACCTCCGGCGAGATACGCATCTCCAATTTCCTCCTGTGGCAGATGGCCTATTCCGAGCTGTATTTCACCGACATATACTGGCCCGGATTCAGGTACATCGACCTTCTGAGGGCCATCAGGACCTATCAGCAGCGCCAGAGACGCTTCGGGAACTGAGCATGCGCTGCGACATAATCTTTCTGCACGCCCCCAGCGTCTACGATTTCCGCAGGAAGCCGATATTCTACGGCCCGGTGAGCGATGTAATCCCTTCCTCCCCGGTGTTCGAGATGTACCCGGTGGGGTTCATGACGATCTCCTCGCATCTGGAGGCGGCCGGGTTCAGGACCCGCATATGCAACATCGCCGTGCAGATGCTGGCCAGCGACAGATTCGACGCGGAGAAGAAGATCAAAGGTCTGGATGCGGCGGTTTTCGCCATAGATCTGCACTGGATGCCCCACGCCCACGGCGCCATAGAGCTGGCGAAGATCGTGAAGAAATACCATCCGGATTCCAAGGTGGAGTTCGGAGGGTTCACATCCTCATATTTCCACGAGGAGCTCATCCTCCGCCCGGAGATCGACCTGATCATGCGCGGGGATACCACCGAAGCCCCCACCGTGAAGCTCATGGAAGCCCTGTCCAAAGGGGCCGAGGATCTGTCGCAGATCCCGAATCTCACCTGGAAGGACAGGGACGGGAAGGTCCACGTCAACGGCATAACCCATTCGCTGGAGTCCCTGGATGAAGTGATCTTCGACTACGGGACGATGATAAAGTGCACCATGCGCAACATGGACATCAAAGGCGCCCTGCCTTGGTTCGGGTGGGATAAGGTCCCGCTGACCTCGGTGTTCACCGTCAGGGGCTGCTCCATCAACTGCGCCGAATGCGGCGGATCCCATTTCGCCAACGGGAAGGTCGTCTGCAGGAAGGCCCCGGCGTTCAGGAGCCCGGAGAGATTGGCGGACGACATGGAGATGATCCAGTCCTACTTCGATGCGCCGGTGTTCATAGTCGGCGACCTCAGGCAGAAAGGCATGGATTATGCCGACCGCTTCCTGGAGGAGTGCCGCTCGAGGAAGATAAAGAACCATGTCGTGGTGGAGCTCTTCGGAGGGGCCGCGCCGGAGTACTTCAGGAAGCTGGACAAGTCCTTCGAAGGCGGATGGTCGATAGAGTTCTCCCCGGATTCGCACGACGAGAAGGTCAGGTTCGCCCTGGGCAAAGGCTATACCAATGAGGCCATCGAGAAGACCGTGGCGGCGTCGTTCAGGAACGGATGCAGCAGGTTCGATCTGTTCTACATGAACGGGCTGCCGTTCCAGGACAGGGAATCCGCGTTGGACAGCGCCAGGGCCGCGGAGCGCCTCTGGAGCCTGGTGAACAAAGACGACAGGCTGTTCATATACAACGCGCCCTTCGCGCCGTTCGTCGATCCCGGCAGCCGCGCCTTCGAAGAGCCCGAGAAATGGGGATACAGGCTCCGCGCCCGCACGCTGGAAGACCACCGGAAGCTTCTGGACAGCCCTTCGTGGAAGCATGTGCTTTCCTACGAGACCGAATGGATGACCAGGGACGACGTCGCCGAGATATCCTACGACGCGGCGGTAATCCTTGCGGAAGCCGAGCGCAATGCCGGGCGCATCGGGGACCGGGAGTTCCGGCAGAGGCGCGAGAGGACGGAGTTCGCGAGGGAATTGATGCACAAGGTCGACGGGATACTCGGGATCCCCGACGCGGAAGAGCGGGAAGCCCGCCTCTGGGAGACCAAAGACGAAGGCATCCGCATGATGAATTCCACGATCAACAACAAGAAGGACCTGGATTGGGAGACGGGCTCCATATGGAGCAACGCCCCCCGCATAGGGTTTTCGATCCTGAGATCGATGCTCAGGCGCCGATCGCTTCCTGCCCATCTCGCGCGATTTCGCCGCGGTGCAGTCCACCGCCGATATGATCGCGGAGCGGAGGCCCAGGTCCTCGAGGGTTCTGACCCCTTCTATGGTGGTCCCGGCCGGGGAGCACACCTCATCTTTGAGCTGGTCCGGGTGCTTCCCAGTTTCCAGCACCATTTTCGCCGCCCCGAGCATCGATTGGGCGGCCAGTTTTATGGAATCCGCCCTGGAGAGGCCGTTGAGGACCCCCGCGTCGGCCATGGCGTCGATCACCATGTACATGAAGGCGGGAGAGCTCCCGGCGACGGCCGTGATCGCGTCCATCTCGGATTCCGGGACCTCCACGGCGAGCCCCACGGCGGAAAGCATCCCATGGACGCGCTTTTTCTCTTCTTCATCCATAGATCCGTCGCAGACGTACCCCATGGCGCCTTCGAGCACCATGCAGCAGTGGTTGGGCATGACCCTCACGGCCTTCGAGCGGGGGGCGTACTCTTTCAGCCGCCCCATCGAGAGCCCGGCGACGATGCTTATCAGGATCTTGCCGTCCACCGAGGGGTTCTCCCCGAAAACTTCGGCCACGTTCTTCGGTTTCACGGCCAGCACGATGATGTCCGCTTTCTCCGACATCTCAGCCGCCGTCTCGTACATGCTTATCCCGTAGGTCTCCCACATGCGTATGCGGGTCCCTTCGGACGGGGCGCAGGCGACGATCTCGTCTCTTCCGAACACGTTCTCAGAGATCAGGCCGCCGATGAGCGCCTCTGCCATTTTTCCTGCGCCGATGAATCCTATTGTCATACGGCGGTATTCTGCGTCAAAAGATAAATATGGGATGGGAGGGCGCATAAGGCGGGTCCGCATCCGGCATCAATGCTATTGGCGTTTTCTTGTTGCCGGTTATATTTAAACATGTACGTTTTTCGACTTCAATCATTCTTATATATTTGGTTCTGTGGAACCTTTATGTACTAACAATTCATCGCCAAGACACAATGTCACTAATTGTGTACTACATGCCATTGGCAATCGTGTGCGTTCTCGCGCTCGGTTTCGCCCCCTTGGCATGGTGGGCATCAAGGTTCATACGCCCAACTCATCCCACTCAGTGGATGGAATCCACCTACGAGTGCGGGTCCGAGCCAATTGGTGAAGCGCACGTCCAGTTCAGGTTCCAGTATTATGCTTTCGCGCTGATTTTCGTGGTATTCGATCTGGTTGCGACATTCCTCATGATATGGGCAATCGCCTTCGGAGGTCTCTCCATGACGTCCCAGATCATGATGCTCGTGTTCTTCGCCATACTCATTTTAGGAGTGGCTTACGCTCTGAAAAAGGAGGAAACTGTATGGATATGAGCCTTTACCCTCATGCTGTAGCAATGAGTGCTGACGAGTTTATGTCGTGGTCCGACGCCATGATCAATAATCTCCTCAGCTCAGGGACAAAAAGGACCATAGACGAGCTGACGGGCCCCATCTGGACATGGGCGATGAAGAACTCCATGCACCCTCTGCACTGGGGTCTCGCATGCTGTGCCCTGGAGATGGCCGCGGCTTCCGCACCCAGGTATGATGCCGAGCGTCTCGGAATGATCTACCGTTCCTCGCCCAGGCAGACCGACATCCTTCTGGTCAACGGATGGATCTCGAAGAAGATCAGGCCTGACCTCAGGCGTCTGTACGAGCAGATCCCCAACCCCAAATGGGTCGTGGCGATGGGCGAATGCGCCATCTCCGGAGGCCCGTGGTACGATTCATACAACACCGTCCAGGGACTCGACCAGATCGTCCCCGTGGATGTCTACATCCCCGGATGCCCGATCCGTCCCGACGCGATGATCGACGGCTTCATGCTGCTTCAGAAGAAGATCGAGAGCTACTTCAGAAGAGGCGCATTCATGGAGGACTGAGCATGGACGAAGTCATCCAGAAACCCTCCGTCGAAGAGATCGCCAAAGCTTTCGCCAAAAAGTTCCCCTATGTGGAAGTCACCAAGACCGCCACGAGAAGGGTCCACGCCAAGGTCCCCAGGGAGCACATCTTCGAGGTCTGCAAGTACGTCCACGACATACTCACATTCGAGCACTGCTCGATCGTGATGGGCATCGACTACGTCGACCACATGTCCACGGTGTACATCCTGACCAACTACTACACGGGAACCTGCATCGAATTGACCGCCGACATACCCGCGGACGACCTCCACATCGATTCCGTCACCCCCATATGGGAAGGCGCGAACTGGCATGAGAGGGAGACCTGGGAGCTTTTCGGCATCGTGTTCGACAACCACCCCAAGCTCGAGAGGCTTCTCACGCCCAAGACCTACGAGTTCTTCCCGTTCAGGAAATCCTATAAGCTCAGGGGGTCCGAGTGAAAATGACAGATTCTATCGTGCCCGTATTGGAGGCCGAAGACAACATCAAAAGGATGGAAACCGACAAGATGTGGGTCATCATGGGTCCTCAGCACCCGTTCTCCCACGGTCTCTGGACTCTCAAGGTCCAGATCGACGGAGAGATAGTCGTCGACGCCGAGCCTATCGTCGGATACCTTCACCGCGGCTGGGAGAAAGAGACCGAGAGCAGGACCTATCCCAAGATAGTCCCCATGGCCGACCGTCTCTGCTACGCCGCTTCGATGACCTATTCCCATCTTTATTGCATGACCGTCGAGAAAGCCCTCGGGATCGACATCCCGGAGAAAGCGAAATACATCAGGATCGTCGCCGACGAATGCAACCGCATCAACTCGCACCTGATGTGGCTCGCCGCGGTCGGAACCGACCTCGGAAGCCTCACCGTGTTCCTCTGGTGCATGAGGGAGAGGGAATTCTTCCTGGACCTCAACGTCAAGCTCTGCGGAGCCAGGATGACCACCAACTACCCCCGTATCGGAGGGGTCAGGAACGACACCACCGAGCTTTTCGACAGGGACATCATAAAAACCGTCGAAAGGTTC
>JAEEGL015653010.1_pt1 | contig 36492 bp, 31 predicted proteins | sample 9134231 | NCBI WGS metagenome assembly JAEEGL01 (sample SAMN16246548, study PRJNA631951) | gut metagenome | biome: gut microbiome; feature: rumen; material: fiber-attached | host: Bos | place: Iran: Karaj | collected 2018-10 | reverse complement strand
AGTTATTATTAATAATGAAGTTGTTGATAATAATGAATTAACATGGGAAAGTAGTAATAGTAATGTAGTTACTGTAAATAACGGAGAGATATTAGCTAAAGATTTTGGTTATGCAACAGTTACAGCAACAACTATTAATGGTGAAAAAACTACTTGTGCTATTAGAGTAGTAACACCAGCTAAAATACCAGTAAATAATATTACTTTAAATAAAAAAGATCTTATTATGGTAACAGGAGCTAAAGAAATACTTGAAGTAACTATTTCACCTGATAATGCAACAGATAAAAGAGTATTATATTCAAGTAGTAATAGTAAAGTAGCTACTGTTGAAAATGGAACCATAATAGCTAAATCAGAAGGAACTGCTACTATAACAGTAATAGTTGATGGTAAGAAAGAAATATGTAATGTTAAAGTATATGGTATAAAAACATTTAATTTACAAAATGAAGTAATGAATGAATATTTAAAAGATACTTCAAATGTAAAGAAAATATTTACTAAATATAAATGTAATAATACAAAATGTAATATATCAAATAATTATGAATCTAATTTAACTGGTGATATTAATTTATATATTTATAATAAAAATGATAATACCAAAAAATTAGTAGCTAAAACTAATGTTGAAAATATAAATTATCATATTTTACCAAATACTATATATTATATAGAATCAGCTGTTGATACAACAAAAGTAGAAGTAGTTAAAGTAGAAGGTAATTTACGTTTATTACGTGGATTAGGTAATTTTAGAGATTTAGGTGGATGGGCAGCTGATGGTGGTATTATAAAACATGGATTACTATTTAGAAGTGCAAATACTAATTCTTTAACATCAATGAATGTATTAAACAGTATTGGTATAAATAGAGTAGTTGATTTAAGACCTGATGGTGAAATTAATTCATCATCTGCTGTAGAAAGTATTAGAGTAAGATCTAAATTAATAAATTATTCAAGTAACAAAGATTCTCGTGATGCAGTAGAAAAAGTAATGAAAGCAATTGTTGATGATAAACATGTATTATTTAATTGTAACTTTGGAAGAGATAGAACAGGTACAATAGCTTATCTAATTGAAGGTATATTAGGTGTATCTTTAGAAGATCGTAAAACTGATTTTGAATTAACTTATTTCTTTTCTACAACAAGAACAAGAAATGATGGTTCATTAGGTAATTTAATTAGAAAAATAGATAAATTTGATAAAACAACTTATGAACAAGAAAAGTTTATTAATTGGTATTTATCATTTAGTTCTGATAAAAACAAAGATTTAGAATTAATAAATAATTTTAGAAAGAAAATGATTAATGGTAATCCACATCAATATGGATTAAGTAATAATAAATTAGTTATAAAATAAAAAGAATAGGAGGATATATGAAAAGTAAAATATTAAATGTTTTAATTATCTTTTTGATTGCATTTGTTATAGGAATAGTAGCATATGTCCTTTTATTAAATAATCGTAAAAATGGTATTACAGACTTAGAATTTAATAAATCAATGATTAATTTATATGTTGGTGAAACAGAAAAATTAGATTTAACAATTAAACCAGATAATATTAATGAAGAAATAATATGGGAAAGTGGTAATACTAATGTAGCTACTGTTGATAAAGATGGTTTAGTTACAGCAATTAATAGTGGTTCTACTGATATAACAGTTACTACTAAAGATGGTAAGATTGGTTGTAAATGTTTTGTTTATGTAAAAACTAGAGTAATAGAGTCTATTAGTTTAGATAAAACTACTACTAATTTAAAGGCAGGAGATAGTATTAAACTAAATGTTACCATTAAACCAGAAGAATTTAATGGTAGTGATATTACTTGGATAAGTAGTGATTCTAATATTGCAGAAGTACATGATGGTACTATTACTGGAATAGATAATGGTGATGCAATAATAACAGCTAAGGTAGGTTATAATGAAGCAAAATGTATTGTTCATGTAACAAAACCACAGGTAACTCCTTCACCAACTCCAGTTCCAACAGTAAAACCAACTCCAACACCAGTACCAAAGAAACTTGAAATACATTTTATTAATGCAGGTGGATTTTATGATGATGCTATTCTTATTAGAAGTAATGAAGCTACAATATGGATTGATGGTGGAAGAGGAGCAAGTGCAGTTGTTAAATACTTAAAAGAATTAAAAGTAAGTAAGATTGATTATGTAATTGGTTCACATACTGAATATGATCATATTGATGCACAAGGTGAAATAATACAAAACTTTGATGTAAGACATGCATTATATGCAAATAGTATTACTAATTGTGGCTGTTCTTGTGATAGTACTGACGTAAGACATGTTAATGCAGCATTAAAGAATAAAAGTATGCAAGCAGAAGTACAAAGTGTTCCATCTAAATTACAAATAGGAGATATGACTTTATATTTCCTAGCACCTTATAAAATAGGTTGTAATAAGAATAATAATTCGTTTATCTTTATTCTAGAATTTGGAAATAATAAATTTATGTTTACAGGTGATGCAGATACTGCTTGGAATAGTCTTGATACTTTAGTTAATAATGCTAAATCACTTGGTTTAAATGATATTAAAGTTGATGTATTTAAACATCCTCATCATGGTAATCAAGCTCTACCTGATAGATTATTTGATTTAATGGGTAATAAATATGTTGTTGTTCCAAATATGAATTCACCAAAAAATCCTACTCAAACATTTAGAGATAAGATGAGTTCTAGAGGTATTAAAGTATATCGACAAAGTGATAGTAAAACAGGAAATATCTTAATAACTAGTGATGGAAATAATATAACTTTTACAATGGATGTAGAAGCTAGTACATATGCAAAATAAGTTTTCATTAGAAAACTTTTTTCTTTGTAATTTTTATGCTATACTATAACATGAAGTGAGGGGATAGAATGAATCTACCTAATTTAAATGAAGCAAGAAAAAGAAGTAAAAAAGAAGTAAATAGAATTGATTATAAATTAAGTGATTTATATAAAAATATTGGATTAAATAAAACATATCATGTTAAAACATACGGTTGTCAAATGAATGAACATGATACAGAAAATATTGAGGGATTACTTGAAAGTATTGGTTTTACTAAAGAAGAAGATATGGAAAAAGCTGATGTAGTAATACTTAATACTTGTTCTATACGAGAAAATGCTCATAATAAAGCTTTTGGTATGTTGGGAAGACTAAAACATTTAAAAGAAGAAAAACCTAATTTAATAATTGGTGTATGTGGCTGTATGGCTCAAGAAGAAGTAGTAGTTAATGAAATACTATCAAAGTATCGTCATGTTAACTTTGTATTTGGTACACATAACTTATTTGATTTACCAAGATTAATCTATGAAAATATGGATAATTCTAAAACAAAGATTGATGTTTTTAGTATCGAAGGTGATTTAATAGAAGGCTTACCAGTAAAAAGAGCTAATTCTTTTAAAGCTTATGTAAATATTATTTATGGTTGTGATAAATTTTGTACATATTGTATAGTTCCATATACAAGAGGAAAGCAAAGAAGTAGAAAGATGGAAGACATCTTAAAAGAAGTTAATGAACTTAAAGATAATGGTTGTCTTGAAGTTACATTACTTGGTCAAAATGTTAATGCTTATGGAAAAGATTTAAATCTTGGATATGATCTTGCTGATTTACTTGAAGCAGTTGCTAAAACTAATATTCCAAGAGTAAGATTTATAACAAGCCATCCATGGGATTTTACAGATAGAATGATTGAAGTAATAAAGAAATATCCTAATATTATGAAATATGTTCACTTACCAATTCAATCAGGAAGTGACCGTATATTAAAATTAATGGGTAGACGTTATACAAGAGATGATTATAAAACATTATTTAATAAACTAAAAGAAATAGATGGTATATCAATAACAACTGATATTATTGTTGGTTTCCCTGGTGAAGAAGAAAGTGATTTTAATGAAACATTAGATATGGTTAATTACTGTAGATATGATGGTGCTTTTACATTTATTTATTCACCTAGAGTAGGTACACCAGCAGCTAAACTATTTGAAAAAGATCAAACTACTTTAGAAGAAAAAGAACAAAGATTATATAAATTAAATGAATTAATAAATAATTATTCACTTGAAAGTAATAAACGTTTATTAAATAAAGAATATCCTGTTTTAGTAGAAGGATTTAGTAATAAAGAAGATATGTTATTTGGTTATACAGAAACTAATAAATTAGTTAATTTTAAAGGAAATGAAGATCTTATTGGTAAAATAGTTAATGTTAAAATACTAGATGCTAAAAGCTTTTCATTAGATGGTGAATTAGTTGAATAAAGAAATTAATAATAAGGTTGATGAAATAATTAATGAAATAGAAAATAGTGATGTATATCAAAAATATTTGTCTTTACAAAAACAAATTAGTTCTAATAAAGAATTAATGATGTTAATTAATCAAGTTAAAGTTTTACAAAAAGATATTCTACATAAAAAAAAGAAAAAAGAAGATTTAGATATAGTAATGGACGAATTAAATAGTAATCCACTATATCGAGAATATAATAATACACTTTATGAAATAAATAATACTTATGGTATTATTGAAAGTAGTTTAAATAACTATTTTGATAAAATAATAAATTAGGAGTTAGTATGAAAAACTATATTTTAATTCATGGTAGTTTTGGAAGTCCATTTGTTAATTGGATACCTTGGCTAAGAGGAGAACTTGAAAAAGAAAACCTAGAAGTTTATACACCAGATTTTCCTACAGGAGTAGGTTATCAAAACTATGAAAATTGGTCTAAATTAATGAAAGTATATTTAGAAACTGGTATATTAAATGAAAATACTATTATCTTTGCTCATTCAATAGCACCAATATTTATATGTAAGTTTTTGGTAGAAAATAAAGTTAAAGTAAAAAGATTAGTATTTGTTTGTGGATTTAATAACTATTTAGGTATTAATCATGAATATGATACTGTTAATGAAAGTATGTATTTTGATAATTTAGAAGATATTAAAAACTATTGTAACGAAATAATATGTTATTATTCAGATAATGACCCATATGTAAGATATGATGTTGAAAAAGAGTTTGCAGATACTATTGCTTCTAAACAATACTGTATCCCTGGTGGAGGTCATTTAAATAGTGAGTCAAATTATCAAGTATTTAAGGAATTATTAGATAATAAATAAAAAAGGAGAAGTTATGAAAAAAGGAATTAGATTATTATTTAGTATTGGAATTACATTATTATGTGGTTTCGTTATGTTTTATTTGTTTTTACCTGCATTAAATATTCATAGTGTTGGTTTTTGGATGTATGTAATAGTATTATTACTTATCTTTGGCATTTTAAATTTTGGCACAGGATTATTTAGTCTTAAAAAGAAGGAATTTGATTTAAGAAACAGAAGAAATTATTATCCATTTATTTTACCAGTTATTATAATTGTTTTAATGTTTATAATACATTTAATTAATGGTCCATTCTTTATGGCAAAAAAATATGCTAATCGTATTAGTATTGCAAATGGTAATTTTACTGAAGAAATAGAAGAAGTTAATTTTAATACACTAGCCATTGTAGATAAAAACTCATCACAAAAATTAGGTGATCGTGTAATGGGTAGTATGGGAGAGATGGTTAGTCAATTTGAAGTAAGTAATTTATATACTCAAATTAATTATCAAGATGAGATAGTACGTGTAACACCACTTGATTATTATGATTGGATTAAGTATTTTACTAATCGTAGCGATGGTATACCAGGTTATGTAATGGTAAACTCTGTTACTGGAGAAGCTAAATTAGTTAAGTTAGAAAAAGGAATGAAATATTCACCAAATGCAATGTTCTTTGAAAATATATATCGTAAACTAAGATTTAAATATCCATTTGATGTATTTGGAGACTTAAGTTTTGAAATTGATAATGAAGGTACACCATATTGGATTATGCAAGTAGTAAGTTATAGTGGAATAGAACAACGTGAAGATATTAGTGGAGTTATTATTTTAAATGCTATTACTGGTGAAAGTAAAAAATATAGTGTAAGTGAAGTACCAACATGGGTTGATCATGTATACTCACCAGAACTTATTATTGAACAAGTAGATGACTGGGGACGTTATGTAAATGGATTCTGGAATACTTTATTTGGTCAAAAAGGTATGAAGATGACTACTGATGGTTATAACTATATAGCTATGTCTAATGATATTTATATGTATACAGGTATAACTAGTGTAGTATCTGATGAAAGTAATCTTGGTTTTATACTTACTAACTTAAGAACAAAAGAAACTAAATACTTTGATTGTCCAGGTGCAGAAGAATATAGTGCAATGGATAGTGCAAGAGGTCAAGTACAACAAATGAACTATACAGCAAGTTTCCCAATTCTAATTAATTTATCAGGTCGTCCAACTTATGTAATTAGTTTAAAAGATGATGCTGAACTTGTTAAAATGTATGCTTTTGTTGATGTAGCTGATTATCAAAAAGTAGTAGTTACTGATGCAGCTTCTGGTATTCAAAATGCAGCTTATAATTATATAAATAATAATGGTATCGTTACTAAAGGTAAAGAAATAGAAATAACTGTGTCTACTATTAAAGATGCTATTATTGATGGAAATACATATTATTACATAACAGATACTAATGGTAAGAAATATCGAGCTAGTATTAAAATAAATAGTAATAAATTACCATTTATCAAATCAGGTGATAAAGTTACTGTAGCTTATAATGAAAAAGAAGTAAGAGAAATTATTAATGTTAAGTAATTTTATTAAAAAAACTTAAAAAACATATAAAATGTTAATTTTAGTTGACAAATTTCCATATATAATTGGTGGAGTGCAACTAAAATTTTTTATATAATTTATTGCGAAAGAGGTGAAAATAATGAGTTTAGGTCAAAGATTAATTGAACTAAGAAAAACAAAACAACTATCTCAAGAAGAAGTTGCAGAAAGGTTAAATGTTACAAGACAAACAGTTAGTAAATGGGAAACAGATCAAAGTTCTCCAGAGTTTGATAAAATACTTCCTTTATGTGAATTATATGAAGTATCAACAGATGAACTATTAACTGGAAGAAAGGAAGAGGAAGAAGAAAAAGAAATATTTTCTAATCCAGTTGATAATAATAAGAAAAGAACTATTGGATTAGTTCTTGGTATATTATTATATTTTATATCTATTGCTTGGATAATGGTCAGTATTCCAGTATTAGACCTTAATCCAATATTAAGTACAGCAGGATTTATTGTTATTTGTGGTGTAGCAACATGTGTAATTATTTATACAAGAATTGTTTATAAAAAAGAAGCAGAAACTCCTAAAGAAAAAGAAGATAAGCTTTATAAACAACTTGAAGAAATTGGTGGCTTACTTGCTTTGATTATTTACTTAGTAATTAGTTTTAAAACAGGAGCTTGGCATATAACTTGGATTATTTGGTTAATATATCCACTTATTATGGCAGTTATTAAGTTAATCTTATCTTTAAGAGGTAAGGAATAATGAAAACTATAAAAATTCTTCTTATTATTTTATTAAGTTTAATAATTATTGGAATAACTTTATTCTTTATAAATATACTTGGTTATAATGGTATAACTTTCTTTGGAACAAAAGAAAGTAAAAATATTGTATATAAAGAAGAATATGATGATGTATTTACTGATATAGCTATTAATTCAAAATTTGGTAATGTATATGTTAATGAAACTAATGAAAAGAAAGTTACTGTAGAAATATATGGTAATAAAGAAAGAACAAAAGTAAATGCAGAATATAATACTTTATTTATTGAAACTGATGTTGAAAGTTGTACAATATTCTGTTTCAATAGAGAAGCTTCTAAAGTAATAATTACTTTACCAAGAGATTATGCTTATAATTTATCTATTATGGATAATTATGGAAGTGTTTTTGTTGGTGAATTTGATAACATGAAATTAAAAGCTACTTTAAAAGCAGGGAATATTAAAGTATTATCAGCAAATATTTTAAATGTTACAAATAACTTTGGTGATATTAGTATTGGCAAAGTAAATGAAAAAATGGAAATTATTGAAAACTTTGGTAATATTGAAATAAAGAATATTAATATAATGAGAGACTCAAGTATTAGAAATGATTTTGGTAATATTAAAATTGATGATACTAATGAAATTAATATTAAAGCAAAAACTAGTTTAGGTAAAACTAAGATTAATAATAATTACAAGATGTCTCTTATAACACTAAATATTAGAAATAATTTTGGTAATATAACAGTTAATAATTAAGTTTAGATTTTCTAAACTTTTTTTGTAAATTAATATCTAATTTATTGACGTATTTATTAGCTGTTGATATCATAAAATCGTTATTTATGGGGGGAAATTATGAATAATGAATTAATTGAATTATTAAGTAAAGAAAAAGCTAATGTATTAAGAACAAAAAGAGAAAGAGTATTACCTGAAGAAAGGAAAGCAAAAATAATTGAAGAGAGAAGAATTGGTTCAATATTAGATAGAGCAGAATTAAATGAAAAAGAATTGCTTACTTTAATAGCTAAAGAATTTATAAATCTTTATGGTAATAATAAAGAAAGAGTGTTATTTGAAGATAAAGCAGATCGTTTTATTGAAACGACTGTAGGGACAGTAAATTTATATGAAATTGAACCAAATGTAATACCAAAAGATATATATTTTAAAAAGGCATGTGAAAGAGGAAAAAGAAAAGCAAAACAAACTGATAGGTCTTTACTTATCTGGAGAAATAGAACAACAGATCGTTATGGAAATAATAGCGTTGAATTGGTTTATTTAAATAATGAATTTTTAAAAGAACAAAATATTGAAGTTAAATACTATAATCAAGGACGTATGTGTTTTACAACAGATATAGATTCACTAAATGAGTTTGTAAATAAAGTATTAAATAGTGAATTTGATGAAATAAAATTAGATAATTCATTTATTAAAGAGTTTGAGAATAGACTTAAAAGAATTAATGAAACTAATATACGTTTAAATTCAATGAAAAGAGATTTATTAACAAACGCAAAAATAATTACTTTAAATATTTGTAAAAAAGTAATAGAATTATATAATAGTTTAGAACTAGATACTAAAGAAAAAAACAAATCTTTTTTAGTTAATGTGTATGATGAAGATTGGCAAGTAAAAGATTTATTTGAAGAAGAAAAGTGGAATATTATTACAGACTATTATTATGAAGATGAAATAATAGCGGTTGAATATGATGGAAAATATCTTCCAACTTTAAAAAATTATCTTAATAATGCACTAAGAGAAATTGGTGTTAAGTATAATTCAGATTCAACAGGAGAATTTATAGTAAACATTTCAAAATTTGAAGATGCAGTATTATCTGCAAGTAGAGAAGAAAAAGGAAAAACAAGTAGAAAAGTTTAGATTATCTAAACTTTTTTAATAATATTAATCTAAGTTATAAAAAAAGAGTAACAAAATCGTAAAAAGTTGCTTTTTTTTATTTATTCATAAGATTAGTTATGCTATAATGATTATAGAATAGGAGTGTATATGCAAAATTCAAAATTATCAACAATTATTGTTCCTAGTTTATCTAATTCTTGGCAAAAATTTATTAGTAAAGTTAAAGAAGAATTAAATAGTGTAGAAAGTACTAATACTACTGTTGCTAATAGAATTAATGAATTAAAGGACATTATTCCTAGAGTTAAGGAAGCTTGTGAAGAATCTAAAGATAATATTGAAAAAATACTTAAATATCGTGATGCTTTTGTAGCTATCGATAATAATTTAAGTAGTTGTTTTGATGCTTTAGAATTTTTTAAGTCTCAAAATAATTTAGATAATGATGCTGCTAAGACTATTTATGAAAGAATAGTAAAAGCTCCTATAATTAATGAATTAAGTGAAGAATATAGTGGATTATTAATAAAGAAAGATTATGCAAAAAAAGAGATTAAACCATTATTAGATTTAATTCGTGGTAAAAAGTATGATCAAGATTTAATTAAAGAATTACTTAATAAATTTAATTTTGATGAAAAAACTAAAAAAGATGTTTTATTATATTCATTAGTTTCATCATCAGTAAAACAAAATGAAGTTAAAGAAGTTAAAGAAGAAAAAAAACTACGTAAAAAAGAACAAGCAGAAGCTTATCGTGATAAAATTAGAGAATTAATTGATAGATATCAAAATAAGAAAAATGAATTAACTGATTTATTTAATATTTGTTATGGTATTAAAAAGAGAATGACTCCTGATACATATAATATGTATAAAGGTTATATAAGTAATCCTAGTGAAGCTTTAAGATATGGTTTTGATGATGATGCAATGTTAATGATTTATACAATGTCTTTCTTTAAAATAAAAGAAGATATTGAAGATTATATTGAAGGTATTAGTGATTTAGAAATAGATAATGCTAATCTAAGTGGAGAGGTTAGTTTCTTTGAAGAATTAATTAATGAATTTGGTATGATTTCTGAAAAGATTAAGGGATTATATGAAGAAGAGGAAGAAATAGAAGATGATGATACTAGAAAAGTATTCTTTGCTCTTGATCCATTTAATCGTTTGATACCAAGTACTTCATTATTAGCTAATAATAAAAATAGTATTAATACGTTTATTAAGAAAGTAAATAGTTCTAATAATCATATTATTGATGGTATTAATGTAGTTCATATGCAAGGTGTTGAAGAAATAGAAGAATTACTTGGTAAAACAGTATATTTATTAAGTACATCAAATTATAAGATGCCTTATATTATGATTAATGATTGTGTATTAGTATTAGCGATATCTTCATCTTCAGATACTAAGTTTAATAATGCATTCTCACATATAGTTAAGGGTGGATTATTACCAATTAGAAGACAAATGGCATTAATTGAAGATAGAAATCAAGATTATATTGATTTAGAAAATGATTTATTGAAAGATATATTAAGTGAAAAAGAAAAACAAATTTAGAAAGGAGATTATATGGCTGTATTAGAGATAATAGACAGAAAACTAGATGAATTAAAACCAATTGGTCAAGATGAATTAAATAGAATGACTAATGTTTTAAGAATAGTTAATGATGCTATTAAAGCATTAAATGATGATAATAAGCTTATAGATTATGATTTTGATATAGCTATTAATCTTGTTAATCAAAATGTTACTAATTTTGGAATAATAGATTTATCAAAAGGAATTAAAGATATTAAAAATGTTTTAATTGCTAGAAAGAAGTTTAATTTACCTGATTTAGCTTATTCTGAAGAACAAAGAAGAGTTATTATTAGTTTTAAAGAAAAACTAAATAATTATAAAAAAGAATTAGAAAATCTTATTAGTAGACATGCAAATGATAAACAAAATAAAGAAATAATCGAGAATATAAATGATTTAAAGAAGCTATTTGATGGTAAAGGAAGAAGAAAGTTCTATACTTATGAAATGCTTGAATCATTATTTGAAGTAATTGATTATGATAGTTTATCTTATCAAGATATTCTTGAATTAAGTGAATTATTAAAAGCATCTAAAAATAAAGATAATTTAGATAGTGAAGTTAGTAAAGAAGAAGTTGTTGAATTATTAAAAGAATATCTTGGTGATAAAGTTAAAGAAGGATTTATTACTAAACATAGTAAAGAAATATGTTCTACAATTAATCTTGAAAATGCTAGAAATATTTTAGAATTCTTTAAAAAAGAGAATATCTTAAATAGATTTGGTTTTATGGGATTAATGCAAATATTACTAAAAGGTAGAAGTGAATTTATTAGTAAGTTCTATTATGAAGAGATTTTACCAGAAAACGAGAATTTAAAATCTATTTTCTTTGATGATATTATGTCTTGTGTATGGATTAATGAAAAGAGTGCTGGAAGAAGATATACTGATGGTATAAGAGATACTGGTGAAAAACAAGAATCAAGTGGATTATGTGGTGATTTACCTGAAGTTAGTAAAGCTGATGTTATTGAAAATATTAGATTATTAAAACAATATGAAAATATTTTATATAGTAAATATGATTTATCAAATATTAGTGAATTATGGGTATTAACTAGACCTCCATGGTTATTAAAAAAGAATTTATTGTTATTTAGAGAATTCTGTGTATATCATGTTAAACCTAGTGCAATTGCTCAAAATGATTTGGATAGTAAAATAAATTTAGCTGTTGAATTAGGATTATTAAATCCACCTAGAAATAAGGCTTATAAGTATATAGAGTCAACAGTACCAAAGAATAGAGAATATAGTATTAATGGTGAAAAGAAAGCTTATAGTGATAGTATATTAAATTACTTTAGAAGAAATACTAGTCAATTAGGTAATACTTCTTATTCTGAATATATATATTTATTCTATCGTATGCAAAGATGTGGTAAAGAAGAGTTTTATAAGACTTTCTTCTCAGATAGAAGAGCTGGTACTAGAAGTAGAGAAGGATTTAATACTATTGAAGATAAGAATACTTATGGTAGTGCAAATGCTATGAAAAAAATAGTTGATGAAAATTTTGCTAATCGCTTCTATTCACAAATTATTGAAAATTATAGTAATTATGAAAAAATATTAAAAGAGTTTTCTAAAACAGCTGAATCTACTGAAGTATCTCCATATTTCTCACCTAGTATCTTAGAAGAAGAATTAGTTGAGAAATTAGAAGAATATCGTTCAAGAGATATTATAGAAAATGGAAATAAAGAAGAAGTACATATTAATGCATATGCATATGTATTTGGACAAACAATAGTATCTAGATTTAAAGTATTACGTAATCTAACAATATTAAAGAAACGATTTGGTTATATTAATGAAGATATGATATTAGCAGCTATTGCATATAAATCTTATTTTAGTAGAGATGTATTTGATACAATAAAAGCTTGTCTTAGAAAGGAAATGGTTAGATAATGGATTATTTAAAAGAATATGGTATTACTGATGAAGAAATAGAAAGTATTACAAGAATAGTAGAAGCAGCTGAAGTAAATATTGATATATTTTTATATAATGAAGAGAAAGTAAAAAGTATTTTAGATTTATTTAAAAATATTGGTGTTAAGAATCTTTATGAAGTAATTATTACTAATCCATATATGTTCTATGATACAGTTAGAAGTATTGAAATGCGTTTAAAAGGATATAAAGATAAAGCTGAATTAGCAAGATTAATTAATGAAGATCCAACTAATTTGAAGCTTATTCAATTGTGTTAAGTCTATTGTGTAAATAATAATAATATGACATAATGAATATAGGAGATGTATATGAAAAACATTAGAAAAAGGTATATATTTTTAGGAATTGTTATAGTAGTAGTAGGTATATTAATATGGAGATTATCTTCTTCATATGCAACTATGAATCAAGGTTATACAGGTAAAAATGTTATATCTGGTGATAAATGGGGTATTAATATAACTAATATTAGTGATGTAGAAAAAACTGGTAATGCAGAACTTACTAAAGATATTTCTACTATTGGTACAACCTTAAATTTTAGTGCAGTATTATTCAAACCAGGTGATAAAATAAGTTTTAATATTGAAGTAGAAAATACTAGTACTTTAAGTGGTGAATTATATGCATTAACATTAACTGGATTAAATGATATAGATGGTGAAAATATTACTTATAGTATATTACCTGTAGATGGTAGTATATTACATACAGAAGATGTTGAAGGTAGTATTTTAAAAAGTGGTAGTAAGCAAATATTTAATATTACTTTAGTATATGATGAGACATCTAGAAGTAATAATGAATATCATTTAAATTTAGGATCAACGATTATATATAAGCAAAAGTAATTTTTGCTTTTTTTCTTTTACTAGTATATAATAAATATATAAGGATAGGTAATATGGATAAAATAAAAAAGTATTCTATTATTTTTAGTGTAGTTGGATTAGTATTAATCTTAACTGGTGTAACCTATTCATTCTTTAATTATACAAGAGTTGGTTTAGCAAATAATATTAGAGTAGGTAATGTATCATTTAATACAACACAAAATGGTAGTATTAGTCTAACTAATGTATTTCCAATAACAAGTGAAGAACTATCTACTGATGTAGGTAACCATGATAGTGTAAGTGTATCTATTGTCGGTAGTACTGATCATACAGGTGGTGTCGAATATCTTGTTACTTTTTCTGATGTAAACAATACGGTAAATAATAAAATGATTCCAATAGCTTATAATGTGTCATCAACTAATGTTGGAACAAATAGTAATGATTATTATGGTAATAGAGGGGGTAATTCTTCAATTCATACACTATCAAGAACTGGTATTGTAAAAGAAGGAAAATATATATTAGTAGGTTATATAGCTAGTGGACAAACTGGTGTTAATGGTAGTGTTACTATAACAGCTTATGTTGATGCAAATAAAATGATGATAACTGATACACCAGAGTTAATTGGTGATTTAATAGGAGAAAAAACTGTCTTTTCAACAAGTGAATGGAATTCATTAAAAAATAGTAATGCATTATCATTTAAAATAAAAGTAGAAGCAAGAATAGGTACATGGGTAGTGGAAGAATCAACTCCAGCTAGTTGCTTTACTACAACAGGACCTAGACCTGAATATGCAATAAAAGAAATGACTGGTACAAGATTAACTACATGTACAGATTACTTTGCTAATGGTGGATTTGATATATCTAGTGGAAGTTATGAAGACTTTTGTTTAGGAACAGCAAAATACTATAATGATACTTTCCAAGATGTTATATTATTGGATAGGTTTGATGATTATGTATTAGGACAACTAGTAAATTTGGATATAATTGAACAAGTGGGTTATAAGACAACTATTAATGATTACGATATAAGTTGTGGTACTGATGTTTCAATCCCAGCTTATATGAATACGTCATACCAAACATATGAATTTAATAGTAGTGTTGGAACAACAGAAATAAATGATTGCGTGGACTACATTACTAATTATATGGGATGGGGAGTAGACACAGATAATGGTGAAACAATGCAAGCATTCTGTAGTGGAACAGGTACTATGTGGGGACAAACATTCCAAGAACAACTTAACTATAATAATTTTGATTCATCTAATTTAGAATATTTTGTTTCTCATGATATTGTAAATAGAGAAGATCATAATGTTCCTAATACTAAAGTAGTCAAGTTAGAAGGAGAATACGATGATTCTTTAGAAGCAGATAGAGGCGCATTTATGGATAAGGGATTAACTAGTGTAAAATTGCCTAATACCCTGGTAATAATAGGATCATATTCCTTTGACAATAATAATTTGACAAGTGTGGTAGTTCCAAATGGTGTTTTAGTTATTAATCAAAATGCGTTTTCCAATAATCAATTAACAAGTCTTTCTCTTCCTGATAATATTCGAAATATTTATATTGACGCTTTTTCTAATAACAATCTTGCTACTATTACTATACCTAGAAATATAGGATGGATTTATCCAAGTGGTATTTTTACTAATAATCCGATTACTACAGTAATAGTTGATGGCGAAATAGGTGGTGAAGGAAATAATGATTGCACTGATGCATATATAGGATTTTATAATGTGTTTACTATTCAAAATGTTATTATTACTGATAGGGTAAGCTATGTTGGTAAATGTGCATTTTATAATAAAGATGTTCAAAGTGTTACATTCGGAAGTGGAATAACGAGAATTGAAGATGGGGCTTTTAAAAATAATAGTATTACTACATTAAATATTCCAGATAATGTTACAAGTATTGGAACTAATGCATTTTATGGTGAAGAGTTTAAAAATGTAACAGTAGGTAGCGGAATAACAAGTATAGGAAATAGTGCATTCTCAAGATCAGGATCAAATACAGCAGGTACAATAAGAGTTGCCAAATCATGTTCAGCTCTTAAAAGTATGGCAACATATCCTTGGATATCACTAGATAACCGAACAGGTTCAACAATCTATGGCTTAAATGATGAAGTATGTGATTCATGGTAAAATAACTCTAGAAATAGAGTTTTTTTATACTTGACAGTTGAATAGCCATTCAACTATAATAGTATTGGTGGTATGAATGAGAGAAGAAGTATGTGATTGTAATATAATTCATAAAGATAAAGTAGATAGTACAAAAAAGAAAATGTTAAATGATGTAATGTTTGATAAAGTAGGTACTTTCTTTAAAGTAGTAGGTGATGATACTAGATTAAGGATTTTATTTGCTTTAGATAATAATGAAATGTGTGTTTGTGATATAGCTAATTTATTAAATATGACTAAATCTAGTATTTCTCATCAATTAAAATTATTAAAAGATCATGGTTTAGTAAAAAATAGAAAATCAGGTAAAGAAGTATATTATATGTTAGATGATGATCATGTAGCTAGTGTTATTGAAGTAGCTACTAAACACGTTATACATAAGGAGGAAGAATGAAAAAATATGTTTGTAATATAAATAATTTAGATTGTCCTAATTGTGCAAGAAAATTAGAAGAAAAACTTAATAATCGAGATGATTTAAATGAAGTTATAGTTAATTTTAATACTAAGAAATTAATATATAAATCAGATAAAGATTATTCTATTTCTGAAATAAATAATATAGTTAAAAGTTATGAACCAAATGCTAAGATAACTAAAGATATTGAACAAGCAAAAGAGTTTCATTTATCATTTTTACTAATTGGTGTAACACTTGGCTTAATGGCTTATTTTATTAACTTTCCTAGTTATATTAAAACAATTTTATTTATTATAGCTTATATATTACTTCTTCATCGTGTATTTATAAAAGCTATTAAATTACTTATTAATTCTCATACATTAGATGAAAATATTTTAATTACCATATCTTGCGTAGGAGCTTATCTATTAGGCGAACCACTTGAAGGTATGATGGTAATAGGTTTATATACGATAGGTAAAATATTAGAAGAAAAAGCTTTAAATAAATCACGTAAAGAAATAGAAAACTTAGTTACATTAAAAATACCTTATGCAAATTTAAAGAAAAATAATGAAGTAATAAAAGTAAATGTTGAAGATATAAAAGTAGGAGATTTATTAATAATTAAAAAAGGTGAAAAAGTACCAGTTGATGGTATAGTTGTTGAAGGTAATTCATCTATTGATACTTCAATGTTAACTGGTGAAAGTGAAGAAGTATTAGTTAATAAATCTAGTGAAGTATTATCTGGTTCTATTAATAAAGGTAATGTTATTACTATGAAAGCTACTAAAATATATAGTGAATCTGTAGTATCTAAAATATTAGATCTACTTGAAAATGCTACTAATTCAAAAGCTAAAACCGAAACTATTGTATCAAGAATAAGTAAGTTTTATACACCAATTGTTATTGTATTAGCTATTCTTGTTATTGTATTATTACCATTATTATTTAATATGTCTTATAATGATAGTATTTATCGTGGACTTACTTTCTTAGTAATAGCTTGTCCATGTGCAATAGCTATTTCAGTACCACTATCATACTTTATTGGTATTGGTGTATCTGGAAGAAATGGAATACTTGTTAAAGGAAGTAATTATTTAGATAATTTATCATTGGTTAAAAAAATAGTTTTTGATAAAACTGGTACAATTACAAGTGGTGAATTTAAAGTAGAAGATATTATTGTTACTGATAAGAAATATACTAAACAAGAAGTAATAGATATCTTATGTAAAGGTGAGTCATTATCTAACCATCCTATTGCAAGATCTATTATGAAATTAAGTAAAAATAAAGTTAATAATAAAGATGTAACTAATTTTAAAGAAATAGATGGTGGTATATCATATAATATTAAAAATGATAAAATAAAAATTGGTAGTAAAAAGATATGTAATTGTGATATTGAAACTACCTTACATTTAAATATTAATGGTAAACATGTAGCTTCTATAATTATTAATGATGGTATTAAAGATAATGTTAATGAAACTATAGATTATTTTAAAAACAATAATATTAAAACATATATGTTTACTGGAGATAAAAAAGATATAGCTAATGAAATTGGTAATAAATTAGGTATTGATGAAATAAAAGCTGAAATGTTACCAACTGATAAATATAGTTGTTATGAAGAAATTAGAAACGATGATATAACAATATTTGTTGGTGATGGTATTAATGATGCACCAGTATTAAAAAGAGCAGATATTGGTATTAGTATGGGTAATTTAGGTAGTGATATAGCTATTGATGCAAGTGATATAGTTATTATGAATGATGAATTAAATAAAATACCTAGAGCAATTAATATATCTAAATATGTTAGAAAGATTATAAAACAAAACCTAATATTTGCTATATCAGTTAAAATAATAGTTTTAATACTTAGTACATTAGGTTTAGTTAATATGTGGTTAGCGGTATTTGCAGATACTGGTTTAACTCTTTTAACAATTCTTAATTCACTTAGAATATTAAAGAAATTTAGATAAGAATACTTAGGTATTCTTTTTTTATGTTATAATTATATTATAGGAGAGTATAATGGATGAATCTAAAATGCTTAAAGTAACTGATGAAAATGGTAAAGAGATAACATATGAAATATTATCAGCTTTTCAATTTAAGGATAAGAATTATGTAGTTTATACTGACAATACTTATAATAAAAAAGGTGAATTAAATATATATGCATCTATATACTATCCATTTGATGATACAAGGCTTGATCCAATAGAAACAGATGAAGAATGGAAAGCTGTAGAAATGGTTATAGAAAGTCTTAAACAAGAATAATTATAGGAGGTATTTATGGATGCCCAATCAATGGAAGGATTATTTTTTTGTATTAAATATTTATCACTTTGTTTATTGCCTATAATTACTGTTGTTTCAACTGAAAGATCAATATTTCTTTATCATCTTCATAAAGAATATAAACATGGTAAAATACAAAAAGTTAGTATTCCTTTAGAATTAAAGCAAAAATATACGACTGCGGAAATAAATCAAATAACTTCTAAAAAAATAAGTGAAGCAGTTTTAGAATTTACAAAAGTTTTAGAAAAAGAATTTCCTAAAGAAATTTTAACAAATTTTTATAATAATATTAATGAAACTAAAATAGAAAGAAATATTAGACTTATATTTGGTGCTGCAAATGGAATTTATTATGGTGATACAAACACAATTGAATTTATAACAATTAAAGCAATATTTCATGAACTATTTCATTTAGCTAGTGGAGTTTATGATGAAGAAAATGGCGTTAATTATTGTGGTTTTCATCAACGGCATTTTTCTAAAGATAAAAAAATAGTAGATAGTGATGTTGGTAGAGGATTAAATGAAGGTTATACGGAACTACTTACACAAAGATATTTTAAAAGTAAATATAGATTGCCTAAATCCTATGTATTTGAACCTAATATTGCAAGTAAAATAGAAGAAATTGTTGGAAAAGAAGAAATGACAAACCGATATTTCAAAGCTGATTTAAAAGGATTAGTTGATAATTTAAAACAATATTCTTCTGAAGAAGAAGTTTCAAAATTTTTGTATAATTTAGATTTTGTTAGTGCTCATAATGATGATTTCTTTATGTTTAGAAATAGTGTTATGAAAAAAAGTATTAATGATATTTATGACTTTTTATTACAAACATATATTAATAAATTAAAAAAAGAAGTTGATGATGGAATTATTACCATAAATGAGTTTATTGATAAATCAGCAGAATATCTTAAATCTCTTGGTAAGCGTATTAAAGTAGGAGACCATAGATATAAATGTCTTAATAAAAATAGTTTAACTGATGCATTAAAAAAAGCTAATATTCAAGAAGAATATTTAAAAAGTAGTTCACATAGATAATAACTACTTTTTTTGTGCTATAATAATTAAGAAATGAGGGATAATATGGAATTACCTAATCATGTAGGAATTATAATGGATGGTAATGGTAGATGGGCACAAAAAAGAGGACTTAAAAGAAGTTTAGGTCATAAAGCAGGTGCAGATAATTTAGAGAAACTACTTGATCATATTTATAATCTTGGTATTAAATATGTTTCAGTATATGCATTTTCTACCGAAAACTTTAAAAGGGATAAAGAAGAAGTAGATTATTTAATGGATTTATTTGTTAAAATGTTTACTTCTAAAAAGAAAATATTTATTAAAAATGAACTTAAAGTAATATTCTCAGGAAGAAGAGATAATCTAAGAGATGATGTAAGAAATAGTATTATAAAACTAGAAGAATCTACTAAAGATTTAACAAGAGGTGTTTTTAATATATGTCTAAATTATGGTGGAAGATATGAAATAGTTGATATGACTAAAAAGATAGCTAGTCTTGTTAAAGAAGGAAAAATAGATATAGAATCTATTGATGAAGATTTAGTAAATAAATATATGTATCAAGAATTACCACCATTAGATTTTGTTATAAGAACTAGTGGAGAAAAAAGAGTAAGTAATTTTATGTTATGGCAAGCTAGTTATGCAGAGTATTATTTTCCAAAAACATTGTTTCCTGACTTTACTCCAATAGAGTTTGATAAAGCAATGAGGGAATATCAAAAAAGACATAGAAGGTTTGGTGGAAAATGAAAAAGGGTTTAATTATTGGAATTATATTAGTTATTATTTCTCTAGGTTTAATTATTTATCGAGAAACTAGTAAAGTTAATCTTCATGAGTTAACCAATTCTATGAAAAAAGAAGAAAATAAACGTGTGTTTATTAATGCAACATTTGTAGCAGGTAGCATAACTAATAATTATTATGTAATGTTTAGTGGTGGTGTACAGTTTATAGTTTATATTAGTGATAAAGAAGCAGCTAGAATAAATAAATATTTATTAGATCATGAAGAAGAATCATATTATATCGAAGGTATTACTAAATTAATACCAAAAGATATGGAAGAAAATGGTAAAAAGTTTGTTAAAGAATGGTTAGATCATGCACATAATCATGAGGAAGTAGAAGAACATGATCATAATATAAGTACTGAAGATTTTTATCAATATTTTGGTTATGTTTATTTAGATACTAGTACTTTTGATTATATTAAATTAATTATTTATATAACAGGTATTATTGGTTTATTAACTATTATTTATGTAGTTAATACTAAATATCATTTGATAGGTTAATATGAATAAAGAAGAATTAAGAAGGTTAATGTTAAAAAAAAGAAGAGATATCTTAAATAAAGAAGATTTATCTCTTATAATTAGTAATAAAATAATAAATCTGGATATTTATCAGAAAGCAAAAGTAATAGCTTTATACAATAGTTTAAAAGATGAAGTAGATACTAAGTACTTAATTAGTGAATCATTAAAGAATAAGATAGTTTTATTACCTAGAATAATTAATAATAAAATAATATTTATTGTTATTAATAAAGATACTATTTATACTAAAAGTAATTTAGGTATTATGGAACCAATAGGGGAAGAGTATCTTGGTAATATTGATTTAATTATAGTACCAGGAATAGCTTTTGATAATAATTTAAATAGACTTGGTTTTGGTATGGGATATTATGATAAATATTTAAATAATAAAGATATTTATAAAATAGGGTTATGTTATAGTAATCAAATAATAAGTTTAGTACCAAACAATGAATTAGATATTAAAATGGATATGGTTATAACTAATGAAAGAGTTTATAAAAAATAACTCTTTTTTTGTATATTAAATAGATAATTAATAATTGATATGATATAATTTATGATAGGAGTAAGATATGGAACATATATTTATATACGATAAAGATGATAAGATTATTCTTGATTTAGAAGATAATAAAATATCTGGTTTTAAATTCCATTCGGATAATACATATGAACCTGTAGATAAAAGTGTTTTTAAATATTTTGATTTTTTAATATTATCACAATATCGACAAATATTATCTTGTGAAAATGATTATTTAGTTATTTTAGATAATAAAACAAATTATAAACACTATTTTCGTAATGGAAAAGAAGATTATGAAATGTTTTTCTTAAATAATGGTGAAGATGCAACAGTATATTTAGGTGATGGTAAAAATAAGAAAGCTAATATTAAAGAATTTTTCACAGATATTGGAAAAACTGTGATACCTATTGCTAGTATATATGCTATAGCATCTCTTGTCCTAGGTGGATATTTTTTTGTAGAGATGAATCTAAATAAACGTGATATTACTCTACAAGAAATGCATGATTTAATATATTCATCAAAAAATCTTTCTGAAGAAGAGAAAGATTATTTATATAATGAAGATTTATTTAACTATGTTCTACCATATGTTAATAAAAGTGAATGGGTTAAGTATTTATATCGAAATGTTAAATATAAAAATTTTGATATTGAGTATTATGATCAAAAAAAATATCCAAATTATGGGGGATATTATGGCCTTTTTAATAAAATATACGTTAGTAAAACTTCTCCAGATTCAATTTCTCATGAAGCATGTCATGTATTACAAACGGGTAATTTAGATTATCGATTATTAACGGAATGTGTTAATGAATTGATGGCTGGAGAGTTTTATGGTAAAGATGTTTATTGGGATGATACAGGTATTATTTTAACTAGAAAACTTCTTGAAACAGTAGGTGTAGATGCATTAATGACATATAATATTGATGGTGATGATAAACTAATTAGAGAAAAGATTAGCCCATATTTGGATAATAAAGAATGTAATAGATTCTTATATTGTATGAAAGAGAAAGTAGCAAAAGCTACAGGAGATAATCTCGATGTTCATGAAACTAATAATGCTTTAAGAGAAGAATTAACTGTTTTAGTAGATAAACTAGCTGGTAAAATGGGTATTACTTTTAATGAAGAAGATTTTGAATATGGTAGTAAAAAGTATTTTAATAAAAAAGAAGTAAAAGAAAAATACCAAAATTATATTAAAAAACTTAAATTAAAATCTGTATTAGAAGATGGTGAATTTATTCTTCAAGATATATTAGCTGAAGAGAAAATAAAGATTCTTAAAATGGATGAAGCTGGTAATTGTTTAGGTGAAGCAACAGTAGATGATATAAATAAGAGATGGGCAGAGTATAATTTTATAGTAGAACCTGGTGAAGAATTCCGTGATTATTCAGTAGTAAGAATTAGAGAATATGATGATTTTGGTTTAGCATTATTAAAGACATATAAAAACCCTAAGTATTCATATACTACATATGATGAATTTGCACCAAATGATAGGGAAGAAGAACAATCTATGTCATATGGTGAGTTTTATCGTAATTTAGAGATTCAAGTGAATAATAAAGAAAAATATAAAATGCCATATGAATATTTAGATGGTAGTACAGTACAAATATTAGATGATGATGTTGTAATAAAAAGAGAAGTGGATGGAACAGAAAAGAGATATACAGTAGCTGAAGGAGCAAAATTAGTTGTTAAAAATAATGGATTAATATATTGGCAAGGTAAATCTGATATAATATACCGAATAATATTTCCAGATGGAACACTACTTGAGAAGATTATTGTTAATGATCCTAAGGATATATATGGTTTTGATTCACAATTTAAGTATCAAACATCAACAGGTGAGTCTTTAGATATTTATGGCCCAACGATTTGTTCTTATACTACTAAAGATGGTAAATATTATATGCCACTTGATAATGATGCCTTCATTAAATACTATGATAAAAATGGTAATGTTCTTGGAACTAAAAGGTATGTCTCTGATGATAGAATAGCTTGGTATGATAATGATGGTAATGAAGTTATGTATGCAAGTTATACTGGTGATGTAAGATTCTGGACTATGAATAAACAAAAGAATGGTTCATCAGTTGATATTGATGAAGATGGTGTTGTTGAATATTATGATTATCGTGGTATTTTATCAAAAGTAACTTATCCAAATGGATATGTAGTTAATATTGATTATGATAATAATATATCAAAGTTTTATAATGATAAAGACGAATTAATTGCTGTTAAAAATGGAATATGTCTTATTGAAGAAAATGGTATGTTAATTATCGAAACAGGGGATTCTGATGATCAAACATTTGATTGTATATATTATGGTAAATATGAAGTATTTACTGATGAAAATGATAATAAAAAAGTAACTATATTAGGTAATGATAAAGTAGATGAACAAGTATCAAAAATATAAAATAAAAACTCAAGAAATCTTGAGTTTTTTAATTACTATTAATTATTACATGATATGTTTGACCTTGAACAAATTTATTAGATCCTACAACAACTTGACTATTTTGATGTAAGTAACCAATACCAGAATTTACTTTTTTAAATTCCCAAGTAAAATTAACTCCTTCAGTATTAGCTTTTAATTTAGATTCAAGGGTTTTCTTAGTAGCTTGTGGATTTCCCCAACTTAACCAATCTGCTGGAATAACAATAGTATATGTTTTAGCAGGGCCTTTACTTAATGTAATAGTTACTGTACTGCCTTTATTTACTTTACCTGTTACACTTTGTTTAGTACATGTATCTTTGGCTGTACTACTATACTTACTTTCATAAACAAATGTACATTTAATACCAATACTATTACATGAACTAGAGATACTTGATTTAGTTTTACCAATAAAGCTTGGAACAGTTACTTTCTCTTGTATACCTGCACTTAGTGTAATAGTTAAACCAGTTCCTTCACTTACTTTAGTACCACTTTTCTTTGATTGACTAATAGCTACATCTTTTTTAGTACTTTCAGTATAACCTCCAGTTTTGAAACTACAACTTAAGTTAATTTGTGAACACTTAGATTGTATTTCTGATTTTGTCATACCAACAAAGTTTGGAATACTAATTACTTTACCACGTGATACTGTAACAATAACTGTATCATCTTTTTTAATTACATCACCTGGTTTATGAGAACATCTAATTATTTCATCTTTTTTAACAGAATCACTATTTTCATAATTAATATCATAACTTACTTTATTTGTTTCTGCCCAATTAGTAAATGCACTTAGTGTAGTTATATTAATCATTTCTAGTTTTCCTTTAGAAATAGCTATTTGAACTTCTTTATCTTTAACAATTAATTCACCTTCACCAACTGAAGAGGAGATAACATCACCTAATACTACTTCATCACTATATTCTTCTTTATAACTTATTCTAACACCATTTTCTACTGCCCATTTATTTATTTCATCAACACTCATTGAAGATATATCAGGAGCTAGTATTTTTTTACCTTTGGAAATAGTTAATGTTATTTTATCTGTTTCTGGATTTTTAACTTCATTTTTAACACTTTGATCTATTACTAAACCTTCATCATATTCATCACTATAATCTTCAACTATTTCTACTTTAAAACCATATTTTTCTAACCAACTAACTGCATATAACTTAGTTTCACCAGTAAAATCAACTATTTCCATTTCACCAAGTTCATCAGTATTTTTAGCAAATGTTATTATTATTTCAGTATTACGTTTTAGTGTACCACTTTTAGATTGACTAATTACTGTATCTGGTGTTTTATCACTTTTTTGATATATTATTTTAACATTAGATAAATGGTTTTCTTCAATATACTCTAATACTTCTTCATACTTTAAACCAATAAAGTTTGGAATAATAACTTCTTTTTCTAAATCTGGTCCAAGTGATATTGTAATTATAATATCAGTTATATCTTTAGTTAAAGTAGGAGCTGATATATCTTGTGATATAACATAATCTTTTTTTACAGTATCACTATATTCATATTTTTCTATTACATTAATTTTATTAGCTTGTTTCCATTCATTAACTTCTAAAACACTCTTGTTATAAAAGTTTGGTACATAATCATCTTTTGGTAAGTTAATAATATTTGTTAACAATAAAATATTTATTAAACAATAACCAATTACTAAGATACTACCAACACTTATTACACTTCCTGTATTCTTTTTATTTTTAAAGCACATCACAGTAAAACTAATAAGTAGAGATAGTATAAATATTGAACCAAGTATTTGGTAAATATTATCACGGATATTAGTTATATCTAATATTTCAAATACTAAATAAGTAAAGAAAGCTAGATATGCAACAATTAATAAAATAACGTGTGTTTTTACGGTGCTTTTTGTTTTACTATCATTCTTTTTCATATTATACATCACCATTATAATTATATCGTATAATTTATAATATATAAATTAATTATTAAAATTATTTTTTTTATTTGACGTTATTTGTCGATTTATTTAATAGTTTTTGATATAATTTTATTGGATGTGGTAAAATGAATCATACATTTGTAATATTAGCTTATAATGTTAGTGATGATTTAGAAGAGTGTATTAAATCAGTTATTAATCAAAGTGTTAAATCTAATATCGTAATAGCTACTAGTACACCTAATGATTATATAATTGATTTAGCTAGTGAGTATTCACTTGGTGTTATGGTTAATAAAGCAAAGAGTAACAAGGGACGTGACTATAATTTTGCAATTAAGTCATTTGATACTGAACTTGTTACTATAGCTCATCAAGATGATTTATATGATCGAAATTATGTTAAAGAAATAAAAAAATGTTATAAAAAGAATAAAGATGCAACTATTATATTTACTGATAATTATGAAATACATAATGATAAGAAAATTAAGAAAAGTAAGAAATTATTTAGAATTAGATATTATTTATTACCACTTAAATTTAGATTATTTCAAAATAAAAAATTCTTTAAACTTCGTAGTTTAAGAAAAGATAAGTTTATTTGTACAAGTAGTATTACTTTTGTTAAAAAGAATATTGATGGTGATATATTCCCAACTAATCTTAAATATGATAATGATTGGCAAGGTCTAATAGATTTAGCTAAAAAAGATACTAGATTTGTTTATTTAAGAGAAAAATTAGTTGGTTATAGAGTAGAAGAAAAAGAAGAAAATAAAGTAAAAAATAAAGAAGATGAAAAAATATTAAAGTCATTATACCCTAGTTGGTATTATGAAAGAGTAGTAAAAAAGAGAATTAATAAAAAAATAGTGTAAAAGGATTATTAAATCCTTTTTCTTTTATACTATTTATAGTATAATATTATTAAAAGGTGAGGATATGAAAGATAATAATCATTTTGATGAAACAGAAGATTTTTCTTTAGAAATGGATAGTATTAAAGAGATAACTGAAGATCTTGAAAAAACTATTAATGAATTAAACAAAAAAATTGATCAAACAATGAATAATGTAGAAGATGAAATTCATATTAGTGATATAGATGAAGATTTTACAGGTGTTATTAGAAGGCATGATTATAGAGGGAAAATAGAAGAACCTAAACCATTACCTTCAAGAAGTTCAAGAAGAAAATTAAAGAAATGGGTTTATGTTTTAATAGCCGCTATTATTTTAATTATTGGTGGTGTTATAACTGGTGTTGTTATTCATAATAAAAATGAAGCTAGAAGATTAGCTGAAGAAAAAGCTATTATTGATAATATTAAATCTCATTTCCATGAACATTCTAAAATAAGTAAAGATACTAAGTTATATGAAAAGAAAGATAAAGAGTATAAAGAAATAGGTACTATTTATAAAGATGTTAATGTTGATTTGGTTAAAGAAGATATTAAATTAGATACTAAGTATTTCCAAATTAAAGATTTAGATTATTATGTTTCATTTGAAGATGTTTCTGAAGGGGAAGAACAAAAGAAGGATGAACGATATAAAAACTATTTACCATTCAATATAAATATTATTACTAAAGATAGTTTTACTATGTATGATGGTGATAATAAATTAATTACACTAAACAAAGAAATGGAATTTCCAGTAATAATTAATAATTTTGAAAACAAATATTATGTTGAATATAATGGTATGTTAGTTAGTATTAAAAAAGATGAAGTAAGTAAAACAAAAGAAAATAAAAATACTGATAAAAAGAATCAAAGTAAGATAACTACACTTGCTTATCATAGAGTATATGATACTGGTGATAAATGTACTGATGGTTATGTATGTATGAAGAAAGCTAATTTTGATAAACAAATGAAGTATTTAGCTGATAATAAGTATTTCACTTTAAATATGGATGAAATGTATATGTACATGAAAGGTAATTTACAAATAGCTAAGGGTGTTGTTGTTACTATTGATGATGGATTATTATTTAAAGCTGCTGATGAAATACTAGATAAATATGGCCTTAATGCTACGATGTTTGTTGCTACAGCTGCATATAAAAATTATGATCAATTTAAGGGATTAAAAGCAATAGAGAATCAATCACATACTCATAACTTACATCGTAATTATGTTTGTACACCTAATACTTCATATTCACAAGGTGGTGCAATACTTTGTATGAGTAAAGCAAATATTGTAGCTGACTTAAAGAAATCAGTTGAAATACTAGAAGTTGAACCTAAAGCTATGGCTTTCCCATTCTATGATTTTAATGATAATGCTATTGCTGCCGTTAAAGAAGCAGGATTTAAAATGGCATTCATAGGTCGTGCTGGTGTTATGGGAAGAGCTACTCCTAAAGTAACTAATATGTATAAGATTCCAAGAATGACTGTTTGGGAAGAATACTTAATGAGCTTTAATGAGTGGAAGAGTTATTTATAGGTGAAGTATGAAAGTTAGTGTTATTGTACCAGCATATAATGTTCAAAAATATATTAGGAAATGTTTAGATAGTTTAGTTAATCAAACATTAAAGAATTATGAAGTAATTATTGTTAATGATGGTAGTACGGATACTACAGGGGCAATTATTAACGAATATGTTAGTAAGTATCCTTGTCTTAAGACTTATGAAAAAGAAAATGGTGGTATGTCTTCTGCTAGGAATTATGCGTTAAAATATGCTACAGGTGAATATATTGCTTTTGTTGATAGTGATGATTATGTTGAACTTAATTTTCTTGAAGAAATGTATAATAAAGCTAAAAAAGATAATAGTGATGTTGTTATATGTGATTATTATGCATTAAATGAAGAAGTTAAAAGATATACTACATGTCATATGAATTATTCAAATAATAAAAGAATTGAATATTTATTATCACCACCAATGGTATGGTCTAAATTAATTAAAAAAGAAATTATGGATAAAGTTAGATTTACAGAAGGAATATTTTATGAAGATTTAGATATATGTATGAGACTTTATCCATATGTAAAGAAAGTTTCTTTTGTTGATAAACCATTGTATAATTATTATTTGCAACACTCTGGTTCAGCTATGACTCAGAAAGCATTTAATAATCATTTATTAGATATATTTAGTGTATTAGATAATTGTAAAAGTTTACTTCAAAAAAATAATTATAGTGAAATAGAGTATATTTATATTGTTCACTTATTACGTACTGCAACATTACGTTTTTTAGATTATCCTAATACTAAAGAATATTTATTAAAAATAAATGATACGATAAAAAAAGAGTTCCCTAAATGGAATAAAAATATTTATTATAAAAAGATGAGTTCTAAAGTTAAAATAATTTGTTTTTGTGCAATTCATCGTATGTATAGTGTATTAAAATTATTTAAGAAAATGACAGGAAGGAGATAATATGAAAGTTAGTGTTATAGTTCCTGTATATAAAGTAGAAGAGTATCTTAGTAAATGTTTAAGTAGTTTAGTACAACAAGAACTTAAAGATATAGAGATAATTGTTGTTAATGATGGTAGTCCAGATAATTCACAATCAATTATTGATAAATATCAAAAGAATTATCCAAATATTAAATCGTTTATTAAAGATAATAGTGGATTATCAGATACTAGAAATATGGGTATTCAAAATGCAACTGGTGAGTATATAGCTTTTGTTGATAGTGATGATTATGTAAGATTTGATATGTACTCTAAAATGTATTCTAAAGCTAAAGATAAAGATTTTGATGTTGTTACTTGTGATGTTAAATATGTCTATAGTGATCATGAAAATATTGTAGTAACAGATCCAAAAAATGATACTACAAATATTAAAGAAGCTTTTATTGATTTATATCCAGCTGCTTGTACTAAAATATTTAAAAGAGAGATAATTACTAAAAATAAAATATATTTTAAAAGTGGTGTATGGTATGAAGATGTTGAGTTTATGTATCGACTACTTCCATATGTTAAAAGTATTGGTGTTATTCATGAACCATTTTATGAATATTTACAAAGAGAAAAATCAATTACTAATTCAGTAAGTCCTAAATTTTATGATTACATTAATAATATGAATGGTGTAGTTGATTATTATAAAGAAAAAGGCTTTTATGATACTTACAAAAAAGAACTTGAATATGCATATGTTAGATATGTTTATGCAACATTTATTAAAACATGTTTAGCTTATGATAAAGAAACATATTTAAAAGCTGTTGATGATGCAATTAAAAATGTTAATGAACATTTTCCAAAGTATCGAAGAAATAAGTATTTTTATAAGAGTTTGAAAGGGTTATATTTGGCATTATTTAGTAAAGGTCTAGCTAAATTACTATATTTAAGGAGAGGAAAAAATGAAAAAGGAAAAGAAAGTGAGTAAAGCTAAAGATGTTAAAAAAATTGCCTTAATTACGGCAGCAGGAGTTGGTAGTAGAGTAGGACAAGATATACCAAAACAATTTCTTAATGTTTATGATAAACCTATTATTATGTATACATTAGATTGTTTTCAAAAACATCCAGAAATAGATGCTATTGTTGTAGTTTGTCTTAAAGGATGGGAGAATGTCTTAGAAGCTTATATTAAACAATTTAACATAGATAAAGTTGTTGATATTGTTCCAGGTGGAGAAACTGGTTTTGAATCTATTATTAGAGGTACTAATGCTATTAAGAAGAAATTTAAGGGTGAAGATATCGTAGTAGTTCATGATGGTACAAGAGCTAGTTTATCAGCAGATATTATATCTAATAACTTAGCTATTTGTATTGAAAAAGGTAATGCTATTACTGCAATCCCTTGTGTTGAAGCTTTAGCTTATTCAGAAGAAGGAAATGAATCTACAAGAGAAATTAGTCGTGACTTTGTATATCGTACACAAACTCCACATTCATTCCGTTTAAAAGATCTTTGTGAAATGCATAAAGAAGCTAAGAAACAAGGTATTACTAATGTAGTTGCAATGTGTTCTTTAAAAGTACGTTTAGGTGGTAAAATATATTTTTCACCTGGTAGTGAGAAGAACTTTAAAATTACAACTCTTGATGATATAGAAATGTTTAAAGCTTTACTAAAAGCTGAAATGCCTGATTGGATTAAAGTAACTAGAGGAAAATAATATGAATATTAAAAATAGTACAATGTATCAAGAAGAATTAAATAATCTAGCTAAAGAAAATGTTAATTATAAATTACTAAAAAATAGAAGTATTTTAGTTACTGGTGCAAGAGGATTAATTGGTAGTTATTTAATTGATCTTATTATGCTTTTAAATGAAAATAAAAAGCTTAATTGTAAAGTATATGCACTTGGACTAAGTAGTCGTGGAAAAGAAAGATTTAAAGATTATTTAGATAATCCTTTATTTGAATATATTGAACATGATGTTAACACTGATTTAGAATTAGATGAGAAAATAGATTATGTTATTCATTTAGCTAGTAATACCCATCCAATGCAATATGCAAAAGAGCCTATTAAAACTATTACTACTAATGTACTTGGAACATATAATTTATTAAATTTTGCTGTAAAAAAGAATGTTAAAAGATTTGTGTTTGCATCTAGTGTAGAAATATATGGTGAAAATAAAAAAGATGTTGAATTATTTGATGAAGATTATTGTGGTTACATTAATTCTAATACTTTAAGAGCAGGTTATCCAGAAGGAAAAAGATGTGGAGAAGCTCTATGTCAAGCTTATAAAGAAGAAAAAGAATTAGATGTTGTTATACCAAGATTTTCAAGAATTTATGGTCCTACTATTTTAAAGGATGATTCTAAAGCAATATCTCAATTTTTGTTTAAAGCATTAAATAATGAAGATATCGTATTAAAGAGTGAGGGTAAGCAACATTACTCTTATACATATGTTTATGACGCAGTATATGCACTTTTATTAATTATGTTAAATGGAGAAAATGGTGAAGCCTATAATATTTCTTATCCAGAAACTGATAAGAGATTATTTGAAATAGCTGATATTATTGCTTCAACAGTTAATAAAAAAGTTGTTTTTGATTTACCAAGTGAAGCTGAAAAGAAGGGATTTAGTAAAGCAACTATTGCTAGAATGGATAATACTAAATTAAAAAATATTGGGTTTAATCCAAAATATGATATGGAAAAAGGTATTAAAAGTACATTAGCTATTATAAAAGAGGCTAATAATGAGTAAAGAGTATAGTGATAAAACATTAAATAAATTACATCAAGTTTTACTTGAAATATTAGATGAATTTGTAAGAATTTGTGATAAACATAATTTAGTATATTTTATGGTTGGTGGAACATTCTTAGGAGCAGTTAGACACTCTGGATTTATTCCATGGGATGATGATATGGATTTAGGAATGCCAAGATCTGACTATGAAAAATTTATTGAAATAGCTAAAAAAGAATTAAATAAGAAATATTATTTAGATTGTTTTCAAACTAATGAAGATTATCACTTACCATATGCCAAAATAAAGAAAAATAAAACCGTATTTGATGAAGAAAGAACTCATCACTTAAATAATCATAAGGGAATATTTATTGATATATTTCCACTTGATAACGTAAAAGAAAATAATTTAAATTTAAAAATAAGAGCAATTATGGCTCTTTCGATTACCGATGCTGTTGCATATAAATTAAAAATAAAAAAATTAAAAGAATTAAAGCATCCAATTATTTCTTTTTTATTAAGTGTTTATACAAGAAAATATTTAATGAAAATACAAAAAAGAATAGTTACATATTGTCATGATGATAATTCAAAATATATGTGTGATATTGGAGCAGGATATGGTTATCGTAAAGAATTAATATTAAGAGAGGAAGTATTACCAGTAAAAAAGATGAAGTTTGAAAATAAAGAGTATTCTGTTCCTAAAACAGATACTCATTTAAAACAATTATATGGTGATTATATGAAACTTCCTCCAAAGGAGAAAAGGAAGACTCATAGTCCAATGAGAATTGAGTTTGGTGAAGAAAATGAAATATAAAAAAGGTGAATTAGAAAAATTACAAAGTGTATTATTTGAAATAATGGATGACACTGTTAAGTTATGTGAAAAACATAAATTAACATATTTTTTAGCAGGAGGAACAGCTCTTGGAGCAATAAGACATAAAGGATTTATTCCTTGGGATGATGATATAGATTTAATTATGCCTAGGGAAGACTATGAAAAGTTTATTAAAATAGCAATTGATGAATTAGATGATAAATATTTTTTAGATTATTATAAAACTAATAAACATTATTATAAACATCATCTAACTATTAGAAAAAATAATACTTTATTTGGTTCAGATGGATATCAAAGAAGAGTAGCTAAAGGTATTCATCAAGGTATTTATCTTGATATATTACCAATAGATTATGTTAAATCAAGAACTTCTAAGAAAACATTCTTGGATGCTGTTTTAGTAAGAGCAATTGAATATGCAATTAGATTTAGAAATCATATGCATCATTTTAAATCATTGAAGTATAAAATAATTACATTACCACTTAGTATATTACCTAATAGGTGGTTACAAAAATTAATGTATTTAATGTGTACAAAAGATGATAATAAAAAACGTGATTATTTAATAGAATATTGTGCTATTAAACATAATTATCGTCATGTTATATATGATTATGATACTGTTTTTCCAGCTAAGAAAGCAACATTTTGTGGAAAGAAATATAATGTATTTAATGATGTAGATAGATATTTAACACAAGTATATGGTGATTATATGAAATTACCACCAAAAGATGAACAAGTAGCTCATTCACCACAAGCAATTGATTTTGATCATGGTGCAAGCTATAATACGAGAGAAGAATATAATAAATTGAATAGGAAGTAGGTTATAATGAACAAAACAAAAAAGACAGCTTTAAATTTAATTACTGATGTTGTTCCATTACTAATAGTATCATTATTAGGTATTTTTAAAGTTAAATTATTTATACAATACCTTGGTAATGAAACAATGGGATTATATAATTTATTTAGTAATATTATGGTCTATGTCTCATTAGTAGATGGTGGTATATCTTCTGCTATTTTGTATTCATTATATAAACCAAATGCTGAAGGAAATGATAGTAAATTAAGTGAATTATTAACTGGTTCTCGTATTGTCTTTTCTAAAATAGGTATGATAGTATTTGGAATAGCCTTTATAGTGTCTTTCTTTGTTATTTTCTTAATTAAAGATTGTGCATTTGATTATTGGTATATTGTATTAACATTTCTATTATTTTCTCTTAGTAATGTTATTGCATATTTTTATACTCCATATCGAGAACTTCTTAATGTTAAAGAAAAGAAATGGATTTATAATTTAACTGGACAAGGGGCACAAATAGTATTATCAACTCTTGAAATAGTAATGTTAGTTACTGGTTGGAAGTTTGGATATATTCTTTTGATGCATAGTGTAGTTAGATTAATATCTCATATTATAGAACAAATAATATGTCGAAAATTATATCCACATATTAGTTTCCATAATCCTAATAAAGACTTCAGTTTTAAGAAATACTTAAATTCACTTATTTTCCATAAGATTAATGGATTAATAAGTAGTAATATTGATACAGTTATAATTTCATCATTCCTAGGTCTTGGACAAGTAGCAATATATTCAACATATCATTATATTGTTAATATGTTAAAGAAATTTACTAGTAGGTTATCTGGATCTATGACTGCCATAATTGGTAATGGATTAGTTAAAGATAAAGAAAGAATGTATGAAGTTTATAAAGAATTTAATGGTATGCTTTTCTATGTAGCAATTGTTGTTTGTGTTCCATTAATTTTATCAATTAATGGGTTCATTGATATTTTCTATGAAGGAAGAATAGCTACTTCAATGATTGTAGCAATAGCTTTCTCATTAATATTATTTATGTATACAATTAAACTTAATACAGTATTATATGTAACGGCTGGTGGACTTTATAAAGAAACAAAACATTGTGCGATTGTTGATACGATAGTTAACTTAGTGTTATCATTAGTACTTGTACATTTTGTTGGTATATCTGGTGTATTATTTGCAACAGCTATTTCAGTATTTATTGCAGAATATATTATGAAAACAATAGTTGTTCATAAAAATGTTTTTAATAGAAGTGCAAGAGGATATTTTGTTAATAATATAAAATTCTTTATAGTTTTTGTACTTGATTTTATTGGTGGATATTATATAGTTAATTTATTTACTATATCTCATTTAAGTACTTGGTTTGTTTTCTTTATAATATTTACTTTTATAAATGGTTTATTAATCTTTATTATCTTTAAGATATTTAAAGAAACTAAGTTCATTGGTCGTATTAAAATGTTAAAAAGGAGAGCATAATGAAAATATTAATCTTACAGAATAAAGGTAAAAGTTATGGTGGTGTCTGGCAAGTTAATAAAACAATTGGTGAAGCTTTAATACGTGATGGATATGAAGTAAGTGTAGTATCAATTAGAGAAAATCATACTGATTATGATCCAGAACATGATGAAAGAATGGAGTTAGTTACTTTAAATCCTATTGATGATTGGGAAACATATTCATGGACGGAAATAATTAAAAAATTTAGTTTTAGTAAATTAAAAAATAGATTATATCATATTAAGACAATGAATAAAGATAAAAAGAAACTAGCTAATTATATTAATGAATATCAACCTGATTATATATTATCTAGTCAATATCAACTATTGGATATGATACCAAATAAATATTTAAAAATTACTTTTAATGAGCAACATCGAAGTTTTAGAGATAGTTGGTCACATAAGGCAACTAGAAATACTTTTATGAAATATAAAGATAAAGTAACTTTTATTTGGTTATGTAAGAAAACTATGGAAGAAGCTATAGAAAAAGGTCTTAATAATAGTATATGTATTTATAATGCAGTAAGATTTGAAACTGATAAAATAGCAGATGTTGTTAATAATAAAAAATTAGTTACTATTGCAAGAATATCTAAAGAAAAAAGAATTGATGAAATGGTTAGTATCGTAGAAGAAATATTTAAGGATAAAAAGTATTCTGATTGGACACTTGAAATATGGGGTGATGGAGATGAATATGATAAAGTTAAATCTCTAATTATTTCAAAACAAGTTAAAATGATGGGAAGAACTAATAATCCTAAAGATATTTTACTTACTTCATCTATTAATCTAAATACTAGTATCTGTGAAGGATTTTCATTAAGTATTTTAGAAGCTTGTGAATGTGGTATACCAACAATAGCTTTTGATTTTGGTGAATCTACTGAAGAACAAATATTAGATGGTAAAACTGGATTTATTGCAAAAGATAGAGAAGACTATATT
>JAEEGL010003089.1_pt1 | contig 36494 bp, 14 predicted proteins | sample 9134231 | NCBI WGS metagenome assembly JAEEGL01 (sample SAMN16246548, study PRJNA631951) | gut metagenome | biome: gut microbiome; feature: rumen; material: fiber-attached | host: Bos | place: Iran: Karaj | collected 2018-10 | reverse complement strand
TTTTCGTGGTCGTTCTGGGTCAATAACCTTCGTTTGCCCCAGGACACAACTCAGTGCATCGGTTGCCTCGTAATTTTCCGGTTTTGCAAAACAGACATCATTTGTCGCAACAATCGGTATATTTTTTTCACGCGCAATGGTCAAAAATGTCGGTTCGGTTTTGATTTCGTTATCTAAACCATGACGTTGAATTTCTATATAGAAACGATTACCAAATATTTTTAAAAATTTATCTGCATAATCATATGCCTGTTTGTCCAGATTGTTCAGTATCGCCATACCAATTGGCCCAATGTGCGCGCCAGACAAACAAACAATACCATCTGAATGCGCCGCCAATTCATCAAATGTTATATATGGGCCTAAATGATGATTATCCGAACGCATATACATAATCCGACTAAGTTCACATAAATTTAAATACCCATCGTAATTTTGTGCCAGCAAAACAATCTTTGATAATGCCGATTCACGTAAAACTTTCGGATCTGCGGTGTGATGATTTAATGTTATTTCAACGCCAATAATGGGTTGAAGTTTTGCCTTTGGCATAACATCGGAAAATTCTGCACATCCAGACATCATATTTGTGTCGGTCAACGCACATGCGAACATATCGTTGGCGGCGCACAATTCAGGTATTTGTTTAACCTTTAATGTACTGGCCCCAATTGATAACCGACTGTGCAAATGAAGATGTATAAATTGTCCGTTCATAAAAATGAACATAGCAAAAAATAAATTCCAGGGCAATCACATATTTTACAAAACCATGAATATTTTTACCACAAAAAATCACGAAATTTAATACTTTTAATTTTTAAAAATATCTATTCGTCTCAATATATTATTATGCAAAATTAAATTAAAACACTCGGCAAAAATACACCCAATAAGAAACCCGGTTAAAACCGGGTTTTCTTATTTTAATTTGCCACAACAATGTTTATATTTTAATCCCGAACCACACGGACACGGATCATTTCGTCGTGCCTCGGCGGTGGTATTTAATGCCCGGTCATGTTCGTTATGTTTTTGCGCGGTTGCATCAACATCCGCACGTGTTAATTCCATACGCGATATATATGCCACAGACATTATTTTGAAATTACTGATTGTGTTTTTAAATAATGTTAACGCTTCGCGTTTATATTCATAAAGTGGGTTTTTCTGGGCATACCCACGCAATCCAATACCGGTCTGCAGATAGTCCATTTGTTGTAAATGGCGTTTCCAAACCGAATCCAACGCGCCCAGCATCATTTGGCGTGATGCCGTCTGCATCATTTCTGGGCCATATTTATCGGCCTGATGCTGGTACCGGTTTAATGCCAGTTGCAACAATATATCGTATGCCTTGCGTTCTGTAATTGTTTCATCGGTTTTCCAGTGTTCGATATCTGTTATATCCAGTGCAAATATGCGCATCATCGCATCGTGCAGCCCACTTATATTCCAGTCTGCCGGTTGCGTTTTTTCTGGGATATTATTTTCACAGATAATTTCAACAACATCACCAATCATTTCGCGTGCCAATGGAGCCAAATCTGTGGATGTCATCAAATCATCGCGTTGTTTATAGACCACACCGCGTTGTTCATTCATAACATCATCATATTTCAGTAATTCTTTGCGTGCTTCAAAATACCGCGCTTCTACGCGTTTTTGCGCCTTTTCCAGGGCTTTTGTAATCCACGGATGTGTAATCGCCTCGCCAGGTTTTAGCCCCAAAGTAGTCAACATACCGCTTAAACGGCTTGCACCAAAAATACGCATTAAATCATCGTCCAACGCCAGAAAGAATTTTGAATCACCTGGGTCGCCCTGGCGTCCGCTACGTCCACGCAGTTGATTATCTATGCGGCGTGATTCATGCCGTTCGGTCCCAATTACATACAATCCGCCGGCGTCCAGGACAATTTTCTTGTTTGCCTCTATGGTATCATAAATTTCTTTCTTTTTTGATTCAAAATCGGGCGATTCCGGATCCAGATTTGCAATTAAATCTTCGGCATTTCCACCAAGTTTAATATCGGTTCCGCGCCCCGCCATATTTGTTGCGATTGTGACGGCACCCGGCGCACCCGCCTGGGCTACGATTTTGGCTTCGGATTCATGATGCTTGGCATTCAGAACGGCGGGTTTTATCCCCAGTTTCTTTTGCACCAGTTCCGCCAATTCTTCGGATTTTTCAATTGAAACCGTCCCAACCAGAACCGGTTGCTTTCGCTTCATACAATCCGATATTTGGTTTATAATTGCATTATATTTTTCATCTTTGTTCAGATAAATTTCGTCATGATGGTCAACACGTGCAACCGGTCGGTTTGTCGGAATAGAAACGACACGCAGTTTATAAATTTCTTCAAATTCCGCGGCCTCGGTCATTGCGGTTCCTGTCATCCCGGCAAGTGTTTCGTAAAGTCGGAACAGGTTCTGGTATGAAATACTGGAAACTGTTTGATTTTCCGGCTGAACCGTCACATGTTCCTTGGCCTCTATTGCCTGGTGCAGACCGCGTCCAAAACGGCGTCCCGTCATCACACGTCCCGTAAATTCATCAACAATTAAAACCTCGCCACCACGCACGACATAGTTAACATTTCGTGTAAACAGGTGGTGCGCCAACAACGATTGTTGAATATGCATCACCAATGCGGCATTTTCGGCGGCATACAGATTATCCCCCACCAACAGCCCGGCATCTTTTAACAACCGTGTGACCGAATCAACACCGGTTTCGGTTAATGTGACATGGCGGTCTTTTTCGTCTTTTTTATAATCATCTGGTTTCAACTGCACGACGACCGCATCAACCTTGTTGTATAAATCACTGATATCTTCGGACGGGCCGGAAATAATCAACGGGGTGCGTGCTTCGTCAATTAAAATACTGTCCACTTCGTCAACAATACCAAAGAACAATGGGCGCAATACTTGTTGTTCCTTAGAAAACTTCATATTATCGCGCAGATAATCAAATCCCAATTCTGAATTCGTCACATATGTAATATCACAGGCATATGCCGCGCGCCGTTCTTCATCGATCATATCATGTTGAATAATTCCGACCGTAAGCCCCAAAAATTTATAAATTGTCCCCATCCATTGTGCGTCACGCGATGCCAGATAATCGTTCACCGTAATCAGATGCGCGCCACGGCCATGCAGGGCTTTTAAATACAACGCCAGTGTCGCAACCAGTGTTTTACCTTCGCCGGTTTTCATTTCGGCAATCTGACCATTATTCAGAACCATTCCGCCAATCAACTGAACATTAAAGTGCCGCAGTCCAATTGTGCGTATCGATGCTTCGCGTACCAGTGCAAATGCATCCGGCAACACATTTTTTTCTTTTTCGCCGTCCTTAATACGCGCGCGCAACACATCGGTTTGTGCGCGCAGTTCATCATCGGACATTGCGTGATATTTTGGTTCCAAATCGTTTATCAACGACACGGTTTTATCATAGGATTTTACCAATCGGTCGTTTGCCGACCCCAATATTTTTTGAATAATGTTCATTTCTTTCACTTTTCTTTTGTTTATCGGACAATTTATAGCAAATTTTATGCCTTGCGGTCAAGACACTTTATGATATAATGCACTAAGAGAAATAAGCAACCCAAAATCATCATTTTTTTTACATAAAAAGGGGGGAAAAATGAAAGAAACCGTTCAACAGTTAAAACCCGAAAACATAACCAGTGACATTTTTGTCATTGCGCCAACCCAAATTGACTATATTGCGCGCGTATTTGCCAAGAATTTTGCCGACAGCATGAACATGCGCACCTTTGCCGAACGCATATACAGTATTGCGAACGAATCATTACGTATGGCATTAAAATCGGCGCGTAAAATGGGCGAACACAGGTAAATAATATATTAAATACGACACAATTATTTAAAAAACCGACATTGAATATAATGCCGGTTTTTTTTACGGTTTAATACTTGTTTTTGGTTAACGCGACCGGGCGGCGCTTAACACCCGGTTACCTTTATAATGGTTTGTGTTGTTTGTTTTACCAGATTTATTATTAATCACTGGATAAACCCCATAATGCCAATTGCTGAATTGGGTGCTGTCGCTGCGTATCATACCCTTGACCCCAATATTTACACTATCACAATCTGGCAAAATCTGATACGGGGTAAACCCCCAACCACCACGAACCTTTGGTGAGATATTAAAACGTTTACTTAAACTGTCGCGTGCCGCATGAAACCCACCCGGTGTCCAACTAGAACTGCCCCCGGGCAAACGCACCATAATATAAATACTGTCATATGCCGGGTCCAATGCATATCGCCACACAGAATCCAATGGTGGGAAATTCACGCCACCTTCGTAATAAAATTTAACCATTTGTCCACCGGGAACGGGTGTTATTGTATCCGGTGTTGGAACAATCGTATCCCCCGGAATTGGTATAATCGTATCCGTTGGAATAACGGGTGTTATGGTATCGCCCGGAATTGGTGTTATGGTATCCCCCGGAAACGGTGCAATCGTATCCGCCGGCACGGTTGGATTAATTGTATCAGTTGGTGTATTCGGGGTTGGTTCCGGTGTTGGCAGTGGTGTTTTCTTGCACGCGGCGGCGACCGCCATCAATGCCGCCAATGTCCATACTTTTTGTTTGTTGTTCATATAAAATCCTTTTGGTCTTTCATTATTTATTATAGGGCAAAAATATTTTTTGTCAAGCGATTGTATCTGCCCACGATTAAATAACCCACCTTTGCAATTGCATCACCGCCGATATTCATTATGGTGCAACACCGGCAGCAACCAATTCAGCCATCGGGTCCCAACCCACCGGTGGTGCAGACGACACATTTCCAACATGATAAACACTGTTGTTATAAGTGATATTCATACTATCGGTACCACCATTGCCGGTCTCTAATGGTGCATAGCAAACCGCATTATTCGCCATGCCAAAGTTCAACGCGATCGTCGTCGGCTTGGTTGACAATATCGGGAATTCCAGACCACCACTGGTCTTTAACTTGCTGATGCTTGTATTGCCACCCGGTACATTTACATCACAGTCGGTCACACACTGGTTATTATACCAATGTTCATTTGGTTTCAGACCGATTTCACAGGCAACCTTGGCGCTCCAATCGGATTCGTATCCGGTTATGTATTGGTGCGTTCCGCATGGACATTCTTCTGCCAAATTTGTTTCACCAAAGACAAAAGCCATCATATTTGTTGCGTTTGCGCCATTTAATCCATCAAACAATACCGGTGGCACATAGCCCGACAGGTGCGTTGCACCATAGAATGTTGCATAAAATTCTTGGGTGTCGGCAACGGTAATATTCTGGAACATATTCGCCGGTATCGGTCCGGTCAGACCCGTGCACCCATAGAATGTCGCCCAGAACGCACTCGGTGCGCCACCCGTCACATTACGGAATAATCCATTTGGAATATCGGTAATGGCAATATCGTTCATAAATGTTCCGGCAAATATCTGTTCCGCCGCAACCGTCACCCCATCAAACAAACCCGCCGGAATTGCGGTTATTTTTGGACAATCACTGAATGTATACGTAAACATTCGTGACGCACCGCCCGACACATTACGGAATAATCCGGTGGGTATTGTCACCAAACTTGAACAATTATAGAATGTATCAAAGAATAAATCTGGCGCAGAACCGGTGACCCCGTCAAACAACCCGGATGGAATTTCGGTAATCTTGGAACATCCTAAAAATGTTCCGTGAAACATTTCTATGGCGTTGCCACTGACCCCATCAAATAATCCGTCGGGTATATTGGCAAGTTTTGAACAGTTTTTGAATGTATGAGCAAACATTTTTGTTTCCGCACCGGTCACCCCACTAAATAATGTTGACGACACCGATGTTAAATTTGTTGCGCCATCAAATGTGCGATAGAAACGTGGCTGACGCCCATTTGCAGAACCCAGTGTTGGGAACACCGCACCCATTGAACCGGTAACAGCGGCAATTTTTGTTGGGGTTCCGGTAAAACTATTGGAATTATAGAAGGATATCGCAGAATTCGTAACATTGTCATTATTACTGATACCATCCAGTGTACTGTATCCGGTTGCACGTCCCCCAATATTGATATTATGTGTTCCCGCCGCCGTATATGTGTGGGTCAACGCCATTGAGTAGTTTGCATCATTATAGGTATATGTATCCACGGTTCCATCGCCCCAATCGACCACAAATGTCCCCGCCGCCGATATATAGAATCTGAATGTATCATCCGCGGTCATAGATGTCGTTACAATTGTGAATTTGAAATCTGGTGAACAAACTGGTTCATTGTTTTCATTGTATGTCAATTCATAACCCACATCACACGCCCACTTGGCATAGTATGTATGATCGCCATAATCGCGCGGTCCCAGATTTGCATCACCATTTGTGCAGTTTTGCAGGGTTGGGTCATCTTTGCACCACCCAACAAATGTTCCATGCGTCAATGACATATCATCCGCACTGATTGTGGCACCCATGGTATATGTATACTCATTGGGACGGTTGCCGGTTGAACCGGTGCTGGGGGCGTATGCATACGATATTGTATATGTTTTTGGGTCGTATGACGGTGTTAACATAAAACTGGTCCCGGATAATCCATCGCCACAGGTTCCGATATTAACACTGCCCCAATCTGGGTTCAAATTGCCAACGCGACACCAATTAATATCATTGGTCTTTCCCCAAACCGATACTGTGCCACCGGCGGTGTGCGGTTCAACCTGTGCCGGGAACAACGCCTGTCGCTCTGCCTCTACATTCCACCCAACCAATGTAAAGCAATCTGCACAATAATCCGCGTTCCCCTGGGTTCCGTATACTTTACGGCATGAATTTGCACCCGGCAATGTTACATTTTGCCCAACCGGTGCCACCTGCAGATAATGCGCTACCTGACCAGATGGGGGTGTATCCGGATATGTATATCCAAACAATTCTTCGCCATCACTGCATGTATATTGCATATTGTAATCAACCACCGACCATTGCGCAGTAAATATTTTATCACTCAGATATGTCCATGTCGAACCATTTTCCCAATTCGTACTTTCACCACTTGGTCGCCATCCAACCAGTGTATGTCCGGACTTTGTACATGTGCCAGCGGTTGATGGCAATGTGGGTTGTGTTCCATATGTCACCGTATCATCGTTCGGTGCAGTCCCAGTTGCCAGAACTGTGCCGGCGGGTAATTGTTCAATCATTGTATAATTGGTCAATGTTAAATTCGTCACAGATGTTGAATTGGCGAAATATACCACATATGTTGCATTATTACGCGTCGTAAAGGTATGCGTTTTATCCACAGTTGACGTACCTGCGGTGCTGGACACCCACATATAGGTAGTTGACGATGTTCCATCCGTATTTATTTCTTTCAAATAATAGTAATACGTTCCTCCATTTGCGGTTGCAGTCGCCGACAATGTATATGTCTTGCCATTTATAGTTGGTAATATTTTTGCACGGGCGGTTGTAACACCATTTACCGTCACCGTTCCGTATGTTGAATTATCCATAAATGATGCATCCAACACATTTGTCACATCACACGCATAACTGACATTGAATGTCCGGATTGAACAGCCGGCTAGCGTTCCCGTCACAACACCAGTATCGGCGGTAAAACTGAACGATGTTGTTCCATCGGAACCACCCAGCTGGCTGTATCCTGTATCACAGGTTATATTGTAAACGCACTGATTCGATGCATTTGTGGTGGCGGTAACACTGCTGTGTGCACCGGGGGTATGTCCGCACTGGGTCCAATGTGCATAGAGTGTTGTATCGGCGGTCGGAACAAATTTACCATTGGAATTAAGTGTCACCGGGTTTCCACCAACCACAGAATCATACCAACCGTCAAACACATACCCCGGACGCGATGGTGTCGGCAAAGTAAGCGCGGGCTCTGCCCAATGGGCGTACCATGTTGCATCACCTGCATATTTACGAGCATAAGTGACACCGGCACCCAATATCGTCCCAGTTGTTGGATAAATATATCGGGTTCCGCCACTGGTATCGTTATAATATCCTCTGAATGTATATGTTGCAGTTGCGGTTGACGAACTTACCGTTCCACCGTTCGGATTATATGTGACAGTATATTGACGAATCGGCTTTGTAATCGGATTCGCGCCACCGTCCTCACTAATCGTCATTAACTCTGTGCGTGCGCTGTCACGATAGATACCAACCTGGTTTGTGATGTACAATGCGGGTGTTCCAGGGGTTGTCGCATCCGGGCTGCTTAATGTAATTGTCCATTGCCCCGCGACACATGAATTACCCGACTTAACAAATCCCGGATTGCACGCCCATTTTGCATACAGTGTTTTATTACCAATATCAGTTGCCGAAATTGTTAATGAATCTGCATCACCACACTGGGTTAATTCTGCATCGGTGCACCATCCAACAAACCGGCTGTGTTCACGGGTTGGGGCAGATGCAATCGTTGTCGCCGTGCCGTATGTGTATGTTGACGGATATGACACCGTATTCGGGCATGTCAACGGATTTTCCGCAACCGCACTGATATAGAATACTGGATTTGATGTATTCGAAACATCCAACAATCCACATTCATTATCTGAATTACGACGCATTGGAATTCCGCGCAGTTTCAGCGAATAATTCGGTCCATAAACATCCGTACCTTCATACAAGGTAAATCCACGCAGTTGAATCTTGGACCAACTTGCAATAGTGCCATTATTATTATTGGCAAACAATACCATATTATGTGCAGTATCATAATTACCTAAAACACTGTAAGCTTTGTTTTCAGATGGGGAATAATTACGTAAAAGTCCGTTTCGATTATCCAGTGATAATGTATACCAATCGGTCATATTTAAATTTGTAGCCAGCGCCTGAGCAGAATTTGCCGAATTACGAGTATGTGGTCTATTTGTACTAGTGCCACTGGTCTTACCAGATAACAACATAAAATTATACCCTGTTGCATCATCATTATAATTTCCAAACAATGCAGTGTTCACATTTTCCAATCGTTTAAATGTTATTTCGGCCCAGTCGCGTTGAATCGCCGCCTTGAACCCAAGGTCAATATAGTTGACACCATCACTGGCGATATAATCCACCGGGGTGTATCCCGATACATTACGCGGATCAAACCCACCGTTAAATTCATAGTTAATATTATAACTGTCGGTGGTCCATGTCGCATTTATCGTGACCGACCCAGATGACGACCCAAGGTTGCTTTCATTACATATTATTGTTGCATTTGCATCAAATTCATTTGCTGTGCCCGCAACCGCCCATTTACCAAATGTATAACCACTTTCCGTCAACGCCGATGGCATTTGAACATTTTGACCGTATGTGCATGATGCCGGTTCGGTTGGCGCCGCGCCCCCATGCCCGCCATTTGTAAATGTTATCGTAATTATATTCGCATCACATACACTGGTGTTGCCATAAGTTACCATTTCTGCATCGTTGCTGAATCCGGTGGCGCACGCCGTTGCCGTTGCATCGTTCGCGGTCGCAACATAATAGTTTTGGGCAACACTCATTGCGCATTGGTTCTGGGCGGCAAGACCCGTTCCACCGTCCCCGTATCCATTCGGGCATATATTAATACCCTGATTATTCGCATCATTAAATGTATAATCACCACCCGGACACCAATTACCCGCCGTGCATGTTGCGCAAACGGTCGCACCCGCCGGTAAATATGTCCCCGCCGCACAGCTGTATGAATTTGCAGACCAAGTCGCAGTCAATGTTACACCACCATTTACCACCCCCAGGTTCGCTTCATTACACACAATTGTTGCACCACCGTCAAAATTCTTGCCATTAACCGACCAATTATTGAATGTATAACCCGTTGCATTTGTAACCGCCGGTGCCAAAGTTACCGTTGAATCATATGAACAAGTCTGGTTACTTGGTTGACTGCCACCATGATTGACAGAATACTGTAATGTTATTGTGTTTGGAACACAAACATTATTCACATTTGCATATCCTGCATCACACAACCATTTCGCGCCATATGTCCTGTCGCCGATATCATTTGTTGTAATTGTTTGGGTCATATTGCATGTTTCTGATTGAATACCGTTTTCCACCGGACACCAACCTACAAATGTCGCATGTGCGCGTGTCGGCACCCCAGAAATTGTTGCACCAATACCATATGTATACTGATTAGGCAATACATCCGGACCACATTCAAACGCAGTCTCATTCTCACCTGTGAAAAATCCATTATTCACAGTATCATATATTCCACAATTCCCGGATGCATCCCGTGCAGGCACACCATTGAAATATAACTCATTATTATTATATACCTGGAACGATTTTACCATACCAACCATATACATACCATAACCATTGGTTTTATGATGACGACCAAATAAAATCATATTTTGCGTGGTGGTAAAATTCGCCGGATTATAAGTTTTTGCTATACCATCTACTATAATCTGTTTGTTGACGGCATCAATTGTAACCTTGTGCCAATCAGTCGAATTTAACTTTACACCCAAATCTATTTTGCTGCTGCCATAAAAATAAGCGTTGGTAGTAGGTGTATTCGTGTAAAATGTAATATTACCACCATATCCATATACACCGAATACCGATGAATTAGCCGCAGAAGTCCGCTTAAACTCACTTTCTATACGCATTTGACTGTTCGCACGGAACCCAAGGTCAACATACGACCCACCTGTGCTCTGCAAATATTCTATTTGTGTATAACCGACCGGTAATTCTTCGCCACCATTCATATTATAATTAATGTGATAGTCGCGCACCAGACAGTCCGGCAAAGCACCAACTGCTTCCCCAACTGCACCATCAGCGGCAAATTCAGTTGTTGTATCAAAACCACCCAATTTGCTGTATCCTGTATCACAAGTTATGGTATAAACACATTGGTTGGATGCATTGGTTGTGGTAGATGTAATAATGCTGTGCGCGCCGGCGGTATGACTACACTGCGACCAATGCGCATACAGTGTTGTATCGGCAATAGGAGGATAAGAGTCGTCCGCATCGCCAACCTTGTTGCCGTTAACCGATGCATCATACCACCCATCAAACACATACCCCGGTCGTGATGGTGTCGGCAAAGTAACCACCCCAGGTGTCCATTTCGCATACCAAGTTGTGTTAGATGCATAGTTTTTGGCATTAGCAAAACCATTTGTTGTTAAATGTCCTGATTCATTTATATATTTTGTAGTAGAAGTTGTAGAATAAAAATACCCCCCAAACGTAGATTCGGCATTGGTATTGACTTCTGTAACTGGTAATGAAACACCATCGCCGACCACATTGGTATTATATGATACATTATAAACCTTTTGCGGTATATCAATCGCAACATTATTAGTTGCAGTTATCGGACTGGTGTGTTCGACATCCAAATATACGGACTGTTTATACACCGTATACAAATTCGCAGTTCCCCCAGATGTTGCACCACCATTATTCAAAGTAATTGTATAACTGTTATTAGTGCATGTATGTTGAACGGATGTCGACCCCATTTGTCCAGACACGGTTGTAACATCACTGCCGTATCCTGTATTACATGTTATATCGCATATTGGGGTATTATTTGTTGTGCTGGCTGGAACCCCACTGCCGTTTGTAATATTACAGTTCACATCAGACCAGACCGCATACAAAGTAATCGGATTTCCTGTAACTATACTGCTGATATTGGCACCCGGTGCATATGATGTTCCCGTTCCATCATCCGCAGTATTCCACCCAGTAAATATTTTTGCACCATTACTAATTTCGCAAGACCCAACTGTCCAACGCGGCACATAACAATTTGCACCATACGAACAAACCATGCTGCCAGATGTGTTGTCGGTTGCACCGCCACACAACCCGGTTCCACCATTTTTATTTAATGTAATCTGGGACTGCACAATTTCCCATGACGCAGCAATGGTCGCGGTGCCTGATGATGTATTTAACACAGTCTCATTACATGCCAATTGTGTGTCCGCATTATGTGTTGAACCATTGGGGACGGTCCAACCACCAAATGTATACCCAGTTACATTTATCGCCGATGGCAATGTAAATGTTCCACCATATGTGCATTGTTCATTGTTTGGTGCCACACCATGGTCGGTTGTATAATGCAATGTAATTACATTTGCATCACATACGCTGGTGTTGCCATAGGTTACCCAATGAGGGTTTTGATGATACCCCGTGGCACACGCGGTCGCGACCGCATCATTTGCCACCGCGACATAATGATTTTCGGGGACCAATTTTGCACACTGATTTTGGGCTGACATACCAGAATCCCCATCCAGATAACCCGTTGGACATGCGTTGATACCCTGGTCGTTCGCATCATTAAATGTATAATCACCACCCGGACACCAATTACCCGCCGTGCATGTTACACACATGGTTGCACCCGCCGGTAAATATGTCCCCGCCGCACAGTTATATGTTCCCGCAGACCATTGCGCAGTAAATGTTTTGTCGCTAGCAAATGTCCACACCGTTCCGTCAACCCAGTTTACACTGGTGCCATTTGGACGCCATCCTGCGAATGTATAACCTTCTTTTGCGCATGTGTTAGTCGCCGCAGTAAATACACTATCAAATATTACCGTATTATCATCTGGGGCATTCCCGGTTGTGCCATCACCACATGCATATGTAACCGTAAATGTCCGTGCAGAACATCCTGCTAATATTCCAGTCGTTTCACCGGCCTCTGTCGCAACACTAAACGATGATGTTGTATTGGTCCCACCGGACTGGCTGTATCCTGTATCACACGTTACGGTATAAACACATTGGTTGGACGCATTTGATGATGGCGCACTGATTGTGCTGTGCGCGCCGGCGGTATGACTACACTGCGACCAATATGCCGTCAATGTTACATCCGATTTAACTTCATATATTTCGTCATTCATACCTGCAAACTGAGACTCTGAATCTTTTATTTGTGTTCCCGTTGCGTCATCTTTGGTGCCATCGCCTGACTTTTTAGTCCCAGAATCACCTTTGCTCCCGTCATCCCGACCCTCAACGTCGATATTCGATAAATACCACCCATCAAACACATATCCTGAACGCGCAGGGCGTGGTAATGTAACGGTCCCATATTCCCATTGTGCATACCACACATGCGAATTATCAGTATACCTTGGACCATCGGATTCGCCATCTGTGGTAATAAAACCACCCCTGTCGACATATGTATACCTTGGGTTTTCTGGTGCATCGGCAAACCCGAGAAAATTAGCCCTAACCGTAACCGGATTATCACCACGCAATATCCCACCATTTGGATTATATGTAACTGTATTACCTTTCGTTGGCAGTGATTTTATCTCGTTGGTTCTGGAGTCCATCAGTTCTCTGCGTAGTTCATCACGATATACCCCCGTGCGATAAATTGTATACAATGTACCTTGTTCTGCTGTTGTTGCACCATTACCATTCAATGCAATTGTATATTGACCATTTTCCCATGCCGCAACAATGGTCGCGGTGCCTGATGATGTATTTAACACGGTTTCGTTACATGCCAATTGTGTGCCGCCATTATGTGTTGACCCATTGGGAACGGTCCAACCATTAAAGACATATCCTGGATCCAGTATCGCCGAAGGCAATGTAAATGTTCCACCATACAAGCAAGATGATGTTGCCGGCGTCGTGCCATGTTCGGTTGCATAATTCAATCTTATCAGGTTTACCACACACGCTGTTCCATTCTGACTTTCAGAATAACCCGTATCACAAGACCATTTTGCATACATATTTTTAATTCCGGTCTCGTTTGGACCAATCACGTGGGGCAGGTTACAAACCTCGGTTCCTGATTCCATACGACACCATGCAACAAACTGACTGTGTGCGCGTGTCGGAACACCGGAAATGGTTGCACCCACACCATATGTATATTCGGTCGGCAATGCACTAACCGATGGGCAACTGAATGATTTTGATGTATCTGTGCTGGGCATAAAGTTGCCACTGACCGTATCATACAAACCACAGACATTGTTGTGTTTCACCGGAATACCATTGAAACGCAACGCACCATTACTGTCCAAAATCTGGAACGAATATATCTTGCCCACTAACTTACTTGCATAAGTATTACTATACGTGTGCGCAGCACCAATTGCTAAACTGACCGGCGTTGTAAATGTTGTTGTATTATTAATTGAATATAAAGTATCGTCAAAAGTTACCCCCGATGCATTCATTATCGCAGTATGCACCCCCGTTGTTCCCGCTATGGCTGCATATTTGTTACCCCAACGCCAATTTCCAGAATTACTCAAATACCCTGTAACCGATGCGGTATGTCCACTAGATGTGGCACCAAACACAAAATATGTCCCTGTGCCATCTTTACTGAATTTTGTTCTGATTTCATCGCCCTGGGATACGGTCAAACCCGTATCAATATATGGACCGGCGGTGGTTGCCTGAATATATTCCACCGGGGTATAACCATCACCAATCGGCATATTGCCGCCCTTGAAATCATAGGTTATATCATATTCATCTGTTGCCCATTGCGCAGTAAATGTTTTATTGGTGGTAAATGTCCACAGTGTTCCATCAACCCAATTTGCATTATCGCCATCGGCACGCCAACCCGCAAATGTATGTCCCGCCTTGGCACAGGTGCCATATGTTTCAGATGCATTAAACGGTGTATTAAATGTCGCCGTATCACTGACCGGTGCATTACCCGTTGTGCCATCACCACATGCATATGTAACCGTGTAAGTATTCGGTGTCCAATTTGCCGTCATAGTTTTATCAGACACATATTCCCACTGGTTTATTGTTGCGCCAGACACCCAGTAATCATTGGAACCCGCGACATCCCAACCGTATGCACTGTATCCTGGCTTGCTGCACGCATTTGTGGATTGCAATGTAATTGAATCACCATAATTAACCTGTTGACCTGCAACTGTTCCGGTCGCCCCATCACCACAAGAATAGGTGATATTATATGTATTAACGGCATATTGTGCATCAATATCAGACCCAGATGTATAATTCCAATCAATACTGTCCCCCGGTTGATATGGATTTGTCGGTTGCGGGTCTTCTATTTCAACACGCCAACCGGCAAATGAATGACCCGTTTTACTGCACGATGTGTTTGATTTAAATGTGTGTGTTTCTCCATAATCAACACCTTCGGCGGCGGGGGCTGTTCCATCCCCATCGCCACATGTATATGTCAAAGTATAATTGCCTGCGGTACATGTTACATTGGCGGTGTTCGCATTCGTTGGAACATAACCAGTCGCGCATGTTGTCTGATATGTAACCGAACCATCGTGTCCAATGGTTAATGAACAGGTCCCCGTATTCCCCAAATTCGGACAATTTTTAGCCCACCCAGCATATAATGTGGTCCCAGTCGTGAATGTGGTGGATGCCGGCAATTCAAGATTATCACCCGGTATCCGCAAATTAGCCACCGATGTATTACCAGATGATGAAACATCCGCCGGTCTGGATGAATAATAATACCCACGCAAAGTATACCCTTCGCGTTCTGGGCGCGATGTTAAATATTCGATTTCTTCGCCATAATTTGTCAATGAAAATCCATGATTATATTTTTCATAAATCTTTGTATGACCACCAGTAACATTCATGGCGGTTGTCCCATTATTTAAATTTATTGTCAAAATTTTCGGTGTCCATGCGGCATACAGTGTTGCACTTTGCGTTTTATCCCAAACCGGATGTTTAGCAGCACCAGTTTTAGTATAATACTGAACCCCATTGGTATAATCCGCATTATCATACCAACCATCAAACTCATAACCCGTTCTTTGGGGGGCTGTCGCACTGATTGTTGGCAATTCTGCCCAATATGTAACAGAAACATTCGATGTTTGCGAACCATTTGTGGCGGTTCCACCGTTCAAGTTAAACGATATGGTATACACATCTGCCACACATGCGGTTTGGTCGGAATTTTCAGTATAACCGGTGCGGCATTGCCATTTTGCGTAAAAAGTCATATCTTCTGATGCATTCGCCGGCACCGTCCGCGAAACAGCACAATTCTGGCTCAGGTTTTCATCATCGCACCAACCGACAAAATCACTGTGTGCACGTGTTGGAATACCGGTTATGTTTGTTGCCGTGCCTGCGGTATGAACCCGTGGCAAAGACAAATTACCACTGGTGAATGGAGTATTGGCGCTTTGATAAAAAACACCATCAACTGTATTCAATAACCCACAGGCTGGTGTTGCCGTCGAATTATTACACACCGGCACACCATCAAACAAAACATTGTCGCCATTTGTAATTTCAAAGGCATATATATTCCCTCTAAATCCATAACTAAATTGATTCGTGGTGTTTTTATTTGAACCGATTGCCAGCGTTTGTGATGTGGTAAAATTCTCACCAAATGTCGCCGGATAATTATCATTATTCAGTGTAATACCTGCATAATTTGCAACAGATGAATAAATCGTATCCGGGTTTATGCTCAAAGATATGTAACTATTAGTATTAAATTTACTTGTTCCCCAACGCCAATAAGTATTGCCCATGCCTGCACCTACCATATCACTTATTTTTCCAGAGCTTGCAGTTCCATACAGATATGAGTTGATATTAGCCCGTGAAAACCGTGCGCGGATTTCATAACTGCGTGATATATTTAAACCTGTATCAAAATAACTGTGATTTGCACCAATATATTCAACCGGCACATATGGTGATCGCACTTCGTATCCGCCATTATATACATATTCAATATCATATTGATTTGCCACCCAATATGCATAGATAGTCGCAGTATCATCTGTTGTAAATGTTCGTGCCGCATTGGTTGTTGCAAAATTACCATCTGGATATGTTATAATTTGTGTCCCTGCACCATTTGGCTCTGAATAATACCCACGAAATTCAAACCCAGACTTGACCGGCACCGTATCCAATTTGTTAATAGATTGGGTTGCGTTCGCATTACGATAAAATCCGTCTTCATACTTTAAATAAACCGTTGATGGTGATGCCGATGTGGTTGCACCACTGTCATTCAAATTAACAGTTATAATTTTCGGTGTCCATGCGGCATACAGTGTCAATGCATTTCCATTCTCTGGCACATTTGGTTCTGTTGCCAGACTGGTGGCACCGGTATTGCTGATTACCATATTGCCGTTCGTCCAATATCCAGTAAATTGGTATCCAGGTAAATTCGGCATAGACACCCCGATGGTTCCATACTCAAACGGTCCCACATTTGATGTTGCATATCCAACACCTGGCATCCAATAAATAGTTTGGTTATCACCTGCATCGCCATTATCCAATGTTACTGTGTATGTATTTGCGCACGATACAACCTTGGAATTAGAATTAGCTGCACTGTTGCCCCAATAGTCTTCAAAACCTGTTATATATTGCGACATACCGGACGGACATTGGGTATCCATACTGGACGCGCCCATAAATATATCCGTCATAAATTGTGATGACTGCGATGGTATATTCAATTTTGTGTTATTAAACAATGCCGGGGGCACATAACTGGTTAAATTACTGCAATTGCCGAACGTTCCTGCAAAAGAACCTGTCTGCAGGACACCATTAATGCCATTGAACAAATCCCCTGGTAATGAACCACTTAAACTGGAACACCCGTTGAAAGTATTTTTGAACATATTTACAGCCGGCGCACCATTAATATTACCAAATATGCCCGATGTAATCGTCCCAGACATATTCGCGCAACCCATAAATGTTGAATCAAACATGCCTTCGGCGGGTGCCCCAGTTATACCAGCGAATATTCCTGATGGTAAAATCACCAATCCGGAATTTTTAAATGTTTCCTTGAACAAATCCTTAGACGGTGCACCCAAAATTCCACTGAACAGAGCAGGGGCAACATTAGTCAGACCAGTACAACCGTTAAATGTTCCTTCGAACATACCTTCGGCACCAGATGTAATACCACCAAACAAATTATTCGGAACGGTGCGCAAACCACTTTGATAAAATGTATTCTTAAATAAATTCATCGCCGGTTGCGTAATTCCCGCAAACAAACCAGAATTTAATACTAATCCGCTTGTATTTGCGAATGTTCCCTCGAACATGCCTTTGCCGGAACTAATAGAGAAATTGCCAAATACATTTGATGGAACATTGGTTAACCCAGTTCCTGCGAAAGTATTTTTAAACAATGCTTCGTATCCAGTCCCGTTAATACCACTGAACAATCCAGCCCCTATGCCTGTCAACCCCGATGATTGCTGGAAAGTTCCGTCAAATGTATGTGTCGCCGCACCATTTAGCCCACTAAACAATGTTGATGGAATTGTTCCGGTTAAACCTGTGTTATAAAATGTTTCATAGAACATATATGCCTTGGCGGTGCCTGTTATGCCACTGAACAAATTTGAAGGAATTGTTCCGACCAATGCGGTATTATTCTTAAATGTTTGGTAAAAACTTGGTTGGTTATTACCTATTGTGCGGAACAATTGTCCCAAAGAGCCGGATATTGCGGTGATATTATCAGATACAAATTCTATTGCCGGGACATTTGAATTTGCATTATAAGATGTTGCACCTTCATTTTGCTTTAATCCAAACTTTATCGTATGAACACCGCCCGATGAATAAGAACAAGAATAGGTTGTTGCACTGGTCGATGACCGATTAATTGTTAACAATGCCGCCCCATTATCACAATCAACATAGAATTTACCAGCCGCAGATATTTTGAACTCAACAGTCGCATTTGCCGCCAAATTTGCGGTTGTTGCATTAAACACCCAATTAACCCCCTGGGTCCAATGCGCATACAATGTTGCATCCGCCCCCCCCGCAGAGTTATATTCTGTGAAATAGGTTGGGCCAACAATCGTTTGACCATTTGAATTGATAATCATTTCCCCATATCCATCGCGTGGGTCGGTGTAATACCCGGCAAAATCATACCCAGACCGTGTTGGCCGCACCACCGTTACAGAATCAGACCACGGTCCAGTGGAATTTAATGACCACCCGGTATCATATTTTTGATATATCATTTCGGTCGTTGTTCCAGATGTAACCGTTCCTTCGTTGGCATCCAGTGCAATGGAATAGGCGGGACCATCTATACAGGATACCTTTGGTTCCCAATAATCGGACAATGGTGCCGGTTCATATTTAACCATACCCGCCGGACATTGTGTTAACAACCCAGTGTTTGCAAATATATACGTCATAAAGCTGCTTGCATCAGGAATCGGCGATTGATTAGTTAACCCTGAAAACATTGTTGGTGGTATATATCCAGTTAACCCGGAGCATCCATAAAAAGTACTAGAAAACATACCAGTCGCACTGGCGGTTACACCACTGAACAGTCCCGCAGGTATTGAACCCGTTAACCCAGAACAACCAGAAAAAGTCTGGGAAAACATATACTCCGCACTCGCACTGCCGGTTACACCGCTGAACAGTCCCGCCGGTATTGAACCCGTTAACCCAAAACATCCATAAAAAGTACTAGAAAACATACCGGTCGCACTGCCGGTTACACCACTGAACAGTCCCGCGGGTATTGAACCCGTTAACCCAGAACATCCATAAAAAGTACTAGAAAACATACCAGTCGCACTGCCGGTTACACCGCTGAATAAATTTTCAGGTATTGAACCCGTTAACCCGGAACAACCAGAAAAAGTCTGGGTAAACATATACTCCGCACTGCCGGTTACCCCGCTGAACAGTCCCGCTGGTATTGAACCCGTTAATCCAGAACAACCAGAAAAAGTACTTTGGAACATATTATTCGCACTGCCGGTTACACCGCTGAACAGTCCCGCGGGTATTGAACCTGTTAACCCGGAACAACCAGAAAAAGTAGCAGCAAACATCTTAGTCGCACTGCCGGTTACACCACTGAATAACCCCGCGGGTATTGAACCCGTTAACCCAGAACAACCAGAAAAAGTATTATCAAACATACTTGACGCACTGCCGGTTACACCGCTGAATAAATTTTCAGGTATTGTTCCGGTCAGGTTTGAACAACCATAAAATGTTTGGTTAAAACCCGGAATTTGTCCATAACCGGTCCCCAGTGTTGGGAATATTGCACCCAACGAACCCGATATTCCACCAACCAACAAAGGTGTATTTGACAAGCTAGAAAAGGCTATTGCCGGTGTAAGATTAAGTGGATAATATGTTGCCTGACCGGAAATACCTATTTCATAACCATTTTGATTTGTGTTTGTGTATGTATGTGAAATTGTCTGAACCCCCACATTTTTGGTTATTGATTCCACCTGACCATCACCCCAATCAATAACAAATGTTCCAGATGCACTGATACTAAACGCGAATGTTGTGTTTGCCTGGTTTATTGGAACCGTGGTAACCGTAAATTCTGCCTGGGGCGCAATCCAACGCGCATAGGCATTACCACTGGCACTGTATGCATTTAATGCGGCGGTGGTGTTAACCATATAACCATCCCCATTAATAATCCGAACACCCTCCCCATTTGCCGTTGTCCAATAACCATCAAATATAAATCCGGCGCGTTCTGGCTTTGGCTGCATTGACGAAGCCGGATATTGCAAATTACGATCAAAATACCACCCATCACCCGGTGCCAAATAAACCGTTGTTGGTGCCGGCGTATTATCCACCCCCGGATGATTCAAGGTTATTGTATACACAGATGCATATTGCGCCGTAAATGTCTTATTTTCGGTATACGACCATATAATTCCTTCCTCTGATTGATATACATCTGTGGGGTCGGTATTGCTGACCGCCCAACCAACAAATATTTCATCATTTCCCAACGAATCACAATAGCCATTTCCTATCATTTCAGGATACGCTGCAACCGTAACAGGCAGACCTGTCTCCACTTCGTCTGTATATGTAATCTGCAAAGAACCATTTTTCTTGCATTTATAGGATAAAGTATATGTTTTTGGGGTCCATGCTGCATAAATTGTTGATGTTGCATTCACCTGGTCCCATACATGCGCAGATGTTCTGTCTGCATTGTAATACTTTGTTCCCCATGACGGCGAACCAGAATTTTGATAATACCCGGCAAAATCATACCCATCGCGCGACGGCGCGCAACTCAAAGATGGCATATCCGAATTATAGTTCGCCGTTACAGATGTTACAGCGCATTCGGTTCCGCCATTTGCATCCAATGTAACAACCGTCTGCGGATTATCAACCCACTGCGCATACATTTGACCGTTTGCAGTAAATGTGGTTGGGGGTGCAATGATAACACCATTTGCATCTATATATTGCACATTATTACTTGATTGCACAGTGGGGCTGTTCCAATATCCATTAAACACTTTGCCTGCTGGGGCGGTCGGCTGCGTAACAGATGTTATCGACTGTGTCGCAGCAGAATCGCTGAACCAATCAACATCTTGTTTTTCGTATATAACAGATGGTTTATTACTGGTGCTGGTACCATTATTCGGAAGCAATGTAATCGTATGAATTGGTGTTGTATTTTCCACCCATTGCGCATAGATTGTTCCATTGTGTGTAAATGCCTGGGTTGCCGCCGCAGTATTCAAGAAATTACCATTCATATCAACAACCTGCACATTACCACTGCTGGTAATTGCATAATAACCGGTGAAAGTATAACCATTGCGTGTCGGTTGTGTATACAGAGTTAATGTAGCACCGCCATTCGTTTGCTGAACACCACGACCACCACTTTCTTGTTCGGTTTCGCCACACGCATTATACCATTTATCACCATAAATCACACCCGCCCGGTTACAATTAGAAGACGCAGTCCCAGCCAATCCACCAGAGCCACCATTATCATCCAATATTATCTGAAATGATTTTGGTGTCCAATGTGCAAACAACTCTGTATTTGCGTTAAAAGTTGTTGGTGCCGGCAACACACCCGTGGCTGGAATTTTACGCACGCCATTATTGGTCCAATAACCATCAAAAGAATATCCTGTTTTTATCGGCACAGTAACAGTCTTGGGGTATACAAAAGGTCCGCTGCTGTTAACCCCATATCCAACCCCGTATTGTTCGTAAACTACGGTATCACCACCGGTGCCACCTTCTTTTGAAAACGAAATTGTATAAATTGGATTCCAATGCGCATACATGCTGCCATCTGCGGTATAACTGGTCAAACCATTGCCGGTGAATACACCATTTTCATCGACAATTTTGGTTCCACCTGTGGTGGATGTCCAGTATCCTGCAAATACATAACCTGAACGGGTTGGCAATTGATACAATGATAAATCATCCCCAGATGTGCCTTTGCCCGAATCTCCTTGCTCGGCTGACACACCACGCGTCCCCGAACCACAGATATTATACCATTCGGTTGCATATTGCAATCCAACATTGGCACAATTTGAATTGGCATCCCCCATACGACCACCATCGCCACCATTGTCATCCAATGATATCGTATATTTCTGGGCAGCCCATTGCGCATATAAAGTTTCATTAGCAGTCGGTGTATAGGTTGCACCACCGGTACCGCGCCTGGTTCCACCCGTTGCGGCGGTATACCACCCATTGAAAGTATATCCTGTGCGGGTTGCTGTTGGCAAAGTAACAGTTCCCTGTGTCCATTTTGCAACCCATGTGGCATCATCCAACAAATGTGTTCCTGTACTGAACCCAGCCGATGTTATATACCCATTGGCATCAATATATTTTGTAGTGGCGGTTGCACTGGCATAATATCCCTGGAAAGAGGAAGTTGCCGTAGTATTGGCCTCGGTCGTGGACAGTGTAACCCCAGTTGCATTCGGCTTGTATTGAATTGAATAAACCCGTTGCGGTTTGGTAATCGGATGGCTGTTAACAGTCATTTGTTCATCTGTTGGTAACATTATTTTTGACCCGTACACCGCCATCAATATTGATGTTCCGCCAGATGTTGCACCATTTGGATTCAAAATTATATTATATGCTAGCGGCAAACATACAGGATTATATGTATTCTCGCCACTATCATATTCATACCCGGTATCACACCCCGTTTGATATTCTATGGTTAAATCACGATTCGAAGACCCATATTGCATATTTAACTGGCATGTCGCATGTGCACTCGCATCGCATTCACGCACCCAAATCGCATGCAAAGTGTCATTTGCAGAATATGTTGCCGGCGCAACAATTGAACCATCTTTGTTCACAAACGCATTACTCAAAGAATCATTTTCTTCTATAAAATATTGGTCCGCACCACTATAATACCCAGCAAACCGATAGCCGGAATAGGTTGGAACAGATATACTGGTCGTGTTCCACGGACCACTGTTTGACAAAGACCAACCAGCATTCAATTTTTCATACAAAGGACCACTTGTGCCACCCGTGCCACTATGTTTGTTCAATGTAAATGTATAAATAGTGTTATCAGGCACACATGATTGCATATCGGTACTTAAAACATATCCAGAATTACAAACCCGATTATATTTAATACGAACTGTACCGGCATTGGTTGTTTCAACACTTGTGGTACACGACCCATTCGTAGTAAACAAATCTTCACATTTTCGTATCCAGTAAGCTGACCAAGTTTTATTAGTCGAAATAGTTGGCGAAACATTACGTAAATAACCATCAGAGGTAATAAATGGCGTAAGCTCCACTGACCACTCATTATTAACTAACCAATTACTGGGGGTTATATCTGGCAAGGTTGAGTTGCCAATATCAAAATATCCAATAAATAAATAATTTGTCCTGTTGGGTGCAAGCCCAGATAAGGTTGACGTCCATGTTGTGTTGGATGTATTTGTTTTTGCCCAACCTACATTATATTTTTCATAAATTTTTGTTATGCCACTGGTTCCGCCGTTGGGATTTAGTGTAATGGTTTGTACATTAGTATCCGATATACACGACTGTTCATCATCATCAGGATGATAACCATCATTACAATATAAACGATATCTTACCAACCCAGAAGTTGTAATAGTTGTCTCACACACTCCATCTTGAATCATATTTTCGCACTTTTTAGCCCATGCCGCATACCAAGTTTCGTTGTTATTATATGGTGTGGCGGTTACCGATCCTGTATTATTAATAACCCTATCACCATCGCCTAAATCATACACATTATTAACATTCCCATTTTCATACGAAACATCCGGTCTGGATGTCCTGTAATACCCACGGAACAAATACCCATCCCTATTTGGTATGCTGCTTAAGCTAAACGACGGTGACCACGTACTTGAATTTGATGAACTCGCATATCCAACACCATACTTTTGGTATATTTGGGACATTCCACCATTTCCTAGTGTTGCGCTTAATGTTATAGTATTTATTGGCGTACCGGACGGCTTACACGCAATTGTTTTCGCTCCCCAACCATTCAATCCCCACTGCTTGCGTAATTTCGTAGGATATTCTTCCATCCCACTCGGGCAACTTCTAAGCATATTTGTGGATCCCCTAAAAATATACTTCATATAAGTGCCAGGATCTTCATTATTTGGAAAATTTATAAACAACGATGCAGGAACATAACCAGATAAATTGGTATCCATGAACATTCGTGAAAAATTATAATCTGTATAAGTATTCCACGCACCACCTAAACTTCCGAACAATGTTGCCGGCAACTGACCAGTCAACCCAGAATCCAAAAACGTAGAGTCAAACATCCCACGCGATGGACTGCCGCGTAGACTTGCAAACAGATCCTGTGGAATACTGGTCAGATTATTACATCCCGCAAACATAAACCGAAACCTGGGTTGCGTCCCTGATGGCAGATCCTCTCCTTCAAGTGTTGGAAACACACTTGTGATATCCCCCACGACCTGTGCCACCAAAGACGGTGTTAAATCCTTACCACCAACCCTACACGAGGCTTCGTAGTTATTATCAAAAGATGTACTGCTTGAACACCCGAATCGCATAACCGGATACAATTTTTTATAGTCCGTGACGCAATAAGACTCATTAGCATTAGGCCAACAAGAATACCAAACAGGTGTCCCCGAAAAAGTTATCGTATATGGTCCATTACCGCTATATGTATGCTCATAAACAGTTTCTGAGCGCAAATCGTCGAGCGATCTATTTATAGTAGTGGTTTGCCCGTCCCCCCAATTAACAACAAACGAACCAGCAGCAGACATAGCAAATCTGAATGTTCTGTTCCCAGATGATAATGTAGTGGTTTTAATCTGAAAGTCTGCCGATGCAGATGAATATGCGCCAAACACGCACGAAAATGCAATTCCTAAAATCCCGAAAAACCGCAAAATTCTGGACATTTCTTACTTTCTCTTCCCGTTCCTTATGCCCAGGCTAGCAAAATTCCCTTGTATATGGCAAGACAAAAATAAATCTTTTTCCTATAAAAAAGTCTTTGACTTTATTTGCAGTTTAGGCTATGTTCCCGTTGCAGCCAGAAAAAGCATAGCCGATACAATAACTTAACCGTTTGCGTGTCGGAGGAAAGTCCGGACTGCACGGGACGGCACACCGGTTAACGGCCGGGCAGAGCAATCTGACGATAAGAGCAACAGTGACGAAGCAAACCTTGTTTTCGGGGTTTGAGTGAAACGGGCAATCTCTGTGCGCAGCAACTTCAAATAGGTTTCCAATGATTTGTCCCGAATCGGAAACGGGTAGAGGGCTTGACACGGGGTGGTAACACCCATGTGCAGATTAATTATGCTTGCCACCCAATGTTTGGTGTCGCACCGCCGGAACGGCACGAATTTTGGGCGGAACAGAATCCGGCTTATTATCTGACTGAACGGCGACGGGGCGCATTTATGTGCCCCGTCTTTCTGTTTATTGAACCGCACCCGTTGTCGGATAGAATGTTAATTGAATCTTTTTCCATTTATCGTATTCACCAGATGGCAACATACGCAATGGCTGGCACACATTTATCGCATCGCGAATCGTCCCCAGTACATAGGCAAATGCCGGATCGGTTTCTGCACGCGCCGCCGATTCGAACCACACATCCGATACCGTTCCATTTTGCTGCATTGTCAAATGCGCAACCGCCCGAATTCCCGATATATCCGGTCGCGACCTGTCCACCGTCCAGCAACGGGTCATCGCCACACGCAACGCATCAACAACCGAAACCGTCAATGTCCGATCCAACGACACCACATTCCGATTTACACGAACAACCGTCTTTTTTGTTGGGGCAGGCGCATCATCCGGATTTTTTTCATCGGTCTTTTTCGTTTGCGCCTTGTCCGATTTTTCTTCATCCAACAAAGCCGTTTTTTCTAACTCAACCGGTTTTTCATCCACGGCATTTTGTTCCGGGGTTTGTTTAGTTTTCGTATCTTTCACATCCGGTTTTTCGGGTTGCAATGTGTTCGTATTATAGAGTACCGTTTCATCCCCCATCACCCGAACATTATTTAAATCTATCATTGTAATTTGAATGCGATCCGGCGCAATAAACCGTTCCGTTTCGCCAATCACAACATCCGCCAAAAACACGATAACCGCAATCACCAACATGTGCCCTAATACAGACACCCCAATATTTTCCGACACAAAATGGTTAATTTTTCCCATTATTTATCCAACTTTGTTCGCAGCCCAATGCGTTCAAAACCCGCCGTCTTTAATTTTCCCATAACCGTCATAACCGCGCCATAGTCCGCCCGCCGATCGCCATTTATCACAATCGTTAAATTTGGATTTTCGCCACGCATAGCAACCGCACGCGCAACCACATCACCAACCGGTAATTCCATCGTACCAATATAATAGCGGCCGGCACTATCAACACTGATTTGCATTGCGTGATCGGTTCCGGTTAAAACCGTAGTTCCGGCATTTGGCAAATCTAAATCTATACCATTTGTCATCATCGGTGTTGTCACCATAAACACCGCCAACAACACCGTCATAACATCAATCATTGGTGTCAACGATATAATTGCATCTGAAACACTGCGTCGCGCCCGTGACATGTTATTTACCCCCCAATGATGTATATAAATCGTCCGCCCGTTTCGAGAAAACCTGGTACGCGATTGCCGCAGGTATAGCAACAATCAGCCCAAGTGCGGTCGTGCCCAGTGCAATCGCCAAACCTGGGGCGATAACACCGATACTGACCGACTGGTTCGCACCAATAGACGCAAATGAATCCATAACCCCCCAAACCGTTCCGAACAATCCAATAAACGGCGAAACATACGCGACCATCGCCAAAAACCACAAGTTTTTATCAAACGGACGAATCGCTTCATCCGGTGAACCCGATGGCTTTTTACGGTGTGCCGCACGAAACAAACGGATTTTTTCCACAATCACCGCCCATGACATCACGCTAAACACAACCAGAACAATTGACGCAATCGCCGTCACAACATCACTGGTAAACAACCGCCACAAAGAAAACGAATTCATTTTTTCCCCTTTTTGTTATTTCATACTGTCGGTAAAGATACCCGCCAATACCGCCGGCATACGAATCGGATGTCCCGCACCATTAAGATATGCCGCCGTCCCAGACAGTATAGCACAAATTTCATCATTTTTCACGAATTTTTGTTCAACCGACACAGATGCCGCACCAACCGCCGTCACGACGGTTTCTACGACAAAATCATCCGCCAAAAATAACGGACGAATGTATTGAATATTCAAATTACGAACAACCAGCCCAACATCACCCGGCACAGGATTTGCATTTCGCCCCAGCCAATTCATACGCGCACGTTCTGCAATTTCTATATAGCGTCCGTGATACATAATACCCCCAGCATCGGTGTCCGCATAGGCAACCGAAAAATTAAATATATGTTTTTTCATGATTATTTCTCCATCCCCATATGACGATATCCCGCATCCGTCACAATACGCCCGCGCGGTGTACGCTGAATTAGCCCCAACTGCATCAAATATGGTTCTATTACATCTTCAATAGTATCCGCCGGTTCAGAAAGTGCCGCCGACAAATTGTCAATTCCAACCGGACCACCCGCATAATGTTGTATTATTGCATTTATATAATCACGATCAATCTGGTCCAGACCACTTTCGTCTATATGTAATTGAACTAACGTGGTCTTTATCACACCAGCCGTGATTATCCGGTTACCAGTTGCCGCGGCGAAATCGCGCGCGCGTTTCAATAATCTATTCGCAATTCGCGGTGTTCCACGCGAACTTTTTGCCAATGCCAATGCGCCCGCTTCATCTATTTCTGTTCCTAATATGTTCGCACTGCGACAAATAATTTTTGCCAAATCCGCCGCCGGATAAAAACTTAATCGTAAATCAATACCAAACCGATCGCGTAATGGATTAGATAATAAACCTGTACGAGTCGTCGCCCCGACCAATGTAAACGGCGGCAGGTCAATTCGGACACTTTTCGCCGATGGGCCTTCGCCCAACATAATATCCAGTTTAAAATCTTCCATTGCAGAATACAAAACTTCTTCTATCGCCGTCGGCAGACGATGAATTTCATCTATAAATAAAACATCCATCGGTTCCAGTGCGGTCAGTATTGCGGCTAAATCCCCTTGTTTTGTAAGCATTGGTGCCGATGTCGCCCGAAAATTTGCGCCCAATTCGTTTGCAATAATATGTGCCAATGTTGTTTTTCCCAATCCCGGCGGCCCATAAAGCAAAACATGGTCCATTGGTTCGCCGCGTGAACGCGCCCCAGATATAAAAACAGACAAATTTTGCTTTAACGATTCATGACCAATAAAATCGGACAAAGTCTTTGGACGAATCGTTGCCGCCATTTCGTCTGGAATATTTGGATCCATAAATCTGTTTGTTTCAACCATTTTATAACCTATAACAATTTAGTATCTGCATTTTCGCGACCAACATACGCCTTTAAATCATTATACATTTGTCGTAAATCCGCCGGCGCACCATATGTTTCGTTTGCACCACGAATCCGTATAGTTTCAAGGTCTATTTGTGCCTGTTTTTTTAACATTTGTGTTAAATGTACGGAAAACGCCTTAGCATCATCGGATTCTTCGGTTCCCTGGAGCAACAGCCCACGATTCGGTCGTGGCGACAAAAACGCAAAATCCGATATTGCTGGATCTGGCGACACTAATGCGAAACCGGTCACTTCGGGGCGGCGCATCAGTGTCTGCAACACATACCAAGCCCCCAATTGATGTCCCGCCAGCCATATTTTCTCGCTGTCTTCATTATGATTTTGAATCCAGTCTATAACCGTGGCAATATCCAACATATTATCTGCCGTTGTACCAAGCGCCCCTTCGGAATCACCAACCCCCCGATAGTTGAAGCGAACAACCGAAAAACCAATATCCATAAACGCACGAAACATTGCATACGACAACCGATCGTTCATATGATGTTTTTGCCGCGGATTTCCCGACAGAACCACCGCCAACGGTGCAGATTCTGTCAAAGATTTATGATATACTGCGTGTAATTTTCCCGCTTCCCCAGAGATTATAATATCAACCATAACTAGCACCTTTCCATTATTTTGTTTTTTCCGTGTTTATTTATAAAACAAAACTCTATCAAATTTCAATAAAAATTTTTGCTTTGACACAACCACCCATAATGTTTTAAAATATACACAACATATATATAAGAGAAGGGCACAATAATGAAAAACATCACATCTATTGCAGTTTTTGGTATTTTACTGTCGTCTGGTGCGTTTGCGGCAACCGAATATATAGAGGCGGGCTTTCAAACCATCTATACCGAAACACCGGTACAATCATATTACGCGTACCCGGACGATCCGAACTTTATTCCAGAAACCGAATTTATGCAACGCGACGATAGTTTTAATTACGACCAAAACATAATTGATGTTCGTGATGCCGAATATGCGGCACATCCCGGTGTTATGTTTGCCGAACGCCCTATGATTGTTTGCCGAAATTTCGGCTGCACGCGTCTGAATGACAAAATTACGCGTACATTTTTATTTAATAGCCTTGTAAACATGTTCATGATGAATGCGCATTCGCGCCTGTATATATGTGAAGCCGATCCGTTTTCGCGTGACTGTTTACAATCTGGAATTTCTTTCCCGGTTCGATCTGGAATTGCGAACGCGTTAGTAAAAATTCCAAAGGCCACAATTTCCCAGGTAAATGTATCACGCGGATTGTCCCGTGCAACGGTGAATATGACATATGAATTGTTGGTAAATGGTATTAGTCGTATCTGTGAACCGACCGTTATGGACATGGTTATTCCAAATAATTCGGCCGCTATGCTATCAAATCGCGAATTTACCTGTAATATGACCAGTGATGGTCGCACAAATGTATCTTTACTGGTAAATTTGGACTATATTGATTTGGATTACGGTATTCTGGGCGGTTATTATTCATTGGGGACCCAGGGAACTACAACCGGTGGTGGCACCGGTTACGCGCTGTTCAAGACCGAATTTACCACCGGCGGTATGAAGTTCCGTGCGGCGGTTGACGAAAACGATAATCTAATCCAAACTATTCAACCCGGCGAATACGCGGTTGAACCATTACAGAAATAATATCATTGGGGCTTGCAAGTGCGGTTTAAAAATATTAGAATAAAACCACCATACAAAAGCCGCAAAAATGAATAAAACCGTTTTAATTGTTGATGATGACGATTTGTTACGCCAGACATTGGCGCGTGGTTTACGCAATTCAGAATTCTATGTGGTGACCGCCAATGGTGCAGATTCTGCGTCAGATATTCTTAAACGATTGACGGTTGATATAATCATACTTGACCGAATGATGGTCGGTACAGACGGATTGAGTTTTCTGAAAAAACTTCGTGCAGACGGAAATAAAACCCCGGTAATAATGTTGACTGCGATGGGTGGGGCCGAAAATGCCATTGACGGACTGACATGCGGGGCAGATGATTATTTGTCAAAACCGTTCCAACTGCGCGAATTAATTTTGCGTATAAACAATGCCCTGCGCCACATTCCCGGGAATCTGCCTAAAATGCCCGAAGGGCTGGTTTTCGCCGATGACGAATTTTTTGTCCGTTCAACCGACGGTCGCATGGCTGCATTGGCATTATCTGGGGAAGAAAAACGACTGATGCAAAATTTGACGGCCCCAATTGGAAATATTGCACCGGCATCACCAATGGTCGCAAAACGCTTGCGCAATAAATTAAATAGTGTACTATTAAACCTGGATATTGTGACCGTACGCGGTCGCGGATACAAATTGGTACGCACAGACACAAACAATATGAAACCAGAGGAAATATAATGAAAATTATACCACAGGGTTTTTTTGGACGAACAATTCTGTTGATACTGGTGCCACTGGTTGTTGCCCAGGTGATTGTTGCAAACGCATTTTTTGGTAATCATTGGCGGCGTGTTCATGCAACGATGGCGCATTCGTTATCTGGGGAAATTGGAACAATTATGAAGTTTATTGACGACGGCGACATAAAAACCGCTGAAACTATGGCAACCGACCTTGGCATCGGTATATCCATAAATGACCGTGTCGATCGTCCGAAAAAAAATGATAATTTATCCAAGGCGGTTGGATTATTGGATTCCGAATTATCCCGCCAAATGGCACGTCCGGCGAACATCTATGTTGACCGTTCAAATCGTCAAATTTCAATAGATATCCCAACAAACAAAAATCAAATTGTGACATTTGACACAACACTTTATCGCATTTATTCCACCAGCACCGAGATATTTATTGTCTGGTTAATCGGTGCAATTTTGATTGTGTCTTTATTGGTTTTGCCATTTTTAATTATGCATAATCGCAGTATTCGCCGAATTGCACATGCGGCAAATCGTTTCGGGCGTGGCTTAGATGCGCCGGGATTCACACCGACCGGTTCACGTGAAATTCGCGAAGCCGCCACCGCAATGATAAACATGAAAGAACGTATTGACCGATACAATCGTACACGCACCGACATGCTTAACGCGGTTAGCCACGATTTAAAATCGCCATTAACCCGGATGCGCCTTGCCATTGAAACCGACAGTGCGGACAAAACCGCATTGATTACCGACATCGATCGTATGACAACGATGATAAACGGATATCTGGCGTTTGCGCGTGGCGAAATCCCAGAGATAGAACAATCAACCGAATTACCGCCCATGCTGATTCGCATTGCGCGCGATGCGGCACCGGACAAAAAAATTATTACAAATTTTCCGGATACCCCGGCCCAGTTCTATGCGCGACCAATGGCACTGGCGCGGGCATTCGGTAATATTATTGAAAACGCCGCCCGTTATGCAAAATCAACAATAAAAATATCGGAATCTGACACACCAACCGAAACAACAATAATTATAGAAGACGACGGCCCTGGCATTCCGGACAACAAAAAATCTGATGCACTGCGTCCATTTGTTCGTTTGGATGATTCACGCGGTTCTGATACCGGCGGAACGGGGCTGGGGTTATCAATCGCCAAGACGGCAATTGAAAACCATGGCGGCATGCTGTTCCCGGAAAACAGTGATATGGGCGGACTGCGTGTACGCGTTGTATTGCCAATTTAATGATAAATCACGGGGTAGAAACATGAATTTATATAAATATGTATCTGATAAATTAAACGAAAAATTGGGGTTTGATGCAAAACTGGAAATTCCACGCAATCGTGAATTTGGTGATTTTTCTACCAATGCCGCAATGGTTATGGCAGGCGTTGCCGGAAAAAATCCGCGCGAATTGGCAAGCGATATTTTACCAAAAATCCAAGAATTAGATTTTGTTAAATCGGCAACCATTGCGGGCCCGGGTTTTATAAACATAACTATCAAAGATAATTTTTTATGGGCATCCGCCGCAACCGCGTCTGAAATCACCCAAACCAAACAACCAATGGTCATAGACATGGACTATGGGGCATACAATGTCGCAAAGTCACTGCACATCGGGCACATGCGGACATCCATTGTTGGCGACATGCTGTACCGTCTAGGACGCGTAATCGGTCACACAATGATTTCATATAATCATATGGGCGATTGGGGCCGTTCAATGGGTTTTGTTATTGCATGGATTGAAAGGTTGCACCCCGATTGGCCATTTTTTCAACCCGACTTTACCCCAAATGGCGACTGTTCACAATACACAATTGACCCCGTTGAATTAGATACATATTATCCATCGGCGGCGGCACTGGCGAAAACCGACCCAGAATTTTTAGAACACGCACAGATAATCACTGCACAATTACAGGATGGACATCCTGGTTATAATGCGCTTTATAATATATTCATGCCGATTTCCTTAGAATCTATGAACAAAACCGTTCGTGCATTAAATATTTTGGCATTTGATCGTGATTTGGGTGAACGCAATGCGGCGAAATACAGTGCGCCGGTTGAAAAAATGTTGCGCGATAAAAATTTATTAGTAAAAAGTGACGGTGCCGAGGTTATTATTGTAAAACGCGACGAAGACAAGAAACCTATGCCACCGGTAATGTTTTATAACTCACGCGGTGCACATCCATATGATGCAACCGATATTATGGCGTTATATTATCGGAAAGTCACCGACAACCCCGACAAAGTTATCTATTTAACCGACAGTCGTCAAAGTTTGCATTTTGAACAACTGTTCCGGGTTGCCGAACTGCTGGGGCTGTTTCCGGCGGACGCATTGGAACATATTGGATATGGAACAATAAACGGTGCCGACGGCAAGCCATTTAAGACCCGCGATGGAAATGCGGCGGGGCTGAACGATATTCTTAGCATGGTGCAATCGGCGGTTCGCGACCGTGTCGCCGAATCGGGCAAGAAACTGGATGACGAAACCATTAACATGATTGCACTGGCGGCATTAAAGTTTAATGATTTGTCGCACGATTTGCGCGCAGATTACATATTTGACCCCAATCAAATCACATCGTTCGAGGGTCGCACCGGACCATACATATTGTATACCGCGGTCCGATTAAATTCTGTACTGCGCCGGGCAGGGGATTTTGAAATACCCAAAACGGTTGAACTAGAACCCGACGAACGCAACTTGGTTATGGAATTATTGGACTTTGACCGCACGGTACAATCGGCATTTGATGGTCGTGCGACCGACCTGGTCGCAAACTATGCCTATGATTTGGCGCAGTTGGTGAACACATTCTATCACAATTGTCCGATATTGCGTGACGATATCCAGGAACCAACACGCGCAAAACGATTGACATTGGTAAAGATTGCGGTTGATGTCTTGACGCGCGTCCTGGATTTAATGGGATTAAAAATTCCAAAGGAAATGTAGATAGTGATTAGTGGTTAGTGTTAGTGGTTAGTATGGGCGCGAATTCGCGCCCGTTTTTCATTTTGAATTGATTTATAACCCCTGTGCACGTCAAGTAATTTTATTTATTTTGATACTTTATTATCCAAAGAACTTGTCATTGCGGCAATCGGGCCCCGCGAAATTTAAAAAATTCCGTGGGTGATATACGAGCCGCAATAGCGTTTTAAACCCTGTGAAATAATTCCAGATTCTACTAACCACTAGCCACTAACACTAATCACTAAAAAAACACTTGTTCAAAAAATCAAATTTTGATAAAATAGTGCAAAAGGGATTAAACGAGAGATGAAAAAATTTTTATTCATCATTTTGCCAATTTTATTTGCATTGAATGCCAACGCGCTTATTACGGTTACATGCCCGAACACTCACGATTATTGCAGCATTGACAATAGCGACGGTGACACGGTACACACAGTTACGAAGTGCCAGGAACTTAATAATCTTGATGTTCCTGTATTGTTGCCGCATAGTTTATTAACACAGTGTTCAACAACATTTAAACAAATAAAATACGATTACGGCATCAACTATATAGGTTCAAATAATGATTTATTGGTATTTTGTAATAACAAGCGACCAAATATCATATATATGTCAAAGGAGACCCAGTCCGAGAGTTTCAAATGGCCCTATGCCGAAAAACAATGTAGGGGCAGTGGTGGTAACTGGATTGGCGGAAAGTGCAAGTGCCCATCAGGCACAGACACAATTGGCAATGAATGTGTGTGCAAGGATGGCAATACACCATATCCATTTACTGGTGATAAATCTTGTCAAGAGGTTGGCTGTGGCGCAACCGGTGGCATAAATCCGACCGATTGCCAATGTATTGCCCCAAACACAGAACTCGATCCGGGACATAATTGGTGCAAATGCAAAAACGGATACAGATTCCGTGATCCGACACGCAAATGGGAAGGTTGTGTTTCTATTAAAGATTCCAACATAAATATATCAGGAACCGTCAAAGATACCACTAGCACCTTACCAAGCGCCACCATATCTTGGTATGATGACAACGGTCAACCGAAAGGTGCTATCACCGATAATGATGGTCGCTTTTCTGCAATGGTGCCAAATACTGCGTATGTCACATTCAGTTTTGCAGGACACCAACCGAACACTTTTGCGGCAACAGACTTGACATCAAATCAAGAAATTGTTTTATATTCTGATAACGTGTTGGATGAAATTGTAATCACACCAGATAGCCCGGTTGAATTACCAGAAAGTTCAGACACAACCGCACTTGACCTGTCTGAATGTGAAAATTCCGGTGGAACACATAATGCAGGTGACACAAAATGCACTTGCACAGGGGTCTTAGAAGAAACCGTCCAAACATATAATGGCAAACAATACAGTATTTGTAAATGCGTCACCGGATATAAACGCGAAAATGGAAAATACACAGACCAGTGCGTTGATGCCGGGGACACCGTAACAGAACAAGTTTTGGATACCGAAAAAATGCGCGCACAGGCCGAGGCGGCATATCAATCCGCACGCGACCACGAACAGAGCATCGCGAACCGGGCACTGACCGCCGGAACCACTTTGACCACCGGGTTGGGTGCGATGGCGGCGGCATCGGCACTGGCGGAACAGAATGCCGACCGCGAAGCCGAATCCGCGATGCGCGACTATCTTGCCACATTCAAGTGCGAATACGGAAACGGACAACAAAAAAATGCCGGCAATGAAGAAATTACTTTGCCGGGCGGAAATGAATTGTTGGAATATTACACTGAATACAAAACACTGGCGGACAATGTAAAGCAAACCAAGGGCGCGTTGGGACTGCGCGCCGGAATCGAATCGGAAACCTTGTACGACCGCGCACAAACCGGACTCTATCAATATTCAACCGCCGCACGCACATCAACCGGCCAGATTTCACTGGCGCGGGCTTTGTCAGACGAAACCAGTGCCGATGCCACCGCATGGAACGAACAAAAGGCACAAACCGCATCAAACCTGAAAACCGGTCTTGTTGCAGCCGCAGGCGGCGTAGCTGGTGGTATCGTTGGAAATCAACTGATTAACCGTAAATACAAAAACCAAGAATTAAAAGAAGAATTCAAGGAAATCACC
>JAEEGL013500150.1_pt1 | contig 36496 bp, 29 predicted proteins | sample 9134231 | NCBI WGS metagenome assembly JAEEGL01 (sample SAMN16246548, study PRJNA631951) | gut metagenome | biome: gut microbiome; feature: rumen; material: fiber-attached | host: Bos | place: Iran: Karaj | collected 2018-10 | reverse complement strand
TACAGGTCCTGCCAATAGCCGCGTATATATCACTACCGATGGCAGCACACCAAGCACTACAAACTACCAGGACAACGCTTACGGCTCAATCACAGTGATGGTAGGCTTCAATATGACCCTCAAGGCCATTGCCGTAGTCGATGGTCAGTCAAGTGCTGTGGCAACAGCAGTGTATTCACTTGTTGAGGTGCCAGGTCCCACCTTCAACCCACCTTCGGGCACAGTGTTCCAAGGCACTGGTTCGGTGACAATTACTGGCCCTTACGGAAGTATGATTTACTTCACACTCGACGGCACAACACCCACCACAAGCCACTACTACTCTCACGGCAACTCACCCTACACAATCGAGGAACTCGAAGTAGGCACTACAACCATCAAGGCTATCGCTGTCATTAACGGAGTGGCTAGTCCTGTGATAACTGCCATTTACACCGTGGAAGAAGTTACTGACAACAATGTCAATGCCAACTGGAAAGAGACGGCCTTCAATATTCCGGAATCGGGACCAAAGCCCACAACTTCGAGTGCCACCTACAATCAGGCTTGGCGCATTGAATACCCACACATCAACACTGGCTCCAACTACATGGTTGCGGTACATGCTACCGATATAGGTATCTCTCTGTCACTTGAACTCAACAAGAGTCAGCGTGCCAACCACTGGACATGCTTCACCATGCACAGCGGTCTTCCCAACAACAACGTGGGTCGCGTGACCAGTACATTCCACCCCGACGAATGCGTTCCTACAGCCTATCAAGTAGCGCACAATGAATATACAACAGGTAAATACACCACAAGCTGCACCAATCTTGATGGCAGTAACATGACCCTCTTCGCCCGCGGACACATCTGTGCATCGGAAGATCGTCAAACCACTGAGGACCAGAATTACGACACATTCACTACCAGTAACATCCATCCACAGTATCAAGCTCACAACGCCGGCCTGTGGCAACGCATGGAGTCTAAAGTGCAGAGCTGGGGCTACAACAATAACTTCCGCGACACGCTCTACGTGTGCAAGGGTGCCACCATCGGCAACGTTACACTCAACGGTTCCACAACATCGGGACTCATTCCTAAATCAGAAGTGCAAAGCCTATATGGAGTGACTATCACTGGAACTCTCCCTATTCCACGCTACTGGTATATGGCAGTATTGAGACTGAAGAACGGAGAATATCAGGCAATGGCCTATTGGACCGAGCAAATCAACAGCTCATGTAGCTCAACTACTCTTCAAAGTTGCATGATATCCATCGACGAGCTGGAGAGTAGGACAGGCATCGACTTCTTCTGCAACCTCCCCGACGACATCGAGGAAGCGGTGGAAGCTACGCTAAACACCAGCATCTGGCAGTAGAAAACGAAAACCTAAAAAATCTCAAGTGCGAAGCCCCTGTGCGCTTCGCACTTTTTTGGGTCCCAGAAAGCAACAACTATTTAACAAATCGTTCATTTTGACAAAGAATAATTATAACAAAGTTTTCCAAAAATATTTTTATTTTATTGATTATAAACATTTTATTTTTTATACAATATAAAAAAGTTTTCCAAAACGAAAATTTGTTAATAATTTTTCGATAAAATATTTTGCCATTTCTACAACCTTTTGTAGTTTTGCAAAGCAAATAAAAGGAGACACTTTAGAGCCCGAGAAATTGGGCTTTTTCACGCACCAAACTTTTGCGGCTAATTTACACCTATTATTATATACCTACTTTTATACCTCTTCTAATAAAATATGATACAGACAGTAGTAAAACGTGATGGACGAGTTGTTGGATACAACGAGGAAAAAATTAAAGCAGCAATACGCAAAGCGATGCTTGCAACCGATGCCGGCGACGATGAAGCGCTCATTCAGCGCATCGCCGACCACATTGGTGCACGCGGCAAGAGCCAGATGAGCGTGGAAGGCATCCAAGACATGGTGGAGCTCGAACTCATGAAGAGCCCACGCAAGGAAGTGGCAAAGTGCTACATCAACTATCGCCACAAACGCAGCATCGCACGCAAAGCTAAGACACGCGACCTGTTCCTGGAAATTATCAACACCAAGAACAATGACATAACCCGCGAGAACGCCAACATGAACGCCGACTCTCCCGCAGGCATGATGATGAAGTTTGCCAGCGAGACAACCAAACCATTCGTCGACGACTATCTACTCAGCGAGGAAGCACGTGAGGCAGTGCGTTCAAATTATCTGCATATTCACGACAAGGACTACTACCCCACAAAGAGTCTCACCTGCGTCCAGCATCCACTGGACAAGATACTGAACAATGGTTTTTGGGCCGGTCATGGCGAGTCACGTCCTGCCAAGCGCATCGAGACCGCGAGCGTTATCGCCTGTATCTCGATGGAGACTGCGCAGAACGAGATGCATGGTGGACAAGCAATTCCCGCCTTCGACTTCTATCTGGCACCTTTCGTGCGCCGCACATTCATTGAGGAGGTAAAAATTCTTGAGGACATTAACGGTGAGGACTACAAAGACATGTATGACGCTAAGTTCGATGACTACATCATTCGTGACCTGGATGGCTTGAAGGGACGTGAGCGTGTGCTTCAGCATGCAATCAACCGCACAGCTAATCGTGTACACCAGGCAATGGAAGCATTTATCCACAACATGAACACCATCCACAGCCGTGGCGGCAACCAAGTAGTGTTCAGCTCCATCAACTACGGTACCGACTTCAGTCCCGAGGGACGATGCATTATTCGCGAACTCCTCCACTCAACTTGGGAGGGCGTTGGCAATGGTTCAACCGCTATCTTCCCAATCCAAATATGGAAGAAGAAAAAAGGCGTGAGCTACCTACCAACCGACCCCAACTATGATCTCTACAAGTTAGCATGTAAGGTGACTGCACGTCGTTTCTTCCCCAATTTTGTAAACCTCGATGCCACCTACAACTTCCACGAGAAATGGGATATCAATGACCCCGAGCGCTATCACTATGAGGTAGCAACGATGGGGTGCCGCACACGAGTCTTTGAGAACCGCTTTGGCCCTAAAACGAGTATTGGCCGCGGCAACATCTCGTTCTCAACCATCAACATCGTGCGATTGGCCATAGAATGCATGAAAATCGAGGACAAGCAGAAGCGCATTGATGAGTTCTTCAAGAAGCTTGACCGAGTGCTTGACATTACTGCACGCCAACTCGACGACCGCTTCCAATTCCAGCGCACGGCTCTTGCCAAGCAGTTCCCACTGCTCATGTCTCAGTTATGGAACGGATGCGAGAACCTCAAGCCCACCGACACCATCGAGAGTGTCATCAACCAAGGCACACTGGGTATTGGTTTCATTGGACTTGCCGAGTGCCTCATTGCCCTCACAGGCAAGCATCACGGTGAGTGCCAAGAAAGCCAAGAACTGGGATTGAAAATTATCTCGCACATGCGTGAGCGCATCAACGAGTACTGCGAGCTGTACAAGCACAACTACAGCGTCCTTGCAACTCCAGCCGAGGGTCTCAGCGGCAAGTTTACACGTCGCGACCGCAAGGACTTTGGCGAGATTCCCGGTGTAACCGACAAGATTTACTACACCAACAGTAACCACGTGCCTGTTTACTACAAGTGCAGCCCAAAGCACAAGGCCGAGGTCGAGGCACCTTATCACGAAATTACTCGTGGTGGACACATCTTCTACGTTGAGATTGACGGTGATGCTACCCACAATCCACAGGCTATCATGGACATCGTTGACCTGATGGACAAGTACAACATTGGCTACGGTTCAGTCAACCACAACCGTAACCGATGCCTGGACTGCGGATATGAGGATGCCACCGAAGATCTGCATGAGTGCCCCGAATGCCACAGTCACAACATCGACCAGTTGCAGCGTATCACAGGCTACCTTGTTGGAACAACCGACCGATGGAACAGTGGCAAACTCGCTGAACTCCATGACCGCGTAGTGCACAAGTAGTTGAGAGTTAAGAGTTGCTTTTAGTTATTGCTAGTCACGCCTATCAATTATGGAGAAGTTGAGAGTATTGCATGTTGTTGAAGGGACCAGCGTTGACGGTCCCGGACTGCGCACATCGATTTATCTAGCTGGATGCCGCCACCACTGCCCTGGATGCCATAACCCAGAGTCGTGGAATATGGGAGGAGGCGAAGAGCGCACTCTCGACCAACTTATGGAGGTGATAGCCTATAACGAGGCTCCTGTCACTTTCTCGGGGGGCGACCCATTGGCACAGCCCAAGCCACTGGCGCACTTGATAAATCGCATCAAGCACGAACTTGGTTATAATGTGTGGTGTTACACCGGCTATACCTGGGAGCAGGTTAAAAAGGAGCCACAACTCATGGAGGTAGTGAGTCAACTAGATGTGCTTGTCGACAGTCCGTTCAAAATTGATGAGCGCGACACAAAGTTGCGCTTCCGTGGCAGCCACAATCAGCGTCTCATCGACGTGCAGGCCACACTCAAGAGCGATAAGCTCACTCTGTGGCACGACTAGTTAATAGCACATTTGAAATAATGCACAATTCATTAAGGATTGTGCATTATTTTTTGATAGGCTAGTCGCTCGTCACCATTTAACAGATAGATTATTCCGCAATATTCGAAACCATGCTTGGTGAACAGGTGCTGCATAATTTTGTTATCGCGGTGTGTGTCGACACGAATGTTAGGATCCTGGGAAAAGCAATATTCCATAGCACTAGCAAAAATGCCACGGGCCGTAGGCACACCACCCATACGGTGCACCACATGATAAGGCAGCTCATCATCGACCCACATCCCGTCGTAGATGCGGGCATAAGTTGGCTCGGGCGATGGCAGAAAAGCAAAATAGGCCACCACTACCCCATCATCCTCGACAACCATAGCGCCATCACGCTCTATGTCGGCCAAGACTGCCTCAAGATTGGGATAACCATTAATCCATTGGTTCTCATTGCCCGCATTGCGCATCACCTGCTTGGCGGCTTCAAGCACCAGCATGATGCGGTCAACATCGGCCATTGTTGCGTGTCTTATAATTCTCATGGTTTACTATAAAAAAATGGCTGTGACATTATTTCTCACAGCCATTATCATATATCTAAAACCTAGAAATTCAGCGAGATGCCACCCACGAGTCCAATCTTTTGGCCACCCTGGCCTGGCATGATATCCCACTGCTTACACAGCAAGTTGCTTGCCTGAGCCCACACCGAGAATATGTGACTGAAGCTGTAACGTGCTCCCACATACAGGTCGACCACGTCTTTCATTTCAATTGAGCCAAAGCGAAAATAGCCATTGTCCATAGTGCCATCCTCACCAACTGTGGGATAAACCCACTCGCGGGTAAATGCCGAACGATTGATGCGGCAATTAAGTCCAGCAGTAACCATAAGTGGCTTGATGGGCCAAACTTTCACATCAAGGTTGAAAAGGCTAGTTGGTCCATCATCACCAAGTGGATAGCCCTTGTAACGCACGCCAGAAACATAGTCTTCATCACTGGTAAATGTGTGAGCAAACTGGAGTTTAGCCTCGGCGAGCGAGCGATATTTATAATTCAGTTCAAGACCCATATAAGCGCCTTTGCACTTCGTCATCATGTAAATGACAGCGGCATATTGGTTATAGTCTTTATAAGGCGACCATGGGCCATCGGGTGTTGGGTTTTCAATGTCAAGAACTTCTTTGTAGATTCCGGAATTGGCTGCCGGCACAACAGCATCAAGCTGACCATTAATAAATCCATAGCCCACATAAGCCTTAGCGCTGAATCCCACAAACGGACCAACGTTAAAACCTATTTTACCATCAAAAGGCACATAAGTGGTGGCATCATAGCCTGCTAATGGGTCAATGTAGCGATATTGGTCATGCATAGCACCCAGATGGTTTATATCCTTGCCTCCTGAAACATTAACAAAGAGGTTCACTCCCTTATAAACCTTAAAGTCGAGATCAACACTAGGAGCAACACGCACTGCTGCACCGTCGTTGAACGAGAAGTTAATGATGGCACCAGCCTTAGCATTGAAAATGTTATTAGAGTACTTGTAATAAGGGTTGAGAGTCAACATACCAAACGTCTTATCGATGGCTGTGTTATTGTAGAATTCGTGACGACGCGAATTAACCACATCAACACCAAAGAGCAAACCCACATCACCAATCTTCTCAAGATTGTACTCTCCTTCAACCGAAGCGCCAACCCAGAATTCCTTGGCACCCGATATGCCCTCAAGGTGCGACTTGTCGTAGCCGGCATAGTCAATCGTGGCATTTGCCTCATATTCTATAGCATCATCATCTTTGATTTTATATTCACTCTCCCACTTGCCATCAACACGTGCTTCTACAAAGGCGGTCTTGTTGTTCTTCAGATAATCGCTGAAACCACCATAGTAGTTGAAGCTATCGAAGTGGAGACGGCCGTCAATGCCGAGCGTACCCTGAGTGAGGTCCTTAGTCCAGCCCACACCCAGCAAGTTGTCGTTGAAGCGTTGCTTCATGCGCTGTGATGGCTGATCAATAAGCTTTGTGGTATTCTTTCCAAGCCAAGTGCTGTTGTGTTGTAACCACACGCCCAGTTTCTCATTTTCCTTGTCGGTGATGCGATAACCGGCATTCACCACGGTGTTGAAATAGGTACCCAATCCAGCTGTGAGATATCCACGCTGGTTAGAGAAATTATGAAGGGTACGGTAGCCATAGGGCAACATTGTGGGAATGTCGACCGGTACCAGAGCTGGGACTGTCCAGTCGCTGAACTGTGGAGCAACCGCCTCCTTGGTGCTCTTCTTTATCTCCTTGGGAAGGACGGTTTTCTTCACCACCTCCTTCTTTACCGGGTCAAATTCTCTCTCCAGTGTTATCACCTTGTTGAGGTCCTTCTTGTCATCACCCGAGGTTTGTGCGCCGGCACTTGCTGTAATCATTACTGCTACAGCCAGAGCTGTGTATTTTATTTTCTTACTCATAGTTGCTTGTGAAATATTTTTTATTGTAAATTGAGTAACGTCATCTTTTTATTATTCCCCATGTGGCTTATTTCCAATCGTCGAGACGGCTCTCTATCTCATTGAAAATCTCGCCCTCCTTGCCAGGATAGTTATTTTTTAGGCTCACAAGGTACTCGATGGCCTGCTTGGTGTTGCCCTGATCATGATAGATGTCGCACAACAGGATGAAGCCCTTGGCCACCCAGTAGCTGTGGTCGGTGTCGCTGTCGATAAGAGCATCAAGACTCTTCTCGGCTGCTGTAAGGTCGCCAGCTTCATACTGGATTCGGGCAATCTCGTAAGCGGCCTGTGCCCCTGCCTCGCTCTGTGTGTTGGCAGCAAGGGTGTAAAGGTCATTCTGGGCTGCACGAGTGTTACCTAGATTAGTGTTGGCGATGGCTCTTGCCAACATCACTTCCTGTTCAACATCGCTACTCAAGGTGTAACCGCCTTCGAGCAACGCATCGGCACTAGCAACCAAGTCTTGCCATTGCTGCGACTCACGTGCCGCACGCACCACGCCAAGCTGTGCTAAAGCATAGTTGTCATTGTTGGTGGCCTTAGTTGTCCATGTCTTATACACAGCGAGTGCTTCCTCGCCCTTGCCCTGCTCGAGCAGTAACGCGCCCTTGAGTGCCATTGCGCGCTGTGCAAATGCGGCATCCTCGTTGCCATCGAGGGCATCATCAAGAGCCTGCAATGCACTATTGTAGTCGTGCTTTGTGTAGTAGTAATGTCCTATGTAGTACATAGCCTCACACACATAAGCTCCATTGGGATAGTTGCGCAGGTAGTTCTCAAGTTTTGAGATGTTCTCATTGTCGATATAGTAGGTCTCGGCGGCATCAAAGGCTGCCTTTTCCACGTCGCGCACATTAATCTTAGGACCGCCCTCAATACTATTTAGGCGACTGCTGAACTCGCCTAGATCGCCACGCTCAGCATATATGAGCTTCAGGTCTTCGGCCGCTGTCTTAGCTTCGTTGCTGGCAGGATATTTTTCAATTACGTTCCAGTAGGTGGTCACTGCCTCGTTCACGTCTTTATTAGCCTTTTGGGCAAGTGCCATGCGGAGCATTGCCTCACGTGCCTCGGGCTGCTCGGAATAGTTGCGAATGAGCGAAGCATAGGTATTGATTGCATCGGGCAATTTGCCTGCATTGACTTGAGCGTTTCCTTTCTCGAGCATTGCCTCGGGAACCTTGGTTGAGTTTGGATAAGCTCTTATCAGGTCATCAAGCTGAGTAATCTTGGAGGTGTACTCGCTCTTGTCGCCAGCAATGATAGCTTTGCGTAACATAGCATACTCGGCCGACGCCTCGACATTGCTGCTTGCAGCACGGCTATAACTTTCAACAGCTCCGTTGAAATCCTTGCCATAGTACTGGGCATCACCAATTCGGTTATAGGCCTCGGCAACCATTTCGCGACTCAAGGAGTTTGTCTCAATGGCCTTGCGGAAAGCAGTGATAGCCTTGCTGTAATCTTGCTGGTTAAACAGCGACGAACCTAGGTTGTACTGTGCTAGGCCGTAGTTGGCATCGGCTGTCGATACTGCCTCCACATAGTCTTGCTGATTTTTGGCGGCATTCTTGTAGTCGCCAAGCTGATACTGTGCCTCGGCAAGCCACAGTTTACTGTCGTTGAACACCTGATCGTCTTTCTTGCCTTCGTTAACGGCCTGCTGCAGCGAACGTGCTGCATCGGCAGGCTTGTTGTTGCGTAGCTGCTGCACACCCTTGTGATAGAGCACCGTCTGCTTTGCCTTGAGCACCTTTTCGCTCGGGTTCTTAATGTTGGCGATACTTGCCAGCGCACGGTCATAATCGCTAGTGGTGTTATAAGCGTCAATAAGATAGTTCTCTACATTGCTATAATAGGCCGAATTAGGATACTCGTTCAAGAATCGCTCAAACATGTCGATCGACTTGTTGAACGGTGTGCGACCACCCTTGCTCTGGCTGATGGCGTAGTTGTAGAATGCAGTCTCGCGCACGTTGTTGTCCCAGCGCATATTGGCTGCGCGCTCAAACGCAATAGCTGCTCCATTGTAGTCGCCACTCTTGAGGCGGCTCTGGCCCACATAGAGCAGAGCACTTTGGGTTAGAGCATCGTCGGGACCAACTACAGCCTGCATGTTGTCGATAGCTTTGTCGTAGTTGCGTGAGTTGAAGTTGATCACTCCTAGCATATAGGTTGAGTTGCGCTTTTCCTCGTTATCATCGTCGGTCAACTCAATGAATCTTGATAGATAAGGAGCAGCATTGGCATACTTGCCCAAGCGGTAATAGCTCTCGCCCACGATGCGGTTCATCTCGCCTGTGAAGTAGTCGTTCTGGTTGTCCTCGATGAGCGACGAGCCAAGTCTCACGGCATTGTTGTAGTCGCCTTGCTTATACAGGATTTGGCACATATAGTACTGCGACTGGTATCCCAGCTCACCAGTGCGCTCCACACTGTCAAAGAGGCGGTAGGCCTCACTGTAGTTGGCATTGGCATATTCAATATAGGCCTTAAAGAAAGTTGATGCTGTGCTGTACTGCTTAGTCTTCGACAGCTTGTCGTAGATAATGCGTGCCTCGTTATAATCCTCAAGCATCAAGTCGCAATAGGCACGGCGGTAGAGCACATCCTCATCGGTATCGTCGTCGAGAGCTTTGGCTCGAACCTGCTGATAATTGGCTAGTGCCTGAGCAAAGTCTCCATGGTAGAAATAGTAGTCACCAACCTTGGCTCTAGCAGCAACCGCAAGTGGCTCGTTAGGATAATTCTCGATAAAGTCTTCAAGCATGGTAAGGCTCCACTGGTTGCCCAGCTCAAATTCATTGATCGCCATCGCATACTCGGCCTCAACTTCATTGTTCCACAATGGAAGCAAATACTTGTTGTGGTGGTCAAGCTGATGAGTGGATCCAACATAGTTGCGCAGGTCTTGCATCAGCATTCCGCGTACATAGTATCCATCAGCTCCTGTGCCCACAACCACTGTTTGTGCATCAATGGCAATAACAGTGCCTATCGCACATGCTAATAACAATGCTTTCTTTAAGTCCATAGGTCTATTTTGTTCTAATTATATTATCTTATGAATTAAATATGCAAAGATAATGATAATTTGAGAATTACTTACATCAAACTAATATAAAAAGAAAAAAAAATAACTAATTGAAGATTTCTTTCACATTTCTTGGTAATTTGAAGATTTTTTATCAAATTTGCATACTCTCTACAAAAATGAAAATAAATCTATCAATAGAACTAATTTTATAAACTATTTTTATATGGAAAACAAATGCCCTAATTGTGGAAACATCGTGCCGCCAGGTGCACGATTCTGTATGAACTGCGGCCAAGCAATCGAAGTGAAAGCCCCAGAAGTTAACCCACCGGCAGTACCAGGAATGCCTCCTGTACCAGGAATGCCACCAGTACCTGAAGCTGCTGCTGCAGCCACAACAGTTGCAGCAAGTGCAGCTCCAGCTATTCCCGAGCCTCCTGTAGCTCCCGAACCTGTGGCCCCTTCCATTCCTGAACCACCTGTTGCTCCTAAACCCAAACCTGTAGCTCCCGCTATTCCTGAGCCGCCTATCGTTCCTGAACCCGAACCAGTAGCTCCCGCTGTTCCCGAACCACCAGTAGTTCCCGAGCCAGTGGTTGAACCAGAACCTATTCCAGAGCCCGAACCAGTGACCCCAGAACCACCAGTAGTTCCAGAGCCTGAACCTGTAGCTCCCGCTGTTCCCGAACCACCAGTAGTTCCCGAGCCAGTGGTTGAACCAGAACCTATTCCAGAGCCTGAGCCCATTGCCGTGCCCAAGCCTCCTGTAGTAGCTGCTACTGTTGCTGCTGCAACTGCTGCAGCTGCAAGTGCCGCTCCAGCTATTCCTGAGCCACCTGTTGCTCCTGCTGCTCCTGCTGTGCCCGAGCCCCCAGTAGCTCCACAGCCAGCACCTCAACCAGCACCACCAGCTCCTCAGCCAGCGCCACCGGCTCCTCAGCCAGCGCCACCGGCTCCTCAGCCAGCGCCACCGGCTCCTCAACCAGCACCACCGGCTCCGCAACCAGTACCTCAACCAGCTCCTGTTGCTACTGAGAAGAAGAAATCGCCATTGGGCCTTATCCTTGGCATCATCCTAGGCCTATTAGTGCTTGGCGGCATAGGTTATGGCATCTACTGGTACCTCAATAAGGACAAAGACACCAAGCCACAAACCGAAAAGGTGGACAATAATAATGACGCCGACGATGACAACACCAGCTTCAGCACTGATCCCGACGATGGAGATAATAATGAGCCTAACGGTAATGTCGACGAAGGCGATAACAACAACGGTGACGGAGAACCCAACCCAGGTTTACAGCCCGATGACCAAATCACCGAGCCAGACGACTATGACGACCCTCAAGACCCACGTTACACGCCACCCGTGCCACCAAGGCACACTCCTGCACCGGCTCCCAAGCCTGAGAGGCCCAAGACCACAACAAAGCATGAGAAGCCCCAACAACCCGCCACAAGACCACAGCGCAATGTTCCTGACGAGCCTCGTCGCGACCCCAACTACGAGCGTCTGCGTGGCAACAACAATAACTACAACAACAATAATAACAACAACCAGTCGCACCGCGACCTCGACTACGAGCGTCTGCGCAATAGCGGCCAAAGGGCTTTCTAAGACAGACCAACAGCTAGTCTAATAAATCAAGGAGTTGCACCTTGCAGGGTGCAACTCCTTCCTTTTCATGCGTTGGTTGATCAACATTGACGCAACCGAAAAAAAATATTTTATGTCAATCCCGAGGGATTATTTGTCTTTCTTAGTTTTCTCAAGCTGTCGCTTCAAAGCATCAACCGAGAGGTCGATAGCTTCCTCAAAGGTGTCGGCAACCTTGTTGGCAAAGAGATCCTCGTTTCTTGGAATGAGCAGCTTAATGCTGGCCTCCTTATTCATCGCGGTCTCGGGTTTAACAACTTTCAATGTCACCTCGGCATTGGTGATTTCCTCATGATGCTTAACAAGCTTCTCAACTTTCTTGTTGATAAACTGCTCGAGCTTCTCGGTAGCATCGAAATGAATGGCTTTTACTTTAATTTCCATATTAGCCTCCTTTTTTAAGTGCCCTGGGATGGGCGAGTTTATAATTATTTTTCAATTCACTAAAAGTCACATGTGTGTAAATTTGAGTCGTCGCGAGCGACTCGTGTCCAAGTAGCTCCTTCACGCTGTTGAGCGCGGCGCCGTCGTTTAGCATCGCTGTAGCAAAAGTGTGACGCAACACGTGCGGACTGCGCTTACTCGTCACACCTGCCTCGGTCAAAGCCTCACGCACTATCCTATAGACGAGCATGGGATAGAGCGGCTCTCCGCTCTCGCGCACAAAGAAGTGCTCACCTTCCAGTGCCTGATCGTCGCGTAATGAGCGATACTTTTCAATCCAATCAGCAAGTTCCGTGCCAAAAGGGATGATACGGTCTTTGTCGCGCTTACCGTGAACCTTGAGCTCGCCTTTGGCGGTGTCAACGTTCTTGTCAAGTAAACCTATGAGTTCGCCTCGGCGCATACCTGTCTCATATAGCATCATCACAATCAACCGGTTGCGCACCTGCTCAAAATCGGTATCATCAATCTTGCTGTCGAGAAGCGAATCAACGCTATCCTCGCGTACCAGCTGTGGCAGGCGCTTGGGAATTCGTGCCAATTCGACCGATGCAGCAGGATTGACAACAACAGTGCCATTGCGCATGAGCCACTTGTAGAACGAGCGAACCGCCTGAACCTTGCGCCTGAGTGTGCGAGCGCTGTCGCCACATCCACTCAGCTGCAGCAGCCAAGCCCTGATATCACTGGCTGTCACACTTGCCACATCAAGCTGCTCGCCTCCAGTGAGAAATTGCTCCCACTGCCGCAAGTCGTTGCCGTAGGCCACCTGAGTGTGTTCCGAGAGGTTAAGCTCTAGCTTGATGTATTGTAGGTATTTGTCAATGATATCGCTCATAGGCTCAACTCAATAGCCTGTTTATTTACTCTTTCTCCACTTCTTAAAACGCCCTAAATTACACAAAAATCGCAATAAAAACAAATTTATTGCGATTTTTTTGCCAAAAAAGTTACTTTTTATAACTTTTTCTCTATCATGGGCAAGTCGTCAGTGGATTGAAGCAAATGTTACCACGATGTATCCAACCAGTGTACTTTCCATCAGTTGTCACCGCCTTTACCCAATGGCCCTGAACGGCTATTGGGCGGAACGACATCTCGGTCGAGGGCGACATCCTCACGGCTTTAGACTTACGCGAGGGTTTCGTGCGCAAACAACCCGTGGAATCGCCAGCAATAGTAAACATCAACAATGAGTTGTGAATCCAGTAGCCAGTATTTGAGCCCTCGAGTTCTATCTCCCCTTCATTATCACCATAACGCTCTATCACAGGGTCGATTTGAAACCAATCACCTTTGGCCTTCAGCAATTCCACCACAAATGCCTCCTTAGTGAGCAGTGTAGCCACCATTTTGCCATTTGGCGCATTGCGAATATTCGTCACTGGACCATCGTTGTCAACAATAAAAACATAGATGCCCTTAGCACTCATCATGGCTGGCAATAACAAAACCGCCATCAAAATCATAAGAATCTTTTTCATAATCGGTTTTCTTTATTTGTGTTAGTAATTTGGTTAGAAGTCTTCGGGGAACTTGCGCTTTGCCTCCAGTAGCATGCGCGACACGTCGAAGTAGAAATCTTTGGTCTTACGGTTGTCGGTCTCGCTCTTGGCCTTAATGCAGTCGATACCGCCGTCAAGTTCTTGATGGTCGACAGCAACATATCCAAGCAGGTTGATAAGGGTGTACTCATGCTCGGGGAAAATCACCACCCATGGTTCCTCCTCGGTGCCGCGGCCACTCGACATGATTGCAGCAATTAGCTTGTCGAGACGGAACTGGCGCACAGCTGCGCGGGCATACTTTTTCTTTTGCTGCAGAGCATAAATGTAATATGTTATCTGATCGATGTCAAACATATTATCATCTAGAGCCCTCACGGCATATTTCTCAATCTGGTCGCACTCGTCACGGGTAAGGTCCTGACCTTTGTTGTAATAGAGTTGCTCGACCTCCTCCTTGCCCTCAAACTCAGTGTTCCTGAATGGGTTATAATCTTCTTGGAACAAGAAGCCATAGTAGAGGTCACGATAGGCCTCAAAGTTCATGATGGTGTCGTTGCTATTGAACGAGCGCACAAGCTTTGGATAATAGTAGCGTGATTCGGGGTCGAGTGTCTCGCGCTGGATCTTGTCGAAGTCAATCTCGCGGACCTCAAATCTGTACTGCGCCCTAGCTGTGAACGTCATGCCTGCCACGAGCGTCAGCATCACTATGATAAATGTCTTATTTAGTTTCATTTAGCATTAAAATTTGTGTGTTTCTAAACGTCATAAACAAAGCCTTCAACGGCAAGGCCAACCATCGCAATGGCGACCACTATGCCCAGACCTTTGGCGCAAAGGTACTGAATAAAATTGGATTTAGGAAATAGAAGCCATTTGCCACCTGGAGTGCGTGAAAAGGCCAACTGCCCCATCACAGTACCCAGGATTGTACCCAGAACCATGAATCGGGCTTCGACAATCATGCCAAGCAGGCAGCCCATCATTGCGCCAAGTCCTAGGTACAAGTTACCCGTCGACTTGCCATCGGGTTCGCCCTTAGGCGACAGGTAGCGAATGCCCACCACCATTAAGGTTGCTACTCCATAGAAAATGAACACCCATCGCGGGAATGAGGTGTAGGAACTCCAGTGGAGGCACCACAGACCCACATAGGCTGGTACGGCAGCAACCCACCAGGGTTTCAGCACCAGCACCAGGGTGATTGCTATCAGCACAAGTCCCACTATGAGTAACAACAAACTGCTTGTCATCTTGTTTCGAATTCTTTTTTAATAACTTTTTTTATGCTTTTTTGCAATAATATCGTCATGAATTATGCGTCGCTCGACTCTATCTCTTGCTCGGCATCAGCGTCTGCGGTTTGTGGTTCCTCGGGACGCACCTCTTCGGGATACGACACTCTAGTGTGATAGAAAGTGAGCAGGCGCTTGATGAGGCTTTCCTTAACGGTGCTGATATCCTTGAAGCTGATGGGCGACTCGTTAAAGAGACCATTCGACACCTGTGAGTCGACTATGCGGTTCACCATACTGGTGATGTTCTCCTCGCTTGGCACGGGCAAACTCTTAACGGCAGCCTCGCAGGCATCGGCCATCATCAGTATTGCAGCCTCACGGCTCTGTGGATTGGGACCTGGATAGGTAAACGGCGCAGGGTCAACAGTACCGGTAGCGCTCTGCTTGCATGCCATACTGTAGAAGTAGCGTGTCACACCCTTGCCGTGATGCTGTGCAATCAGATCTTTGATCACTTGTGGCAGATTGGCGTGCTCGGCACGCTCCAATCCATCGGTCACATGCGAGATCACTATCGAGGCACTCTGTTCTGGCTGCAGTACGTCATGGGGATTCACACCGCTCTGGTTCTCGGTAAAGAACGCAGGATTGTCAATCTTGCCTATGTCGTGATACAAAGCACCAGCACGCACAAGCTGAACATTGGCGCCCACTTGGCGGGCTGCCTCGCCAGCCAGCGTAGCCACCTGCAGTGAGTGCTGGAAAGTGCCGGGGCAGTTCTCTGAGAGCTCCCTGAGCACTGGGTGGTTGATATCGCTGAGCTCAACTAGGGTCACCTGTGAGGTGAAACCGAATATCTTCTCCACGATGAAGATGCCAAAGTAGGCAAACGAGAGCACGATGCAGTTAACGGCAAAGTAGAGAACCACACGCCAGTCAAAGGCATCGAACGTGCCATTTCGGGCAATATATTGTGCACCATAAGTCACTGTGTAGCATAAGAATATCAGGAAGGCACACACCACGAGCTGCGAGCGTTGCATCAGTCCCTTAACCGACAGCAGCGCTATGGTTCCTGCAAGGAACTGCATTATCACAAAGTCGCTGGGCTCGGGAGCAACTAGCGAGCTGATGAGCACCACTATCATGTGGATGAAGAAACCTAGTGATAGGTTGAAGAACACGGTCACCACAATTGGCACAAGAGCAAACGGGATTAGATACAGCAGTCCCGATCGCAGATGCGCAATGATGTAAACCAACAGAACAAAGATAAATACAAAGCAGAACAGGAACGTCATGTGGCGCAGGCTGCGATAAACCGATGGATGCATTATCCTGATGTACAGGTACATCACAAGCAACAGCAAGAAAATCACCACTAGGTTGCCTATCACCGAGAAGCGGCGCACCACATTGTAGGTGTTGCGCTCGGCACTCATGCGCTCATAGGTCTTGAGCAACGTGAACTTTTGAGCGGTTACTATCTCACCATAGTCGATAATGCGCTCACCAGTAAGCTTTACACCGTGAGGTGCCAGCGCCATCTGGTAGGCGTCGTCGAGCACGGCATCGCTCTTCACCGAGTCATATTCTAGGTTTGGAACCAAGCTACTGTGAATCAGGTTCGACAGACCAGCACCTTGAGTGAAATTGATGCCCACTACCGAGTCAATATAGTTGTAGGCTTCGACTGTCGAACGCAAAGATTTACCATCAACCGTCTGCGACTCATTGCCCATTCCGTTTATCACTCTCACCATCTTTATCGACCCTTTAGCAATCTTACTGCTTGTAGGATTGTCGACAATACCTTCTTCAAACACCTGTGCCGCAGCTGCCTTGACCTGATTCTTTGTAGCAGCCGACACGCCGCTCATGCTGTCGACGGTCGACGTGATGGTTGCCAGGGCACTCTGCCCAACATTCTCGTTGATGTTGTAGATTGGGGCAAAGTTGTTGTCAATGCTGTCCTTTATCTTCTGGGCGCTCACCGAGTCATACTCGATGGGTATGTCAAATGGCGCTATGAGCTTGGGATAATTCCACGGACGGCCCTCGCTATAGACGAGCACATCGTGGCCCGCGCCACCAAAAAAGATTGACAGCACGCCCACGGTGAGTGCTATGAGCATCATCACAACCAGGTTGATTTTCACCGATTTTTTCATTTATCTTAGTTCTAATAGTTTGCGTTTTTCTTGTTTGTTGTGCACTGCATCAGCTCTGGCGCACAGCCTTGCTCACGCCTTTCACCTTCGACAAGCGCTTGCACATCTTGGTCACGGTGTTCACATCCTCAACATAGATATCCATCTCGCAAGTGAACACACCACCTTTCGATGTGATGTTTAGGCGACGAATGTTGATTGACAAGTTGGTCGAGATAAGGTAGATAATCTCTTGAAGGATGCCCATGCGGTCTATGCCCTCGACGCGAACCGAAGCAAAGAACTTTTCGCTGCTAGTCTCCCACTGGGTCTCGACCAAGCGACCGCCAAAGCCACTCTTTAGCTTCATCGCCGTGGGGCAGTCCACCTTGTGGACCACCACATGATTATTGCGGTCGATATAGCCCACCACATCGTCGCCTGGCAATGGGTGACAGCAGTTGGCAAGCTGGTAGTTGCTCTTGCCGTCCTCGGTCTTGAGCACATACACCTCGCGCTTGTCAATCTTTGCGCCTTTTTCGGTAGTCTTCTCCTCGGCAGTATCTTTGTTGCTACGGCCAAATGGGCTGCGCCACAGTTTGCTGAAGAGGCCTTGCGATGCAGGTTTCAATGCCTTGATAACCAATGGAGTGAGTTCAATTTTCCCTAATCCTATGTTATTGAAAAGATCCTCCTTATTCTGCACTCCCAGGTAGCTGATGATTCGCGCCATGTTCTCGTTGTTGATTTCAACCGAATTCTCGGCCATGAACTTCTTGAACTGCTCCTCACCTCTCTCTATCGCCTCGCGACGGATGTGGCGGAATGCAAGGTTGAGGCCGCGCTTGCCTTTGGAAGTAACTACAAACTTACTCCACTCGGGTTGAGGACGTTGCGACTGCGACGTGAGAATCTCAACCTGGTCGCCACTGGATAGCTTGTGCGACAGTGGCACTAGGCGATGGTTCACCTTGCCGGCAATACAGTGGGTTCCAATCTCAGTGTGGAGCAAGAAAGCCAAGTCAAGAACTGTGGCATCCTTGGGCAACTGAATCATGTCGCCCTTAGGAGTGAACACCATTATCTCGCGGGCATAGAGGTTGAGCTTTATCGAGTCAAGGAAGTCGAGGGCGTTGGGCTCAGGATTCTTGAGAATGTCCTCAATCTCCTTGTACCACTTGATGAACTGGTCGTCCTCGTCAATCTCGCCGTTGTTGTCCTTGTAGAACCAGTGCACTGCATTGCCGTGCTCGTCGTTATAGTCCATCTGGCGGCTGCGAATCTGAACCTCGATCCAGTCGCCGTCGGGCCCCATCACAGTCATGTGAAGAGCACGGTAGCCATTAGGCTTGCTGCGTATGAGCCAGTTGCGGGTACGCTCGGGATGGGTGCGATAGAGCTGCGAGATCATGCGGTAAATCTTCAGGCAGTCGTCATTCTCGTCGCGGCCTTCGGGGCACTCAAACACAATGCGCGCGGCATAGATGTCATATATTTCCTCGAGTGGAATGCGCTTCTTCTCCATCTTTTTCCAGATGGAGTAGCACGACTTAACTCGAGCTTTGAATTCGTAGGTGAAACCTTCTTCATCAAGGCGCTCGCGTATCGGCGCCGAGAAGCGAGTGAACACGTCATTACGCTTTTCTTCCGATGCCGCTACGGCTTCCGAGATGCTCTTATAGGTGTTGGGATGCTCATATTTGAAGCTCAGGTCCTCAAGCTCGGTCTTGATGGCATAAAGACCCAACCTGTGAGCCAGCGGAGCATAGATATACATTGTCTCGCCGGTAATCTTCTTCTGCTTGGCAGGGGGCATCACCGAGAGGGTGCGCATGTTGTGCAGGCGGTCGGCCATCTTGATGATGACAACGCGTATGTCGCTGCTCATCGTCATCAGCAGTTTCCTGAAATTCTCGGCTTGTGCCGACGCCTTGTCGCCAAAGATACCACCCGAAATCTTGGTCAGGCCGTCAACGATGTTGGCAATTTTGTCGCCCACCTTCTCACCGCCCTCGCCTGTGAGTTCGTCGCCAAAGATGGCTTTGATGTCTTCGAGCGTGTATTCGGTGTCCTCAACCACATCATGCAGCAGTGCTGCGCATATCGACGTCGAGCCTAGACCTATCTCCTGGCTCACAATCGTAGCAACCGCTAGCGGGTGGAAGATGTAAGGCTCGCCTGAGCGACGACGAACTCCGGCATGAGCATTACGCGCAAACTGGAACGCCTTGTCAATCTTCTCAACCTTCTTGCGGTGACTGCTTGACAAATAACCATTTATAAGCCTCTCATAGGCCTCGTCTATATGTCTATTCTCTTCTTCTGGGCTCATTTTATACTAATTCTCGAAGGTTCCTACTTTTTGTTACAATCTACAAACTTACTAATAAATTGTGAAACTAAACCAATTTTACACTCACTTTTTACCTTTTTTCAAAAAAATCAGCCCTACCGACAAAAAACTGTTCGCAAATTTGCAAACACCATTTTTTTGTTCTAACTTTGCAGCAAGATGATTATTGTTTTCGAAAAAACTTATCTTCAAGAACTTTATCTGCATGGTAGAGCCAGTGATAAGAAGCACAGGTTCCAACCGGCAGTTGTGACCAAATACGTCAAAGTAATAAACTTAATGAAGCAACTTGAAAATGTCTTGAGCTTAACGAAATTTGGCTCGCTACATTATGAGAAACTTCATGGCAACAAAGATGGGCTTTCCTCGGTAAGAGTTGATAATAAATATCGTATAGAGTTTAGAGAAACAATTAAAGAAGGTGAGTCTATCGCAACTATTTGCAGTATAACAGAATTGTCAAATCACTATAAGTAACAAAATCATGTCTTTACAGCAAAGCAATCCAAATATGATAGCCAATAATATGAAGCCCTTTGTCCCCACGCATCCAGGAGAAGTATTAAAGGACGAACTGGAATTTCGGGGAATCTCACAACGTGGTTTGGCACGACAGTTAGGCATCTCTTATTCGGTTTTAAACGAGATGCTTAATGGCAAAAGAGCGCTCAACACACAACTCGCAATGATGCTCGAGGCGGCACTCGATGTGCCAGCAGCACCTCTACTTGCAATGCAAAATGAGTACAACATGCTCATTGCCGAACGCGACAAGTCATTCATGAAGCGACTCAAAGCCATCAGAAAAGTCGCAGCGGCACTCTAAACAAAAATCAATTTTATAGACACAAACAATTAGCACCGTCACGGTTAACCAGGCGGTGCTATAATTTACTTTAATAATTTGAAACTCTAACAGCACGAACACTTCGACCATAGCAGCGTTCATTGGCGCCCCAGCCAGGTTCATTACAATTTGTATCCATGTTATTAGCATTAAATGGCCAACGATTGGAAACCTCTCGCAACCAATATCGACCGCCAGCATTGTGGCCGTAGAGCTCATCCCAACTGTAAAAACCTGGTGATGGCAAGAACAACGAGGCGCCATTATGCTTGCTGGTGACCAAATAACCATTCGCGCCATGTATAGCTGTCCATTCCCATGTGCATTCATCAAACAATTCTTTTACTTGAACAAATGAAGGCGTGCACCATTCAGTGCCCCAATTCACTGTTGCGGCATCATCATCAGGGTCAAGTTCCAGATTATTATCAACAATGCCGTATTGACTACTGTAGCAATACTTGGTCAAACTTGATTCAGAACCTTCACACCATTTATAAGTGGTATAATAATAGAACCGTTTTAGCTCCGGATCGGTCTCGCCCCATGCAAAATAGTCACCAGCGTCCTCAGGACTGCTTGCTCCAACATTCATTGTCGCCCACAATGTGCCACTAGGTAAGGCCAAATCAACATATTCTCTAGCTCCAGGCGCGAGTTTGCTTGCTGGTGAGCAGTTAACAAATGCCTTAGCCGCGGTCTTTAGCGTTAAGAAATCACTGTCGAGTGAAGACGAGCAGTCAAGCACTAGCATCACAAGTGCGCTTGTATTGTTGCGAGTAATGGAGATCTCATAGGAAAATTTCTCAAAAAAATGTGGAATGTTCCAGACATCGAAAATAATCATATTGACATATTCATCTAAATCTTCCAACTTGATTCCAGCCCCAAATGGAGTGCACAATCCATTGAACTCAAATATATAGGAATCAATTAGGTTGTTGACACTGGTGGCCTCAATTACACTTCCACTCTCACAGGTCAGCCCGTGATATGACACATCGTAGAGGCAGTGGTCTTGCTTGGAGAATCTTGCTTCAATGTAAAGATTAGCAGTTTCGGCAGTTCCTCCGTCAAGCACAAAGCGGATGAGCCTGCCATCTTCCACGCCGGTCATTGTCACTGTCACGCTCTGCTTCGCATCGACGCACATCTTGTCTATCTCATTGGCAATCTCCTGTAATTTGGTCTTGACCTGAGCAATGTCGGCTACCTCTGTTACATTGTCATTGTCGCTTGCGAGCAACTGCAGGTTATTTTGGAACATTGCATAGTTTGTGACATCGCTACCGCGCAAACCTATAGAATAGGCTTTTACTGGTTTTCCGTGTATCGGCACAGTTTTGATACGGTGGTTCAATGCCGCCAAGTATTGCGACTCATTGTTATAAGCGTCTGTCATAGCCAATGAGCCCTGGTCGAGGCCATCGGTAAAGGTGATGAGAAAAACATTCGACAAATCGGCGGGAACTTGGGTTTCAGCCATATCATTTAAAGCCTCTTCAACTGCATAGTACAATATTGAGCCATTGTTAGTGCTCAAGTTATCAATAAAGCCTCTCATCTCTTGTTTCTTATCGAAATCTACGAAGCTTATTCCATTCTTTATCAACGATTGGTTGAAGCCTGTTATACCCATGTAAAGGCCAGTATACAATTCTGGACTCATGTTTCCCAACAGAATGTCATAAATCGCTGTCACATCAGCACTATTTATATGACCGTCACCATTCACATCGCATGTGGCAACATAAGTCAGGTCTCCATTGAGCATATAGTCATAGAGCGCAGTGATGTCGGCAGCATTTTTAGCCCCATCGCAATTTACATCGCCTGGCACAGGACTAATGTCGGCATAGTCCTCAGCATCTTCGGTTATCAAGAAATCTTTCCACACATCCTGATTCTCATAATCTGTTTTCGAACCTTGTCTCACATGAAGGTCGCAAGTTGCAGTCGTCACACCTTCAAACACACTACTTGATATGTATATTGGTTGCCGCATTAATGTAACAATATTATCTAAAGAGGTGCATCCTTTAAAAGCCTCAGGGCCAATGAGACTTACGTTTTCGCCAAAAGTGACTGTGTTCAGGCTGCCACAATTATAGAATGAACTACTGCCAACCCTAACCACAGAGTTTGAGATTGTAACAGAAGTCAAACTTTCGCAGTCATAAAACGCACTACCACCAATGTTGGTTACCGAATTAGGAAGATCAACTGTGGTCAAACTACTACAGCCACGAAAGGCCTCATATTCAATAATTCTCACTGACTTACCAAAACTAACCGATGGTAAGCTAGTGCAGTACCCAAATGCCGATTGCCCAATCGTTGTCACCAAGTCGCCAATATTTACCGATGTCAAACCAGTACATCCATAGCAAAGAAATGATGGTATAATTTCTACTGTGTTGCCAAAAATGAAAGATTCGATATTATTCATGCAGTAAAAAGGACTTTCGCTAAAAATGAAATGTTCACATTCTTTGGCGTTCCATTTCACAGTTTTCAATGCTGTGCAACCTGAGAAGACTTCTAATCCCATCTCTACAACAGATTTCCCAATCACTATTTCTTCAAGTGAAGTACATTGGCTGAATGCTTTTTCATTAATATAATATACATTATCACCAATAGTTGCCGATTTCAAGCCACTGCAGCCAGAGAATGCTTCATTGCCAATTGAAATCACCGAATTGGGGATGGTGACCGATGTTAACCCCGTACATCCCTTAAAAGCACCCCAGCCAAGATCTTTTACCGAGTTGTCTAAATCAACTGAGGTCAAGCCTTCGCAATAAGCGAAAGCTAAGCCGCCAATCTGTGTCACCGAGTCAGGAATTGTAACCTCGGTCAAACCAGTGCACAGTTCGAATGCGCCATCCCCTATATATTTCAATGAATTGGGAAGAGCAAGAGAAGTCAGGCTGGTACAATTATAAAAAGCGCCGCCATTAATCGACGTTATTGAGTTGCCGTAGTTCACCGAAGTCAAACCAGTGCAATTATAGAAGGCACTACCACCAATCGTTGTCACTGAGTTAGGGATTGTTACCGATGTTAGGTTAGTGCATTTCTCAAAGGCTCTTTCGCCAATCAAAGTCACCGAATCACCTATGGCAACTGAAGTGAGTCCACTACAACTATTGAAAGAATTTTTGCCAATTAAGGTGACTGAATTGGGAATTGTAACCGATGTCAATCCAGTGCAGTTATAGAATGAAGCACCGTCCGAGGATATTTGGTCGGCACCGCCAATGGTGGTAACCGAATTTGGTATGGTTACCGAAGTCAAACCAGTGCAATTATAGAATGCATGATCACCTATTGATGTCACTTGATAGGTTTTGCCAAGATGAGTGACATTCTCAGGAATCACTAAGTCACCAGCCAGATTCTCATAGCCTGCGCCGTAAGTAGAACCGTAGCCAGTTTGAGTAATTTGATAAGTCACAGTCACAGTAGAGTTACCACTATTCACTTTATAGCACAATCCATCCTCCATAAAATCGTAAGCTCTGGCTGGCAAAGCAGCTGCCAGTAACAGCGCAAGTAGCAAGAGGCGCCATGTAATTGTGTGGAGTTTAGTTTTCATAATATAGTGGTTTAATGAGAAAAGATTTTATTGTCGCTAAGCTGAAGTGGTGCAAGGAGGTTATTTGTTTGGTTTGGCTATGCCAAAGGTGATGAAATCCTCGTTGTCAGAAAGTTTCTCAGTAGAGGCATTGAGTAGACGAATCACAAACTGCTTACCAAATTTTTTGAATTCCCCGTTGTTGTTGTCACGCAATTTGCTGAGTTCCTGCGCTGGAATCTTGATAAGATAGGAGTGTTCGCCATATTTTTCGGCTGAGAAGTTGACATATCCCTGATCGGCCGAGACTGTGCCCTTGAAAGCGGTGAGTTTGGCGGCATTATAGATGCGTCTCTTCTTTTGTATCTCAAGGGGTATAATCTGGAACAGTCGCTTAGGGCTCCGCTTGTTATCTTCCCAAGCGATAATGATGTACAAGTCATTTTCGTAGGCCGACGCATCGAGAGTAACAGGTGAAGCCGGTCCTTCGATTTGGTAATACTGGCTCCCCTTGGCAATTCCTAGCAAAGCTAGTCCAGCATTAGCAGTAGTGCGCAATTTGGAATGTTCTATTTCGAGTGGAATACCTTCGGTCTCACTGGTGACTAAAATAGCCTCTTGCTCAAATTCAGGCTCAGCAACACTGATGGAAGCTGGGTTGATTTGAGCCTTTGCCGCAAAAGCAGCAAACAATAATAAAATTGGTAAAATAATCTTTTTCATAGCCGTTTATATTTATGTGTTAAACTTAATCTTATTGCGATGTCGCAAAGTTATAAACATTTTTTTAATTTACCCACCATTTGTTAAATTGCGTTAAAACGAATGGTTTTGTCAGTATTTTGGGGCTCAAAATTCAGTTCATTTGACTCAATTTGAACCGATTTGAACAAATTTATTTAGGAACGACATTGTCATTAATAAAACTAACATAAAGAATTATTGCCGGTAATTGTCGTCGAACTAATTTTCTGGTTGCAAAGTTACGGTGGCAAAAACTTTTTTGCAAGGAAAATGCCTGTGCCTTTACTTCTCACAACTCACTGAATTTGAACAAAATACAGCCATTAAAAATGTACCTTATCTTTTTTATCAATAATAATGAAAGAATAGCGTGGAGACTCTTCTGGTTATTTATAGGAGGCTTTCGGCGTGCCCACACTCAAATAAACAGTCCACCCCACGCCATGCCAATATATCGCCCCATGCACGGGTAGATATAGGCTAGCAAAGGCGTTCTTTGACTGTTTATCCATGAGTGTTGAAATTTGCCGAAATTTCCTATAATGAATAAACAAAAAAACGCATTCTTAGTCTTCAAGTGAGAGCTTGTCTCTACAAGTTCGCTTGAATTGTCGCAAATTTACACTTTAATTTGATAAAAAACAAGAATTATCTCTATTTTTGAAATAATTTTTTCATATTGCCTTATCTACACACATGCGCATACTTTTGTATAAAAAAAACGTATGTATAATTTTCATCTAAAATATCTCGGCGCAATCCGCTCTCACCTCTCCCCACTTCCCTCTCACCTGCAAATGCAGCATTTGCAAAAAGCGTTCTTTGACATTCTGCCACCCCTTCAAAAATTTTTTTTCATTTTTGTCCCAAAACCAAAACAAATCTGTTTTTCAGATTGTTACGATGTTGTTCCCGTTGTTTGATAAAACTGAGTCAGGTGAGTCAACTGAGTCAGGTGAGTCAACTGAGTCAACTGAGTCAACCGAGTCCATGTTTCAAAATTCCTGCGTAAGCAGGCTTTGCGACAACGATAGTTGCAACTTTGTGAGATTATTAAAGCATAATTGCGCGCGTCTCTTCAATTTTTCAACTTAATTTTCATTTGATTTTAAGCGCAGCGCCCATCCAGCCTCAAGGCAAACTGATTCCACCGATTCCGATCAGCTCCCCCTCTAAGATAGAGGGGGATAAAGGGGGAGTATGACCACCGAGTCAACTGACCACAGTGATTCCAGTGATTCCACCGAGTCAGGTGAGTCGGGTGAGTCACCTGAGTCCACCGTCTTTGATAATTTATGGTCAATTCATGGTAATTTGTGTTTTCCAACTTACAATCCGTAACCACCAATTTTTTTGCGCAAACTGTCCCACCGAGTGTGGAATATTAAGCACACCACTCTCCATTCCTTAACATTTAAAACAAATTTTACACATTATGACTACAAACCCTCAAACTCAAAAAAATTTTTTTTTCAAAAGTGTCCCACTTTTTCCGTTTTCCCAAAATCCCAACTTACAATTTTAAACCATATTCCCAACCTCATTGTTCAGTGGCGTTAGCCAAATTGTGCATTGTGCATTCAAGGAGCTCTCCCCTGAAACGCATTGATTAAAACTTGCTTTGTGCATCGAAAAACTTTTTTTATTATCTTTGTACCCTGAAAAATAATAAAACCAAACATTATGTTGAATTTTATAACTTGGACAGCCAATCCTAACCTACTCACCAGCCCCGTTACAGTGCGGTGGTACGGACTAATGTTCGCTATTGGCTTCTTAATTGGATATGAGATAGTTTACCGAATATTCAAACACGAAGGCGCCCCCGAGAAGTGGCTCGCGCCATTGTTCTTCTATGTGGTGATTGCCACTGTGGTAGGAGCACGCCTAGGACACGTCTTCTTCTACGACTGGGCCTACTACTCGCAGCATCCCTCCGACATCTTAAAGGTGTGGGAAGGCGGACTCGCTAGCCATGGCGGCACCATTGGTATCATCATTGCCATCTTCATCTTCAGCTGGCATGTCACCAAGAAAAGTGTGCTGTGGACCCTCGACCGCCTGTGCATTCCCATCGGACTCGTAGGAGCTCTCATCCGCATTGGTAACCTTATGAACCACGAGATTTATGGTGGTCCCACCAGCCAACCATGGGGATTCAGCTTTATCGACAACATAGGAGCTTATATGCAAGGTGCCGAACCAGTGTTCACTCAGCCCTGCCACCCCACCCAAATCTATGAGGCCTGCTTCTACCTACTCACCTTTGCACTGTGCATGTGGCTATACTGGCGCCGCAATGCCCAAGAACGCCCAGGACTCATACTGGGATGGTTTTTCATTGGCATTTTCGGCACACGATTCTTTGTCGAGTTCCTCAAGAACGTGCAGGAGCCATGGGAAGTGGGACTGCGCCAGTCGATAGGCCTTGACCAAGGTCAATTGCTGAGCATTCCCTTCATCATTGCCGGAGTGTGGCTCATCGTGCGCGCTATGCGCCGCCCACGGCTCCAACTCGAATATCCCAACGAGTTCTCCGACGCCAACGAGAAGAAAAAGAAAAAATAACAACCATCAACTATAAACCATCATGAAAAAGATAATGCTCACTCTCATTGCGCTCTTGTGCGCCATGAATGTCATTGCTGCTGTCGATGAGAAGAAAAACGATGAACCCAAACTTGTTTTCACCACTGTAAAGAAAAACCCCATAACATCCATCAAGAACCAGAACCGCAGCGGCACTTGCTGGGACTATGCCACACTGGGATATTTTGAGGGGGAAATACTCAAGAAAACGGGCAAGACCTACGACCTGTGCGAGATGTTTGTCGCCAATAAGAACTATATGGATCAGGCAATCTACCATGTGCGCATGCACGGCAGCAGCCGCTTCTCGGAGGGAGGCAGCGCCGACGATGTGCTGTGGGTGCTCTCAACTCATGGCATCTGCCCCGAGGAGTGCATGCCAGCACCAGGTACACTAGTGGGTGACTCACTATCCAATTTCACCGAGTTCTTCAAGGTGCTCACCCCCTATGTCGAAACCATAGCCAAAAGCCCCGAGGACACCAAGCTAACGCCACAATGGAAAGTGGGAATGCAGGGCATCCTCGATGCTTACTTGGGCAAGTGCCCCGAGCAGTTCACCTACCAGGGCAAGCAATACACTCCCATGAGTTTCGCACAAAGCCTAGGATTGAATTGGGACGACTATGTGAGCATTACCAGCTTTACCCATCACCCTTTCTACACCTGGTTCACCATCGAGGCACCCTACAAGTGGCGCCCACGCCTGAGCTATAACCTGCCGCTCAATGAGTTCATGCAAGTCATTGACGAGGCACTCGACCATGGCTACAACGTGTGCTGGGGCGGCGATGTGAGCGAGGATGGCTTCACACGCACTGGCCTGGGCATTGCTGCCGACATCGAACATGCTACCGACTTGACTGGCAGTGATGCGGCAAGGTGGCTGAAACTAAGCAAGCAGGAAAAGGCCGAGTCGCTGAAGAAACTTGGCGCCACGACTCCTGAACTCATCCCAACACAGGAGCTGCGTCAGGAACGCTTCGACAACTGGGAATCGACCTACGACCACGTTATGGTTATCTATGGTATAGCCCGTGACCAGAATGGCCGTGAATACTATATGGTAAAGAACTCGTGGGGCAAAACTGGCGACTATGAAGGCACCTGGTACATGTCGAAGGCATTCATTGCACTCAACACCACCTACGTTTTCCTCAACCGCAATGCCATCCCCAGCTTGGTTCATAAATTTTAAACTAATAAATGTTTTGAGTTTACAGTTTTTTCTTTATCTTTGCAACTGTTACTATAAGCAAATAAAACAATGAATAAGAACGATAACACTAAAGAGCAAGCTACCAGCACAAGTGGCAAACCAGTGTACATTGTTACAGGAGCCACAGGAGCTATGGGAAAAGTGATTGCCAAGCGCATCGCCGGACAAGGCAAACCATTGATTCTCGCTTGCCGCGACCTCGACAAGGGCGAGAAACTGGCACAAGAACTTAAAGAGAAGACACTCAACAATGATATTCTGGCTATGCACCTCGACCTGAGCTCTTTTGCTAGAGTGAAGGCTTTTGTAGCCGAACTTGCCGAGCTCAACCGACCAATTGCAGCACTCATCAACAACTCGGCTGTGCTCACACGCAAGCACAAGACTTCGGTCGACGGATATGAGTACACCATCCAAGTCAATTTCCTGAGCACCGTGCTGCTCTCGATGATGGTTGTGCCCATGTTCTCTGAGTCGGGAGGACGCATTGTGATGACGACATCGCTCATGCGCAACCTCACCTCGCTGCCTTATGAGTTCCCTGCTGTTAACAACTTCGTTCCTCTCACCACCTATGCACAGAGCAAACTCGCGCTCACGCTATTCTCAATCTACATGTCGACAACGCTTCGCACTCGCCATGTAACAGTCAACTGCGCCGACCCAGGCATCATCAACACCGGAATGCTCACCTTGAGCCACTGGCTTGACATGGTGCGCGACCGTGTGGGACAAACTCTAATCCACAATCCCGAAGACGGAGCAATAGCAGTGATGCGAGCCTTGGAATCGAGCGACACAGGTTTCATCTTCAAAGGCTTAGACCGACAGATGAAGACCAGCAGCCTGCTCAAGAACCGCGAGGTATTCATCAAGCTGTGCAACGACACTATGCGCATTATCAAGCGCGAAATGCCATCCTAACTCTACAGCATGACCACCATCAAGGGAATCAAGAATCTGCTCTTCGATCAAGGAGGAGTGATTGTTGACATTGAGCGCGACCGCTGCCTCGATGAGCTGAGACTGTTGGGAATGGAGGCTCCCGAACGACTAATAGGGCTGTACAAGCAAGACGGCCCTTTCTTTGCGCTTGAGAACGGCGACATCACAATCGAGGCGTTCCACGACGCTCTGCGCCCGCTCATGCCAGCTGGCGTCACCAATGAGCAGATGGACCATGCCTTCAGCTCTTTCATCGTGGGAATTCCACTACACCGACTACAGGCCCTGCGAGAGCTGCGCAAGCGCTACCGCACCTACATTCTGTCAAACACCAACCCACTCATGTTTGAAGGCGTGATAGCTCAAGCATTTGCACAAGAAGGTCTCGACGTGAACGCCTACTTCGATGGCGTTACCGTGTCATATATCGCCCATAGCAACAAGCCTGACCGCAAGATTTTCGACTACGCCATAGCCACAATGGGCATCAAGCCCGAAGAGACACTGTTCTTCGACGATGGACAAGAAAACCTTGATGCGGCAGCAGCTCTAGGCTTCAAGACTGCTCTGGTAGAACCTGGTTGCGAGTTTATCGATATTATTAATCAACTCGAAAAAGCGCAATGAAGATACTGGATGCCAACGAATACATGAGCGGTGAGGAATGCCAAGTGACAGCGACGATAGGCATGTTTGACGGCATGCATCGCGGCCACATCACCCTTATCGACGCGCTCAAGAATGAAGCTCGGGCACGCAAGCAACACAGTGCCATCATCACCTTCAAGCAGCATCCACAGCGGGTAGTAAACCCGCATGGCAGCCCGCGGGCACTGATGACACTCGAGAAGAAAATTGAGGCGATAACCGCCACGAGTCCCGATTACCTTATTTTGCTTGACTTCGACGAAAGGCTGGCAAGTCTCACGGCACGTGAGTTCATGGAATTGCTTCACAGCCAATATCACGTGTCAACTCTAGTAATGGGCTACAACCACCGCTTTGGCCACGAGCGCAACACCACCTTTGCCCACTATGTGGAGCAAGGACACCTCGCGGGAGTTGATGTGGTAAAGGGTCCTGAATATTTGGGACAATATGCCCCAGTGAGCTCATCGATTGTGCGACAGCTCATTGCTGGCGGGCGTGTGGAAGATGCCATGAACTGCATGGGACACCCATTTGAGCTCTCGGGCAAGGTGATTCACGGTTTCCACAATGGCAGGGGAATAGGCTTTCCCACAGCCAATGTGGGCGAAATTCCACCCGAGCTCATCATGCCGCACCTGGGAGCTTATGCCGTGATGGTCAATGTCGACAACGAGTGGCACCAGGGCATGGTGAACATTGGACGCCGCCCTACCCTCGACAATGGTCACAACATCTCAATAGAGGTGAATATCTTCGACTTCGACGGCGACATATATGGCAGACCCATCACGCTACAGTTTATTAGGTTCCTGCGACTGGAGTTCAAGCTAGGAAGCATCGAGCAACTACGCCAGCAACTTACCCACGACAAGGAACTCTCGCGACAAATTCTTGACAACTACATTTCACAACATTCATAAATTGAAATAGCATGGAAATTATCAATCTTTGTGAGAACAATTCTCTTGTGAGCCAGTTCATGAGCGAGATTCGAGACAAGGACGTGCAACAAGACAGGCTAAGGTTTCGTGCCAACGTGCACCGACTGGGTCAAATCATGGCCTACGAAATCTCGAAACAACTCAACTACAAGACCATCGACACAGTGACTCCACTTGCTGTGGCCAAGACCAACGTCATCGACGACAATTTGGTTCTCGCCACAATCCTGCGAGCAGGCCTACCACTGCACGAGGGCTTCCTCAATTACTTTGACAAAGCCGAGAATGGCTTCGTGAGCGCCTATCGCAAGTATGATGCCCACGACCCCAATAAGTTTGACGTGAAAATCGAGTATCTCGCATGTCCTTCGATCGAAAACAAGGTGCTGTGCATCATCGATCCCATGCTTGCCACAGGACTCTCAATGGCACTTGCCTACAAGGCCCTGCTGAGCCGCGGCACCCCCAAACATGTGCACATGGCTTCGGTTATCGCCACTGATCAGGCTATAGAGTTCATCGAGAAGAATATTCCCAATGAGAATCTCACATTGTGGACATGTGACCTCGACCATGAGCTGAACGAGCACAGCTACATCGTGCCTGGCCTGGGTGACGCAGGCGACCTTGTCTACGGAGAGAAGCTCTAATTTAGTATTAAGTTTTAAATGAGAAGAAGGGAGAGGTTTCCTTCCACTCCTTTTATTCATTTAATTCCTTTATATCCTTTTTTTCAATGAAGACATTAGAATTCAACATACTTACACTTGAAGAACTCGAGGCTGCAGCCTACAAGTTCATGACTGAAATGGGCGACTATACCGTTTTTGCCTTCTATGGCGAGATGGGAGCCGGCAAGACTACATTCATCAACGCTCTGTGCCGATTGCTAGGCGTAGAAACCGACATCACAAGTTCGCCTTCGTTCGCTATCATCAACGAGTACCGCAGCGACACCACAGCCGAGCTCATCTACCACTTTGATTGCTACCGCCTTGAGAACGAGGCCGAGGCACAAGACATTGGTGCTGAGGACTACTTCGACTGCGGAGCCCTGTGCTTTATCGAATGGCCTGAGCGAATCGAGGGTCTGTTGCCTGACGATACAGTACGCGTGGACATCACCGTCAACCCCGACGACAACAGCCGACTCGTGAAAATGACACTCCCCAACTCATAACTTTCCACTTGAGATGCCCAACACAATTCTATTGCAGGAAACAGCGTCGACCAACGACTACCTAAAGCGCAATGCCCACATCTTGCCTTCGGGAACGGTAATTATTGCCTTCAACCAAACAGCAGGACGCGGGCAGAAGGGCAACTCCTGGGAGGCTGAGCCTGGCAAAAACGCCACGTTGTCGTTGCTCATCAAGAAGCCTAACGTGGGCATAAAGGAGCAGTTTGCCATCAGTGAAGCTGTATCACTTGCTATCGTCGACGTGCTCGAGAATTTTGCCAAAGGTTTCAAAATAAAGTGGCCCAATGACATCTACCACGGCGACAGCAAGATAGGCGGCATCCTCATTGAGCACTCGCTTAATGGCGACGGCATCGACCACACTATCGCTGGAGTGGGCGTGAACATCAACCAGCAGATGTTCACAAGCGATGCTCCTAATCCCATCTCGCTCACGCACATCACTGGGGATACCTATGACATGAACGAGATTTCGGAACTTTTTAGCGAGAAGATGGAGCAATACTGCAACTTCGATGGCTCTAAGGAGCAGCTTAACGCTATGCACCAGCGATATCTCGAGAGGCTATACCGCTATGACGGCAAGCCGCACCTGTTCACCACTCCCAACGGTGCACAGTTTGAGGCGACAATCGAGGCTGTTGCTCCCGACGGCACCCTCACGTTGAGACATGCCAGCGATGACTCACTGCACGATTACCATTTCAAGGAAGTGGGCTTCATAATCAACAAGAAGCAATTTATCTAACCGATAGAAATTCCATTTGGAATCATATAAAAAAAGTCCTGAAGCGTAACGCCTCAGGACTTTGTAGTTTAGATAGATTATCCAATATTAATGCTTGTAGCCATCATTGAGGATGATGCCGTCCATCTGGTCAATGACGCGTTTTGCCTCAATGGTCTTCTGCTCGGCCTTTTTGGCTTTCTCAACAGCCTTGTTGTAGTCTTCGCGAGCATTCTCGGCCTTCTTCTCGGCGTCTTTCACCTTGTTCTCAACATCTTTCACTTTAGAGCGAGCCTTATCAAGGTTTTTGTCGGCATCGTTAATCTTTTTCTGAGCCTTCTCAACGTCTTTCTTGGCCTTTACTTCATCTTTGAGAGCGTCGTTATACTTCTTCATAGCCTCGGTCTTAGCCTTGGTATCCTTAGCTAGTTGAGCCAAGTTATCGTCGGGGGCCTGAGTGGGCACAGCAGCAGTAGCGCTCATGCCAAGCGCAAAAATCATAGCTGCCAATAATGCTAATTTCTTCATGATTATAAAAGTTTTAAAAGTTAGTATTCTAATAAATCAACGCGCAAATATACAAAAAATATATATTCACACAATTGTTTTTCATCGTTTTTCATTGTTTGGCAACTTTAGCAAATTGTTTTCTGATTTAAAGCACTTGTCTGATGGCGTTGTCGAAATCCTTGGCTCCGCCGGTCTCGCCAAAGACTTTCTTGAGCAGGCGCACACGGGTGTTGGTGATGGCCTGAGGCGTGGAGATTGTCAAGGTTGCGATTTCGGTGGGCAGGAAATTATGGATAGTGAGCAAGCACACCATCTGTTCTTTTGAATTCAGCATAGACAGCAATTCACGCAGTTTTGGGTTTTGTGCATAAGACAGTTGCGCAAGTTCGTTAGCATCCTCATCGGCAGCGGGCTGCCCCTTGTTGGCCGACGCATGTAGTCGCGAAACAGTCTCCTTCATCTGCAAGGTATTCTCGCGTTGCTCTCGCTCCTTGAGTCGTCGCATCTGAGTAAGTTCGGAACGTGTAAGATTATATTGCTTTTGGCTCTCGGCAAAACGGGCATTAAGTCGGTCGATGCGACGGCGGCTATACCAAACTAGTAATGCCGATATTATCATTAAGAATATGATGGCAGCAAGCAAGGCAATAACCGTCTTATATTGCTTTCGCTCCTTTAACTGCTCATCAAATTGTGTCATCATGTCGGCGATACCGGCAGCATCTTTGCGCTCATATTGATTACGATACACCTCGTTGAGCCGCTGGCTATACTCCGCCACATTCTCAGTGTCACCCAGCCTGTTCAGATTATCTATCAACAACTGATAGGACTGTATGGCGACATCGGGCGAGAGAGAAGATGTCAACCTGTACCATTGTATTATAGCCGAAGCAGTGTCACCTTCCTGCAAATAAATGTCGGCTAGCAGTTTCTCCCCTCGGTCGGTTGGAGTTATCTGCATTGATTCGGTCAAGCAACGTTTAGCCTCATCTTTCTTCCCTACCCTCATTAGGTAGCTAGCATTATTTACGAGATAATTGGCTCTCACATCGCCATGGGTACTATTGGCAAGCTGCCTGGCTTGTTCTAAATAGTATTTCAAACTATCCTTCTCACCCAACACGTCAAATTCCATAGCAATGTTGTTAAGAGTCTGCACTGTCCACTGCTCATTGTCAGCTTGCTGAGCAGCTCGCAATGCCTGCTTGTAATAGCGTAATGTAGGGAGGTAGTCGCCCAAATTATCGTTCACATCGCCAAGCACCGAAAATAGATACCAATCAAAAGCCGAGTTATCCAAACCGCTAGCTACTTGCTCGGCTTGTTTCATTGAAAGAATGCCTTCGCGAGTCCTTTGCTGTTGGTATAAAGTGATTCCATGATGCAACAGTGCTCGGGCAAGATGCTCATCGTCGCAATGTTGCTCAAAGTACTCCTTGCTTGCCTTTATCAATGAGTCGGCACCTATATAGAGGCCGCTGCGGTGTATGGCCTCAGTATAGAGAAGACCATATAGGGCACGATCGGCCTCACTCATCGTTGTGTCGTTCCAGTTTGGAGACAACATTCCCACCACCGAATCGGGTTGAGTGAATACAATCTGCTCAGCCTTAGTCAACAGTTCATTGTGGGACTGCTCATGTGAGCAGCCCACAATGATAATAAGAATTATTATACATAAGATGTTCCTCATTTCTTGAGGGAGAAAACTACTGGAAGGGTGTAGTTTACTCTCACCAGTCGCCCTTTCTCTTTTCCAGGTTTCCACTTGGGCATGCTCTTCACCACTCTTACTGCTTCGGTGTCAAGCGAGTGAAAAACTTTTCTTGCAACTCTCACATTAGAAAGGCTGCCATCGGTTTCTACCACAAACATGACCATAACTCTGCCTCCCACTTGTTGTTTTATAGCATCTTTTGGATACTTAAGATTATTTTGAAGGTATTCAATCATGGCTGGCATGCCACCAGGAAACTCTGGCATCTGCTCTACTGCATCATATAAGTTCTGTTTACTTTGCGATACAACTGTCTTCTGTGCGCTCGCTGTCATGAGGCACACTATTGCCATCATAGACATTAAAATCAATTTCTTCATTTTCTTAATTTTTTTGAATCGTTCAACAATCGGGTTGTCTGTCCGGACGATGCAAAAGTAGATATCGCCAGAAATTGCTGCAAGAAAACTATTACACAATATTACACTTGGTGCAAAAAAACCATTATTTCAAAAGAAAAGCAGGATTTTCATGCCTATTAGCATTCTTAATCAGAAATCGATTGTCACTGTAGTTGCTTTAGTGCTTCGCTCACGAGTTTGCCGTTGGCGGCGGGGCATTGAGCCTGCACGTGTGCGAGGATGGCTCGCATGTTCTTCATCTGTGGCTCTATGCCCGACTCTTTAATCATTGCAACAATGTCGCCGAGTTCGGGCTCCTTAGGCAGGAATTCCTGGAGAATGGCAAGGCGGTTCTTGAGTTCGCTCACGTCACGTCCTGCTTGCTCAAACAGTTCGGCCTCTTCTTTCCATGACTTCTCCATCTTTTGAATGATAGAGATTTCTTTGGCATCGTTGAAATCGGCCTCGTTGTAGCCTTTACTGGTTTGGAACTCAAGAAACTTGGCCTTTATCATTTTGAGCACATAGAGGCGGTCGGCGTCACGGCTCTTCATCGCAGCTGCGATGTGTTTGTTTATTTCGTTGTGTAACATTATAATAGTTCTTAGTTTTTAGTTCTTTCTTGCTTTACCATGCTTGAATGTACTCATAATCGTCTTGGATTTGAATCCATTGTGAGTCTATCTCTCTCCAAATGGAGTAATGAATTCCTTCAAGCGAGTTCCAGCGCACGTAGAGCTCGAGTCCAGGAGGCGTCGCCACCATCGCCATGATTTGTGGGGCGTGGAAGAATAGCTCCTTGCTGTATTCCTCGCCAACATCAGTGATTGTATTGTCATTAGAGAGCTTATACCATTCATTGTGAGTCGAAACCACTGCTCCCTCAGCCATGCAGACCATTGACATTAGACCAATATTGTCTTTAGGTTCAAAGAGAACCATATAGAATTCCCGCTCGTTGGTGGGGCAGCTGGCGATCCATTTAGTGGCTTTTACCTTGCGGCCTTCAAAGAAGTGGTTAATGAT
>JAEEGL014397903.1_pt1 | contig 36498 bp, 20 predicted proteins | sample 9134231 | NCBI WGS metagenome assembly JAEEGL01 (sample SAMN16246548, study PRJNA631951) | gut metagenome | biome: gut microbiome; feature: rumen; material: fiber-attached | host: Bos | place: Iran: Karaj | collected 2018-10 | reverse complement strand
TTGACCATATCGTAAAACTCGTTTGTCTCATGCACGCGCTCAGCCAAATCGAAAATTCTCGACTGCATTTCGTCCTTGAATTGGCTGTAGGCGTGTTCGCCGAACGGTATGTTGTTGGGCGACACCGTCTCTTCGGCGGCCAAAACGTACGAAGCGTTGTAATTGCTCCAGCATTCGTTTCCTTGAGTTTCTCCCAAAACCCAGGATTTCAGAGAAAGGATTTTCCTGTCATTTCCGTCATAGTACAAGTCAAACGCGCAGCTTCCCAAACAGATCCTTCCTATTTCGCCACGGGGAATTTTTCCCGCTTCGACGCCTTTTTGGAGAGCCTTGAACTTTTCCTCCGGAAATTCCTTCCAGTCGAATTCAAGGGGCTTTTCGAGGATCCACTCCTTGAGCGCCTGTCGGTTCCACTCTATGTCAGGGAATTGCAGCCTGTCGCGCCCGTCGCCGAACCAAAGCTGGTCGCGGGCATAAAATATTCCGGGCTCCCCGTGGTCTTTGTTCCATTGCGTTGCGGCTTCAAAGTCGTCCGAGAACACGTTCATGTCTTCGGCGGCCTCGACGTGGACCGCTCCGTCCGGAACGTTTTTGGCTCCGTCCTTCGTTTGCGAGACGCCGCCCTTGCATTCAACGTAGCCCGTCGCAATGGCTTCGAAAGGAAGGCCCATGTTCCATCCCTTCTTCATTTGTTCCGCGTCCGGACGGACGAAGCCAAGGCCTTCCGCTCCATGCTGGATCGCGTCCTTGGCCAAGACAAGAGCCTCGAGGTCCATGTAGCTTATCTTTTGGACGAACTCCGCCTCCCCCATATCGCGGGCCGCGTGGAACGCGTCCAGGATTTCCTTTTCCGGGTCCTCGCCTTTCCAGGTTCCGAGTTTTTTCGCGGCGTCCTCCGCGGCCAAAATTCTTTTCTCTATCCTCTCCGAGTCGAAAAGCTCCTGCAAGATTTCCAAAGCCTTCGCCTCGGTCTCGGAGGGTTCCTTCACTTCAAGAAAAGACTTGTACTTGACAAGGTATATGTCGGCGTAATCGCCGAGCCACTTTCCCGCGAGCTCTTCCGGAGTCATTGGAGGAAAGTCTCTTTCGTCTCCGGACTTCTCCTCAAGCCATTTTTCGTACAAGCCGACGAGAGTGGCCTTTCTTTCCACATTTCTTTCCACAATGGTTTTCTTCACGCTTTCATTCTCCTTCTTGATTTCCTTTCCCTGGCGCAGAGCCAGGAGTTCCTTGAACGCGGCGAGCGACTTCAAGTCGTACTCGTCGTTGTCGCCTATTCTTTGTTCCACAACTTCAACGCAAATTCCGAGAAGCTTGTCCAAATCCTTCTGGCCGCAATTCATGTAAGGCTTGTCGAAGCCATTGTAATCAAGGCCCAGCATCTTCTTCTTGTTTTGAAGGTAAATTTTAGAGCCGGCCTCTTCAGAAGCCGCTACGAATTCAATGTCTGAGTCCCAAAGATACTCCACTTCGTCCTTAAGAAGCTGCGCGACGTTTACGCCCAGCCTTTCATTTATCTCAGAACAAAAATTCTTTCCGAGAAGATATTCGACGTCTTCCGCAGCCGCGGGGCGGCTTCCGCTTTTCAAAAGGTTCTCTATCGCCTTGGGCGAAAGATTCGCGATGAACGGAGACAAGACCCTGGCCGCCCATTTGTCTTTTTCCGAAGAAAAATCCTCGATGTTCTCAAGCCTGTAATTTATTTCATAAGCGAGATAGCCAAGCATTTGGTCCGGCCATGCGGTTCCGACGATTTCGAACGGATTCCTCTTCACCTCTACGAAAGCGCCGTTGTCGGGGTCGAGCATGAACTCGAACGACGTCTCGTCGTAGTTGGCCATGAGAAGCAAGGCGCGGGCGGAGTCCGAAAACACGACATCATAGTTTTCGTCCGACAGCACCGCCTGTACCTGCGCGTCGTTTTCGGGAATTATTTTCACGAGTCGGCTTACGGGAATGAAAGTACCCTCGCGCCCGTTTTTCTCGGCGTTCCATTTTTCTATGGCTCCTGGAACCTCCCATTCCGCTTCGCCCTTGACAGAATTCGAATTTTGCTGTAGACTTTCTTTCGGAGGTTCGAAAGGCTTCGCCTCGACATCCTCCACAACCCGCCCCTCTTCGAGGGGCGGAGCTTTTTTAAAGCCGAAATCTGAAACGCTTTTCTGATTGAACTTTCCGTCGGAACTAACTTCGAAAAGCATCGTCTTCCCGCTCTTCTCAAAATAAAGAAAAACCTCGCCGGAAAAATCGGCCCGTTTTCCCGCTTTGTCCAAAGCCGCCTTCGCGCCGTTCACGTAATTCCACAGGCTCTCCATCGCCGCGTGGGGGGAAATGGCCTCCGTGTAAGTGATGAACGCGCTGTCCGCTTTCTTTCGGCTGTCCCTGTACGCGCTCTGTCCCGCCGTGGCTCCCTTTGACACGACAGTTTTCATTTCCAAAAAGCGCCCCTTTGCGAGCGAGTCGGCGGATTTCATGAAAAGCTTTTGGTTGTTGCGGGCGTAGCCGTAAGGCAAGAGGAACGCCTCGTAGCCCAAGCCGCCGAGAACGTCGAGGGCTTTGGCTTCCTTTGCCAAGGTTTCCGGCGTTTCGTACAAAAGCTTCGACGTGGAGATCCAGCAGTTCTTGTATTTCTTGTATTCGGCTTTTAAAAGGCGGCCGGCGAGATCTTCCCTTTCCTTTTCTGAAAGCTCCTTGAATTTTTTCTCCGTGAAAGTTTCGAGGCTGTCCAAGTCGACGTCTTCTTCTGAAAGCTCGCAAAGATGGGCGAGCTCTTCTTCGGTCAGCTCGCTTTTGTCCGCGAGAAAGGACTTTCTGTCCGTGTATTTTGTCAATTCGCTCATTTTTTTTCACTCCTTATCTGCATCTTGTTTCACAATCTTTTTTCTTTTTTTTAGCCGGCTCTAAAGTTTCGGCCCGCCCTTTCACCATGGTCGGGCTCCACCAAATTACCTGCCCCTTCTTGTTCTTGTACCTGTCCGATTTCAAGTAATGGAAGGCGCCGCTTCTAAAATGGGGAATCACCACCCGGCCGTCGGAAGAGCGCTCGAATTTTTCGACTATCTGAGGCGCGACCTTCAAAGAGAAATTGTTGTTTGTCTTGTTCCGGTCGTTTTTCGGCATGTTTTGCGGAACGCCTTCGCGGAGGCATTCCGGAAAAGCTTTCATATAAAGCAAAATGTTCGCAGCCACTTGCAGCTCTTTTGGAAGTTTCGCAATATCAGGCTCATGCTTCCCAGGAATAAAATTTACGCTTTTGCCATGCCCGTCGTGCGTCCAAACGCCCAAATAATAACAATCTAAGGCTTTTTCAGCCGGCTCTGTTTTCGACGGATGTCCGGCTATAGCCAAGACTACATACGACTCTTTGGCTGTGTGCGCGGCGAAATACAATTCCTTAATCTTAAAACCGGATTCCTTATAATTCTTTGAAGGCGTTGTCATGTCTTCAAGGAAATCCTTCAGCATTTGATAAGAACGAACTTTTGTCGACTCCAAAAAAAGACGCAGGCCGTCGTCTTCGATGAATATATGGCGCAAATCTTTGTTCAAGTCATGGACAAAACAGTTGTGGTAGTATACCTCATCATATTTTTCAACGCGGCTTTTGGCTTGAGAGAACTCCAGCACCTTATAATTGCAATAACTCCTGATTTTCTCCCTTTGCGGAATGCCGGCAGGAAGCGTCTTCATATAGTCTTTCAACTCCTTGTAGGCGTCTTCGAAAGCCGGCTTGTACTTCATCCTTTCCATGCTTACCTCGACATCTCCGTCGGCTTCCGGCCGCGGCCGGACGACCTTTCCTTCCTACCTGCCGAGCCAAGGATTTTCTTCAACGACTCCTCGTCCTTCGCCCCCTTCTTCGAAAGGAACTCGCCTATCGCCGTTTTTTCCCCGTCCGGGAAAGAAGCCAGCGCCTCTTTTGCCGCGGTAAGGACTGCGGAAACGGCTTTTCTGTCCGCTCCGGAAAGACCGTCTTTGACCCTTTTCACAAAGTCTTTGAATATTTCCTCTTTGGAGCGGAATTCGATTTCTTTTGAATCCTTTATCTCGCGCGACGCTTCTTTCAGCGAAAAATTCGCGTCGACGCATTCGCAGGCGGGACCGAAAGCAGGGCGGGAGCGAAAATATGTTTGTTCTGAATAGCCGTTCGAGGCGTCGAGCAGCTCTCCGAAGCCGTTGTCCTCCATGAACTTGTCCGCGAGCTGTTTGTCCTCTTCGGTGAGCGAATCGCTCTCGCCATTGGCGAGATAAGGAACGGCCCAGGCAGGAACGTCTTCGACAGTCCGCGCGAATTTGTCTCCCTCCGGCTGGACGTAGAACCTTTCGCTCGGAAATGAAATGTCAAGCTCGTTGGCGAAAGCGGAGCGAAGCGAGTCGAGCAGCTCGGACGGGTTTTCGGCCGTCGAAAGGACGCGGGTCCCCGCTCCGTTGAAAAGAACGAGCGCCAAATAGTCCGAGATGGCTCCGTGGTCCTCGTTGAAGTCGAACTGCCTTCCTCCCGCAGAAAGCGGCGAGCGCTCGAAATAGGCCCTGAGAACGTCTTCGACCGCGTCGCGGGCGTACCAATAGTCATCGGAATCAAGCTCGTCCAGCCCAGATTCCCTTAAGATGTGCATCCCTGCCCTGGCAACCTTGTTGTCCAGCTCGTCGGACTCGGACTCCATCTCGTTTTCTTTTGCTAGATTATCAAGAGTGTCCTCTTGCCTTGACTGTTTTGATTCAAGGACTGTTTTCAGCTCGTTTTTAATGAAAAAATTTTCAATGGCCGCGGAAGCCTCGTCCTCGATTCCAGGGAAGCGCTCCTTCAAATAGTCCCAATCCTCTTGGCTGTATTCGACATATTCCGCTGCGATTTCATCGCCCCAAAGGAAGCGCGGTTTTCCAGACGCCTCCAGATCGAACGAAAGACGCAGCTCGTGCGAGAAATGAAGAATTCCTCTTTGGCCGCTCTTGTCGGCTTCAAGCTGGTATACGTCGGACGCCGCCGCAGGAGTTTTGCCCGGATTCGCTTTCACAAAAGCGTTCCACTTCTCTTTTGGAGTGACACTTGTTATCATCAAGACGGACTTTGCCGTTTTTCCAAGCGGCGAAGTTCCGCGCTCATTTTTTACCACGCTGTCCGCCCATTTTTTTAACGCAGGATTCTCCTCGAGAACAGCCTCATAATCCGCCTTCTCCGTCATGAAGCGCTTGACCTCATTCGCCACAGTCGAGCCGGATTTTTTCACTTCTGCCAAATCAAGCGCAAGGGAGTATTTCTCTGGAGTCATCGCGAATTTTTTCGCGGCCCTTTCGTCCACAACGACATCCCTTCCTGTTTTCGGGGAAACGAACCTCTCAGGCCGGAACGACATCAATTCGCTGAAAAGCACCTTTTCGCCGTTCCCGAACTCTTCGCTCAAAGAGCGCCCGCAAAGCGACTGAAGCTTGTCCTCTATTTCAGCGTAATTAAGGTTGCTGTAGTCCGTTTTCTTCGACACGGCGAAATGGTGTCGGAAAGTCGCCAGAATTTTATGCCTGCCTTCAACCCAGCTTGTCTTCAATTCGACTACGTCCGACGGCCATTGGAAGCATCTGCTAATGGCGGCGGCGCTTCGCTTTTCCAAACTGAGGCCAAGCGAGCCATCCTTGTCGTATACAGGAAAGTTGTAGTCCGGCTCCGTTCCTTCCGGCAGGCTGAAGACATAGCGGACATCCGCGGGAAGAAGAATTTCCTTCGGCCAAAAGGCGGCTTTGATAATTTCCTTGTGAAGCGGAAGGTCTTTGTCCGCCGAAATTTTTTCGGCCAAGGCCACAATTTCCGGCAAGGAAGACTCGCGGATTTCTCGGGTCTCGTTGTCCTCAATCCAAAATTTGTTCGCTTCAAGGCACGCGTGGGCGGATTTTCCGCCCCTCATAAGAGCCATCAACATTGAATTCGCAGCGTCGAAAGTTATGTCCGAAAACGAGGGAAGGCTGCCATCTCCCGCCTTCGCGAATTCTTTCGCGTACGCGAATTTATGCTTGTTGAAATGTTCGGCCAATTCCTTCGCGCGCGGCTGAAGCCAAACCGACTCCATAGGGGCCGAAAGGCCGTTCTCCGCTAGACACTCTTCCTTAATCTCCAAAACTTCGCTTTCGGAAAGGCCAAGGTGACTTTGCTTTTCCTTAAGCTCCCGATTTTGCGACGGGTCCACAATTCCTTCGCGGGCGAATTTAACGAACAAAGACTTCCATTCCTCGTATTTTTTCTTCATCAAAAACTCCTTCCGCCTTCCTCGCGGCTTCTCTTTTTGTCCTTGGTCTCCGTTCCCTTTTCAAGAACCTTGGCGAGGGACGCTCCGTCCTTCGCGCCCCTCTTCGAAAGGAGCTCGCCGATGGCGGACTTCTCCTCTTCGGGGAACGCCTCGAGGGCTTCCTTCGCGGCCGAAAGCAAGGCGTCGAGCGCCTTCTGGTCGGCCGCTCCGAGCTTTTCCTTCACCCTCTCGGCGAAGTCGGCGAAAACCTCCTCCTTCGCCCGAGGCGAGGCGGGAGCCTTGGCTTCAGCTTCCGGAGCGGGGGCTTCCGGTTCCGGCGGCGCTTGGACGGCGAAATCCTTTTCCATCGCCAACTCCATCGGGTCTATGGGAACCGTGTACGAAAGGGACTCCTTCATGTCCTTGGCGCGGATTTCAGTCCGCCCGTCCATGTTGGCTATGGTGAGGGCGACTTTCTTGGCGTAGGCCGCCATGCGCGGAGAAAGGTCATTCTTTCGAACGGCGTCGTCGAAAAGCTTTTGGCTTTCCGCGTCAAGGCGGCACAATTTCGCCACGTCTTCCGGCGAAAGGTCGTTGTTGTAGGACCCCCTCTCCCTTTGAATTTCGATGGCCTTCGCGACCCTCTCCTTCATCTCTTGGACCGTGATTTTGCGCTCGTCCGAAAAGTCCTTCTCAACGAAAGCCTTTACGGCCACCCTGTCCAGGAGCGGCGCGCTGAACTTTTTCCAATAAAGCTCGATGCTTCTTGCGGAGTCGAGGCATGTTTTGCCATGGGTTCCGAGGCATCCGCACGGGCACGGGTTCGCGGCCATCGCGAGCTGGAATTTCGCCGGATAGACGGTGACTCTTCCCGCCCTCGCCAGCGTTATCCTTCCGGTTTCAAGCGGAACGCGGAGCATTTGCAGCACGCTTGACCTGAACTCGGCCGCCTCGTCCAAAAAAAGCGTTCCGTTGTGCGCGAGGCTTATCTCTCCCGGTCTGCAAGACGGGCCGCCGCCGCACATTCCCTCAATGCTCGCCGTTTGGTGGGGGAAGCGGAACGGGGCGTCCCTTATCAACCCATCGCCCGGGCGCGAAAGGCCCGCGAGGCTGTGCACTCTCGTGACCGACTGGGCCTCCTCTTTCGTGAGCTTCGGAGTGAGCGCGGGAAGAAGGCTTTGCGTCAAGAGCGTCTTTCCGTATCCGGGAGCTCCGGTGAGAAGGACGCTGTGCTTCCCCGCGGCCGCGATCTCAAGAGCCCTCGCGGCCTTGTACTGGCCCGAAAGGTCGACGCTCTCGGCGGCCTTGAGAAGCTCCTCGTTGAACTCCACGGCTTTCGCCTCAGACTTTTCCTCCGCCCCTTTTTTCAAAAAAAGGGCGCGGCCTTCCAAAGCCTCGTTTATTTCGGCGAGGCTTGAGACCGAAAGCGCTTCGATTCCGGGGACTCCAAGGGCCTCCTCAAGGCACTGTTTCGGAACGATAACTTTGGTTATGCCGGCGGCCAAGGCCGCCTGGCAGGCGGCGCTTACGCCCCTGACGGGCCCGACCTCTCCCGAAAGCGAAAGGTCCCCGAGGACCATCACCTTATCTTCCGAAGCGGACTTCAAGTCCGCGGACCTTATCGCGGCGGCCACAGCTGCGGAAAAGCTGTTTCCCTCTTTCTTTATGTCCGCGGGACTAAGGGAAACAAGGACTCTTTCTGGAGGGAAGTCAAGCCCGCTGCTTTTGAAAGCTTCCCTCACGGTTTCCCTCGCTTCCCTGACGCTTCCGTCCGCCAAGCCGACCATATCCACCGCTGGAATGCCTCTTCTCAAGTCAACCTCAACGGTGATTACCGAGCCTTCGTAGCCGAAGGGCGAAAATGTGTATATTTGCATATAATTCTCCTTTGTTGTTTTTTTTTTGCGGCGGACTTTACCTTCCGCCCCTTCCGTTTTCGGCTCCGCTTCCGCGGCGCCTTCTTTCATTCCTTCCGAACTCCTCCTGGGCCCGCTTGTCGTTCAGGCGGCACTTCTCAAGCTCGACTCCCTCGACAGGCGAGTTTTTCCAGCCGCCGGAGACGAACTGGCTCGCGAAGCCTTTCAAATGGTCAAGGCTCACCTGCTCGACCCTTCCGAGGAAGGTGTCGCTCGGAGCGCCGAGAACCTGCGAGCATCCGTCCAAAATTGCGTAGCGCTGGTTCGTCCAGTCGAGAAGGAGCGCCGTTCGCACTCCTCCGTTGTCGCTCCGGTTCGGGTCGTCGACCTTCACCCAAAAGCAGTCGTTCTTTTTGTCCATGAAGGAAAGGGGCGGAAGGCTCCGGCTTTGCGGAAGCCCAAGCTCCTTCCTCAAGGTCCTTTCGGTGGTCTCGCGGTCGGCGCAGCCGAGCTCCGCCATCTTCGCCTTGAGGGCGCTTTCCTCGAGCTCCGCCCGCGCCGTCTTCTTCGAGAGAAGGACGGCCTTGGCCGCGTGGAGCGCGTCGTTGTCGAATTCGGGGAGAGCCGCGGAAACGTCCTTCACGAACCTCTTCCACGCCGCCTCCTTGTATTCGGGAGTTATTTCGGTTTCAAGTTTTTCGACCTGCTCGTCGGAAAGCTCCTCCCTTTCGGTATGACCTTCATCCGAAAGCGCCTCTTCGAAGCTGTCCGAATAAACGCTTCTAAGAAAATCCGGCTCCTCCCACTCCATCGTCTCGCGGTTGAACCTCTCAGTCTTGAGGCAGTGGACGTCGCCTTCGAGGTACCGCGCGTAGGTTTCTATTTCCCCTTCCAAAATTTTTTCGGCCCACTCTTTCAGCTCTTCCGGAGTTTTTTTCTTCCACGAGTTCAACAGCTTGCCGTTCTCGTCGCGAAGCTCGCCGGAAAGCATGGCCTGGAGCTCTTCGCTATCCTTGTCGACGTAGACAAAGCCATCGTTGTAAATTTCGCCGTCGTCCCTGTCGTTCGTCGCGGAGGCCGTCTTCCACACGTCAACGGCGCGGATTGTTATGCCGCTGTGCTCGTGTATGTCTATCGGGACGACGCAGAATTTGGACGCCGCCCACTTCTCGTAAAGCTCGCTTTCGGAAAGGTCGTCGAAGGAGTTTCTGTGGTGGATCGAGTCGTCGATTTCCACGTCGCGCATGTACCCGCCGAGGAAGTCTAAAAGAGCCGTTTGGATTTCCTCCTTGACGGTGGCGAAATCCTCCTCCGCGTCTTTCCAGCTGTCCCTTCCGCAAGTCTTCAGTTCGATGACGTATTCGCCGGTGAGCTTTTGGCTTTCGTCAAGCGGAATGCCGCCGGAAAGGTCTTCGATGATTTCGGGCGGAAGCGACGACGAATTTTTCAAACCGTCAAGAAGTCCGTCCATTATTTGAGAGAAATAATCTTTGTCGAAATGGTAGCCGGACTCTTTTGTGCCGGCGACAAATTTCGAAAGCTCGTCCGGATGCGCCGCGCAGTCCTCCAAAATTGGGAGAGTGAAATTTATCGTTCCCTCTACGTATTCCTTGGCCGCCTCGCCCGACCCGTTCAGCTGCTCTATGAAGAAATCGCGGAAGTCGCTCACTTGCTTGTCGCCCAGGGAATACCTGTGGTGGTCCTTGAACACCATCACGCCGAGGTTGTCCCAGTCGCGGCGCGGGTCCTGCGGGCCAGGGTCCTGAAGCCACTCGGCCCTGTAGACCTCCCCGCTCTTCTTGTCCTTGAATACAATCCTCTCTTCCATGACTCACATACTCCTTTCATGGCCGCCCTTGGCGGCATCTCTTTTTTTCTCCGAGGGCTTTTCCCTCTTCATTTCCTTCGCCAACTCGATTACAGCGGCATCGATGAAAACCGTCGACACGCTCAGTCCTTTGGAATTCACGGCGACGCTTTGCCCGACTTTCCCGACGACGCTCACCGAAGAGCCTTTCTTGAGGGCGGCGGCCTTTTGGGCGAGCTCGCCCGCCGCGCGGATTTGGTAGTAGACCGCCTCCGTTTGGACGCGGCCCTTTCCGTCATTGAAAGACCTTCTCACGGCGACGGGAAACGAGGCGACCCTCTTTCCCCCGCCGAAATCGAGCCACGACGGCTCGCGGCCGACGCTTCCCTCTATCAACACCATTGCGAGTCCAGCTCCGGCATTTCTCATTCTTCTTTCCCTCCTATCTTCCCATAGACGGCCCCGAGTTCTTTCGGGCGCGGAAGTCGGAAATCAGCTTGTCGCGCTTCCTGTCGTCGAGCGCTCCGACGTCCCTCAAGTATTCCAGCATGAGCTTTCCGTAAACCTTGTCCGCCTTCGAAAAAAGCTCGTTGTCTAAGTATCTTTTGTGGGCCGACGAAAAGGCCTTGTAGTCTTTCAAGAGCTTTTTGTCGCCTTGCAAGTATTCGGTCATGTCGGTCGCGTTCGGGAAAATCTCGGCGCGGAATTCGTCAATCGGGCGGACGTCCGCGGGAGTTCCGTATTTCGCCATGTAGCTTTGGTATTCCTTGTAAGACGCGGCCTCAAGCGTATGGTTGTAATGGCCGGAAAGCCCGAAGCGGTCCAAAAGCTCGCATCGCTTGTAGGTGTCCTGCCACAAGGCTCCGCCGGAATTGACGGCATGGTCCACGGCCTTTTTCCAAAAAATTTCGCCAGAGAATTCAGCCGGACTTCCCGCGGGAAGGACAACGTGGTCGGCGTATTCCGCCGGGTCTATGTACGATTCATTGAAAAGCTCGTCGAACATTCTGTGGACGTTCGCCGTCCTTTCGGGCATTCCGGGCTTGACGGTGTTCAGGGGCTTTTCGTATCTCTTCGCCGCGTCGCGGTTGTACGCCTCCCTTATCGCGTTCAAGGCCTTCGCGCAGGCTTCCGGAGAGCCGTCGGTCATTCCGCTTTCGAGGAGGATTTCGCCGAGGTACTTTTCCTTGAGCCTCGGGTCGCCAGGCGAGCCCCACTTGACCTCGTGTGCGAGGTTCTTGCAAAGCGAAATCGCGCTCTCGTTCCAAATCATCTCGCCGTCGAGAAGACGGGCGAATTCGTTCCTCACGCTTTCCTTCGTCACCTCGACGTCGAAGTCTTCCACGCGCCTCTCCATAATCGCGGCGGCGGCTTTAAGCGTTTCGGTCGCAGCTTCCATGTCGGACAGCGCGTCGCGAAGCGACGCGCCGTACTGCTTTTCGTTCCAATAAATTTCAGCGGCCTTCTCTTCCGGGTCGAATCCCTTCGCGAATTCTTTGAACGCTGAGGCGACGGAATACGGGTCGTCCCTCTTGCATTGAAGCGTGAAGGCGACCTCGCGCCCGGCACGCGAACTGAAGCAGAAGCTCGGCTGGTACAAATCTCCGTTCGACGTCGCCCCAGTCCTCGTGTAGCCCAAAAACTCCGTCATCAAATAGGTGACGTCGTCCCATGTCATTTTCTTTTCCATAAGTCCATTCTCCTTTTTATTTTCTAAAACAGCTCGCGGTCGAACGAGGCCGCCTGTTTTTTCGGTTCCTTTATTTCAGTTTTTTTCTCCATTCCCTTTCCGGAAATCCACTCGGCGAACTTCTTCGCCGTGGCTTCCTCGGACCCGCAGCCCTGGCCCTTGAGCCAATCGCTGAGTTTCTGAAGCTCCTCCGGCCTCACCGCCTTCATAAGGATTTTTCCCGCCTCAAGCGGGGAAAGGTTCGGGCGGCGCTTCGCGAAAGCCGAAAGCGCTTCCGAGAAGTTCTCCGCCTTGGGGCCCAGGGTCGCGGCGAACGCGGCGTCCCTGCTTTCTTGCCGAGCGGCGGAAAGAAGCTTTCCGAAATCCGAGACGGAAGGAATCGCGTCCATCATCTTGCGCCAAGCCGTCCAGTCGAATTCGTCAGCCGGCGGCGAGAGCCGCGCCTCCCCGCAGAGAAGGTCGGTGAGAGCGTTCTTCGCGGCGAAGTCGGACCAAGCCTTGTAAGACTCGTAGCCCAGGGACTTCTCGCCGTAGCCGAGAAGGACGGGGTCGGTCGAGGCGGCGAGCTGCTCGAGAATTGAATTGAATTCCTCCGCGCACTTCTTTTTCGCCGCCGAGACGGAGCTTTCGGCCGCGTCCGCGGCGGAAGCTTCGACGAGGAAGCTTGACATGACTTTCGACTCCGCCTTCAAGGCCTCCGAAAGGGCTTTCTTCGCTTCCTCGAAGGCCGGCTTCATTCTGTCAATCGTTCTTTTTACGATTGTGTCAACTGACTTCACGTAGTTGTCCTCGACCGAATGGGCGAAGACGCTCTTCCAAGCCTTCTCCAAGCCGGGGAAGACTTCCTTCGGATATGAGCAGTTCTCCCTTATGTAGTCGCAGAGCGTTCCGAAGCTCTCGACGCTTCCCAAGTCGAAGCGGAAGGCGTACGAGCCGTACTCGTCCTCCCCTTCCGTCGGATAGAGCACCTTGAGCTCCGTCTTGTAGTAGCCGCCTTTCGGCCCGAGCCTTTCGTTTAGCTCCGCCAAGGCCTTGTCGGCCTCCTCGAAACCCCAGACGGTTCCTTCCTTCACCTCGCCGGATTCCGACCATTCCGCCTTGACGTACGGAAGGCCGAGAAGCTCGAAGCCGTTGACTTTCTTTTCCTGCTCCGCAAGGAAAGCCTTTATGGGGTCGGCCTCTTTCAAGACTTTTTCGGGAAGCAAGTCTTTCTTGGCGTCCTCGCCGGTCTTCGAGTCGACGAGCTCAATGCGGGAAACCAGTTCGGGAAATTCATTGTGATAAAAAATTCTGTCCAGGCCGTTTTGCTGTCCTTCGGAATTCGCGAGAATTTGAAGCGCGTCGAGAGTGGCGGCCTTCCAGTCGCGCGGAGAAAGCTCGACGAGCTCGTCCACCACCTTCGACTGGCGGTAGCCGTTTTCGCCTTCCCTCAGCTCAAGAATCACGAAGCCGCTTCTGTCCATTTGGTCGAACGGACGCGCCGCGACCGACGTCTTGAAGTCCGGGTCGAAGGAGACCTCGCGGCCGTCGACGGAGAGCCTTGTGTAGACTCTCGGAGCCGCCTTCGGAGCGCCTTCCTTCAACTCTTCGCCGGAACTCTTGCCGGCATTTTCGGCGGCCTTTTCTTGGACATTCGGCCCCTTCAGCTCGGAGAACTCGGCGAGGAGCGCCTTGGCGAAGCCCTCGCTTCCCTCAACCTTGAGCGGGTACCACATCTTCGTCGAAGGCGCGAACTTCCAGCCATGGGATTTGAGGGCCTTCGTAATTTCCTCAAACCTCGGGTGCTTCCTGTCGGCGGGGAACTTTATGTTCACCCTTCCCTTCTCCTCGTTCCTCACGATTTCGAACGCGGGAATCCTGGACGCGGCGCGCTTGGCGATGTCCGCCATAGCCTCCTCCGCGAGCGACGAAAGCGTGACGACATGGTTTTCGTCCTTCAAGAAGTCGCGGACAAAAAGGGCGCCGCTTTCATCCAGGAAAAGGCCCTTGTTCTCGTCGCCTTGAGGCAGCCTGTTGTATTTGTTCAAGATTTCGTTGGCCAGATTTCCGCCGTCGGCGTAGCCTTCCTTTCGCAACGCTTCCGCCAAATCGGATTCACGCGGAACGCTGGCTGTGGAAACGTCCAAGACTTTCTTGAATTCTTTTTCCGCAGCTTCGGCCGCTTGTTCGGGTCCGTTTGTCTCAACCTCCGCGCTCGCGCGGAAGTATCTCTCGGCGAGCGACACAACGTCGCTGAAAACGTCGGACGGAATCTCGACTCCGTCGGCGTAGCCGAAGCCTCCGTCTCCGTAGCTTCCGGCCAAGTCGCCGGACTCGCTTTCGTAAATGTCGACGAGGCGCATGCCGGCGTTGTACTCAAAGTAGTAGCCGAGATGCTCGACGGCTGAATCTAACTCCTGAGTTGTGGCTTCCTCGCCGAACCCCTCTTCGAGGCTCTCTTCCGGCGAAGAAAGGCTTATCTTTTTCGTCGCAATGTTGAACTCCTCTTCCGACAGCTTGAACGTCGCGTCAACTCCCTCCAAATCTGGGTCGCCGACATTGGCTTCGGAAATGAGTCTTACCCATCCGTCGCCGCGCTCTTTGACAAAACATTCTTCGCCGTCGCAGCAAAGGAGGCGGCCTTCGAACCTAGAGCCGAAAAGGTCATAATAAAGCTGGCCGTCGGATTCCGCGTTTCTTCTAAGCAAAAGACCATACGCCGTCTCGGCGTTGCCGTTGTCGCTTTCGAGGCTGTCGTACAGCGCGCCCAAGTCGAGGCACTCGCTTTCCTCTTGTTTTCCTGCGTTTCCTTCCTTTCCTGTGTCGCCTTCAAAGAGGAAATTCTGGGCTTCCTCCGAAGCCGCCTTTTCGTTTTCCATGTCAAACTCCTTTTCAGATTTTTCAATTCCGTCCGCGGAAGCCTTCAAAACCGCCGGAGCGGACAGAAGGAGCTTCTCCTTGTTCTCCTCTATGAGCCTTTCGCAAAGCGGGGCGACTTCTTTCAGAAAGACATCTTTTGGAAGGTACGCGAAATCCTCCTCGTAGCAGTCAAGCCCCATCTTGAGGCCGTAGTGCTCTTCCATCGCCCGAGCGAGGCACTCGCAGGTCCTCGACCAATACTCGCCGGGCCCCTTCTTCTTTCTTTCTCCGATGGCGCCCTTCTTTCCGTTCCTTTCGCGGAAAAGCTTCTTGAATTTCAAGGCGATTTCCCGCTCGAGCGTCCCCTCCTTGTCGGAGGCGAAGTGGCAGCGGAGCGCCTTTCCCTTCTCGCTGTCGAGCCAGTGCGCGGCTTCGTGGGCCAGAATCAAGTCCGGAAGGGCGCGGCCGGAAAGCCGCTTTCCCTGGAAGAAAGAGACTCCTATCGCCTTCTCGTCCGTGTCCGGAACCCTTCTGTAAAGGCCCGAAGCCTTCCGGGCGTGCTGGAAGGTGTCGGCGGCGAAGGAGAAAGTCAAGTCGGCCTTTTTCGCGAGCTCCGTAAGGTTTCCGTAATGCGCCCAGACTTTCGAGAGGGCCTCTTCGGCGCGTAAAAGCTCGTCGGAGCGGAACTTGCTTCCGCTCTGCTTTTTCGCCATGACGCCGAATTTCTCGAAGAGCGCGTCCGTCCTTCCGCTCTTTCCGTAGCCAGTCTCCTCGCCCTTCTCGAACATGCTTGTCGCGTCGCGCTTTTGGAGGTTCATGTCGAGCCTCTTGTCCTTGACCGCTTGGAGAAGCGGCGTCCATTGCGCGTAGAATACGAACGAATTGAGCCTGCGGTCGTAGCCGTTAGCCTTCGCCTCCTTGTCGCCCGCGAAGATTTGCTTGGGCTCGTTTTTGTAGCATTCGCAAAGCCCCATGAGGCCGGCGATGGCGTCGTAACGGGAAAGGGTCATTCGATTCAGCGCGCGCGGCAGGGAGACGGTTCTCTCCGATCCGTCCCTCTTGAGCTCCGCGCGCTTCCTTTTCAAGTAATAGTCTATGGTGGCGGAAAGGAGGTCGAGCGGCATCTTGAGGATTTTCGTCTCCCACACCGCTTCCTTTCCCGCGACGGCTCCATGGCGAATTCTGTCCCTCTCCCCAACCTTCGTCCTTGACTGGACGTAGTAGTCGCCCGTGGCGTAGTCCTTCGCGCACGCGGGAAGCCATCCGTCGGCCTCGAGCCCCTCCCCGTCGAATTCGGGAATCCAGCTCGGACGCGGTTTTTCCAAAATGTCCTTCTTGTTGGCGAGGAAAATTTTGTCGAGCTCCGCTCCCGTCCAGTCCTCGACCTGAACGCCGTTCACTTCGATTGTCTTCGGGGAGAATGCGTATTCCTTGAAGTCGAAGTCCTCCGCTTCCGTTTCATTGCCGGCCATCACATTCCCCTCCCTTCAGTTCCGCGCCCTTGGGCGCGATTCCTTTCGACTTTCGCGATTTCCTTTTTAAGGACAGAGCAAAGCGACTTCTCGTCCAAAACGCCTTTCCTTCCGAGAGCCGCGTTGAGCATGGCCGCCTCCGGCTTCGAGAATCCCTCGAGTCCAGCCTTCGCGAACGCGAGGACCGTCTCGGACGTCCTCTTCGCGTTCAACGATTTCATGGCGGCGGAAGTCCTTTCGGCCAAAACCAAAACGAGCCCGCCTTCTATTTCCTCGAAGGCTTCGGCGGCGGCTTTCATAGCCTTCTTTTCGAAAAGCTTTCTTCCATCCGTTTCAGAAAAGGAAATTTTTTCCAATTCGCTTTCCGTCAAGTTGTGGACCGCCGCAACCTTTTCTTCGGCCGAGAGGCTCGCTCTTTCGGAGATTTCTTTCATCTTCTCCTTCAGGTCGGAAACAAAAGGAGCGACGATTTTCTTCTCGACTTCCCTTCTGTGTTCTGCCGGCTCCGAATTCCACTTTCCCTCCGCGACGAGCCTTCTCGCGATCTGGGACTTTCCGGAAAGCTCAAAAACTTCCCACTCGCTGTCCTCGGGGTCCTCCGGCTCGTTTCCGCGGTTTCCCTTTTTGTCCTTGTTGTAATTCTCCCACTCCTGCTCGTTCTTTGCTTCGCGCCATTCCGCGTGGACGCGGGCGGCCTCCGCGGAGAAGCAAAGCCGAACGGCCTCGCGGTTCTCCGGCCCGGCCTTTCCGCCGGACTTTCTCGCTACGGCCCAAAGCCTCTTTGAACCACCGCGGACCATACTGTCGAACGGAATTTCTTTATCGAATTTTCGGTCCGGATTGTCCATGAAGAACGAAAAATCCTTTTCGGAAAATTCCTTGGCGAGGCCGCGAGCTTGGAACGAAGGAAACAAGCGCGCGGTTTGACCGGCAATCAAGTCGGTCTTGGCCGCTTTGAACCCCTTCATGGCCGCTACATCCGAAAGCGAAGAGTACGCGTTCAAGTTTTTGGGCTTTATCCATACGTTCCAGTCAAAGTCGCAGCGGACCGGACATTCCTTTCCGGGATGCTTCCGCTTCCACTCTTTCGCCCACGCGGCGGCCTCTTTGTAATTTTCGAATTCGCCGGGCTCCGCCTTCGGCTCCAAGCACGGGACGTAGAATTCCTTGCGGCTCCTCCACGTTTCGGCGAGCGCGGACTGAACCTCAAATAAATCCTGGCGCCGGGCCTCGGCTTCGGGATAAAAAAGGTTTATTCCGTTGGTGAAACATTGCTTCGGCTCGCCGCCAAACGAGGCGGTAAGCCATACGCTCGCGAAATACCCGGACGGATTGCAGTTGAACGTAATCAGGATGTCGTCGGGGTCGTCGGAGCTCACGGCGAAGTCCGCGAAGGTGTGGTTGAAGCCCGCGTACTTGAGGTCATCTAGCGAGCATTTGAAAGTGAGCCATCCGAACTTCGTTTCCTTCGAATCCGGCGCATACGTCGTCATGCCGCTCTCCGGCAAGCGCAAAAAGCCGAATTTGTCTTTCTTTTTCATTTCGCTCATCTTTCGATTCCTTCAGCTTCCCTCGCGGCGGCCTTTCCGGCGCGGGCCTTTTCCTTTTTCGCCACAGCCTCCAGCGCTCTTTCAAGGGAAACGCTTGGACCCGGCACGAACGACGCCTCCGAAAGCCCATCGAAGGACGCGTCCTTCAAAAGGCCCTCTCGTATCTTTCCCTCCACTTCCTTCTTCCTTTTGTAAGGAACGCAGCCCAAAAGCTCCTTGGCTATCGAGGCGAAGCTCTCCTCGGGGAACATGCCCTTCTGCTCGACGAGCTGCCTCTTGAAATTTCCGTACGAAGTCACGGGCGCGGGGTCATGGATGCCCTTTCTTATGGACTCGCAAAATTTTTCCAAACACTCGTCCTTTTTTTTCTCATAATTCTCTTCCGCGAAAGAAATCGCCCTGGACGCGCGGGCCAGCGAACGCAGGATTTTCGTCGACCAATTCTGCCTGCCCCCCATCGGAGTTCTGTCGCCGTAGAGGAACCGGAAGCCCTTGAAGTCGTAGACGTCGTAGTTCCAACCGAAGGTCCCGGCGTTGTAGAACTGGGGCGAAAGCTGGCTGACCAAAAACTGGAATTCAAAAGAATTGCCCATGTCGACCACAGTGTTCAACGTGTTGAAAACGTCTTTCGGATTTATATGTCGCTTCATCTTTCCATTCCTCCCCTCTCGCGGCGGACGGCCTTTTCCTTCCGCCCGAAAATTTCCCTCTCCAGGACGAGCGCGGTCTTCCTCTCGCTGTCCGCCCCGAGGGCCATGAGCCGCCTCGACACCATCATCTGCTCAGCCGTTCCGAGGCCGTCCAGAGCACGCGCCGCGAGCTTCAGAAGCTTTTCGGGCTCCAATTTCTTTCCGTCCGCGTAGAGCCTCACGGTCTCCGCATAGCCGTCGAAGACCTCCTTGTCGCACCTCTCCACGGCCTTGTCTATCGCGCGCTTCGCCGCGGCGAAGTCGCCCTTTCCGCCCTCAAGGCTTATGGCCGGAAGCGTAGCGTTTTTTGAGAGCCCTTCGGCGAGCTCCGCGAGAAATTGCGCCCTCATCGCGGGCGTTCGGCTCTTGTCCTTCATCGCGAGGCCGATGACGTCTGCCACGCGCTCGGAAAACATTTCCTTCGTTATTGAGCTGAGGTCGTCGCCCGTGAGCTGGTTGGCGGCTTCCCGCGCGGGGTCGTCGGAAAAGGAAATCCTGGACGCCTTCAGTCGCCCCTGAAGTGCGTCCCCGAGTTCCTTAACCATCGACTCAATGGCTTTTTTGTCATCAAGCAGGTCTGCCATTTCATAGGGGGCTCCATTCACTCCATGTCCGTCAGGGCCAAGCCATTTTGACGCCTCCTCGGAAACGTCGTAGTTTTGCCAGAACTCATGCACCTGAATCGCAACCTCGTCCAAATTTTCATAACTTACGTCAAACGAGTAGTCTTCTCCGGCGGGAGAATATTGAGAGAACTCAGCCGACTTTTCGCCGCTTTCTTCATGCCATTCGACGCTCCAGCCGAGCTTTTCGGCGATGTCCTCTATCTTTCTCTTTGTAAGCTTCATTTTCTCTCTCCTATGTCAACGTTATCTTTAAGCGCCCTCTCTCTTCGCGAAAGATTAAGCTTCTTCCGAGCCCTGTCTCTCGAGCGCTCCGCGTCGAGGCGCATCCGCTCCATTTCCTTTTCCAAAACCCTGTAGACGGACTCCACGCTCTCCCCCCCGCGACGCTGGAAAGCCTCGTTGAGGGCGTCGCGGTCCTCCTTCCCGAGCAGCTTGAAGAGCCCGCCAGTCACGGGCCTCACCCTCTCGGCCTTTCCCTCCGTCGCCGAGTAAAGAGACTTGGAGAATCTCTCGTAGACCTCCTCGGGGTCGGGGGTCGACGCGTCCTGGCCCTTCGCCTTCCTTTCGAGGTAGTATTCCTTCGTCTTTGCAAAGTCCTCCGCCGTCGGACGCGCGTTCCAATCGGAGTGCTGCCACGGCGAAACCGTGCCGTCGCCGAGCGACACGCGCCACCTCCAGGACTTGTACTCGACGACCTCGGCCTTGACTCCGCCCTCCTCGACCAAATTCAAGGTCCAGCCCGGGTCCTCTTCGGGCGTCTCGCTCCTCGCCCGCTCTCCGTAAATGATGCGCTTTCCAAGCCTCTTCGCCTCCGCGAACTCAACCTTCGCGCCGCGGCTGTCCTTCCAGTCGTCGAGGAGGTATATCGCGTCGCACTTGCTCAAGGCGAGGAGGTCGAGCTCCATGAAGTGCTCCCACGTGAACATGTCGGGGTGCACGGCGGGATTGTAGACCCGCCAGCCCTGTTTGGTGAGCTCTTCGGCCTTTCTTTTGAATTTTTCCCTGAAGTCCGGGTCTCCGGTTATCTTTCCGGAAAGGTAGATGTTCTTTCCGTCGCTCTTGCTTTCGTCCATAGTTTATTCTTCCTCTTCTGCGCTAGCGGCCCTCTCGGCCCTTCTCTTCCTTGCGCGCCTTCCTTTCGTCCGGAAGAAGCGCCTTCGCGAAATCCTCCGGCCGCTTGCAGCCCTTCGTCCTTTCGGCTACGAAAGCCTGGACGGCTTTCCTGTCTTCCGGAGCGACGAACTTCATGCAAAGCTTCAGAGCCTCGCCCGCCTTCGCGTCGAAGGCGCCCTGCGCCTGGTCGTAAAGGAACTTGTAGACCTCGCGGAAGTTCTTCACCGTCACGCTGAATTTCTCGCTCTGCGCGGCCGGATTCGCCGACTTAAGGCACTCCTCAAGGCCGCCGCGCTCCGAGAAGAATTTCCTCGCGCTTTCGGGCACGATGAAGAGGTACCTGTTCTTGACGTAGAGCCTCGCCGTCTCCATGCACTTCCCGCGCATCGGGTTCTTGGCGAGTATGTCCGATATGTTCTTGAGGTTCGCCATGAGCTCGGCGAACGTCTTCGGCGGCTTTCCCGTCTTCGGGTTTGGAAGGTCGATTATTTGCTTGATGCAGCTTTCGGTGATCTCGCGCTTGAGTCCGTTTCCTTCCGGCCCCCTCTCCAAAAGCGCGGCCACTTCGTTCGAGACCATCGGGTCCCAGCAGTAGCGCAGGAACTGCGCGAGCCCCGGCGAGAGGTCGGCCTTAGCGATGAAAAGGCTTTTCGACAGCTCCCTCTCGAGCTCCTTCTTGAGCTCAGCGGAGTCCTTTCCGCCGTTCCCCACTTCGTCGATGGCCGCGAGGAGCCTCTCCTCGCTCATCTCGGCGCTGCCCTTCCATTTGAGGAACTCCTCCCTCTTCTCCTCAAGGCTCTGCGCCTCCCTCATCGAGACGACGGTCTTTCCGTACTCGTCCTTGACCTCGACCTCGACCGGAATTGGCTTCTTGCCGGCCGCCACGCGGGCCTTGTTCGCCTCGATTATCTCGCTCACGCGCTCGACCGCGTCCTTGACGGCGGCCTCCCTTTTCTGCTTTCCCTCCGACGAATTCTTGATCGACGGAAGGTTGTCGTTCAAAGTGAAAATAAGATTCATAGCCATTCTTCTCCTTCTTCTTGAAAAAACTCGGCGTTCAGAGCGCCGCGGCTCCCCGCAGCCTTCCCTGCCTCGGCTCGACGACCGTTATGTCCTTCGCGGCGTTGTAGAGGAGGATGCGCTCGCCAGAAGCGTCTCCGAAAAGCGCCCCCTTGACGCCGGCGCTGTACAAAAGCGCCGAGCTTTTCGCCATGTCGTGCGTCCTGCACTTCCGGTTCACGAAGGCCAAGACGTCAAGCCCGGAAGGAAGCGAGGCGAGGAAGTCGAGCTTCTCCGCGCAGAATTCGCCGAAGAGCCTGTCGCTCTCGGCCTTCCTGTCCTCGCCCTCGATGAGCCCGTCCATGCGCTCGTAGAGCTTCTTTCCTTCCGTGACGAAAAGAGTGAGGAGGAAATTCCTCTTTTGGAGCGCGGCGAACACCTCGGGGCTCTGGCCCGCCAGAGGCTCGTCCATCCTCAAAAGCGACTCCCTTCCGGGAACGTCGACCTTGAGCCAGCGGTTCCAGGAGGCGACGTTCTTCCTCCGAGAGCTTTCCCTCGCGGCCGTCTCCTCGTCGAACGAAAGCGGGACGCCGGTTCCGTAGGGCGTCTCCTCCTCGACGATGTATTTGTCGAAAGCGATGTACGCGGTCATCCTCTACCCCCTTGTGTGGGACGGGCGGAGAGTCCTGTCCCTGTCCCTGAGCATCTTGACTTTCCTTCCGGCGGCGGGGTCATCCCTCTGCCTTCCGCGCTCGAACTTCGCGGCGGGCGGAAGCGGCCTGACCTTCTCCCCTTCGTAGCCGTAGCCGGCTTCCGGGGAGAAACCCATGCGGAGCGTCCTGTCCGAATAGAAGAAGGCCTCGGAGAGAAGCTCCGAAAGGCGCGTTCCGCCTCCCCTCGCGATTTCCCCGATGGCCTTGGCCGCCCTTTCCCTCGCGGCGGGAGAGTCCATTCCGGCGGTCATCTTGAGTCCGCAGGCCTGCCGCACGCAGCGCGCGTTCATGTAGTCGAACACGAATCTCTCGTCGTCCGAAAGGCCTTCGGTCGCGGCCTTGTAGGCCGCCGAGGCCTCGGCGTACGCCGGGGAGGACGGGTCGAAGTTTCTCTTCAGGCTCGCCCTCATCGCGGCCCTTTCGGTCTCCCTCAAGGCCGCCGAGTCCCACGCCGCGCAGTTCCTTATGAAATTCCTCGAGAGCGCGGTCTCGCCGCCGCCCGTGAGGGCCCTGGCGACCGACGCTCCCGTGAAGTGGTCCAAAAAACACGCCCTTTGCGACTCCACGCTCGGGCCGCTTCCGCGGTCGACGGCCGCGTAGACGAGGAAAGGCTCGGCCCTCTCCGAGGGCTCGAGCCCAAGCTCCTTCGCGTCCGCTTCGAAAATCCATCTTGTCGTGGAAAGGCCGGCCTTCGCCGCCAAAAGCTCCACGCGGCTTTTATTGAAGTCGAGGAGGCTCGCTCCCGACGCCATGTTCATGTCCCTCGGAAGTGGCTCCTCCGTCGCGAACGGAAGGATTCCCTTTCCGGCGCACTCGGCGGCGAGCCTTGAGGTCTCCCTCGCGGCTTCCGCCGCGCTTCCTTCCGACGCCTCGTTTTCGTAGTCCATTCGTCCTCCTATTTTTTCAATCAACTGTTTCGCTTTCCCATAGCACGAGGCTAAAGGCTTCGGCTCCATCCGCTTCCGGAATCCCGCCTCTTGGGGCGGAGGGCCGCGTCATAGCCGGCCTTCAGCCTTCCGACGGTCTTGGCCGCCTTGAAGAAGGCGAGCTGGTCGGCCTTCGGCGCGCTCCAGCCGACGCTGAATTTCTTTTCGGCGGCCTCGGTGAATTTCAAGGCCGCGTCCTCGGAGACGTAAATGCGCTTTCCGGCTTCCCCGGCCGAGAGCACCTGCGCGAGGTACGACTCGAGCGAAAGGCTCCTTTCGTTTAGGGACACTTCGCCCGAAAACCTCGGGTTTCCCGGACGGGCGCCGCGCCCGTTCCTTCTTTGCGAAAAGAATTCGGAGAGGGCCTCGAAGCCCTCGACTTGCGCGGCGTTGAACCATCTCGTCACGTTTTGGGGGCCGCCCGCGGACGACGGGGCGGCGGGAAAGACCACGCCCTTCTCGCCCTTCTTGACGAAGGCCTTGACGCCGGCCTTGCAGGCGGCGTTGAGCGCGGCTTCGGAGACGAACCACTCGGACGGCCATCCGGCCTCGTCCTGCCTCGCCTTCATCGCGAGCTGGGACGCGCCGTAGACGGGCTTCCCGTTGCGGACGTTCCTGACGGGCCGGTATTCTATCCAGCCCTCCCTGTTGGGTAAAAAGGAGCAGTTCGGCGAGCGCAGGCTTGAAAGGAATTTCAAGCCGCACAAGACTGAGAGGTTTCCGCTGGACCACTTGGGCCCTTCGGAGACGCTGACGTCCGGCATCACCGGACGCGTCGGGCGGGCCAAGACGCCCGCCTCGAATTGATCGATGCTTATCTGTTTCATAAAATGTCGCCCTCTTTCGGCTAAGCGGAACAGGCCTTCCCGCCGGTTCCTTGAATCAAAATCAAGAAGAATAAACTATGCCTGAATTATAGCGCGAGCTATGCCTTTTGTCAACAATTTTGAGTTGCCATACTTCCAAAAAGGCGCTATAATCGAACCGTGACTGTGAAGATACCGGAAGACAAGAAGGAACGCTCCCTCTATTGCAGCTGCGCCCCCCTCAAGAGAATTTACGTCGAGGGGCTCGGAACCCAGCTGACTTGCTCCGGGACCGCCGTCCTCTTCTACACGTCGAAGAACTACCGAAGGGCCTACGTCGTCTCCGAGCGGAGCGAGCCGGGGCTCGGAGCCCACGCCATGAGGGGAAGGCTTCCCTTGGTCAGGGACGGCGTCTTCGTGCTCGGCTTCTTCGAGGCCAGAAGGTTCGACATCTTGAAAAGGCTCGTGAAGAGCCTCGAGGACTTGGCGGGAAAGAAAATTTACGGGTACGGGACGGACTTTTGGCTTACGGCGGCGGCCTGCGTGGACGCGGTTTCGCTGAGAAAAAGGCAGGCGACGAGGGAATGGGCCGAGGCCCTTTTGGAAAGGAACGGAATGAGGGAAAGGAGGCTGAATGAAAGCCACTAGCGGAGCGCTCCGGGCGCTCGGAATAGAGACGGTCCTCTTCGCTTGCGGGAGCGACATGAGGATGGGAGTGCCGCTCGAGCTCAAGGCCGACAGCTGGACTGTCGCGGGCGAGAGGCTGGACACGACGAAGGACTGGAAGCTTAAGGTCAAGTTCAACGGAGTTTTCGTGAACATGCCCATCGAAGAGCTCAGGCGAGCGGGCGAGGCCGGGGACGCCGTCATATACGAAGCCAAGGTCCGCGAGGAGAAGAGCATAGACGCCCTCGCCTTCTGCCTCCGCCAGGAGATAGCCGGGCTTGAGAAGAAGCAGGGGGCCTGGAACAGGAGGAAGGAGGTCCGCTGGGAGATCGGGGCGAACGAGAGGGAAATCGAGCTCTTCGGCTTCAAGCGCGCCGAGCAAAGCTTGGTCGCCAAGAGCGCGGAGAAGCCCTGCGTCGTGAACAACCTCTCCTTCTCCGGCGCCCAGGTCATCGCCTGGGCCGACGGCTACGAGACGGGCGAGGACGTCGGCCTCTGCCTTTCGCTCAAGAACCCCATACAGTTTTTGGTCACGAAGTCGAAGGTCGTCTCCTCCGAGAGCGTGAAGGTCGACGGCTCGAGGACCGTCGCCATCGTTTCTATGAGGCATTTGGAATGTCCCGTGGAGTACCACGAGAGGCTCGAGGCCTTCGCCGCGAAGAAGGAGGCCCTGGCCGCCGCGGGGCGTTGACAGGCGGCCGCCTTCCGCCGTATAGTGGAGGCATGAAAGGAACTGACATTGACGGAATCGTTTCCGCTCCGGACTTCACGGCGCGGAAGCCCATCCATTGCGAGCCCGAGCCGGGCGACACGCACGCCGTAAGGCATTTCAAGGAAAAAATCAAGGAAAAGGTGCTCTTCAAGTACGCCACCCACGTCGGCGGCTCGAGAAATTTCGCCTTCAAGGTCTACCACCTCATAGAGGGGCCAGGAATAGGAAGGCGTCGGGCCGCCCTCGGCTTTACGGAAATATTCTCCCTGCGCGAGAAGATAAGGCCCGCTATGTGGTACGTCCCCGCGGACGAGCCGCTTCCGCCTCCCGTGAAGTGGGAGCCGGGCCCGGCGAAGAAAACCGACGTGTGGACGAGGTGGAGCTGCGGAAGGCTCCTTCTTTCGAAGATGAAGGAGGACGCGGGCTCGTGGACCGCCCTCGCCTCCCGGTTCGGGCCTGCCGTGACCGAGCCGAAGCTTAGGTTCTTGGCCTACAAGTACTCGGACGGAAAGGGTCCTTTGCGGTTCAAGACGCTCCCCAGCCCGGCCGTGGTCCAGGCGCTCGCCGGGGACATAAGCCCCGACCTTTGGTTCGTGTTCCCGGAGGAGCTTTCGGACTCGAGGATGAGAAGGCGCTTTGTGGAGATGGGGAAAGGAAAGGAATGAAAGAAGGCCGCCCAGCAAGGGCGGCCTTTCCGTTTTTTTTGAGCGCGGATTTTAGTTCGGGACGAAAGTCATCTCGTTCGTCGCCACGGTGAAAAGGCTTTGCAGCGCCGCTGACATGGAAGTGTCCGTTGTCGTTCCGCTTAAGTTAGTCGTGGTTTCGCTTGACACTAAAGTCCACTTCATTTGCTGCGCGGTTCCGGAGACTTCGAAAACGTCGGAGATCGACACGTAGTTGCCGCCGTCTTTGTCTATTTTGAATTTTATCGTTATTCGAGAGCCGCTCAACGTCGCCTTGCAGTTGGTGTAAAGGCTGGACGCGGTTCCGCCTTTGTACATGTTGAAAGAACTGTCATTGTTTATTTTTAGGAATGTTCCGCTTTGCGTCTCTCCCTGTTTTTTCCAAGAACCCACGACGGAGAAGTTGGGGCTTTGTCCGCCGGAACCGCCGCCGCTGTTTTTCTCGAAAGTGATTGAGTAGGCCTTTGAAAAGACGGGAGATGAATCCTTCAAGGAGCTCTTGAAGAACAACGCTTCGACCTTACCGTCCGCAGTCTTTCTTAGCGCAAGAGCGTAAATGTAAGGATTGCTTCTTGACGTGGGACTGTTTTTTTCCGTTATGACTTCGTAGAGGCAGACGTCGGACGCGTTGAAATTTCTTCCTGTTCCGATCATGAGCGTCGCGACGGCCGAATTCAAGTCTTGCGAAAGTTCTGGATGAAGCGTGACCGCCTCTTGCGTCGCCGCGTTTAGAGTTGAAACGCCTTTCCATTCGTTTAAAAGTTGGATGTACTGTCCTGTCTGCAAGGTTTTCGCGTCGGCGTAGAACACCCCTCCCGGATAGCCTTTGAATTCTCCGTCTGACGCGAATGTGAGCGTCGCGGAGGACGAGTCGATGATAAGCGTGTTCGTTTTTCCCTGCGTGTCGACCTTCGTCCACGTTCCGGCCATGGCGAGGTACTTCGCCTTCGCCACGGCGGCGCTAGCGTCTGAAGGATTGGAAACGACGGCGGGGTCGCTTCCGCCGCCGGAAGCGTTTGAGCACGCCGCAAAGACTAGGGCGGCGAAAGCCGCGAGCGGAACGAATCCGCGTACGATTCTGTTTCTTTTCATAATGAGACTCCTGTTTGTGTTTGAGTTGTTTCGGCGAATTCCGATGACGCCGGGTCGGGCGCGAATCTTTGACCCAAGGCGGGAGCGGAAAATCCGCGAGGCGGTTTCCGCGTCCCCGAGCCCAATGACAAGAAACTTGCCGAATTGGCCGCCGCTTCGGATTTCCGCAAGCGGCGATTCGGCACGCTTTCAATATACAGCGCTTTTTTAATTTTGTCAACAATTAAATTAAGGATTCTGCTTGACCTCGGAAACGACGACCTTCAGCTGGTTGAGAATCTTCGAGCGGTCTCCGTCATGCCAATCCTTCTCGTTGTACAAATAAATTTTAACGAACACAATGTCGCCCGCGGCGACCTGAATTCCCTCTTTCGGAACGATTGAAACGCTCAGCTTTCCTCCATCCACGTAAGCCTGTACAGCCGAAACGGCGAAGTCGGGATCCCCTTCCCTCACGGCCTCGCAAACGCAGTAAATCGAGTCGTATGCGTTGAAGTTTTCTTCAAGCTGAATTTCAGCTGAAAGGTAATCCTTTCCTTCCTGGTCTTTTTCTGGTGAAAGCTCTGTGGTGGAGCTTTGCACTCCGTTCTTGAATGATACCGACGGAGTTCCGCCGGCGACGAACGTCGCCTCGTCCGAGCAAAGGGAGACGCCCGTTTTCATGTCGACGGCCTTGACCCGGAACGAGCCTGAACCGCGCGACTTCGGCGTGACCATGATTTGTCCGCCGGAAGCGGAAGCCGAGCAATTCACGCATGAGTCGGCTTGTAGGACGCACGAGGCGAGGTTCACGTTTGTGTCAACGTCGGCGTAGAACCTTTCGCCAGCGGTTCCCGCCGCCTGGCCATTGAGCTTCTCGCCTCCGAACTGCACTTGCAAGTTCGCGGGAGCGGTCTCCTCAGAGCAGACCGCATACCACACGCCGTCGCCTCGGTCGGCCATGCGCCACTTTTTCGGGTCGGTGTCAATGGGGCACCTTCTCTTTTGGATTGTGACGGGAATGACCGCGGTTTGGAGGTTCGTTCCCATCCTCTTGTAGTTCACCGTTAGATAACCGCCTTTGAATTCATTTTGTACGCGGGTATCGCGGGAGAAAGTTCCGCTTCTGTAGCCCGGAATCGGCACAAGCGTATAATTGTTATCGTAGTTATAATCGTCATCAGAGGAAAACCAACCGCCCCCGTCGTGGTCATGGACGTGAAAATAAAAGCCCTTGGCTAGAGACTTGGCGTCGCTCACGTTGTATACGCAGTATTCGTCGGATTTCTTCGTAAGCGTACTTTTTGCCCATGCGTCGAAGTTGTCATATACCCCCATTCCAACTATCACTTGATAATAATTTGTCGAATAAGTTGTGTAAGAACCATGTTCGTAGCCGATATTAGTGTAGGTTGTCTCGCCGGCCAAGGTTCCTCTTGTCTGGTTTGGAGACATACCTCTGGTGTAGCACCACCCGGACATGCTTCCGTCGTCATTGTACGACAGACCACTATTTAGGTCACGGTCAAAATTTTCGCCGTAGTCCCAATGATAGCCGTTGATGTCGCTATCCGTCATAGTCGCACCGACGGTTATGGTCGTGGGCGAGCCCTTGCGAAGGACGACAGCAGTGATGGCGTTTGCTACATATAAATACTCCTTGTCATAACAATCATCGGTGTGTTTATAAAAGGTGTACAAAAACGAATGGCCATTAGAAGAGTAAGTAGTATAATAATCATAAGGTTCTTGAAATGAAGGCGATTCGTACGCACTTTGGGCAAAATATGTGCCTACATTTTTACACGGACGGTACTGCTGTGAAAGTGACGAGCATTTAACTGTTTTATAAAAACTTACAACTTTTCTTTCCCAGCCCAAATCAAGGGATGAAAGTCGAACCGGCTCGTACACTCCCTTGAACAAAGTTCCCCTCTCGACGTAGTCCTTGTTGTGGGCGAGCTCGTACAATATTTGTCCGTCCTCGCCGGTTCCTGTTTGCGGCACCTGCCAGGCTCCGTTCTTCTTCGAGGCGGAGCCCGGAAGCCTGATGCCGGGCTGCGGGTTCGACGGGTCGGCGTTTTTCTGGCACCTCGAGTCGTCGTCCGGACCGTCATGCCAGTATACCTCGACGTCGCTCACGTCGGCATTCTCCTCTTGAACTTCGATGTAGAAGGAAACGCTTTCGCCGTCGCCAAGAACAAGCTCGCTTTTGTTCGCGTCGTACTTGCTGAAGTTTCCTGTCGCGTAGTTGAAAACGGGACGCAAGTGGAGCGACTTGTAGTACGAGTTCACGGCCTGTTCTGCGAATTTCGGAGTGTTCGCCAAGTCGCGGGGATTGGTGGCCGAAATTTGTATTTTTTCGCCAATAAATTCCCTTGACGTTTCGACAAGAACCTCGCCCTTGCCGGTCTTTGTGTCGACGCTGTAGCTTTTGATGGTCATGTCGGGACAAAGCGAGGTCGCCTTGACCTCAAGGTTCGTCGGCCAGACGTGGAACGGAATCCTCGCGACGGTTCCCTTTGACGGCTCCGTCTGCACGACCCCTCCCGCGTCGAACTGCACCTCGTAGAGGTATTCCGACTTGACGGAGAGGCTTGAAGCCGCGGTTCCTTCCGTGGAGGCGAAGCGTCCGTAAATCGTTCCGGAGCCGACGTCGACTCCGTGTATCGTGAGCTCCTTCGACGCCTCGTTGTTCGAGAAGGTGAAGGGCTCGACGTTCTGTCCGTAGACAACGCCATCCATGTCGACGATGAAGATTACCTGCGCGTTCTCCGGCGTGACGGTGTACTTCACGACCTCGTCGTAGCCGGGAACGACGTGGGCCGTCCTCGTCTGGAACGTGAGCTCCGCCGTCTTGTACACGGTCACGACGCACTCGGCGTAGTTTCCGTTCGGGAGCTGTCCGCGGAGAATAGTCGTTCCGGGGTTGTTGCCGACGATTGTGCAAGCCTTGCCAGGCATCTTAGTCACCGAAATGACCTTGACGCCGTTCACGTTCGGAGCGGTCCAGGTTATCTCGTCGCTGGAAGCTCCTCCCTCGACCGTCGCCTCGACGCGCGAGGAGCCCTGCCCCATGAATATTTCTATGAAAGCCGAGGAGAGCGACAGCGTCGCCTCGGTCTTCTCCTTGACCTTCACGTAGAATGTCTGCGGGTATCTGCACTTCGGATGGCTTGCGGTCACGATGGCGTCGCCCGCGGAAACGGCTTTCAAGTAGACGTCCTTTCCCTTAGCCCTTCCGGCTTCGGTCGTTATGAGCGAGCAAACGCTCGTGTCGTCCACCTCCCAAAGAATCGCGTTCTCGTCGCCTGGCTGTATCTCGGCTCCGGAAAGGGACGCCGATAGGGTTCTGCTGTCCCCGACGGTCAAGTCGAGGATGGAAGAGCCCGAATTGATTGAATTCACGACGTCGACCGCGGCCTCAACGATGACGGCGCACTCCGAAGTCGCCACGACGGAGCCGCTGGAAGTGAGGAGCGAGGCCTTGACTTGGGCCGAGCCCTTCCTCACGCCTGCGATGAGGCAGACGTTCTTCGAGCCAGTGGCGACGCAGACGTCGGGATTCGAGCTTTCGTATTTCACGGAGCATTCCACATCGGAGACGGGAACCTCCATCCGCACGTACTGGAACTGCTTTGTCACGACGGTTTGGCTCGCCTTCGAGAATTGGAATTTCTCGTACTTCGAGCAAATCACGAGGATGTCGAGCGGCTCCAAAACTTTCGGGTGCTTGACGTGGAGGTACGCGAATCCGGAGGAGCCGTTGGGGGAAAGCGTCGCCGTGTCCGTGACCGACTTCAAGGTCACTAACGAACCGTCGTCAATCCACCATACGAAGTCTTTCGCGTCGGTGGCTTCGCCGCCGACGAGCTCCGCCGTTACTGTGAACGTGCCTCCCCTTTCAGGGTTCAAGTTGACCGTCGAAACCGAAGGCTTGATCCAGCAGGCGTCGACGACTCCGTCCTCGACCCTCACGAACACAGTCTTCTCGTAGACGCCGGTGAGGCTTCTCGCCGACACCTTCACGTAAGTCTGGCCCGCCGTGAGTCCGCGGATGGAGCACGTGCCTGAACCGCTTTGTATCATCGCGACGGCCGGGTTCATCACCGTCCATTGAAGGTTCTTCGACTCCGATTCGGGAACTCCCGCGAGCGAGGCCGTGACCGTTTTCTGCATTCCTATTTTCAAGGCGACGATGTTGGAGCTCGTCTGTATGAAAGGCTTTGCCTGAGTCTCAGACTTCGCGACACAAATCACTATCATTTCGAGGGCCGCGTCGCAGCTTGAGTGCCTTACCGTCAGCTTCGTCGTTCCCGGGGACACGCCGCTCACCATCGCCGTCGGACCGTTGTTCGACACGACGTCCGCCACCGCGAAGTTCGCCGAATTCCATGTCCAGTCGGAGGGAGCGCCGGAGGCGGCGCCCACGACCTCAGCGTCGACCACGGCGAATTCGCCCTGCTCGACGTACACGACGTTCATTGTCGTTGAGAGGTAGCCGCCGGGAGTCACGCCCGGCGTCGTTACAGTGACGCCGATTTCCTTTGAGTAAGAAGCGTCCGGATGCGACACCGTGAGGATTCCCTTTCCGGCTTTTTTAGGCGTTATCTCGCACCATTGGCTTTGCGAGTTCCAGCTCAGCGAGAAAACGCTCTCGTCGCTGGACTTGAAGGTGAATCCTGACGTCTTCGTTTCCGAAGTGGCCGTGCGGGCGAGGACCGCGTAAACGGACTTCGCCGGGCCGCCTTTCTCGAGGTACACGGCCTCTTCCGAAAGCGAAATGTACGGAACGTCGTAGACGGGATATATTTCCTCTCCGCCCACTTTGACCTGTATTTCAAGCTCGTTGTTCGAAAGCGGGTGCTTTACGCGGAGGGTTCCTATTCCCTCCTTTCCGCTTCCGTTTCCAGTCACCGTCGCGCTTTCGCCGTTGGCGGCGACCGTGAAAAGGCTTTCGTCGGAGCTCGTCCACGACGCGCTTTCCCACGCCGAGGGCGCTATGTTCACGAAGGAGACGGAGACGTCCTCCGACTCTCCAAAGCCGACGGTGACGACGTTTTGGTAGGTTGTGAGGTAGCACGGCTTGTCCTCTTCGACGACGCCGGGGTCCTTGACCTGTATGTAAATCGAGACCGTCTGTCCCGTGGACTCAAGCTTCGCCTGGATTTCCGCCGTTCCCGCGGAAAGTCCCTCGACTTCGAACGACATTCCGTTGTCCTTGAACGAAATGACGTCGTTGAGGCCGGATTTCACCGAGTATTTCGGCGTCTCCCCGTCGGAAAGCATGATTCCGTAAATGGGGACCGACTCCTTGTCTCCGACCATTATGGCCTTCGACGTGAAATTGGAGTAGATGAGCTTGCAGGCGGAAAGGTCCTCCTCCGTCTCGTAGCCGGCGAGGCTGAACGCCATCGGATATTCCGCTTCTGGGTGGCTCGCGGTCAGGGTCGCGGCCTCGTAGCCGCTTCCGGTGTAGGTTACAATAGCCTCCTCGCCGGAGCCTGCGACGGTGAAATTCGCCGAGCTTGAGGCCCACGCTATCTTCGCGCTCTCCTCGGGGCTTCCAGCGGAAGCCTTGACGCTTTGGGGGTTTCCCTTCATCGCGAGGACGAATCCCGACGACGAGGAAAGCGATATTCTCTTCTTGGCCGCGGGGGCGTCGGCCCTCACGTTCACGAGTATCTTCGTGGAGAATGCGGCTTTCGGGTGGGAAATCGTGATGGTCGCCCTGCCCTCCTTGAGGGGGGTGATCTCCGCCCAGCCGGTTATGACGCTTGACATCGCCATCGAGCGCGAGGCGGAAATGGCCACGGCGGTTCCGGTGCCCTGCGAGTAAACCACGACGGGGTCCTTGCTTCCGTCCGCGGTGAGGCTTTCTATTTTCCATTCAAAAAGGTTCTCCTCTCCGGACGAGAGGTTGCTTCCTATTATCTCAATGTCGACGCTTGGGGCGCCGGCGTAAGTTTCTATGTAGTTTTTGTTGGTGCTGATGTACACCTGGCTTGAGAGGGCGTCCTGCGAGCCGCCGCGGACGACGACCAAGGCCGAAGCCGAGAAGTCGCTCGCCGGGTGCGAGGCCGTGACTTTGAAAGAGCCCTGTTTCTTCCCTGAAATCCAAAGGGAGCCGCCCTTTCCAGCCTCGCTTCCTCCGAAAACGTTGAGGTCGGCGTATTCCGCCGCGCCGTCAGAGAAAGACCAAGAGAAAGACGACTGTTCCACCGGAATGGCCCCGGCGTCGTTGAACACCGACGCCTCGAGGGTCTTCGCCTCGCTTCCGTTCACTACTATCGTGCTTTCCGAAAGCTTGACGTAGGCCCCGTCAACGCTCTCGGAAATCCGGACAAGAATGAGAAGGTCGTAAAGGGCGTCTTTGTGCGAGACTTTGACGTAGCAGTTTCCGCTTTTTAACGGAGTCAAAGTCGCGCTTTCGTTCAAGTAAGTTATTTGGAGCGGAGGGTCCGCGAGCGCCTGGCCGCTTTCTCCCACGACGGAAAACAGGAAGTCGTCCTTGTACGTCGTGTAGGGGCCGTGGGCCAGGTCTACGGAAATTTTCTTCGGCGATTTGTCGGAAAGGTTCATCGAGACGATGTTGTCCCTTGTCGTTATGTACGGAAGGCTTGTCGAGGACGCCGAGCAGCAGACGAGGAAAGTGTAGCCGTACGAGGCGTTCTTGTGCCTTGCCGTCACTTGGGCCATGCCCTCGCTCTTTCCCGTCAGCCAGCAGTAGTTTCCCTCTTTCTGGACGTCCGCGACGGACGGCTTGTCGATCGAGAAGCTGAAGCCGTTGATATCGACGTTCGCGACTCCGAACAGGGACGCCGAAACGCGCTTCGTCTCGTTGGGCTCGAGGAAGACGACGCCGCTTGAGTCGTCGGCGATGTAGACGTATGGGTTCGCCGCGCTGTTTTGGTACTCAGTCTCCGAGACGTTCACGACGCAGGAGGCGGCTTGTCCGCCGCACCGCGCGCGGACGGTCACTGAGCCCGCCTCGAGGCCGGTCAGGACTATCGAGTAGTTGTCGTAGACGGCCTTGAGCTTCGTCTGGTCGTACTCCCACACGACCTGCTGGGCGGCCTGCCCTTGCGTGGCGCTCACGGCGAGGTTGATGATTTCCATGCCTCCTATCGGGAGCGAGACTGTGTTCTTGTCGAACGACATGGCGCTCACGACGTTTCCGCCCGAATCTCCGTCGAACGAGTTTATGAACGAGCAGGCGGCGAGCGTTGCCGCGAGCGCGGCGAGCGCCGCCTTTTTAAGCAAATTCCTTCCGAACATTTTTCCTCTCCTTTTTAGTTTCCGGTGTACGACTTCTCGCAGTTCCTTATGTCAAGGTAAACTGGTATCGAATATACGCTGGAGCTTCCAATCGCAGGGCTGTAGTGAATGTCAAGCGTTCCGGCGAAAATGTGCTCGCGGCGCGTGGTGTTGTGCTCCTGCGAGACGTTGTCGGCTTCGTTTGAGCTAAAGTAGTTTCCGTGATAGCCTTCGCTCCTGCAATAGTCGCGGGTGAGCTTGAACCTGTACGACGCTCCGCCGTTTTCGCTAATCACCCCGTTATTTTGCATTTGATTTGCGGGATGGGACTCGGATTCCTGTTCGGCTTGGGTCTTCGCTTCGTACACCTGGTTGAAATTCACCGCGTCGATTCGCGGCGTTCCGTTCTCCTCGACACACTTGGGGATGAAGTCGACGGTCTCGCCGTCGCCGAGGACGAGGATGCCTCCGTCCTTGTCATGGACCGAATAGGCGCCGTCACTTCTGAAGCCGTCAAGGGTGAAGTGGTGGCTTGAGTAGTACACGTTCATTTGGATGGTCTTCGACGCTATCTGCGGCTGCGGGACGGCGTTTCCGTTTATGAGGATGTTGTTGTATGCTGTGAGAATCGGATTTCCCTTCCATTCGCCCTTTGGTATGAATTTAAGCGTTCCGTAGCCGGTGTCGGTCTCCGCGTCCACGCTGTCGAACCGCGCCGGCGTTATCGTGTACCTGTTCTTGGCCGCGTCGTAAGACGTGTAGCAGTTCGGGTCGAGCATAATTTTCGACCCGTCCAAGTTGTCGATGTAAATCTCCGCGCACGACGGGCTGAGCTCGTACTTTATCTCGAACGTTCCGTCGCCCTTGGCGACCGGTATGGTTTGGATGAGCGACTTCGAGAGCTGGAAGCTGTTTCCGAATCCGTTGGTCACGACGCAGCTCGCGGTCGCTCCGGACTTCGTCTTCGCGGTTATCGTCGTCGCGTGCTCGCCCTCCGTGTTCTTCGCGTAGAAGGTCGCCGTTCCGTTGTGGTCGTCGCCGTCCTGGGCCATCGCGACGTACTTGTTGTCCGAGTACGTCCATGCGAGGGACGAGGCCTCGCTCTCGGGGTAGACCGTGTACTTTATCGTGAAGGTCTTTCCAGGGTATACGCGCAGCTGCGCGTTGTCGAACGTGATGGAGCGAGGCTTCTCCACATTGATAACGCACGAGGCGGTCCTTCCGCTGGAAGGCACGGTCGCCGTGAGCGTCGCGCTTCCCTCCCTCTCCGGGGTCACGGCGACCTTCTTTCCCGAGCCTCCGAGCTGGACGACGGGATTGCTTTCGTCCTGGTCGAGGGTCCAAACGAGGTTGTCGTAGTCGTCCTTAGCGGCGTTGGTGATCGTCGCCGAAATCGGAATCGGGCTGTCTCCCGTGAAAAGGTTCAGCTCCGTGTGGTCGAGCATTATCGAAGCCTCGTTCTCGCCGCGGACCATCACATAGAGCAAAAGGTCGCTGTCGGCCTTAGCGTGGGTAACGGTGATGGCCGCGTCGGTTCCCGCCGCGTTTCCGGTGATTGTCACGTAGGAGTTCGTGGTCCATCCGTCGGAGGACGGCTTGGGGTATATCGACACCGCGCCGGAGTCGGACGACTTCCACTTCAAGTATTTGCTGTCGCCGTCCTGCGCCTTGGAGCCTTCCAGCGTGGCGTTGAGCGTCATCGTTTGGCCTTTGTCGAGCGTTATTATCGTGCTTCCGCCGTAGTTGATGTACGTGTTCTCCTGCTTCGCCTCCTCGACGACGACCAGAAGCTCCGCCGGGCCCGAAAGGACCTTCGACGGAGTTCCCGCGTCGACCAGCGTCGCGTAGATTACCGTGTTTCCCACGTTCTTCGGGTCGAGGATGCAGACTGAGTTCGTTCCGCTCGCCGAGCAAATCGTGTTGGAACCGGTCTTGTAGACGACTTTGGACGGGACGCGGGTCGTCGGAACCTGAAGGCTCGCGAACGCCTGCTTTCCGGCGGTCAGGGTCATCTTCTCTTCCGCGAAGGCGAGGGACTCGTACTTCGATATTTTAATCGTTATGACTTTGTCGAAGGCCGCCTTCGGGTGCGAGCAGTGCAAGGTCGCCCAGCCGGTCGCGAGCGGCGCGACGCGGCACTCGTTGTTCGACGCGCGGAGCTCGACCATGCTGTAGTCGTCGGCCCACCACTTGAAGTTGTACTGGTCGGATTGCGTCACGGCTCCCTCGGTTTCGCTGTAAAGCGTGGCCTGGAGCACTGTCTCGCCGTCCGACGGGTCGAGCGTGAACGAATCTGCCGGACTTATGCTGATGTAGCACGTCGCCGCGAGCTTCGGCTCGCAGATGAGGAGAACCGTCCTGTCGATTCCGTTGGCCTTCGGGTGCCTCACGACGAGCTGGGTGACGCCTTCCTTCAAGGCCTTAACCTGGGCCTCGTCGTTCGAGGAAAGGAGGCTTGCGACCGTCGGGTCGGCGACGCTCCACGAGAAGTTCCTCTTGTCGCCGTCGGTTCCGCCGACCAGGTCCGCGGCTATCGTCCGCGCGTCGTCGCCCACGGTGAGCGTCACTATGTTCTCGCACTGTATGTACGGGTTCAGCGCGGCCTGCACGGGGTCCACGCAGTTCACTATTATTTCGAGCGGGTAGACGCAGCTGTCGTTCACGACCTGCACCTTCGCGCTTCCCTGCTTCTTTCCGTAAAGCACGGCCACCGCTCCGGACGCCTGGACCTCCACTATGTCGGGGTTCTTGCTCGTCCACGTGTAGTCGGAAAGGACGTTCGAAGGAGCGTTCTTCACCTGGACGGGGA
>JAEEGL016448088.1_pt1 | contig 36503 bp, 76 predicted proteins | sample 9134231 | NCBI WGS metagenome assembly JAEEGL01 (sample SAMN16246548, study PRJNA631951) | gut metagenome | biome: gut microbiome; feature: rumen; material: fiber-attached | host: Bos | place: Iran: Karaj | collected 2018-10 | reverse complement strand
TTCAACAATTATCTTATAGTCCTCTGGAGAACATCTGATACGAAGTTCATCATCAATGAAATCAAAAGAGCATATCGAAACCTCTCCTGCTTCTTTATCATAAATCATCGATTTAATAGCAATCATTTGATTTAATAGCAATCATTTGATAATCTGTAAAATCTTCCATCGTCTCGGCAGCTGAAGCGTCATAACTGTAAAATGGACTCAGCTCCTCATTAGTAGTTCTTACAAATACATATTTCATAAATAAAAACCTTTCTAAAATCTTTAATTCTGATTAAAAGGAATGCGCAGGTCAGTATTATTCATTTTACCAACATACGTAAATATTGCAGTATACCATTCTACATCCTTATTATTCAGGACTTCAATCTCAGGTTGTTCCATTAACTGTTCTATAAAGGTTTTCTGTGTACCGTTATCATCAGACACAGTACAATATTTCGAAATAAATGATTCACCAATACTACCTGCCGCAAAACTATTGTCATCACCATCAAAATATTCATCGAATCTGGGCGAAACTAAAAGAATTACAGGGAGCTCTGGATGTTGTGTAACCAATGATGCTAAATGTTCTTGTGTATTCTTCATAAATAAATCCTCCAATCTATTCTTCGATATCCCACCATTTACCAAATACTGCAATAAACTCTTCTTTTGTCTTCTCGAGAGTATCAAGCCAGTATTGTTCACAGGCCATTTTATACTGAAGGTCTAGTGCACGGTCAAAATGAATACCTTTATCAGACATGTCATGCCACTCTGCAGATAATGGAATAAGAAATCCATATTTTTCAGAATTAGCTTTATTAGCAGCTCCAAAGATATGGTGCACATGAATATCTGCCCCAGCATCTTTACGCTTATGAGAGATTACACACTCTGTAAGGTCTGTAGTAAAGACGCTCCAGTATGGATACTTAGGCTTATAAACAGATTGTCTTTTCTTAGGCTTCTTTGCTTTAAGCTGAGTATTAGACTTAAGTTCCGTTTTAGCCTTCAACTCAGTTTTAGCCTTAAGAGGAGTCTTAGTTTTAAGCTCTGTTTTGGCTTTTAATGGTGTTTTAGTTTTTAATCCGGTCTTAGCCTTAAGCGGTGTCTTAGCTTTAAGTGGAGTTTTTGCCTTAAGCCCCGTCTTAGCCTTGAGCGGAGTTTTTCTTTGTAACATATAGATTGTTCTCCTATTCTACATATATATGTAAGGAATTTTCACAATCCCAGCATAAAATCATGAAATAGACGTTTATTCCATTTCCATATCAGATTCCAATTCTTCAGTCTTTTCATTTGAGGCCGATTTGCCATATTTCTCTAAAACTTCATCCTCATCCCAAAGCAAATCGTCTTCAACCTTATATATCAATTGATTTGCAATACCTTTTTTATTCCAATCACTGCCTTTTTTATTAATTGCTTTTTCGATGAAAGCTAGTGAATTTTCGCAATAACGACTTGAAACCCAAAACATTTCAACAAGAAGCTTTTCATCAGAATATTTATCTAGTTCTCTGCGATGAATATCAGAAAATTCATGATAATCTCTGATGAACTCTCGCATTTTCTTGATGAGATTCTCATATTTCTTGACAGGAATCTCAAGTTTAAAATCATCGATTTTATCATCATTTGGGAGATGGTCAAGAACAATACAATCTCTGTGTTTATAACAAAATTTACGTTGTTTTTTAGTAACAAGACCAAACTTCGGACATCCTGCAACACATAGCTTATCATGTTCTTCAACCCAATAAGAAAATTCATGAGGCTGAACCTTGCCATCAAGCCATTCTTTTTCAAGTTCCTTATGGCGTACAAGATTGTTGTTGATTCGAATCATAATTGCAGGATTTAATTCTTTGATTGGTCTTTCATCATTAGTTGTTGAATATGGGTCGCAGCTCAATTTTTCAAGCTCGATATCATCAGGAATTTCGATACGAATTCCGTCCGCTCCTGGCGTCATATCGTTTGGACTAATAAGCTTGAAATTGCTTATAGGCTCATCAGGAGACACCATTCCACTTATGATATATCTGTATCTTTTACTCATTGTTCTCTCCTTATACCTGATACAGGTAGAAATGGAACCCGGTTGCATCGTAAGCGGTTCCGACTATAATAGTCTTATCTGTATTATTTACGAACTTAAAGTCCTTGGACCCATAGCTTACTGTAGCATCTTTTTTAGCATAAGCGCACGCAAGAGAATGTGAGTATCTCTCTGTGACGTCAAGGCCTGCGTTTAAAACAGCGTTATAGATACCTGTAGATACCTTACATACTCCGCCGCCTAAAGCTTTAACATGCTGCTTGTTAACAATAACATCAGCCTTTACAAAGCCTTTCTCTGAGGTTCTCTCTCCGGTAGTACCATTAAATGAGAATTCCTTACCAGGGGCCACAATTGTACCATCAATAAGGTCGCATGCAAGTCTTGCATTTGTGTTGCTGGCACTTGATGGATACAAAACGATATCATATGAGGCTAAAAGAGTTCCGGATGCCTTGCTCTCACGAGAGGGTGTAGAAGAACTGGTCTTCTTTGCAGTCTCTGTTTTTACGGGTGCTGTATATGTCTGTCCAGTATCCCCAGCAAAAGCAGGTCTTCCCTCCTTAATGCCGTACTGAAGATAATGATTATAAGCTGCTGTAGCATCATTACCGAATACACTGACAACATCCGGATTATTTGCAAGATAATACTCTGCATCAAAAGTAAGTCCTTCTGCTGTCTTAACAGGTGCTGCCATTGCAGTAACAGGGGTCATAACAAAAGCTGCACACATAATTCCTATCATTAAAAGTCTCTTCATCTTAAAATTCTCCTCTCCAGTTTATACTATCTACCTGTTTAAATGGATTCTCATCTATAAATCCCTGCATTCTAGGATGCTGACATCTTATCTGCTTCTCGAGAGGAACAATATCTCCAAATCTTTCCTGAGCATTGTTTCCCCAGAGCATCCATACGGCATCAGAATTCTCTACAATATATTTTGCAAGGTCTGTCATGAAATCATCCCAGTATTTCTGGTGACTTCCAGGCTTACCAGGCTCTACAGTAAGAGCTGCATTAAGCCATAAAACTCCCTGCTTTTCAAGGTTATCAAACCAGCAGGAAGGTGAAGGAATTAAAAACTCACCACATTCAATTTCTTTACGGATGTCAGCCAGAGGCTTTTTGATTCCCGTTACGGCGTAATATACTGCACAAAGGATATTTCTGACAGATGCCTGAGGAACCTTCTGAAGCCAGGAAGACATATTACCAACCTCAAAGCTTCTTCCGGTTGCAACAGTCTGTTCTGCGCCGGATGCCTCATACATAGATGGATATGGGTCCATACCTACAACAATACACTTGAGATTATTAAAATTCGTTTCAAGGAACTTAAGGACTTTTCCTCTCCTTGGACAGGTATTATCGCCTACCTGGTTATAAATCTCCCTAAGCTTATTTATTCTTTCTTCCGTAAGAAATCCCCAATTATTCTCTGGAAGATAAAAATTTACTTCATTGTTACTCATTTTTCATACCTCACTCTAGCTCTTCATATTCATTTTCTTCAGTTATTTCATTGGTTGTTATTGATTCTCTTAAAGATTGGACAGTCTTTTCAATCTCTTTAATCATACCATTTTGTCCATCAAACAACCCTTCGTCATACTCGGTTTTTAATGTTGGTGAAGGCAATTTATCTTCCTCAAGCTCAGACTGAATTTCATCAAGCATAGCTAACTTTTCAGTCTTTAGTCTGTCCTCATAGCTATTCTGCTGCTCCTGAGATTTTTCAGCAATCTTAAGCACTGTCTCAATAGCAATCATATCATTCATACTTAATGACACATTAATCTCAGTTGACTTATTTTTCTGTGTTTCTTCGTCCAGGTCAGACCATTTGCCTATATAGTCAATAAGAAGCGGTTGTAATATTTTTTTACACTCTTCAACTGTTGGCCGTTTCATATTAGCGTCTCCTTTTATCTTATTTTTTACATAAGAAATAGCTCCGACCCGAAAGCCGGAGCCTAACATTTATTATTTAAACTGCTACCTTATTTTCGTTATAGCGCATCTCTACGAGAGCAGAGATGAGATTAAAGAATGTACCATTATCAAATTCTGATGCAGCGATGTCACCGATAACAACATTTGTTACAACAGTATCGTTGTCAGGAACGACGTTTGATGCACATGAAGTCCAGAACTCGTACAGCATATCGAAATTTGTATTGAAATCCCTTTCCTGGCCATTGTCCAGCGCTCTGAAGCGAACAGGGGTAAATTTATTTACTTCAAATCTAACACTCATTTTAGATAACCTCCTTTGCAAGTAAATAAAAGAAAATATTTTTCTCCTTAATTACATTATATAATGTGATTACAAAAATGTCAAGCAATAATATAATATTTTTTATAAAATAATTCCTTGTTTTATCTCTGGCATTCCTTTTCCATTTTGATTTCTTTCAAGCCATCTGTCAAGGAAACGACTTGCAATAAGATTCTTATCAGTAGACTTGAATTCAACATCATCAATAATAACAGTTGTTATTCCATTTTTCTTTTGTTTTTTCAGAATTTTGATAGCAGCTTTATCTGCCCAATATCTGTGAACATATTTTTTAAGATGTGGGCACTTCTTTCGAATACATTGATGTTTATCAACCAGGTGTGCGGACATATATCCTTTATGTTTTGGATAGCAACAAAAAGCGACTGCTGTGCGCTCAGGAACATGTGAATTCATCCACACTGTATTTTCTCTTAGAAATTTTTTCTTTTTAGCCTTCTTAGTGTCACTCATGTTCCCCTTTCCACAGAATATAAGCAGAAATGATAAGAAACTCCATCATGAGTATATTTTTCAGAAGTATGAATATTCTCCAGAACTCCTATATTCATATAATTAAAAAACGCATCTGCGTCCTTACAATCTGCATCAATTTCTGTAATATCAAGTTTAGTATATTTATCAGCGAACTGCTTATAAATGCTGGCTCCGCCGATTACATATGCAGCACTGTCGCCACACCCTTCTGCTACCTTAATAGCTTCATCTACAGAAGAAACAATCTTTACAGGAACGTCCTTAGGATTATTAACTGTAAAGTCAGTATTTCTTGTAATGATAATATTGGTTCTTCCTGGGAGAGGTCTTCCTCCAGGAAAAGACTCTAAAGTTTTTCTTCCCATGATGATTGGATGACCCATAGTTGTATCTTTAAAATGTTTCATATCATCCGGGATATTCCAGATAAGGTCTCCGTTTTTACCGATAGCACCGTCTTTACCTACAGCAGCAATTGCAATAATATCCATTAAGCTGATTCTCCTTTCAATAAAGCGAGTCCCTCTTTTGTTAAAGTATGGCCTGATATAAGAACTATATGTTTATCTGAAGTTGCAATATCTTTAATTTCTTCACCTTCATATATATTAGAATGCAAAGAAGTCACCATTTTACGACGACCTCTTAAGTATCGATGCTGAAGTTCAAACTCAGCGTGCCATACATTAAACCAGTCAAACTTATGAAATACTTCCGGATGTTCTTTATTGAATTTTCGAGAAAGAGTATGGTCTCTATCGAAAATTATACAAAAATCTATATCATGAAGATAATCTTTATCAGTATTAACATAACTACCAAATAAAATTAACTCTTTGATTTTATTATAATAAGGATAATCAGCCTTGCCAGAATTGATATCAACAGCATGTTGAAGAACTTCTTTTAAGGCATCTGTACAAGTTTTTCTTTTATATTCTACTCTCTTTGTTTCACTCATTTTTCCTTTTTTACTCCTTATTCATTACTGTCATTATTGCTCCAAACCCCATTCCGCCGATGATATTACCTAAGGTAACAGGAATCAGGTTATAAACAAAACCTAAAACATCTGTATTTGCTCCGGCCATTATACCTGCTGGAATAAAATACATATTTGCGATACTGTGCTCAAATCCACATAGAACAAACAATGTAACCGGAAGATAGCATAGAACCATCTTCCCCATGGCGTCTTCTGCTTTACCCGCCATATATACAGCTACACATACCAGGATATTACATAAGATACCTTTTATAAAAAGACTTATAAAACCTGCAGACGTCTTTGCTTCGGCAGTGGCTGTAAGGTCTATAATACTGGATACATTAGTAAGTCTGGTGCATACAGCTATAAATAGAGCTCCGATAAAATTTCCTACATAGAATAGAAAAAGGTCTTTTATCATATCATCCACAGTCATCTTCTTCTCGAGAACAGAAGAAATGAGAAGACATTTCCCTGTAAAGAGATTTGACTTTGTGAGTATGACCATTGAGAGCCCTATAGGAAATATCAAAGCCCCTGCAAGCTTACCCGCATAAAGGGAAGCATACTGGTTGCCCAGACCGCCAAGAGCTATAAATATCCCTGCCATTATAGAAGCTAAAAATTTCCGCATATACTATCCCCTTTCACACAATCTATCAGTATAATAAACTATTCTTTATTCTTTTACAAAGCTTATTTCTCTTTGCACAGTCTCATCATTTTATTTTTTATTTCTTGCTTCCTGCACCAACATTTCAATTCGCTTGGCCTCATTACTCTCAAATTCAACCTCTCCGCATTTTTCACATTTAAAACCTTTTACCGGTTTAATTGTTATTCCATCATGCGTGAATTCAAGGTCAGTCCTATATGGCATCTTTGACCCACATTCTGTACAAATACTATATTTATCCATTATTCATTCCTCACTTTCTTTTCTTGATACGCCTTAATAGCAGGATAATTACCACACTCTAAATAATTAGGACAAAATAACGTTCCTCTATTCCAATCAACTCCCCATATTTCTATGTCTTTGGTCTGAAATGCTTTCTTTGTGAGTTTATGGAAATATTTGTCAGTGTCTTTGATTAAGATACTAACATTTCCCATCCATACCATTTCAGTACCGCATTTAGGACACTTCATTTCTTATTTTTCTCCTGCTCTTTGATATATTCGTCGTTTAACCATTTCATGACTCTGGCTATCAGAAATTCTACAAAATAACAAATAGCCAATATGATTAAAAATCTAGCCATTTATCCCTCACTTTCCTCTATGTATTTATCAACAACCTCTAAGGCTTTATTTAAAGCCACCCTCTGTTCATGATAACCCTTAAAGTTCGGATTATTTGGTTTAAGGTCGTCGATTTCAGTTCTCATCTTATTAAAAGTAGTGCCCTGCTCTTCTAAAGCTACCTGGTATCCTTTTACATAACCATGGTCATACTCGTTTGCTATGAGCTCTCTATACTCTTTATTACTTAAAACCACTTCATCCTTAGAAACCTGCGGAGTTACTGGAGGGATAAAATCCAGGTTATTATTTAAAGCATTTTCAATACTCTCATCTGTGGCATTTTCAAGCCAATGGAGCACCTGCTTTCTACTGATACAATCTTTTGCTGAATCAGGGTCAGATAGAGATTCCAGTAGACCTTCTAACAGCCTGGCAGTATCTCTGCATAAATCTGATACAATAATGTTTCCTGTTGGAGTTGTATCGTTTTCATGTTCCATAGCACATTTCTTTAGTGCTCTAATGTATTCTTTATAATCAGCCATTTTATTTCTCGCTTTCTTATTTTTGTAACGCTACCGGGGTTAAATGGGACAAAGCAATTAGTGCCATATTTGTATTGATTGAGCGGTCTATATTATGCTCCTCGCAAAATCTGCCAGAGTATTGATTATCAATGATGGCCTTTTTAGCATCTTCTCTTGATACACAATCAGTATCATTTGATGTTAAGACTTTGCTATACTCTTTATTCCATAATCTTATTGGAATAAATACCTGCGGGTCATCGTTATTAGAATAGTCTTTATTAACTATTACATCATCCTGAGATAATGTTCCAAAGTTTATATCAGGAAACATTTCCTGAATTTTTTCTCCAACCGTCATTATTTTTAACCTCGCCTTCTACCATCTTTATGCCATATTAAATGAATAGGTCGGGCCATACTCATATAACATTCCACCACTGTTTGAATTTTTCCTTAACTTCATCAGTATCCTTAAAGGATAGTGGAGACCAGTAAGTTTGTCTATTTAAGTCTGTCTTTCCATCATTATACTTGTCACCATAGTCTCCATATGTCTTATACAATGATATATTGGTTTGCTCTACGATGGATTCCACAACACACCTTGTAACAAACCCTTCCTTATCGCCGCTACATACACTCCCTTCAAGAGTTTCTATCATACGACGGAGCCAGTGTGAAAATAAACCATTATAGATTGACTCAATGTAAAACTTGTCCCAGTTGACAATATCTGAGTGTTTCATCAGAAATGGTTTTGCGGGAAGCTCTGTAAGACGCATCATTTCCAAGTGCATCGATGTTTGATAATAATCGTCACCATATTCTTCATATAGTATGCATAACCTATCAATGAGAATTTCACTCTTTTCGTTATCTTCAGCTTCAATAGACTCAAAGAGCCTATTTAATACCGATGTGATAGCTTCTTTAATGTCTGTTTTATTTGACATCTGACATCTCCTTTTGTATTTGTTCGCACTTATCCTGCTGACGAGTCCACTCATAATAAGCTTTATTAGAGGTCCCATTATTGAAATATTCATAGCACTGATGTTTACATTCAACACAGTTCATAATTATCCCCATCTGCTCCTGATTTTCTTTGGTGGCTCTATATCTTTTCTTCTCTTTAAAACAATACAGGTAAGCTCGTCCTTTGGTTTGCTTACAATAAACTCTGGACCAACCTGCTTACGAAGCTCCCTTACTACTGCATTGAGCTGTTTATCATTAAGTGACCAGCTGATGCAAATCTGCTTTTTAGAAGAGAGATAATCTTCTCCTTTTACCGAACCACTGCCATTAGAAGCATTTTTGAAGAGAATAAATGAATAATCTCCATCCTTAATTTTACCATCTCTCCAGTATCTAGCTGGCAAATCTCTTGGCCCATAGCAGCATGAACACTGGCCAGGCTTATATGTATAATGAGCAAAGTCAATATCGCATTTTTCTCTAAGCGATTTTAAATCCAAATCTTTATACTGAAGTCTACCTTCCATTTTATTCCTCCGTGGTTATGAATGTTTTACTATAATAATATTATATAATGATATTACAAAATTGTCAATCTGTAAAATAAAATAAAAAAGAAAAGGCCTGTTAATTCAGACCCTTTCTATATTTCATATATAAGTTATAGCTTAATTATTAGATGGATGTGGCATATACTGATAAAGTTTCATTGCGGTAGACGAGATTGGCATACTCTGAAGTTCTTCAATCCTTTTCTCGAGAGGACAAATCACCTTTCTTCATCAGGTTCATCAATCTCATGTTCAGAGGTTCTTTCTTCCTTAGCATATCTATCAAGGATTTCAAGTACATCTCCACGGTCAACCATAGGGTCGATGCTTGTTCCTTCATATTTGTCTTCATCAATATAATCAAGAGTCATTATTTCGTCTTTTATCTTATCAATAAGAGAATCTTCGCTTAACACCTTAATTGCAGCCTCAATAGCATAATATTCTGGCACAGGATGCCTTTCATACCCATGACCCTCAATGTATTTTTCTTTCATGCTCTCAAGTTTTGTAATGTACATCTCTTTTTCTTCTTTTGTCATAAAATTACCTCCCCATTATTTCTTCGGTTTCTGCAATAGCAGTAGATATACATCTGTTCATTGCATTAACCGCATTATAATCATCATGCTTTCCGTCTTCTAAAAGCTTATGATATCCATTGTAAGCATTTGTTACAACCTGTTTGTCAAACATACCATCAAACAAACCCTTCTTACGTTTATCATCATATTGAATGTTTTCTGTTTGGATATTGAAAGACAACACACAAGTTGTACGGGGTTTATAACATTTTAAGATACCGGCTTTATAAGTAGTACGTATATATCCCATATCATATGCAGCTTTAGTAAAAGCTTCCTTACGCGCAAGTTCTTCATCAGAAAATTTTAAAGAAGGCATTTTGTGATTTTTTATAGCTTCAAGAAACTCCATTTCATCAGTATACTTCTCAGAAAGCATATCAAAAGACTCTTTTGAGATTACCGTGTTGTGATACTGTTTTGCAGCTTTTCCACAGATAAAAATAGTCACAACAGGCTCCTTATCCTTAAAATACTGCCCAGTCCATGCATCTCTTCTATCTACAGCCCCACACCACGGATGCTCACGGGTAACAAAATGGTTTATTTTAATATCTTCCATAGTGAACCTCCATTAATTCATATACTTTATAATATATGAGAGGTAATTTTACAAATCACCCCTCTGCGCCTTTACATTTATTGATTATACTATGAGCCTTTGTTCTTATTTCTGCCTCCATTTTTCTATCATAAACTGGCTCGCCACACTTAGGACAATAAGGCTGTTCAACTTCTAGCCCAAAAAGATAACCATCTCCACAGTATCGCCTTGTTTCCTTTTTATATATCCATTTATCATCCTTATTCCCACAGTTTGCACATCTTGCCATAATTTTTAGCCTTTCACAATATTTTTCACTTCAATTTTTTTATTCCATCTTGGGCAAATAAAATGTAAATGGCCGTCACCACCCTGTTCACCCCATTTACACATTCTTAATGGAACTGTTTGGTGTTGACAATTTTTACACCCTTTATATCCAAGCTTTTTAATTTGTTTTTGCACGTCCTTATCTGTAATATGTAGGCTCATTTTTCTTTTACTGTTATTATAAATCTATATCCCAGGTTCCCATTCCGAGTGTATACATCATATCATTATCATCGAGATAGCTTGCTCTTGCCTTAGCTTTCTTAAAGTCTTTCTCATTATTACTTATGAACTCTGAAAAAGCCTTTTTGGTTTTCTTTTTTGGTAATGGTTTATGTAGTATCCTGGAAATAGCCGTTGCATATCTTATCTGTTTTTCAGTCGGTTCCATTGACAAGTACCTCATATACTTTCATAACTCTATACTTACCGGTATCAAAATCTTCCGACTCTGCATTTTCCCAAGAACTCAAAAAGCTTGACTTTGCCTTTTTGTCTGAGAGATAAGTCTTGATTGCGGTATCGCCCAGGTCATCCATTAGTTTGAATTGATAACTTCTTGCAAGTCCGCAGAATACAGCACCATCATTTCTCATAACAATATATCTTGCTCTTTTAAGCATTATTTTATCCTGAGCCTCAGCTGCTGCAAGCGATAATCCGTTGACCTGTTCTGTTCTTTTTCCCATCTCTTTCTTATATTTTTTACACCACTTTTGCAGTTTTAACTGCGTGGAAGAAGAATAGTTTTGGATTAAATCATTATATTGTTCATCTTCTATAAACCCACCTTCTATAATCTCGAGAGCTCTACCTGGTTTTTGAGTAGTTAGAACGCTTATAACATCCTCATCCAGCACGCAGACAATTTCGCTATTCTTATTATGCCATCCCTTATCTCCATAAAACAGAGTGGTAAATGTTACTTCTCCATCAGATAATGAACGAGCAAGTACAAAATACATATGATTTGGTAAAATATCATTTTCTGTTAAAAGATTATATTTCTTCATTTTTTACTCTCTCCAGGTTTCTCCGTCATCGTAAGGATTATAGATATTAAGAACCTTATTGCAATAGGGGCACTTTACATAAAAATCCATATCCTGTGGCACGCTCTGATTTCCATATTCTTTAAACAACCTTCCGATTGCATTATCTCTTGTCCATTTAACATCTTTTCCACAATCGGTCTTATAAATAGCCATCTTGATGGCTCCCTGTTTATTTACATCATACTCACCTGTATATTCCCAATTACATCGAGGACTCTTTTTCATTTGTATCTCCTTAATTACTTATAAAGTCTATAGTGTCATTAAATGGCACATATACTATAGCTGAGTTGTACCGAATAGCTACATGATATTTATCATCTGGCGATACTTCTGTACTCCATTTAAGCCCTTCAAAAGCTCTAGGCTCTTCTCCGTAGAGTTTAACCACTGCCCCATCGCTTTTTGCAAATAAAGAAGTATCTTTATTAATAGGCTCAATATACTCAATATCTTTATCCGTAACATACTCACAAAAACTATTAAATGTGGCTTTTTGTTCTACAGTAGCATGTTTATATGATTTAAACATATAAACGCCAACGGCTACCCATAATACTAAACCTACAATCAAAGCAACAAAAATTATAATATATGAGTTATCACCTAACCAGTTTTTTGCTTTTGCTTTCATTTTATTATCTCCTTCTGTATTCATTATCGCCATCTATAAGTTAATCATAGTTAGTGCATCTTTCTTTAATAATATTATATAATAATGATATACTACTGTCAATATTATTTACAAAATAAATTATAGAACAAACAAATCACCTTCGGTTATATCCCTCTCGAGAGGAGAACACCCGCTTTTTGAACAAAATAAAATATCCCATATTCATCAAGAATATAGGATACATTATATCTTCCAGCTTTTACTCTTTATAATCATGCCGACTTTTATTTAATTCATGTAAAGTATTTATTAAGTCATTATCTTCTTCTTTGAGATAGTTTTTATAATAATCGATATCTTCATTAGTTATATTAGGAATAGAGTTTAAATCACCCCATTCAATAACACTCAGGAAGAAAGCTAAGTCTTCAATACTCATCTGCTTAATAGCATCAAACTTTGTCATATTTACCTCATTTCAATTGTTCCAACACTTCCGTAATCTGTGGAAAGTGCCTGCCTGTTGGCACTACATTTTTTAATGAGTTGCTTGACATACTCTGACCGTACCAGACCAATACAAACAACTCGTTATCTGGGCCCACAGAATATGGTTCTCGGACTACTATACCATTAACGCCTTCCACAGTCACTTCATCCCCGACTTTGATTCCATCGGTATGTTCTGGTATCTCTTCTTTTCTAAGTTCTTGATACTTGTGAAGGGTTTCTGCTATTTCCCTGTAAAAATCAGCATTAGTTTCTTCTATTTCAGCAGAAGCAGTTCTAATGCTTTTATCTTTACTTCTTGTATATCCACTTGCATCATCATATCGTTTGCAGCTTACTCTGTGGTTATATTCTTTTTCTTCGCAAAAAGTAATTAATTCATCAATCGATATTTTCATTTTTTGTCTCCGTGATTTTTTGTCCTCTCATGAATTTTTCCCAAGCATCATCTTTGTCTACAATGCAACCGGTGGTATCAATCGGACCTCTTTCCTCTATTTCTTTAACTATGTCTTCAGCATATTTCATAATTTATTTCCCTTCTTCTCGGAAGAAATTTATGATATCCATCATAACTCATTCTCCTCTTCTTGTTCCTTATCTGCTTCGTACTTGTCAGAAATATAATCAAACCAATTCTTTTTCTGCGCAGTTTCCTTTTCCATCAAATATGAAACAATACCTATAGCAGTTTGAAATCCATCGATAAAATCTTTAGAAATCTCACCATCGATTTTATCTTCTCCCATTTCCTCTAAAAGCTCATTAATTCTTCGTGTAGACCTCTTAGGCACTGACGGGCCAACACCTAAACATGTTTGAAAATCAGCATTTGCCAAAGTTACAAAATTGTCAGTAAACACACTAGATTTAACTACTTTTTCTAAATCAGTTAAATCTCCATCCTTTGCCGCTAATTTTTCATATACCTCATCATCAATGCTGATAATTCTTGTTTCCTTATAGCTCATCTGCTTTTGCCTCACTTTCTACGATTACAATATTCCACATTGCTATTTTACGATGCTGATATGTATATTGTCTTAATAAATATATATTTTTGAATAAATGGATAATAGGAAAATGTGACTTTACATACTCCCATGTATTAGTATCTTTTGTTTTAATCATTTCAATTCCTCTTCCTCATTTTTCAACTTTAACCACCTTTTGTGTAAATACTCACACTTCTTTATAAGGTAATTAAGTTTAACATTTAGAAAGAACCTCTTTATCATGATTATCCCTCACAATTATAAACGTTTTACTATAATAATATTATATAATGATATTATAAAGTTGTCAATCTATAGAATAAAATAAATATATAAAATCCAACAAAAAAGGACTACCAAAGTAGTCCCTTTTTATCTCATATTAGTCAAAATTTTCATGCTCTACAAACTCTTCATAGGACTCATTTGGATGCATGGCGGATGTATCCGTTACATCATCCAGGGCATCATTAAGCTCATTATCGGACATATCTTCAAGCTCTTCATCTGTATATCCGTACTCAGCCAGTGTTTTTTTAACCTCAGTTCTTTCATCTTTAGTCATTTTAATTTCTCCTCCGTTCTCGTAATTTTTAATAAGAAACTCATAAACATTATCCGGAACATCTTCTTTGACACTCTCGAGATTATGATTTCTTGCAGCTTCTCTTATCTTTGAAGACGATATAGAATCATAGTTAAAATCTATGAATCTGAACTTATCCGCCTTATCCTTGAATTTATCCGGAATAAGGTTAAGACCATCTTCTTTTTTTACTCCTCTGCATAAAATAATAATGCTTTTAACACTATCTACGATATCTTCACATCTGTACCATTTATCAAAATCTTTAAGGTTATCAGAGCCTACACATAAAGATACTCCTTCATGATATCCGATTTTCTTAAAAAATTCTACAGTAGTAATTGTTTTTCCATCAGATTTTGCTGAATTTTCAAAAGAAGATACTAAAGCATAATCTTTTTCAGAAGTTGCATCTTCAAGAAGTTTTTCTCTTACATCGAAAGGAAGAATATTTTCATTATTATATCCTTTCCAGCCTCTAAGATATTTATCCCCGGCCACAACATAACAGGTAACATCATCGGGATATTCTTTATGAAGTACCTCACTCATTTTTACATGTGCAATTGTAGGCGGGTTAAATGCTCCCATAATAAGAATAACTTCGGTTGGCCCTTTCATCTATATTTACTCCTTCTTAATTATTTTCTCAAAGATTCTTTGAAATCCTGCAACCACTATCTGAGTATATTCCCACGCAGCGATAATAATCCCTGCAAGGACGATAAATCCAGCAAATCCAAATAACACAACATCTTCCGGTGTAAACATTGTTTATCCCCTTATGTATTCTCAAACTCTTTTTTAAGTTCCTCATACTGTTCTCTGCGCTTACGAGTTTCTTCTTCCTTACGAAAACGCTCATTAGCCTCTTTTATCTCTGCTTCTTTTCGCTTTTCTTCAGCAATATAAGCATCGATAACTTCATCTGATGCTCCTAAAAGTTCATAAGGAAAACTAAGGCAGATATGTTCTTTTGTGCCATCACCCCAGTCATTTATCCCCGTACATTGAACAACTTCTTTATCATTGAAAGAATACTCATCGACATAGCTATAGTCGCCGTCAAGTCCAATAAGCTTCTTGGCTACAGCTTCAGCCTCTTTTTCAGCTTGAACAGTGAGCTTTTTTAAAAGGTATATATCTTTAATATTCATATCATTCCCCTTTATTCTTCTACTTCTGCAAGATAAACAGTTACAGTATGACAAGGATGATTAGGATTATCATGAAAGTTTATTGACTTAGCCATCATAGTTTCAGCAGCCTTTTTTGACTTATAAAGCTGAGCTCCCATAACTGTCCTTGCATGATTCTTATTGCACCCCGCATAATAAGTCCCATCTGCAAACTTGATTGCCACCATAGGAATAGGGACAACGCCCTTTTTGGCAGCTTCTCCCAGGCCCTCATATTCATCCTCAGTATGATTTTTAATGTACTCATCCGGAATATCAACCAACTTTTTTGCCATAAGATTTACCTCTCATAACAACATTTGTTATCTTTTTATTATTCCTTAAAGGATTTTTCCACACACACACCATATCATCTCCGACCGTGTATGAAATTTTCTCGAACATCTCGCCACAAACAATGCATTTGCAGTTATTTGATGCTATTCCTACATTCCCCGCATAAGGTTTGCGATATCTAAAAGGATATATTCTATTACAAAAATGAAAACCTAAGCGGTGCATAAACTTTATATAACGCATTTAACTTCTTATACTTCTCTTTCTAGCCTGATTTTACTTTGCCTATCTGCTTCCATAAGCCTATCAATAACATGGCGCATCTGCATAGATTCTTTTGCTTCCTGTTTAAGAACCCAAATGTTTGCCTTAGTTATTTTGGCACTGATAGTAAGCATTAAATAATACGATATAGAATTATCCATATGCCATGCATATCTATGACGTTCATCTTCAAGTTTTGCGTAAGATAAATCATAAAGCCTGCGAATAATCTTATATAGCTTTGATGTAATTTTCACTTTCATCATTACGGCTTTTACCTGTATTATTCTTAAGGTTATCATTTCTTTACCTCTATACTGTTATTAAGCTCATTGAGAACTATCTCTCCGCTCTGCCTTGTCTCTGGGATATTGATGATTCTCTGATTAAATGAACCTCTGAAATTAAGCATTGCACTCTTCTTCTCGAGGACGAACTCGCCGTCAACAAGGATGTCTATCATATCAAGGATGTCATCTGTGAACTCTGTGTGGCAACGCTTGTTATTTACATCTGTGAGCTCTTCGTATGTATATCCGCTATATACCCATACTGTCTGATTAGGATATGTTTCTTTAACTCTCTTAATGAGATTGCGAACACTCTCCTGGTTCTCCGGCTCCATTGGTTCTCCACCAAGAATTGTAAGACCTGTGCTATATACAGGAGCAAGTGACTCTATGATTGAATCCTCAACCTCTTTAGTATAGAGATTACCATAATTAAAATCCCACGTCTGTGGCTGGAAGCATCCCTTGCAGTGGTGTCTGCACCCACTCACAAAGAGTGAAGTCCTGATGCCTGTGCCGTTTGCTGTATCAAATGTCTTTATGTTGGCGTAATTCATTCTTATTACCTCTTTCAACCCTTCTTGGCTTTAAACCATATATATAAACTACCGACAACGGTGATTGTAAGCTCTGTAGCTATAAACCTTATAGTAGAAATTAAAAGTACAGTGTCTATCATTCGAAACATCCTTATTCTCTATCAGTTTTTGATTTTAAGAATAATACCTACTAAAAGCATTATCAATCCTAAAACAAATGTTTCTGCACAAGGTTTTCCGCTAAAAAGAACACCATAATAAGGAACGTACATTTACTTCATCTCTCTTTCTAAATCTCTCAATCACTATAGTTAGTATATAATAATATTATATAATTGTCAACCTTTTTTATAAAATAAATTTAAAAAATACTAGAAAAATACAGACCTTCCCCGCATGCGTCCATTTAATTCCTCTCGAGAAGAAAAGGCCTGAGGACTTATGCCCCAGGCCTTTGTAAATCATACTTCTATAATCTGTGCTCCATATAGACAGATGTCTCTGGTTCCGTTACGAAGAATTTTTTCTTCCGGGTTATGAAGATGTCCATGGATATAAATTGGAATCTTATTTCTCTCAATGTACTCTGTAATAGCAGCTATACCTTCATGAGCATTGGTACCGTATTCGTTAATCTGCATACGCTCAAATAAATCGCTCTCCTGGTAGCATCCTGCATGGCCAATAGCAATATCTGCAGCAGGCATATTCTTAATAGCCTCTGTAAATTCATGTTGAGTATACATACATCTCTCAGGGGCGTTTTTATACCTTATAGAGCCCGGGAAAGCCGCTATTTTAATTCCTTCGATATCAAATACCTTAAAACCTACATCCTCAACATAAGAGCATTCTGGGATAGTATAAAGGTCTTTTTGGTCATGATTTCCCGTGATACCATAACAAGGAACATCCGGAGTAAGATAGCTCTTAATCTGAGTTATTTCTTCTGTTCCATGGTCTCCCAAGAAGATAACAGCATTATATTCAGTATCACTATCTTGAATAATCTGTTTTACATTATCCCTAAGAACTCCATGAGTATCAGCAATAAATAAGATTTTTAATCCCCTTGGCTGATAAGGCTGCATGATTTTCTTATAGGAACGAGCATCTTTATTCTTCTGAACGGTCTCAATAACAGCATCATCGTCGTCTGATTCTCTGTTAAAAAGAAAGTCAAGTATTCCCATAACATTTTCCTTTCGTAAAAAATAATCATAAAAAGATATTATATAAGTATATGTTAAAATTTTTCTATTTATTTTGCAATATTAACAAAAAAAGAACCACTCCCGAAGGAATGGCTCTTTGTGTATTTATGGATTAAAGGTGAAGAACTCTCTCCTTGATTTCCTGTGTACGACCCTGGTTCCAATAGTTGGCACCGATGTAACCGCAAGTTCTTCTTGCAACGTGCATCTTTGTCTGGTCTGTGCAACCACAGTTAGGACATCTCCATCCAAGGTAACCTGACTTATCCTCGAAGACCTGAATCTCTCCATCGAATCCACACTCCTCACAGAAGTCGCTCTTTGTATTGAGCTCTGCATAGAGGATTGTCTCATAGATGTGTTGCATAACCTTGATTACTGCTTCAAGATTGTTCTGAAGATTTGGCACTTCTACATAACTTATAGCTCCGCCAGGTGAAAGCTGCTGAAATTCTGCTTCTTTTGTAAGCTTTGAGAAAGCATCAATCTCTTCTGTAACCTTGATGTGATAAGAGTTTGTGATATAGTTCTTATCTGTTACACCAGGGATTTTACCGAACTTCTTCTGAAGGCACTTAGCAAACTTATATGTTGTGCTCTCAAGAGGTGTTCCGTATACAGAGTAATCAATGTTCTCTGCCTCTTTCCACTTCTTACAAGCATCATTGAGTGCCTGCATAACCTTAAGTCCGAACTCCTTACCTTCAGGTGATGTATGAGATACACCCTTCATGCGGTAAACTGTCTCTGCAAGTCCTGCATATCCAAGGCTGATTGTTGAATATCCGTTGTAGAGAAGCTTATCAATTGTCTCACCAGGCTGTAAACGAGCCAGTGCTCCGTGCTGCCAAAGGATTGGAGCAACATCGCTTGGTGTTCCAAGAAGGCTCTCATGTCTGATTCTAAGTGCCTTATGGCAAAGGTTAAGTCTCTCTTCAAGAACCTTCCAGAAAGTCTCTTCATCACCCTCTGCTGTACAAGCAACATCTACAAGGTTAATTGTTACAACACCCTGGTTAAATCTTCCCCAGTATTTGTGCTGACCAGGAACATAGTTCTTTGCGTTAGCGATGTTACCGATACCTGCATCTGTGAATCTGTCAGGTGTAAGGAATGAACGGCATCCCATGCAAGCATATACATCACCCTTAAGTTCAAGCATCTTCTTCTCACTGATATAGTCAGGCACCATTCTTTTAGCGGTGCACTTAGCAGCAAGTTTTGTGAGTTCGAAATACTTAGAACCTTCGTATGTATTATCGTCTTCAAGAACATAGATAAGCTTAGGGAAAGCAGGTGTTACCCAGTTACCACGCTCATCGGGAAGACCTTTGATTCTCTGCTCAAATACTTCTGTGATAAAGCGAACATAGTCATCTCTCATCTGTCCCTCAGGAACATCCTTAAGGTACATGTAGAGTGTTACGAAAGGAGTCTGACCATTAGTGGTCATCATTGTAATGAGTTGGTACTGAATTACCTGAACTCCATCCTTGATTTCCTCAGAAACCTTCTTCTCTACTTCCTTAGAGATTCTTTCCTCAGAAACATCCATTCCCTCATACATCTCACGAATCTGTCTATCGAACTTCTCTCGAGAAACCTGAATGAAAGGAACAAGGTGTGCAAGGTTAACTGACTGTCCACCATACTGGTTAGAAGCTACCTGAGCTACAGCCTGTGTTGCAATATTACAAGCAGTCTTGAAAGAATGAGGCTTTACTATCTGTACTCCAGAGATAACTGTACCGTTCTGAAGCATATCCTCAAGGTTAATGAGGTCACAGTTGTGCATAGACTGAGCTGAGTAGTCAGCATCATGCCAATGAATCTCACCTGCATCATGAGCAGCCTTTACATCTTCAGGCATAATGAACTTTCTTGTAATCTCCTTAGAAATTTCACCTGCCATATAATCTCTCTGTGTGCTGTTAATAACAGGATTCTTGTTTGAGTTCTCTTGCTTAACTTCCTCATTGGTACGTTTTGTGATACCAAGGATTGCAGCCTCAAGATTAGTAGCCTTACGCTTCTCATTATGTAAATCTCTATATCTAGCATACTTAAGACCTACTGACTTAGAGTAATCAAGAAGATACTCAATTACCTTATCCTGAATTTCTTCTACTGAGAAATCACGACCAGCTTCTCTAGCTTCATTCTCGATGCTCTGAGCGATATACTTAATCTGCTCCTCTGTGAGCTTCTTTGAAAGCTGCTTCTCTTCATTGTTGGCCTTTGTCATTGCGATTTCCATCTTTTCTCTTACAAGAGGAACTCTTTTACCACTTCTCTTGATAATGTAAAGTTCTGCCTCTTTCATGTTAACGTCCATCATTTCATTGTTTGTTGAATGCATATTGTTTGCCTCCTATTGCTTCTGTGTTTCTTTGTGTGACAACTATATATGTACCTACTCTTTACAAAAGTGGTCTATATTTTGTGTTATTATGATTAGTTACTACCAAATGTTGTGGAATTACTTCCCTCATCTGATATAAGTATAATATCACAGAATTATATATTTGTCAACATTATTTACAAAATAAATATATAAATTATGTTCCGAAAAGCGCATAAATACTGGGTATCCAGGAACACTAAAATAAAAATAAAACATATTCCCAAACACCCAGCAAATCTTTTTCCTCTCGAGATAAAAATCTCTTTTACTATTTCTTCATCCAGTTCTTAACTTCTTCTCTTCTGGCCTTTCCTTTAATAGAAACGGCCTCATCAAACCAGTTAGTAACAACGAACTCAGATGTATTCCAATATTTCTTAACCGAATCACAATCTTCCCCAATTGACTGCGCACATAAAGCTACAATATCATCTTTATCCATATTTGTAAACTCTTTTTTATGCCTGGATTTCCAAATACGGATTTTTCTTAACATATGCGCAATCTTAGGGTTTGCAATTCTTATCCTGTCATCCATAATCCCACCTCTTATAAATATATGCAGAATAAAAACTATAAAATTACAAAAATACATCAAAAAAGTCCCGAAGTTTTACTCCGAGACTTTTATATCTATAATCAATCCATCTTCATTTTGTGTAACCATATAGGTTTTTTGTTCACTCTTTATTATAAGTACCCCATCGCCGTCAATATCCACATCCTCGAGACTATCAATACCATGTTCTTTTAATATAGAAACATTTTTATCCCTTATACCTTCATCTAACTGAGATATAACAAGTACCTGATTATTAAAATCAGAAGATGCGTTAAGAATAGACTCCCCAAGAATTTTATTTGCAAAAAATCCTATTGCTGTAAGAATAATAAAAATAACAGCAGCCGTCCAAAAAAGTTTTTCAGACATATCGAGAACCTTCCTTCTGGTAATAGATAATTTTCCCTTAAAGGAACGCCATAAAGATGAAATTGGGATACCTCGTAACTTATTCAAAAAATTCATTTATTAACCTCTATAGCAACAAAAGAGTACCCATTGACAAGTGGCCAGGTCTTGCAGGTAGAATGCCTCTTAAAAAGATTGGAAAGAGTCCTATCCGGAGTTACTCCAAAAAGGTATCCATGGCCCATTTCTTCCTGAATTTTAAACACAGTCTTGGATACATAATGCTGGTTTCTAAAATCTTCATCAGTTCCTGCATAGAAGACATAGATTTCCGGGCTTATGACACCAAATTCCTCTTCATATTCCCGAATATGTTTAAGATACGGGTCTTTTCCCATATCCTCATTATCAAAGGTCTTAAGAAACAGGAAATTCTTATCAATAAGGTCGTTTATATCACCTGCCAGGCAAAACGATGCCAATCTGTCTTCCTCAGCAAATACCCCATAAGAATAACCAGAATCAATACAGAACTTTAGAATCTCAGCGAAGTCCTCGCGCATCCTTGCCTCTCGAGAAAAAATATCTGGATATTTATCATATCCATCAATAAAAACAGTTGTAAATAAATCCATTACATCATTAAAATCATCTTCAGTAAGTTTTCTCAATACGCACATAATAAGGCCTCCATAGTCATTCTTTTGTTATTGTAACATGCTGGAAAGGAATGTGTATATTATCTTCCTTAAACCTCTTTATCAGATTGATACGCAGGTCAGAACATGCTGCGAAGTTATCATCAACGGTCTTGGTAACAATTCTGCACTTTAATGTTACCGAAGAATCATTAAACGAAGCACATGTGGGCTCACTTATTCTGATAATACGCTCATCCTGGCCAGCTACTTCTACGATATCATCCATAGCTTTTCTGATATCATCGTCATAACCTATTCCAACTTCGAAGAAATACCCTACATTTTCTGAGTAATTGGAATTCTCAATTATAGATTCATCAAGTACCTGATTAGGAATAATGGTATCATTTCCTGCAAAGGTCTTGATGATTGTATGCCGTAAAGATAAGTCCTGAACTATACCTTCTGCAATAACCACTCCACTGGAAGAACTTATCTTAACCTTCTGCCCAATTTGGATTGGTCTCGAGAGAGAAATAGCAAAGCCGGATATAACATTACCCAGGGATTTCTGAGCTGCAAACGTTGCGACTGCAATGATAAGCGAAGAGGAAGTTAAAATACTTCCGCCCAGGGTGTTATTTCCGGTTACCCATCTCGCAAGGAAGAACAATCCACCTACAATAGAAGCAAGTTTTACAATATCACAGATGAATTTTACGTGTGCAATCTTTGAGCGCTTCTCTATAGCTCGTGCTACAAGAAAAATAACAAGTGATATTGTTACTGTTATTATAATATGAGGGATATTATTCATGATTTAGCCCTCTCTTTCATTCTTGTATATTCTCTTATGTTTATAAGAGCCTCGGTAGCAAGAATTCTCTGTTCGTCACTGCGAGGGACAGCTTCTATGAACTTATTATATCGTTCCAGGATATCTTTATCTCCAAAACGGTCATAATAAGCTTTTATATTAGGCTCCCGCAGGGTCTTTTCAAGGGCTGCCATAGGAATATCTTCTCCCATATTCTTCATAGAGAAGATAGTTGCAGCGCCCACAAGATTTCTTTCATTTTCAATAAGTTCCGGATTCTTCTGGAACTTTACAATTTCATCAGCCATAGCAACAGCTTTGGCAACTAATGAGTTACTCATAAATAATGCTCCTGTTTTTAATATATGTTAACAAAAATCTCAAAATCCAAAGGAAAAAGCCTACCAAATAAAAATTTGGCAGGCTCTTTCTTAACTGTTATACCGTTGGAGGATTTCTTGTATACATACAAGAATAAATGCAATACTATCTTTATATGTAATTTTATTTTTGAAAATCCTCAAATTTTCTCTTTTCTGCCTTAGCTATTCTTTCTGCAGACATGAGCTCTTTCATGTAAAACAGCAGATGTAGTTGAGGTAACTTCTTTACCGCATTTAGTACATACACACTTTACTCTTCTCTGCTTGAAACCTGAAGGTGAAATATAAGGGTCTACTTCTTCAAGTACACGAAGGTTTCCGTATACCTGGCCTATCATTGCATTGACGTCAGTCTGTTTACGGCCATACTTAACTCCGCCGCTCTTAAGCTTATTGATTCTTGTACATCCGCAGGATTTTGATTTACCGGAAAGAAGGTTAGTTACAATAACATCTCTTTCCTGTCCGCAAGAACATCTGCATCTGTATGTAGGAATTGGCCTGCCCTGGCAGAGCTTATCTACATCAGCTCTCCTAAGAACGGTCCACTCTGTTCCTTCAATCTTATTTCCAACAAGTCCTTTAGCTTCTTCCTTAAGCTCCCTTATCATCTTCTTCTGCTGAGCTTTCTGCTCTTTTGTAGGAGCTCCCTTGCGCTTCTTTTCCATAGCAAGTTTATCTTTGATATGTCCTCTCTGGAATGCGCAGTAGTATGTTCTTATTTCATATCCTGTCTCAGGGAACCTGAACAGACAATCATTAGCTGAATTATACTCAACACATTCGCAAAGATTACCATCAGTCATTACCTTCTTCTCACGCTCTCTCTCTTCTTTAAGCTTATCGAAGTATCTTGCCTTATATTTAGGGTTCTGCACCATACCATACTTAAACTTCTGGTATGTGGTAGAAACTACAGTCTTATCCTCAAATCTTATGTCAATATCTCCGGCCTTTCTGAAAGCAATGATTTCAGCTATCTGACCATTTGACATAAGAGACTTTTCACCCTTAGCCTTGGTAACCTTATTTTTGATTTTATTATACTTCTTAAGCATATCCATCGCTGTCTGTTTCTTTACAGACTTTGACTTGAATGAATAGTAAGAAGCAAGACCTTCTTTACCGTCGCTATAGCGCAGCAAAACATGACCGATGTCATCCCAACGTACCAGGGTAGCCTCCCATCCGTCATGCATTGTAAGCACTTCATCCTTATGTTTCTTACCGATATCCGCAGGGTTAGTAAGACCTCCTGTTTCAAACTGATGATATGTACCGATAACTTCGGTGCCATCATCAAATCTGAACAGACATTTACTAGCACTGTCATAACGCTCTATAGTGACACGGTGTCCGTTTTTGAGAATTTTACTTTCTCCTTTTCTGTCTTTAATACTCTTCATTCCTTATTCCTCACTCGTCTTATAAGTTTATTCTCCTTTTTAAAATAAAATTATAATAATAGTACGTAATCATAGTCTTTTTTAATTAACCCACACAGTCACTGCTGGTAGCAGTTCCTTTTCCATCAAGGGTTCTGAATACTGCCATCTGTTCCCCGTGAACTTCAATGGCTTTAAGCGCTTCCTTGTAGCTCATATCATACTGTTTAGCAAGCTCCTGAACAAGGAGGGCTATCAAAGTCATCTTACCGACCCCGGTGCCATTCGACTGGATGGTATAATTCTTGTTGTTATCAATTTTTCCAGATATCGAAGCACTTCCGATATCTATATCCTTTTTTAATATTCCCATAATTTAACCTCAAAAGATATAATAATTAAAAGACCCATTAAGCCTTTTAATATTATTCTATATATATAATATAATATAAAATATTATATTTGTCAATATATATTTTTATTTTATAAAAAAATGTGATAAAAATTATACATAAAAAACGACTGCTCAATTTTGAGCAGCCGGATTTCATCTTACCATATAAAATTACAACGAATTATAAGGAAATCATTACCACCACAGATATGGGATAAGAGATGAGAGATTCTTAATTGCGGTCTGAAGCTTTTCCCCGGCAGCTACTTCTTCAATATGAAGCTGCACAAAGGTAAGTCTGTCATCTATATCTCCATCTGGGTACTTGTACATATTTTTTGAGTAGCCTGTATCACTATTATTAGCATACAGAAGATAGTCTTTTAAATCCCTAAGAAGAAGGTCTATAGCTTTTCTTACTGTAAGCTTTACCTGCTTATGGGTATAGACAGACTGTACAGAGTAGAAGTTTTTCATTGATACCATCTCATCCTCAAGCCCCTGTTTCTTCTCGAGAAGGTCAAGAACCACTATTCTGTCCCTGGTATCACAGTTAAACTTACAAAGAGCTGCCTCTTTAAACCTGGAGATATTCTCATAAAGATATTCTGCCAGAGGAACATCAAAAGAAATTGTATCCCGATACTTAGTGGACGTATCGATGTCTCTCGAGACACGCTTGATGTTATATGCTATATTCTTAGGAAAACCTTCTATTTCTTCTTTAATTTTCCCAGGAAAGTCTTTTACATCATCAATAAAATCCTCTTTTGTATAATCTGGAGAGAGGTAAAACTTTATTCTCTGAACTTTGTCTTTAATCTTTGTCTGTATGGGACTGATTCCCAGTTTTCTTAGATATGAATGCATAATATTTCCCCCTTTATACTTTATCTTCTAATATCTCTTTGATATACTTAGTCTTTATCAAATCAGTATCATCTAAAAGCAGTTGCTTTATCTGCGTAAGCTTTTTCATATCAGATATTGCATAGTCTATTGCTGCCTTATCTAAAATGCTTATATGGTCATTTGCCCACTCGTTTGTCCGAAATTCTTCAAGCTCTTTAATTGCTTGCTCACTTGTAAAAACAGGTTTGTTATCTATCCACTGATAATCTCTTCCTAAGACCTTCATTTATCCAACCTTTCTTTAAAACCTATATTATTATCATATAATATATTTATAAAAATGTCAATAAAGAATATAATTATAAAAAGCACATATTACTCAATAAATGCTCTAAACTAATCAAAAAATGCTATATATTACGAAAAACAAAAAAATTTTTAACATATATTTATATAACATACAACATTTATTAAAAAAGTAGTGAAAGGGGATACAAAATGATACAGTTAAAATCAGTAAAAAGAGTAATTGCATCAGCAATAATGGGGATTATGCTGGTATGCATTACTAATGTAAACACACTTCCGACAATGGCAGCAACATCAAGACTTGAATTTGGGGCTATAACAACAAACACTCTCAAATATGGTAACACATCGGACACTTATACATTAAAGCTGGAAAAGCCAAGTCTTGTACAGATAGATGCATTGCAGGAAGGTGATGCGGGAACTAATATGCAAATTGTTAGCGGGCTTAATACAATCCGCCAGATTCAGTTAAGTAATAATCTTTCTACCTGTGCGCAGGTACTTGATAAAGGAACATATGAAATAATTGTGGAACTGAATTCCAAACCGGAATCCAGTGAAAACAAAAGCTATTCAACCTATAAGTTCACTGCATCTGTGACTTCAGTAAATACTGATATAGAACCTAATGATACGGTGAATAATGCTGTAGACCTGCCTATAAATACACAGATGAAAGGTTCACTTACATACCAGGATGTTCTTGATGTGTATAAAATTGTGAACCCCAGCAAGAGCAATATAACAATATCAGTTGTTTCTGAAATGTATAGTATATCTGAACAGATGAGTCCTACCAGCCAGGCTTCAGTTTATTATTCATTAAAAGATACAAAATACAATGAATTATTTTCTGGAACAGCAAGTGGAAGTAAAGCGATACCTCAGGCAAGCAATCAATCCATGACGCTGGATAAAGGTACTTATTACCTGTTCATATCAAGAGCATCTGAAACAGATGTAGGTAATTATACATGTAAATGGGGAGCTGATGTCCTGGCAACAGATATTAAAATAAGCGGTTCGAAACAAATAGAATTAAATAAGACTGCCAAATTAACAGCAGAAGTAATTCCCAGTAATGCGTCTGATAAAGATGTTGATTGGAAGAGCACAAATGATAGCATTATATCCATTGATGAAAAGACTGGAAAGATGACGGCTAATGGCTATGGAACCTGCATAATTAGCGCTACTCTTTCATCAAATAATGAAATTACAAAAGAATATGAGGTAACTGTTATACCTCCTGCAGTAAGTCTGAATAAGGTCACAAATAAAAAAGGAAAGATGATGCTTATAAACTGGAAGCAGAAGAAAGATATTACAGGTTACCAGATACAGTATTCTTTAAAGAAGACCTTCTCTAAGAATGTAAAGAATAAGAAGGTAAATCAGCTGTTTGATGAAAATACACAGAATGTTCCGAAGAATAAAAACAATCTTACTGTCAAGAAGCTGAAAAAAGGAAAAACCTACTATGTGCGTATAAGGCCTTATTATAAAGACACTTATATAAACAAGACCCAGTATGGTAACTGGAGCGATGTAAAGCATGTGAAGATAAAGAAATAATCATATAAAAAGAGGACTTTGAAAAACAAAGTCCTCTCTTTGTATTTTACAATATCTTATATTTTTAAAACAATATAAAGGTGCTTAGAATTAGCCCTCTATTTCTATTGTATGTGCTTTATCTTCAGCTTTTTCTTCTTTCTTTGGTATAGTAAGCTTTAATACACCATGTTCGAATTTTGCTTTTATGTCCTCTTCAGTAATGCTCTCTCCGACATAAAAACTTCTGGACATTGAGCCCATATAACGTTCTTGTCTTATCAACTTACCCTTCTTTTCTTCATCTTTATTTACTTTCTTTTGTGTTGCTACACTTAAATAGCCATCTTTTAATGTTATTGCTATATCTTCTTTTTTGAATCCTGGTACATTAATATCTACTTCGTAACCCTCTTCGGTTTCTCTTACATCCGTTGCCATTAACTTACCAGCATGTTTTCCATACAATGTCTTGTCAATTTCAGGGAAATCTCCAAAGAATGTTTCAAATGGACTTGGTGTAAATAAATCTTCAAATCCAAATGGTGCTACTTCGTTACAATTAAAAATACTTGGTACTAACATAAATCATTCCTCCTTTTTACGCCCTTTTTATGTTGTTTCAAGCATATAAAAGAGTAATTTTTTATTTCATATATGTTATACACCTAAGATTAGCACTCGGCAAGTGAGAGTGCTAATTTTTCACAAAAACTTCACAATTTTATAAATATCAATGCAGAAAACCTACCACACTTAACTTAATAACGTTACATAAAAAGAGAGAGCCTTTTGCGAGGTTCTCTCTTATATTTTGTTTATGAAATTGCTTCAGGAATTGCCCTTGCGTAATACTTGGCTTCTCTGATAAACTGAGGAGAACTTCCCATGATAAGGCAGCCATGACCGATAAGATTGATTTTGTACTCAGAGCGGCTCATGTCTCCGCCGTATTTCTTATCAATCAGATTAAGAATTTCATCAACCTCCTCAATGGCCCCACATGGTACAGGATGCTCTGTAAAAGTTCCATCTTTGACATATACATGCGCATGCATCATATAATTGATTTCCGGGAACATCTTATACAATCTTGTCTGGATAGGGGTATCTACAGATGGCTTATTGTCTCCGTAGTAGTAGAGATTGTCTTTGTCATCAAGGAGCACCGGAACAAAACCGTTAATATCAATTTCTTCCTTGTTAATGTTTCTTCTCGAGACGAAAACATAATCTCCTTTACGGATGCTTGGAAATCCGTTCATACATCTCGTCTCATATCTGGGCCTCATGGAACAGTTACCAAGGAACCTCTTAACACCCTCAGCTGGCTGAAGAATATCATGAAAAACAGCTGCATTATCTCTTACGATACTAATGAACTCTTCAGTCTCTGTATCTGGAATGAATTGCCCAGCATCATTCTTATCAAAGAACTGAGAGAAGATGTCATCTCTGGATGTATCTCCGTGGACCGTCCCCTGACGGGTGATACTCTTAAGGAATCTGAGGCGCTTAACAGCAGATGATACAGCTTCATCAATATCCTCACCTTCATACCAGAGGTCTCCAAGAGGGTCAAATACTCTCATCTTAAAGACTCCGGATTCCTGCTTTGCAAACTCAAATACAAGGTTTGCTTTAAGCTGCAGAGCTCTCTGCTCAAGGTCCATAAAGTTATATTTATTGTTATCATTTCTCTTAGATGTAATAAGGAGACAACGTGGATTGATATCCTTGACATTCCTTATCTTCTCGAGAGAGTTATCAACAACGTTTGCAAACCAGAATACGAAATCATACTCTGTGCACTTCTCAATCTCTGTTTTAAGGTCATTATAAAATCCGCCATTAAGACTGGTGAGTTCGATATCTTCATTCTTCTCAAGAGCAGCAGCCATCTTATTGATAAGACCTGATGACCTGCCACCATTTTCATCCCATGTTCCACCGACAAATAATACTTTATATCCCATATATTTTAATCCTTTCTTTACTCGTAGTCATCATATTCTGTTTCAAGCTCTTCCTGTTGTGATTCTGTCGAATCGAATCTTCTTCTATCAGAAGCACTATAGTTCTTACCGGCCCTGTGAGCTTTTACCATATCATGAGCTCCACCTCTAAGACTTACACCATTCTCATCGCAACCTCCAACACCTTTTCCTTTATATTTTTTCTGATTAGTTTTTCTATCAGGCTCTTCGTCATGGATTTTGCCCTTATCATACATACCATCAAACTTCTTGTATGTATCAGCATCACCCCAGATTGCTTGGCATTTTGCCTTTTTTGATTTTGCTTTCTGAGCATCTTTCCATCTTCTATTGCCTCTGTTTTTATGAATCATAAAGCGCCTCCACAAAGTTATTTTTGATATAATTATTATATAATAGAAATTATAAAAATGTCAATATAATAAATATAATAAATTAAAAAAGAGGACTCTTTCTGGGCCCTCTTTAATACGTTTAATCAACGCCTACGACCTGAAATACAGTGTATCCATCCGCAGTAATTTCTCTCTTACAGTCCGCATAAGGACAAATCTGTTTTTCAGCAATCTCGCGCCTTGAATTATAAAGGCGCCCAAAGATACGTCCGCAATAAGGACACCCCTGGATAATTCTCTCAGCAAGATGATTTTCTGTATTCATTTTTCTGTTAAGAAAAGCATATGTCGCTTCAACTGTAGGGAATCCTATAAGTTCTTTAACGGTACTGGGATATATGACCTCTCCGGGCTCAACCAGACCAAAGAACTTATTATATTTCTTATTGTATTCATTGTATTCTGCATCACTCATATCATACATAAGAATTATCCTCTCAATCTAATATTCTGATATTAACAGCTTCATTATGGAATTCCCTAAGTTCATTGCGTGTAATCTTATAATAACTCCACCACTGATTTACAGTTTTCCCATCATCATTGACATATTTATCTTCTTCAACCTTTTTCTTTACATATTCATTACAGAAGTTAATTGCTTTTTGTTCTGTTGATGCAAATATAAGAAAACTGGTGGCTGTATTTAAAGAATCCTCATAAACTCCATTTTCGATTGTAAAACAATATGGATTAAGCATATTATCTCCTCTTTACTTACTATAGACATAACTGTAAAAGTTTGTATCCTTAAATTTTGCCTGCTGAATAACAGCTTTTCTTTCAGCCTCTGCCTTAGTCCAGTTACTCCATTTAGTACACTGGTCATTATGACATCCTATACATCTATCAGGACATCCCATACATGGGTTTTGCATATGTTACTCCTTTCTTTCAACTTTTATTTATCTATTTTATTCTCCATTTTTAAACTTATATTTGCAGTGCCAGCACCTGCTGTCGATTTTCAAACATATACAGCCGCATTTAGGACATTTCCGTTGGGCATATATTATCTTTGTATCACTCATTTTTTGCACCGCCTTCCTTTTTCTCATATTTCTCTAACAACCTATACCCCTCAATAAGGATACCACAGATAGTTCCGTAGTTTATTGGAGCTTTTATCTTCTCGTCATTGTGGTCATCTTTTATCTTTTGGATATTAAGAATAAACTGTTTTACCTCTTCTCTTGGAATTGTTATGGTATCTTCATCTCCGCCCACATCATTGGAAAACAGTTCATCAATCTCTTTATACAAGTGTTCGCAGGCCAGGTGATAACCCTTATCAACCATGTTAAGCGGTTCTCCACCGTTATCTTCATCATTCTCTTTCATTTTCCGCTTTAACTGTTCAAGATAAGGCTTAACAATATCTTCTTCAGTAAGAACATTGCATCTATTTATTATCATATCTACTGCGCTCATATGACCCTCTACAGGAAGCAATGTGTTTTTAAGGTCGTTCTTTTCTACAAACTCACGCTTTGCCATTTTTATTCTCCTTTGTTTGCTATCAAGTCCTCAATGTCCTTAGTAATCTTTTGTACAGGACAATCGCTTGGTCTATATCCTGCTTCCTTTACTCTCTTATTACACATATCATAAAATTTACAGGGCATAATAGCAGGGTTAATAGCATTTCCCTCTACAGTATAACAAGCCTTTGGTTCATCAATTCCCTTAAATATAACACTCATACCTTATTTGACCTCCTTATAAGGTGCATCCCATACATATTTAGGCATGCATCCTGTAAACATTGTGTGTCCGTCTTTATCATCTACATAAAAGTGTATATTAGCTCTATCCTCGCTTGTAACTATTATTTGAGGAAACACAGCTTTAATCATTTCTTTATTTGCTACATCATCGGAAAGCACAACCCCGGAAGCAACTGTTTCATCAAGTTCAGTACCCATTCCGAAGTCAACAATCTTCTTTATTTTTTCTAAGTCTTTATCATTTATATCAATCAGAACTTTCGCCATGATTAACCTTCCTTTTCTGTTTCTGCTTTCAAACCCTCAAACTTCTTTAAAAGGCTATGAATACAGTCTGCTGATTCCTGTCTGCAATTTACAGCCTGGCCATTATCATCAGTCATGTTAACCCACTGATGATGAAGAGCCATATGAAGCATCTTAATTTCAAACGGTGTGAAAGAAACTACTGTCACATCATCCGGAAGAATAGTGGCTTCTTTAGCAATCTTTCTTAATATAGATATATTAGGTAGAATACCACCCGTTAATCCGTTTATTTCTTTTTGTGGTACGTTGATAAGTACGTTTGCCATTTTGTTCTCCTTCTTCACACGATTTGTATAGTTCCATCTTCATTACACTTACATCCGGCAGGACACGGGAATGTTCTTTTTCCATCTTCCCACTTAACGCTGTATACCGAGCCGTATGACTGGCATCCGCCACACCACCGATTTATTATCCTAGTGATAGTTCCTCTGATATTCCCGTCTCTATTCAAAATAGTTTTTCCAATCTCTGCTTCATAAGTATTTCCCATATGACTCTCCTTTTGGATTTCCAGTGCGTATCATTTAACTATAATTATTATATAATATAATAATATATTTGTCAATATTATTTACAAAATAAAACAAAAATAGCACCCTCTTTTAAAGGATGCTATCTCCTGACAGTAATAATACTTATTCTTCTCTATCTTAGACTTTCTTATCCGTTAACAGCAAATCTATCTCAACAAATAACCTCTCATTTCCGCCTGAAATATGAAAATTATATATCTACTATAATCTGCCCTTCAACTATCTCAAACTCTTCCGGTTCATCAAATGTAGACTTTACATACTCAGCTTCATCTTTACAAAAGAAAATATTAGCCTCACCTAAAATATCTACCTCTTCAGCATTTTTATTAATAAATCTAACAGGTCTTTTAACAGTTGCAATATAATATATATCTTTAGTTATCTTCGCAAGTTACTCCTTCTCGAGATGGTACGACGTCTCGTATACTGTTTTCATTATTACCTACATTCTTTACTATAATTGCCCCTGGAATATTATAAAGACATTCCAGCAGCGTTTGTTCTACATTACTCAACTTTTATTCCCTTTCTATATCTTCTTCTTTGTTTTCCTTTGGAACAAATGGAGAGTTCCATGTTTCCTGCGTGAAGGTAAAGGTCATCTCTCCATTACGACCCTCAACTTCTTTACAGTCTCTGTCAACATCAATAACCGCATTAAACACATCTCCCAGTGTAGCATTATCCGGAAGTACAGTAGCCTCTTCCAATGCATTCCTCATTCTGTTTATTACAAAGTTATCAGTAACAGGTTTCTTAAGACCGTGCTTCCACTGGTTCTCATAATCCTCATCAGATACATTAAGTATAACTATAGCCATTTATTCATCCTCCTTAGTCATGTTTGCGCCGCATACAGGGCATGTATCTTTAAAATCCCATCCCCATGTAATACCTACTTTTTTAGTAGGGGGAGTAGCATTGCAACAGCTGCAATAATAATCATCTATCAACCCGATAAGACTGCCTCTACGAATCCATTTCCCCTGATTAGCCATTATTGTTCTCCTTTATCTTATATAAGTCAAGTCCGCCAGGATATTTCTCATCAGCAAGAATAAGTTCACCCTGACCTATTAGCTTCTTTATACTGTTTGTTTTAAGTACCGGGCCATATTCAATATCATTACAAGCCTGTGGCTGAGTTATAAGGATATAATATCGACCATTAAACATGATTCTGTCATTAGGGTTTAGTGTATATTCCTTTTTCCCAGATTTAAGTATCATTTATACTCTCCTTTATTTATCTGCCAATCAACTATAATTATTATATAATAATATAATACAATTTGTCAATATATTATATAAAATAATTTATAAAGGGTAATAAAATAGCATCCTTCGTTATTGAAGGACGCTATCTAAGATTACATTTCAGGTTCCATTTCATCATTCTCGAGAGAAGGAGCTGTCCCAGCTGGGGCATCCCACCATCTTTTATCGAAATCATATCTTGTCCCGTTTTCATCAACACAGATAACAAGCTGATTTTCTCCGCCTACAAATACCTCCCAGTTAGGGAATAAAGCCTTAACAAAATCCCCATGAGTAGCGTTTTCCGAAAGCGGAAGTCCAAGTCTATCTATTGGAAGCATAGTAATAAACTCTTCTATGGTAGAAAGCTTCTTCCCATCCAGGAAGATATCTTTTCCGGATTTGTTGATATCCTGGTCACAGCTCTCATAGGTATTGAATATTTCGTTATAATGAATCTTCATTTTAAGTTCTCCTCTTAGTCTATAACTGCCTGTCTGATGTTTCCATCTTCATCTTCATATGGAGCATCAAACCAGTCTGCCTTAAATGTAACACTGAAACTGCTCATACCGTAGACATCAACAACATCATCACGATACTCGACTTCAATACCAGGGAACATAGCCCTAAGAATATCTCCATTAGTAGGAAGCGCAGGAACATCTATCTTTTTCTGAGGTCTTCCAATTCCTGCATTATATATTATTTTAGACATTATTCTCCCTCCTCTGCATGCTTTTTTATATTCTCTTGACGTATGTATGTTTCTCTGTAACTATCATATATGCCTGCATAATCATCTACCCTGTCAAGACATTGATGGAGTTTAAGAGACATCTGCATATTTATTTCTGAAAGCTCATTTGCAAGGCCATTAAGAAGTTCTTCTGCTTCTTTTGCCGAATGATGGTTCCCACCAATCTCAGCTGCAAGCATCCTCATTCTTGTTGCTACACTCTCAATTGACGTTTCCATTTATTCTACCCCCTTATATTAAAAGTATCAAAAGCTACAACAGCATTATCAAACGCTGATTTTTCTATGCAATAATACTGTTTTGGCATTACACATTCATCATCATCTTCTTCAATATGAGCATGTTCTAAAAGCTTATCTGCATTTACATATCTTGCATCATCCGGAAGCACAATTCCTTCTTTAATTTTGTTAAAGAGGATTTTTGCCATGACTCCGCCATATTGTGTACTAGGAAGATGCTCAAGCTGTCCCTCTGATAGCTCAATTACTACTTTTGGCATATCTTACTCTCCGACCTCCTTTATTCTACGCATTATCCCTGCAACTTCATCAAAGTGTCCTATTTTCTTCCAGAAATCTGTCTTTTTATTCCAGATATCAACTATAGGCTGTTTTGTTTCCATGTTAGCCCAAACAACATATAGGATATCACCGTTGACACCCAAAACCTTTGCTGTTGTTCCATGATGATTGATTATTTCATCACCAACAACAATCTCTTCATCAGCTGGCATCTCTCTCAACCTCCCTAATTTCATAGAAAGACTTTACTGAGGCAGCGTTTTTACTTTCTATATGTTCAATCTTTTTGCAATTTGCAAGAAGAGAAACTGCAAACTCTTTCATTTCCTCTACTTCACTTGGGAAGTAATCGTCCGGGTGTTTTGCGATATCTATTGCATTATCAAGTGTCATTGCCATTGTTTTTATCTCTCCTTTTTATATGATGCATTCCACCAGTCTGCATCAAAACTCATTTGATATTCTGCACGAACAAAGTCATTTTCTGTCATATATACATGAACAGAATACTTATGTTCACAGACTTTATATGGATTGAAGGTTTCTATAATCTTATCTCCATTAGTCATTTATTATTATCCCTCGACTACTGTTCACTTCCTTAACTATAATTATTATATAATAATACTATATATTTTGTCAACATTATTCATAAAATTATTTACAAAAAATAGCATCCCTCTTACGAAGGACGCTATCCGAATTCACATTTCGTATTCCTCTTCTTCCTCAATATCGCTGGCATCCTTGACACAATCAGGTTCGTAGGGTTCAACAACATCTTCAAGTTCGATTCCGGGGCGAATATTAAGATACTCTGTTCTTAAACCTGGGGTTCCTTTTTTTGTCAAAGAATGAAATCTAATAGCTGGATTACCATTATAGTCACGTTCTATTGTTAATACGCCAACACGACCATCTTCTTTTCTAATAACTTTGTCATCTAAATGCAGTTCTTTTAATAAAGATTCAATGTCCTTTATACACTGGGTATGTATCTTTACTCTAGCTTCTTTATATTTTTCATACTCCGCACGTACTCTTTTTTCCATTGATTCTGTAATTTCCTTATATGACATTTATATATTCCTCCTTATTCAACAATATCTATTTATATATGCATTATAAAAAGAAAAAAATAGATATCTTATTAAAAATAGCGCCCCTCCTAAGAAGGACGCCATTTAATGCTATATATTATTTTGTAC
>JAEEGL015026727.1_pt1 | contig 36503 bp, 26 predicted proteins | sample 9134231 | NCBI WGS metagenome assembly JAEEGL01 (sample SAMN16246548, study PRJNA631951) | gut metagenome | biome: gut microbiome; feature: rumen; material: fiber-attached | host: Bos | place: Iran: Karaj | collected 2018-10 | reverse complement strand
TGACCCACGATTGTGTTTCTCGAGAAGATAGAAATATTCGTAGAAGATAAATCACTTGATGCCTTCATCAAATCATTAATATTCTTTGTCACTTCAGGGTCATCGGTTTCTATGACGATATTTGCAGTTTTGGTTATAGACATGACACTCATCAAAATCTTGAATGATGTGGTGTCGGTTTGTTTCGTGGAATTAAGCCATGAAGAAGCGCCTAAAATCGCGATAGATGCGGCTTTATGAATATTGATTTCCTTTAAAGCTTTGCGAGAAGAAGGATTACCTTGTTTTACAAATAACTTTAAATGCTTTTTGCTTGTACCTGTTTCAAGAAACAGATTATCAATTTGTTCAATGATATCATCTCTATTAAGTTCAGAAAGAATAACGATGGTTTTATCTCCTTTCATGAATGATAATTCACGAACTAGGTTTGGTCCCACCGCGGACCATTCCAGAATTACAAAGTGATGTTTGATTTTAATCTTACCAATGTTATGAATTCGGCGATCAAACATACCTTGAAGGATGGATGTTGCTAAACCGATTAAGGCACCGGTAAAGGTAATCATCTGCAATACAGAAATAACAATCTTTAAGATAATAACTGCGGTAGGCGCAGCGTCATAAATACCACCTGTATTCATGGTAAAAACCGCGCAATACTCGAGGTTTTTCAAATATGACTGCCAGTTTATGGCCATTGATATGCCATCTCTTTCAATGCCATTCATCAAATAAGTCATCACTAATGCCGCTAGGGCAATTAGGATAAGATTGTAGATAATGAGCAAGTTAAAAATGACAAAATAGGGATGGGAATAATAGAACAGTTTTAATCGATTCGGATTCTTTCTCCTTTTCATACTTTTAAATCCTTTCAATCGTTAACCAATTACTAACCATTTCCTTAACTTCTTTTTTCGCATCTTTTTCATCAATCTTATCGGATAAGAAATTATGGATTAATCTCGCAATATGTTTTGCATCTGCTTCTATACAACCTCTTGTTGTCACCGCGGCAAAACCAATTCTTAAACCACTAGTTTTGTTTGGCTTCAAGGTATCACCAGGAAGCATATTCTTATTCGTGGTGATATTAATTCTTTCAAGTTTCTTTTGTGCGTCTAATCCAGTCATTCCAAAGGAATCTAAAACATTAAGTAAGAATAGGTGATTATCTGTATCACTGACTTTATCACCCAGTTTAGCGAATTCATCACGACAGGCTTTGTTATTCTTTATTAATTGTTTAACGTATTTCTTAAATTCTGGTTGTAATGCTTCTTTGAAGCAAATCGCTTTGGCAGCGATGATATGTAATAATGGTCCACCTTGATAATATGGGAAGACCGCACTATTAATTCTCTTAATTAATTCTTCACTATTAGTGAGAATCAAACCACCTCTAGGACCTCTTAAGGTCTTATGAGTTGTCGATGTGACTACATCGGCATATGGGAATGGAGACATATGTTCACCCGCTGCAACTAGTCCAGCGATGTGAGCCATATCCACCATGAAATAAGCACCTACACTATTGGCGATTTCACCAATCTTTTTAAAATCAATCGCATATGGGTAAGCACTATAACCCGCTAAGATGACATTTGGTTTTTCTTCCTCTGCCATCTTTTTGATGTTGCTGTAATCTAGGTGTCCGGTTTTATCCAAAGGATAGAAAACAAATTCATATGTATGAGAAGAGAAACTGACTTCACTACCATGTGTGAGGTGTCCACCATCATTGAGAACTAAAGATAAAATCTTTCCACCTTCTGGAAGCATCGCTCTATACGCAGCCGCATTCGCTTGAGATCCGCTATGTGGTTGCACGTTCGCGTATTGGCAATGGAATAATTCACATGCTCTAGAAATTGCAAGTTCTTCAACTTGGTCAACAAATTCACAACCACCGTAGTATCTCTTATGTGGATATCCTTCTGCGTATTTGTTAGTCAAAATTGTGGAACATGCTTTTCTCACTTCTTTACTCGCATAGTTTTCACTTGCGATAAGTTCCACGCCTTCATTTTGACGTTTGCTCTCTTTTCTAATGTATTTACATAGTTCTTTATCCATAGGATAATCTCCTTAATAATTAATTAATACTCGCGTTTCGTATGGAAGTAGTTCTTCTCCATCATTTTCATAATTGGATAAAACTTTCTTATAGTCTTTAAAATGATTCCATAACTTTGTTACATGCTTGTCTTTTGTGAAGTTAGATATAACCACGACTTCTTTCTCACCAAGTTTTCTCTTATAAATCATCAAGTATTTATTTGATGGGTCTAAATCAATATATTCACCATTTTTGATGACTTCATTACCTTTTCTAAAGGCGATTATCTTTTGGTAATAGTGATAAATGGAATTTGGATCTTCTAAACTCTCTTTCACGTTAATCCTGTCTTTATTAGAGTTCACTCGTAACCATGGTTCTACTGTGGAGAATCCAGCGTATTCACTATCATCCCACTGCATTGGTGTTCTCGCATTATCACGAGAAACATCAAACATGTTTTTCTTAATATATGGTTTTAAGAAGAAAATCTTGTTCGCTAATGTCCAGATGTTCTTTGCTTCCACATCTTTAATCTCATCCATGGATTTGAAATGAGCGTTAGTCATACCAATTTCTTGTCCTTCATAAATGAAGGGTGTGCCTTGTAAGAAGAAATATGACGTCGCAAGCATCTTCGCGGAGACATTGCGGTATTCACCTTCATCAGTGCCAAATCTACCAACACTTCTTCTTTGGTCGTGGTTTTCAATAAACAAGGAATTCCATCCTTCGTTATATAAACCGTGTTGCCATTTACTAACAACTTTCTTTAATCTTCTGACATCAAAGTCACGATACATGTATTTAATGCCTAGACGATTATCAACATCCGTGTGATCAAAGTTAAACACCATAGATAATTCTTGTCTCTTAGGTTTAATGAGAAGCTTTGCTTGATCTAAAGTAGATAAAACCGTCTCACCAACAGTCATGCAATCGTAATTGATATAAACATCTGTGTATAGTTCATGTAAGAATTCATGTAAACGAGGTCCATTCACATAATAATCCTTACCCGCTAAGGCTAATGTGGGTGGAACAGACTTAAATCTTTGGTCTTTACTGATCAAAGTAATAACGTCACATCTAAAACCATCCACTCCCATATCTAACCAGTAGCGGAGAATGTCTTTCACTTCTTCTCTTAACTTAGGATTTTCCCAGTTCAAATCAGGTTGTCCTTTTGTGAACAAATGGAGGTAATAATCTTCAGTATTTCCAATTCTCTCCCAAGCCTTCTCACCAAAGAAACCAGACCAGTTATTTGGTGGTTTTGTGCCATTTTTGCGACCTTTTTTAATAATATAGTAGTCTCTATATGGTGAATTGGGGTTACTGATTGCGTCCTTAAACCAGGGGTGTTCACTCGAGGTATGATTGACCACTAAATCCATTACCAAACGGATGCCTCTATCATGCATTCCTTTAAGCATCTTCTTAAAGTCATCAAGTGTGCCAAAAGGTTTCCAAATATCACGATAGTTAGCGATGTCATAACCATTATCATCTTGTGGAGAATCATAAACTGGTGATAACCACACGCAGTTAACACCTAAATCCTTTAAATAATCTAACTTCGAAATAATGCCAGGAATATCTCCTAAGCCATCTCCGTTACTATCACAAAAAGAACGTGGATAGATTTGATAGATTATTGCATCTTTATACCAATCAGTGTGTTTCATTTGCTTTAATGAGGTAGAGTCTGCTACCGAAATCTTTCAATATACGGACACCTTCATTCATTCCAGAGGCAGTCCATTCTGGATTTAAGATAACACCTTTATTATTCAAGGCATTACCATAGGTAACATAACTTTCCTTTTCACCAGGTAAAGTCATGCGTTTAGAAATAAAGTTCACTAGCCAACCATTAGGATTAACATGAATTGGCATAATCATATTGATGAGTCCACCAAAGTCTTTAATGTTGTGTTCCACAGGGACAACATCCACTTTGTATTGCTGTTCATCGATTAAGCCATATGTATTCAAAATGGTTTCTTTTGGATTAGTCTTTTGTAATGTCACAAAGTGACCCACTACACTATCTTTCTTATCACTAGAAAGCACTTGCCATTTAGCGAAGTTATCTGTGTAGCTATCAAGTTCATAGAAATCACCAAACTGTAAGACTTCACGATTCTTTTTATAGACATCGATTAACGCTAAACATCTCTTGCGTTCAAATTTGGTTAATTCTTTGAAGTTAAGTTCATACCCCAAAACACCAAACATCGCCACATTGAATCTCGTATCAATTGGAGTCGTTCTTAGTAGTTGATGAGAAGGTGCGCTAGAGACATGCGCTGAGATTGTGCTTTGTGGATATCCGAGAAAATAACCACTTTGAATGGTTAATCTTTCATGTCCATCAGTGTCATCACTAGCCCAGATCTGTGGGAAATAAGAAAGGATACCTAAATCAAATCTATTCCCACCGGAAGCGCAGCCTTCAAATAAGACATCTGGGAACTTAGATGTTAATGTTCCAATCACGCGATATAAACCGAGCATATAACGGTGATAGAATTCACCACAGTTAAGTCCGGGGATATCAGAGATATTTCTATTCATATCCCATTTCACAAACTCAATCTTCGCGTTGCTTAAAACATTACCAACATTTTCAATGATGTAATCTTGGACTTCCTTTTTAGATAAATCTAAAATCAACTGATTTCTACCTAATGAAGGTTCTCTATCAACATTAGTGACAGCCCAATCAGGATGGGCTCTAAAACATTCGGAATCAGGATTGACACTTTCAGGTTCAAACCAAAGGCCAAACTTCATTCCTTTCTTGTGCACTCTTTTGGAGAGTCCGCTGAGACCATGAGGGAGTTTACTGGTATTGACATCGTAATCACCTAATCCGGCATGATCATCGTTTCTCGCACCGAACCATCCATCATCTAAGACAAATAATTCAGCGCCGTATTTTTTTGCTTTCTTAGCAATAGACAACACTTTACGTTCATTGAACTTCATATATGTTGCCTCCCAGTTATTAATAACCACTGGTCTTATCGTGTTATTCCACTGGGATGGAATGACATGGTTATTCGTAAAATGGTGCATGTTAAGGCGAGCACCATTAATTCCTTGATCGGAATATGTTAACACCGCAAATGGTGTTTCAAATCTTTCGCCTTTTTTAAGCTTATAATCGAAGCAGAATGGATTAATACCAGCCTCTACTCTTAAGAGGTCGTAGTGTCCGAGTTCCACTTCTTCTAAGTGGTTTCCACTATAAATGAGATTAAATGAATAGACATCACCATTATCAAGTGTGGCGGTCTTTTCTTTAATCATAAAGAATGGGTTGAACTTCGCAGAGGAATTACCGGTTCTAGATTCAATAGAATACTTGCCTTCGACGATTGGTTGAATTTGCTTATTCATTTCACTAGCCCAACCACCTGCTAAAGTTACAAGTTCAAAATTCCTATTAACCAAATCGAGATTATAGGAAAGTGCTTTTAGAATTTCTAAATCTAGTTCACCTTCATTAACGATGACAACATTTCTAGCAATGATGTTCGCTTGTTCAAATACGAGATAATGTAGTTCTAGTTTAACGTTAGCTTTTTCATCTTTAAGATAAACCACTAATTCTTCATTCGCATTATGAGGCGTTGGAAGACCTTCTAGTTTTTGTGGTTCTCTTACTTCGTGTCCATCAAACTTGAAGTCAAATACATATCCGTATTTTTCATTTCTTAGAAGAATTGGGGTGCTTCTAAAATCACCCTTATGCGGAAATGAGAATTCTAACGGAACCGAATCCATAGAAAGCTGATCATCCTTGGAAGTATCATAGATGACTGATGTTCCTTTAAGAACACTAGCTTTCACAGATAAAGGCTTCGTATCGAAATCCACTAAATCGACTTTTTTGCCAAAATAGTCATGAATGAGAAGTCCTGTCTTATCCGCATGAAAGACATAGGAAATCTTTTCAGTATTTAGTGCAAATACGCTTTCATTTGTTTTAATCATATGGAAACCTCGGAATTATTATATAATTAGTTGTGGTAAAAAGAAATGAAACAAGCATTAAATTTTAATTGGCAATTCCTTCCAGACTATAAGGAAGAGTATTTAAATAAGCTGCCAAATAGTAGTCAGATAATTAACATCCCGCACTGCGCTAAAGAAGTACCCTATAATTACTTCAACGAAAAAGATTATCAATTAATTTCCACCTATCAAAAATATTTTGATGTGGGTGAAGATTTAAAAAATAAAGTCGTCAATCTAGTTTTTGATGGCTACATGTTAAAAGCGAGAATCTATCTCAACGGAAATGATTTAGGTGAACACTTATCTGGATGGGTAAAAGTTAAACTAGATGTCACTAAATACATTAAGCAAAAAGACAATCGCTTATTAGTGATCCTTGATAGCAGAGAAGATCCTGAGATTCCACCATTTGGATACGCAGTGGATTATTTAACATTCTCAGGTATCTATAGAGAAGTTTCATTGGAAATACATCCTCAAACATATTTAGAAAACATCTTTGTTAAATCTAATATCAATGGTCATGTTCAAGTTGAATATGATGTCGTTGGAAATAACGCAAAGGTATCACACGAAGTATTCTTTAAAAATAAGAACATAATCACAAGTGATAAAAATGAATTTGATATTCCAAATCCTGAGCTTTGGGACTTAGATAATCCAAATCTCTATACGCTAGTGACAAAAGTAGAGGGTGAAGAGTATATAACCAAGTTTGGTTTCAGAGAAGCCGTCTTCAAACCAGATGGATTCTATCTAAATGGTAAGAAAACCAAACTAGTGGGTCTAAATAGACATCAAGGATATCCACATGTTGGTTACGCTATGCCTAAATCAATACAAGAAGAAGATGCAGATATCTTAAAATACCAGCTTGGTGTCAATATTGTGAGACAATCTCACTATCCACAAAGCGAACATTTCTTAAATAGATGTGATGAAATCGGTTTGTTGACAGTAAACGAGATTCCTGGATGGCAATATATTGGTAAAGATAAGGTTTGGAGAGATAACTTCATGTTTTACCTACAACAAATGGTAAAAACCCAAAGAAATCACCCCGCTTTAATTGCTCATGGTGTCCGTATTGATGAGTCTCAAGATGACCATGAACTATATTCAGAAGCTAATAAAATAGCGCATCAATTAGACCCCACTAGACAAACTCTTGGTGTTAGAAACTTCAAAAATAGCGAACTTTTAGAAGATATTTACGCATATAATGACTTTTCTTGCGATTCCATGCGCATCGGTTTAATCAATCCAAAAGGTGTTAAAACTCATGGCAAACCATATCTCGTCACTGAATATATGGGCCATATGGATCCTGTTAAACCTACTTCTGATGAAAGAACTAAGGTTGAAGTAGCGCTTAGACACGCGAAAGTGATCGATGATAATTTCAAATATCAAAATATCGCGGGTGCAATAGGTTGGTGTGCGTTTGATTACCACACACATGTCGATTTTGGCTCAGGCGATCACATCTGCCCACATGGTGCGTACGATTTATACCGTAATAGTAAGCACACCGCTGCGGTTTACGCTTCGCAAAATGATAAGGCCCCAATGTTAGAAGTAATCTCAGACATGAAACCAGGCGATTATCCAGAAGCTAGATACTTCGATATCTATGTTTGCACAAACTGTGATTACTTTGATTTATTTAAAAACGATGAATTTGTGGCTCGATACTACCCAAAGAGAGACCGTTTCAAATATATGCCACACCCTCCAATCCTTGTGGATGACCTTGTGGGTAAGACATTCAAAGAGAAACGTTTCAAAGAAAAGAGTTGGCCACGCATCGCTAAGATGTTCACGCATGCTGCGACACAGGGCTTTAACGCACTCACACTAAAAGAAAAACTCTATCTCGCTTTCATGATGAGCAAATATAAAGTCTCTTATGCTGAACTAGTTGATTTATATAACACCTACGTAGGTTCTTGGGGCGGCATCGCTAAAACATATACTTTTAAAGGATATAAAAACGACACTTTAGTGGTAGAAAAGAAAGTGGGCCCATCAAAATCATTTGATTTAGATGTTCGTGCCTCTAAAGAGATATTAGAGAATAAAGAAACATATGATGCTTTATCAATTCACATTAAGCACGTCGATGAGAATGGTTCGATAATGCAATACTCTAATAGAGTAATCCGTGTCGAAGCTACTGGACCAGTAAAAGTCTTAGGAGATGAATATCAATCTTTATTAGGCGGTCAATTAACTCTCTATGTCTTATCCGAAAATAAACCAGGTAAGGCCAAAATAAAAATCTCTATGGATGATATCTCCAAAGAGATTGATATCGAAGTTAAATAGCTTCCACTTTATTCGTACATATATCGTAAAGTAACGGAATGAATTCCCCATCGAATTTGGGGAATTTTTCTTTAAGGTAATTTACTTGCTTAATACAGTTCGCTTTTGTGAGTTCAAGCTCGCTAATGTCATCTGTAATGAGCGTACCTATGTTATCAAGTATTGGTCTTAAATACTTTCCGGTCTCTTTGTGTTTCGCAGCATGAATCGCTCCACACTGAGTGTGACCCAACACTACGACTGTTTTGATATGCAAATGTTCAATTCCATATTCCACAGAAGCAAGTTCACCTTCATTAATAACATTACCTGCACTTCTAATGACAAAGACTTCTCCTTCATTCATAGAGAATATCTTTTCGGGCACTACTCGGGAATCAGAACAAGTGATAACTAAATAATTTGGACTTTGTCCTTTAGTCAGTGCTTTTAGTCTCTCTTGATCAATAGAGTTACTATTCACACTTTCAATGTATCTTTGATTTCTTTCTAAAAGATTCTTTATAGATGACATGGTTTTACCTCACAAGATAATTATAATTTGATAACATTATATTGATGAAAAAATATCAATTATCTTTTCAAAAGAATATTAGAGATTTGGGTGGTCTTGTTGGATATCAAGGCCATCATATTAAATATGGCAAGCTCTTTAGAGGAGGTGCCTTAATTAAAGTTAAAGATGAAGATGTCCCTATTATTGAATCATTCCATCTCACTGATGTTGTCGACTTTAGAACATCTGTCGAATTTGAATATCGTCCTGATTATCGAATCGAGGGAGTTAAGTATCACAACCTCTCTGCTTTAAAAGAGGAGGAAGAACATAAAGACAACAAAGAAGTCCAACTCAATGAGGATGGGAATCTTTTGTGGTTTATCAAAAAAGGCGATACTGGATTTGACCATCTAAGAAGAACCTATGATCACTTTGTGACAACTGAAGAAGGTATAAAAGCAGTTGGTGACTTTTTTAAAATATTGCTATCCTCTGATGACTTAGTGGTTTATTTTCACTGCTCGCAAGGAAAAGACCGTGCTGGCTTTGCTGCGTACTTGATTGAAACAGCGTTGGGTGTTTCTTATGAAGATGCAATGGAAGATTACTTATTAAGTAACGAAGCCATGGAATTACGTGTTCAAAAACTCATTGCAAGTGTGGAAAATAAATCTTTCTATAATGAGGAATACCATCAATCTCTACTAGATGTCTTTTCCGCAAAGAAAGAATATCTCGACAGTGCAATCAATAAGATGACAGAACTATACGGAAGCCCAATGAATTTCATCACTGATATCTTACAAGTAGATGTCAATGAATTGAGGAAGATCTATTTAGAGTAAATAAAAACACCGAGTCAGAAACGATTCGGTGTTATTTTTTAAATTATTCTTTTGGTTCTTCGGCTTTTTCTTCTTTGTCTTTTTTAGAGACATAGACGATAGTCACGACCACTGTGGAAAGGACAAATCCCAAGACTAATCCAGCCGCTGCACCAACGATGTTGGAAATGTGGCCTTCAAGTTTAGCAATACCAGCTGTGTAGAAGTTCACATGGTTGTTATATTTGTTATTAACAAATCCATAAGCATCACCAGCAGTTAAACGGTCATTTTTAAGTTTGCCCGCTGTTTCTACTAAACTGAGTTTAAAAGCATCACATTCAGCTTTCCAACCAGCATCACCAGATTTGAAGGATTGAATAACGCCTTTTTCACCATCACCAGCGTAGGCGATTGTGCCAACGTTATCTAAAGTGATTGTGGTAGGAACCGTATAACCTAAGTTAATGATTTCTTTACTATAGAAAGCATTTTGTTCACTCTTTTCTAAGATGATGTTATTAATTCTAAGGATTTCAGAAGTTAAATCAGAGCTGCTGTTATTAATAATAACTGCGGTATTCGCAAGATCATTAACAGCCTTTTGATAATATTGGAGTTCAAGCAAGTTACTTCTGATATTTTCTTTATAAGCTTCTGCTTGTTGTTTCAAACTATCTTCTGTAACTGAGGCATAATCCACTAAATGTCTGTTGTACAAATCACCTTCGTATTTATTGATAATGGTGCTAGCACCATAAGCATAAGATGCGACGAATGAATTGTTGATCTTATTTAAGGTGTTGCCATCTTTATCAGCGATAGAAGATGTTGCAAATTCACTTAATAGTGAAGTGTAGCATTCTTTAATTGCGCTGTATTGTTTGTTGAGGTTGTTGACATATAAGCCATAACTAGAATCGTTATTCTCGCTTAAATAATCTTCAACTTCGTAATTGTTGTTCGCGGTTTCCGCAACTTTAAGTTGATAACTGACTAAGGCATTAATGAAATCTCTAGCTTGTTGTTTGCTGCTGAAGAATTTCTTATCCGCTTTAATTGTGTATTTCGCCGGATATTCTTCCACGACTTCACCGGTGTTTTGCACTGTGTAAGAAGCTTTGGTGATTTGGATGCCACCATCTTTAGACATCTTGGAAACATTAATCTTTCCAAACGCATCAGCGTTAGCTTCTTTAACCGCTAATAAACGGGATTCAGAAATGACATCTGTGTAAGAGAAGATACTACCATCAGACATATATAATGTCTCATGGGCAAGTTCTTTGTTTGTTATTTTCTCATCGCCAGTTCCAATTTTAATCTTTGGTTTAGCGTTGATATCGTAGCTAAATGAGCCAACCATTTTTTCTCTAGTTTGATTTAAACCAAAGTTGAAACCAAGGTATCCTGCTAATGCTCCAACAAGGGAAGCACCGATAATCCACCACTTAAATTTAGCGATGGCTTTACCCATATTTCTAAATGTGAATTGGCCTTTTTGCTCTTCTTCAATAATGATTGTTTCTTCTGCCATATATATGCACCTTCATTTCTCAAACATTCATCTTAATGTTCGTTGATAGATTATATTAGTTAACGCATTTTGTAAAACATTTTATGAAATATTAAATGTTTGACGATTATTATCAGTATAAAAAAATAGGTAGTTAACACTCCGGATAAATACCTACCTATATGTAACAAATTGTTACATCTAATTATACTTTTCTAACAGTATCGCCTTTAACAAGTTCAGCGACAAATTCCACTACTTTTCTTTCAGAAGACGGTTTCTTAATGGATTCAATTAAGGTCTTCGCTAAAGCAATACCCATAGCGTGTGTGTCTTGTCTCAATGTGGTTAATGGATGGGTTAAATACTTCGCAAAGATTGTGCCATCAAAACCAGCGACAGAAATATCTTTTGGAACTTTCTTTCCGAGTTCTCTTAATTTGTGAATACCCACTAAAGCAGCAATATCATCTGGATAGATAATCGCTGTGGTTTCTGGGTATTCTTTCACAATCTTTTCAGTAATAGCTTCTGCTTGTGCTTCATGGCTATAAGAAATATTTAAAATGGAGTGGTCGGTTAATGGAATACCATTATCTGTCATTGCATTTCTAAATCCACGAATACGTTTATCAGTCATGGAGTTAGGATCTCCTGCCACAAAAATAATGTTTCTATGACCGCAGGAAATAATATAGGAAGTTAATTCATATAATGCCTTGCCACCTTTGGTGTACACAGAATTAACTTTCTCACCTTCATAGTCAAAGCCAATGCAAGGAATCTTGCTATTAATGACTTCTTGCATTTGTGCATCATATAAATTGCCGAATAACAAAATACCAGCAACCATCTTGTATTCACAATCTCTTAAGAAAGAACGTTTAGCACCGTTTTCTTGTTTATCAATAAACACTAAGTTATAACCATTCGCAGTGATCTCTTTTTGGAAGCTCGCAAGAATGGATGAAAACAATGGTCTAGACAATGGAGATTCTTTGTCGTTTAAGAATCCTAAGATACCAATATTTGTGTATTCACCACTACTTAAAGAAGACGCAGCAAAATTAGGGACATAACCAGTCTCTTCAATGACTTTTCTGACCTTTTCTTTAGTCTCTTCAGGGATCGTTGGATAGTTCTTGATGACCTTAGAAACTGTGGATGGAGAAACGCCACATTTTTTCGCTATTTCTTTAATCGTAATCATAAATTAATTATATCGAGCAACGAATTATTAGGAAATCGTTTTCTTAATTGTATTTTAATACAATGTCATTATAGTGCGCAATATGCAAATTATTTTTATTTGAATAACCACTATTTATTAGTAAAATAACAGCGAGGACAAACTTATGAAAAATAGAGCTTTAGTGGTTTTATTACCCCTTTTACTTACTTCTTTAAGTGGTTGCAAATCTAACACCAAAAACAAAGAAGCTTTTGATGATACTAGAGATGATTATTACAAGAACATCGAACTTAGAAATGCTTTCAATAAAGAAAGTGAACTTAACTTTGACGATGAAATCACCAACGGCTTAGATGATAAAGTTTGGAATACTTTAGATGGATATTGGGAAAATGGTGGCACCACTCCTCATAATGGTGTTAGAAGAAGAAACATCTTCTACACAAAAGATAGTTCCGGTAATGGCTATGTCGCTTTAAAAGCGAGAGGCTTATATAACCAAGAGGATCCACTTAATCCCAAAAAGCCCGAAGGCTCATGTATTGAAACCAAAAACTCTTTAGGTCCTGGAAGATACGAAGTATATATGGCTGCTATGCCAAGAGAAGGTGGGGTTACCGCTTTTTGGACATATAAATGCGAAAGCAGCGAAGATGTCAGCCAAAACGAAATCGATGTCGAAATCGGTGGCTCTGGACAATATAAAAATTTATGGTGCACTTCGTGGACAAGAAAAAACAACAAAGCCACAAATGCTCCTGATGTTTCAAACATTTGCTATATGAATGATGGAAAAATCCACAAATATACATTTGACTGGTACACAGATTATCAAGGTCAAGGCCGTGTTGATTGGTTCATTGATGAGCTCTTTGTGCAAAGCTTAGCAGGTGGAACCATCACTGATATCGACATGCCTATATGGTTAGGCGTGTGGATGCCTTCATGGGCAGGCAACGCTTCATGGGTGGAAGATTATATCTTAGTGGACCGTGTTACTTACACTGCTTTCGATGAAAATCAGTTCTATCAAACAAAGCGTGCATATAACACATATTCACCAAAAGACCCTTCAAAGTCGGATATTCAGACTGTAGATTTCGCTTCTATCACTTCTGGATTGAATAAACTATCTAACCCATCTTTCGAAAATGTCACTCCATACGACACAGATGATTATTATGGCTGGCTTCAATTCAATAAAAATGACTTCCATGGCACATGCGAATTCGTCAATGATGCCTCTCAAGGTGAGAAAGCATTCAAGATTTCCGAAGGAACCGCTGAAGGCGACAAAGATGGATACTTCTATCAAAGGATTAGCTGTTCATACGAAGGATTCAAATATCATTTAGATATCGACGCTAAATTAACAAACGCTGAAGATAAAGCAGAAATCATTGTTTGGCAAAAAGATTTAGCGGGCGTTAAGTCAGTTAAACAAACCAAGTTAGCGTTAGATTCAACATCTTATAAAACCTATTCCGCAGATATCACTATGGAAAAAGGCGCAGGAAACCTCGACATCTTCTTACATGTCAGCAAAGGTTCCGCGACATTCGACAACACTAAACTCAACAAAGTTGCTTAATTAAAGTTAAACAAAAACTTCTCGATTAATCCGGGAAGTTTTTTAACTATCTGAAGTATCTATTTTCGCTAATCCTTTTCGATATATCTCAGGATAGTCATCATTTATTGTGAGATCAAATATAGCGTGTGAATAGATAGAAAACACAAATACTTCAAATTCAAAATAGAACAATATACATATACCCAACATGATGTATTCAATTAAGAAGAATGTTGGATTTAGATAAGACACTAATTCTATAAGAATTAATGGTAGTAATAACATGAGGAATATTAATAAATTCCAACCAAACATACCAAAGGTAAATTTGATTGAATTAGACATTAATTGAGATGTCTTTCCAGTATATAAAATGCTTTGTGTTAAATAGAATCCCACAATCATGGTGATAAGAATAAATCCGACATACATGAGACCGATTAACATGCCTTTTAATAATGGATTTAAGCTTTGACTATAAATGATAACCACCTTGCCAAATGACAATAAGAAATAAAACAAACCAATGATAAAGAATCCTAATAAACCAGATTTAATATTCTTTCCAATACCATAGAAGAAATCTTTATAAGCATTCGCGCCTTCTCCGAACGCTAAACGTTTGGAATAATACATTGCTCCCACAACTCCTAATCCAAATATCATGGATGTGAGAATATATGGTGCGTAGGCAATTAAGGCCATCATAAGATAATTCTCTTCAGTAACCGTAAAAGCGGAAGCGTTGTTTATAACAATAATCCAAACAACGTAAGGGACTAAGAAAATACCCATCAATAATGAGACAAGCATAAAATCAAAGAATCTCGTTTTTAAACGATCCTTTAATAATTCAAATCTATTTCTGGGTGTCACTAAATCACTTTTCATGGGTGGATAAGAAATATTCTAATACAGAATAACCAAGTGTGTGGTTACCTTCTTTATCAAAGTTTGGAGATTGATTATCAATTAATAGATAATATGATTCTTTTTCTTTACCTTCGTAATCAAATTTAATCAAATCACTAAAAGTGAAACGATTATTATATTCTTCATTTTGACCATCATAAATCTTAATACCATATGATTTATCATCTTCATATTTATATGTATCAAAATGGCTGATTGATGGAATAGATTCCACTAAAGTGGAAACATCATAGTAGTTATAGATTAAATAGTCTTTTAAATCTTTAACATTTGTTTCTGAGAATATGATGAAATCAGCATTTTCTCCATTCGCGGTGAAATAGTTATAAAGGTTTTTATCGTCTTCTATGTAGCTATAGAAATTAGCCTCAATTAGTCCATCTTCCTTAAATTGCTTTTCAATGGTTTTGTGATAACTATCATCTTTCAAACCATAGGCAGCGATAAAGAATTCCACCTTTTGTGTTCTTTTCACATAGAACATGGACTGGAAGATGAGGAAATAAATTAGGAAGAATACAGCAAAGAACACCACTATGGTCCAACCATAATAGTAGAAAAATGATTTCTGCCTTGTCGTGTCCTTATATATTTTCATCATACGAAATAATAAATGATTGATAAGTTATAAACTTATACACTCTTTCAGTGACAAATTCTTCCCTGCAGTTTTGCTCCACATAAAAGATGTATTCTTTGCCTTCTTCAATATCGATAACAACGATTTCTTTCACTGCCACACCACGATAGTGAACAATCTTGTTTGGTAAATCCTTCACTCTTCCGTTAGTAGCGAACTTATTGCCATTCATCGCTAAAGAACCGATTTTGATGTAATGGTTAAGTGGGAATAAACACACCGCAAGCATATATAAAACGAATGATGCTTCCACAGTGGACAAAACTGTCAAAATAACATTGAAGATATACTTAGTATTTCTATTAACCAAAAAGAAAAGAGGCACTACTATCGCAGCAAAAACCACTAGCGAGATAATAATGCTAATAAATATGTATTTACGACTTTTCTTTAAAGAAACGATTGATTCTTGGTTAATTAATTCTTTCATTATTCTTTGAATGGCTTGATATTCACACCATTGACTTTATCAAATAATGAATATTTATCAAGATTAAACACTAAATTGAGTGTTTGTCCTTTTTCAACATTGAGTTCCGCATTAACTTTAGCAATAACGTCTTTGCCATTGAAATCTAAATGAGCATAGTACTCATTACCAAGTAATTCCGCGATGGTAACATTTAAATCCATTGGTTTGGATGGATTCTTTAATAAAACTGCGGATGTTTTCTCAATAATATCTTCTGGTCTAATACCAAAGAGGATTGGATGTCCTTCTTTGTTCTCTAAACAATATTGATAATGCTTAATATTTTCTCTTAATTCCATAACTTCGGGGTCATTTTCAAGTTCTTCCGCTAATAAAGCTTCATCAACCGGGATAGCTTCACCTTTCTTTGTGGTCTTAGATTCTTCAAATCTACGAAGTGTTTCTTTAATTTCTTCAATTCGAGCGTTAGCTTTCTCAATTTCATCCTTATAGAAGAAGTCATGAGCTTCTAACATCTCTTTATCGACCTTAATGTGGGTGACACCTAAATCAATGGAGTCTCTTTTAAATGTTCCTTCGATAATATTCATCGCTGGAGAACCAATAAAGGTTGCGACAAAAGTATTCGCAGGGTGATTATAAATAACTTTTGGTGATCCAATTTGTTGGACATAACCTTTTGACATAACAACAATTCTAGTCGCCATGGTCATAGCTTCAATTTGGTCATGTGTGACGTAAATTGTGGTCGCGCCTAGCTCATTATGAAGCTTCACAATTTCGCTTCTCATTTGGACACGTAATTTCGCGTCTAAATTACTCAATGGTTCGTCCATCAAGAACACTTTTGCGTTTCTCACAATCGCTCTTCCGAGGGCCACACGTTGGCATTGTCCACCAGATAAAGCTTTAGGTTTTCTATCCAAATATTCGGTAATTTGTAGGATTTCTGCAGCCTTTTTGACTCTTTCGTCGATTTCTTCCTTTGGTACATGTCTCATCTGGAGACCGAACGCCATGTTGTCATAAACGGTCATATGTGGGTATAAGGCATAGCTTTGGAAAACCATCGCTGTGTCTCTATCTTTTGGCTCTAATTCATTGGCGAATTCACCATCGATATAGAGGTCTCCACCAGTGATTTCTTCTAAGCCAGCAATCATTCTTAAAGTTGTGGATTTGCCACAGCCAGAAGGACCGACAAAAACGATAAATTCTCTTTCTTTGATGTCTAAGTTGAAATCAAAAACTGCTTGTACACGATTAGGATAGATTTTGTTGATGTGTTGTAAGGAGATAAAACTATCTGTAGGTGCTACTTTTTCTTGTTTGAGAGACTCTTTTTGAGCCTTAATCATTTCACGATAAACAACTTCTCTTTTTTTGGAGAGAATTTTCTCTTGTTGTTCTTGTTGTCTTTCGAGAGCTTTTCTTTCTTCTCTGCTAAGTTTTTCTTTTGCCATACTTACTTATCTCCTTCGTATGTATAAACACGTACATAATCTATAATCATATCACCAGATTCAAAATCATTCGTGGGAACATCTCCATTAACATAGTTACCACTGATAGCCATGTTGAAGATTAAATAGAAATCTTTATCAAATGGGGCAATTGGATTAGTACCTTTACTAACTGTTCCGGTAGACCATGTTCTTTGGGGTATTTCTTTAATCAATCTATCATCGACATAGAAACTAATAACTTCTTCTTGCCAATCAACTTTATAGACATGGGCTTCTGTGATAGAAGAATTATAGTCTCTGGTTTTCATGTTGTTATAGCCAGTCACATATGTGTCTGTGCCACTGACAACGGAATAATGTAATGCGCATGATGTGCCAAATTCATTCTTGCAGTTGGCTTCCATGATATCAATTTCACCACTATCTGGCCAACCACCATAGGTCGAATCATTTGGCATCATCCAGAATGCGGGCCATAAACCTTGCGCTAAAGGTAATGTAATTTTTGCTTCAACAATGCCGTATGTGAATTTAATTTTATTAACTGTCTTAATGCGCGCAGATGTGAAATTAAAATCTCCAACTTTTTCTCTTCTGGCTTGGATATGCAATTTACCATCTTTCACAATCGCATTATCTTCTTGATAATATTCAATTTCACTATTACCCCAGCCATTGTGACCATTGCCTATTTCATAGGACCAAATATCTCTATTGAGTTTAGTGCCTTCAAATTCATCTTTAAAGAAAAGTTTGTACCCTTTAGGGACACTATTTTTATTTCCTGAACAACCCGTTAGCATTACGGGGAGTATTAATAACTTAACAATCTTTTTCATTTCTTAAATACCCTCACATAATCTACTTTCATATCAGCACTGGCAAAACCAGTTCTAGGTTCCACCCAATTATCAAATTGTCCGCCAACCGCAAGATTCAAAATGATATAGAAATCTTTATCAAATGGGGCGGTATCACTATCTTGTTTATTAAATGTCATCCATTGAGTCTTGTTATAGGAAGCGTGGCAATAGTCATCAATATAGAACTTAATAAAATCAGCTTGCCATTCCACTGCGTATTTATGAAAATGTACAATATTATTTCCATCTTGCTCATGAGTTAAGTATTTGTGTTGTGCTTCTGTTCCAGCTTCGTTTGGCTTGGAAAAATGTATCGCACTAGAAGATCTATCTGGCAATCTACCTTTCGCCTCCATGATGTCAATTTCGCCAGAATTTGGCCATCCACCATAGGTGTTATCATTTGGCATCATCCAAAATGCTGGCCACATGGCTTGTTCTGCTGGTAAGGCAATACGCGCTTCCACATAACCATAAGTAAACTTAACTTTGTTTTGGGTTTTAATTCTTGTAGATGTGAAATGATATCCACCCATCTCCTGTGCTTTTGCAGAAATGGTTAAAATGCCATCACTAACTGAATCGTTAGAATTGGTGTAGTATTCCATTTCACCATTACCCCAACCCCAGTTACCGTTGCCGGTTTCATATGTCCACTTTGTTGTATCTAAGGAATCACCATCAAATTCATCATTCCAATATAAAATGTCATATCCTTCAGGATAGACAATTGTGTCAGTGCTTTCTTCAAAAGGCAAAACGTTGTTGTATCTAACACTGATATAGACCGTATTGTTATCATCAAAGAATTCAAACTTCAAAGAGGTGTTGATGATGGGGCTCAATAAAGTAAAGTAACCAGGATATGAATAATCTAATTCACTAGCTGTGACGCCCATGACATTTATCTTTTCAAATGTACGACCTGGTATCGCAAACGGAGAAGCGTAATTACATGTATAAGTTACTTTAAGGTGGCCCGCCTCATCAGTGAAAGCTGCCGAAGAAATATTAAATTCAATTGGTGCTTGTTCACCAGAAGAACTTGTTATTGAAGAATTGTCACCACTGGAAGCAGGGACGAAATCATTAGCACTAGAAAAATCCAATAGTGAGCAGGAAGATATCACTAATGGTGAAAAGACTAGTAACAAGACGATTCTCTTATTCATCAACAACCTCAATTCTCAATTGTTTAATACCACCATCACGTAGTGATTCTGCTAAAGAACCACTGATAGAAGCATATTCTTTACCATCAACGATGAATCTATATCCTTGATGTTTATATAAATCCACTCTTCGAGGATTATGGATGGTAATTAAGCATTTATTAAATAATGGGTAACTAACTTCATCCTTATCATCAAAGAATTCTTTGCTAAGTTTTGGAGATGGATCAAATGTTAACGCTCCATCTTTCATCGTAAATGCATGTTCGCCCAAGAACATTAAATAGAACATATCTAAAACTTCTGCATTCGCACCAGTTAATCTTGCGAATTGACCTTGCCCATGCATTCTCTTATTAGGATTGCATGTTGGAACAACGAAACTAGAGTTCTCAATTGGGCTTCTTCCATACACATATGGGTCCATATTGAAGACAAAGTTCACTTTCATCTCTTCATAGAATTGTTCATAGAGACCTGCTTTCAATAAACCGAGCAAATATTTGTAACACATATGTAAGAAATTGCATTCTCTTTCAAGCCAACCTTTCGTAAAGGCGTGAACACGACCAATTTCAAATGGTGCGTCTTCAATATCCGCACATGTTTTATAAGATCCAAGCTTTTGATCTCTCAAATCGCTTACGTAAATACGTTTGTAATCACTATCACCAAAGAATTCTTGTCCTAATTTTGCCATTCTCGCAGACGCTTCAAGGAAATAAGGAATTAATCTTTGGGTGAATTCAAGTGGCTTAACAATCTTGTAACCTAAATGGTTCACTTTATCAGTAATCTCGTATTTGGAAACATCGTTGATGATGTAGGAAGGAATGATTCCACCACCGAGTTTTTTCGCTTTCAAAATTCCTTCTGATAGGACAGCCTTCATCTCTTGTAAAAGTGGCAAAATCTCTGCAATTCTTGCATTTTTACCTGAGTTTTGCGCGGTTTTGTGTGTTTTTTCACGCAATTCTTCTCTCGCGGTCGTGACCACATCCCAGTAGTTAAATTGAGATAATTCACCACGCATTAATTTAGCGAGATTATCTCTCACCACTTCATAGAGATGATATTGCTCATCCATCAAAGAAATTGTCTTATCTGGATACTCTTTCAAACTATCAATTGCGAAGTCAACAAGTCTTAATAATTCAATGGACTCACTCATCGCTGAGGCAAATAATCCTGGAAGTCCATTCATCGCATCATTCCAACCTGGTTTCTCACATTCCATCTCAATACCCATTTGGTGAGCGTCCAATGTGGAGAACTTAATGAGAATGAGGTTGAACATTTTACTCGCTAAAGAGACTTTGATTTCTTTTCCATTTTGGTCTAACTTCCAAAGTGTCTCAGTGCCCTTTAAGCCTGCTTTTTCGTTTTCATTCTTTAAAGCGGCTAAATCAATCGTGCCATATTGTCTAATCTTATCTTTAGATACTAGGCAATATTTTTCACTGCGTGGGTTCACGTACACAAGTGAATGGAAATATTTATAATCATCACTAAACAAAAGTGACTCCATCTTGTCTGGATAAACACTTCTATAGTTTTCTAATAAGTCAACGTTGTAAGTCCAGTGATCAATCCAATATCCTTCGGAGAAAGAAGCTGCTATCTCTTGATGACAGTTCTTTAAGATATCCGCGAAGACATCTTCAGCATTCTTCGTATCATTATCTTTGAGTAAAGTGTAAATATCGCCTGGTTGAGAGCCTTTAGTAATCATATCGAGCAATTTATCTTTGATATCTGCTTTGACCTCTAAAAGGACCGATTTATCAAAGTTATCATTCTTTTTAAAGACTAATGGTTTTACAGTAAGTGGATTTTGACCATCCATTTGGATTAAAGAGAAGAAAATGCGAATGTTATAATCCTTAACTTCATTCACGAAATATAGGTCGCTTCTTCTGTTTTGATTCACATCTCTAAAGTTACCTGGACCAGAGCTATAGTAGGTGCTTGGAATATTAAACGCGTTATAGTCTCTTTCCATGTCACCATGTTTTCTCGAGAAGATGTAATATGGTTGTCCCTCTTTCTTATCATCTAAGACAATTGGGAAACCTCCTCTAAGATTGTTATCTAAAACAGATTGAGCGATATATTGATCAAATAATGGATTCGCGGTTTTAATACCTTTAGGTAAATAGGAATTCACTAGTTCTTCAGTCTCATCAATCATCTTATGAGATAAGGCAACAGAAAATGCTTTATTAGCCTTGTTAAATTCTTCAATATTATTGAACGCACCATAAAGTGTAGAGAATTCATAAGATTCACCTTTATTAAGTGAGAACTTCGCTAAAGAGAAAGCGCATGGTAATTGGTTTTCTAATTGTTGTTCATAATCTAAAGCTTTATAGCCTTCGTTCAACCAGTTAATCGGTTTCACTAAAGATGGGTCATTTTCAAAAACACCATAAAGTTCAACGATGTTCTTTAATCTACGACCATCTCTATCGACTGAAACAAAGCCATTACCATTGTGTGCTAATTCGACAACAGAATTATCACCAGTGCTGGTTTTATATTTCACAAAAGGTGCGTCGTTATTTAAATCAACTTGGCAATACGCGCCCATAAGGGACACTAGTTCTTTATAACAGAAATTAGATAAACCTAATGGGAAAAATACTGGTAAACCATCACATAATTCATAGTCATGTTTTTGTTCACTCTTATTTTCAATAACCACATTTCTAATTAATCCCGCATAGCTTCTATGACTGACTGTAGAATAAGTAATGGTTACTTTGTATTCTTTGGTCTCTTCAATGATGGAGAAATTTGTTTTATTGATACGAAGTGTGCGAACACTATTGTTTTCATCTTCAAATAAAGCAACATCTCTATCATCAATCTTTAGAAAAGATCTAAAAGATTTAATTGGGATGTTCTGATACGCAAGTGTGGCGGAATCAAATGGAGTGATTGGAGTTTCTTTATTATTAACACCAAAGCCGCCCATACATTGACCGACATTCGCATAGAACGCCCAAAGGGGCTTTCCGTCTTTTCCTGCCATCGCAGGCAAAAAGGAGGAAAACCTCTTCGCATGTTGATAATTTTGTATTACAAAAGTTGAACCGTCGAAACTATATTTAACCATAATACTATTCTCCTAAGGGGTGAGCCGAAGCCCACCCCATATTGTTTTATTGAGCAATATCGAAACGATTGATATTTTGTCTTAATTCAGGTAGTTTGCCATCTTGGATATTCCAAACAAGATTTGTATCAAATCCAAAGACTTGATATGTGGCAGAAACCTTAAGATCTGCAGTTTTGAAAACATCACAATTTTCAATTGAACCTAAATCTGAATCACCAGATGTTGGTTTATTAATTGCGGTGTGGGTGTGACCGAAAGCGACATCAAAAGGATCACCATTGAGGGGTTGGACTTTGAAAGATGCACCGACGGAGTTCTTTACTTGACCCCAGCACTTACCAACGACAGAGTAAACGCCATTGGATTGTTTGCCGTTGCTATCTGTTAAATCTGTTTCAGTATCTGGAATCTTTTTACAAGCGCTTGTATACCTCCACCATGGATCTGTGTTAGCAGGATCGGAACTATGATCCCAATTGTTGCCAGTTTTTCCAATATATTCATCATCATAGTTTTCATAGATGTTTAACAAACTAACTTGTGTGGTCAAACTGATAACGTGATCAACATTACCACTTCCAGCAACGATGCCAAACGCCGCACCCGTATTACAATCATCATCGTAAAAATGAGTATCCATGGAAGCCGAGCAGTTGTTTTTAATAAGAACGTTTTCCACTCTGCCCATAACGTTCGCGGCCACAATGCCAACAATAGTTCTACCATGGACATGACAGTTATTGAATGTCAAATTGCGAACGACACCAGAACTACCGATGACTTGGAAAATACCAGTATTACTACCTGATTGGTGTGCCTCATTTTCAAATAATGGGCTTCCAGAATAAACATCATAATTTGATGGATAACGGAGGGTAGGTTGAGCTGGATCAGGAATACTGATTCCATTTGGAGAATTAGAATATGAGCATTTCACATTCTTAATGGCATAACCATCTCCATCTAAAACGCCATGAAAATAGAAGTTTGTGGGATCTTCTTCACTGAAGTATTGGCCGATAGGTTCAAAGTTGGCAATTGAGGAACAATCAATATCATTGGCGAGAATATAATATCCTTCGCAGGCTTTCTTGTCTGCGCCAATAGCCTGGAAGTCTTCCGCAGTTTTAATAAATTTGGTGGCGTTAAAGATATCTACTGTTTGTTTCTTGTTATTTTTGAAAGTAACAGCAGCACTCTTTTCACCAGCGCCGACTTTTCTTAAAGCATCAGCGGCTAAAGTTAGAACTTTACCTTTGTATCCAAATTTAATTTCATCTCTTCCTAATTTAACTGACTTAACACTGGAATCAACACCTAAATAGATGCTTGGATTTGTGGCTTGTTCATCGGATGTATCAAAGATAATTCTGTCATAGTAGACTTTATCTCCGCTTTTCCAAGTAGGACCATTCGAAGAACCGCAACCAGTTAAAGAGGCTAGAAGAAATAAAGGTAAAATAATTGTTTTTAATCGTTTCATAATATAGCCTCGCTTATTTATTAGGCCCAGTTAACGTTTGTAACTATAACTTTTGCACTTCCGTCTCCAAAGGCAATTGGGAATTGGATGGCAAATGATGGGACGTGATCACCAACAGATAAATCTGGTTCAACATATGTTACGGAAATACTATTATCACCAATAGCAAGTGTTTTATTTACATTATTTACAATAATTGTTCCAGCTTTATTGCTATTGATGTTGAAAGTTAGTGTATAAGTTTGTCCATCAACTAAAGAGGTGTTTTCTCTTAATAATTGAACAGACCAAGCAGGACAAGAAGGACTAGATTCTGGTTTATAAGCATAATCAAATGTGATAGTTCCTTCGTTGTAATTTGCTTCATTAACTGTCGCGGAACCGCCTTCCCACCACTCTGGATTGTTGAAATAACAATATTCATCACCATGAGATGGTAAGTCTGCGCCTGTAGCATATTCTAAATCATATACTGAAGATGGTGCTGGTGGATCAGACCAAGCAATATTGCTAATGGATACTTTTGCACTACCAAATGTTTGGAATGGGAATTGGAGAGCAAATGAAGCGATGTGATCGCCAACGGAGAGGTCTTTCTCTGTGTAAGTGATAGAGATATCATTATCACCAACTACAATAGCTTTATCAGCACCATTAACAACAATTGTTCCAGCCTTATTGCTCTTCATTTTGAAGGACAATGTGTATTTTTGACCATCAACTAAAGAGGTATTTTCTTTGTTGAGTTGCACTGACCATTTGTTCAAACCTGGGTTTGAAGCAGGGTCATATGTATAATCAAATGCTACCTTGTTTTGAGAAGCAGAATAGTAAGCTTCATTAACTGTTGCAGAAGCACCAGACCACCATTCTGGGTCGTTAAAGTAACAATAATCTTGTCCGTGTGTACTTAAATCTGCTCCTGTTGAATAAACTAAGTCAACAGCATCGGCTGGTCTAGCATCTGGATCAGAAATTGTCACTTGGCATGTTGCACTTTGACCACCGGCAGTTGCGGTAATAACTGCTTGGCCGGGACTGACAGCGGTAACAACACCATCATCGACTGTGGCATTTGCGCTACTTGAGGACCAAACAACATCAGCAGCACCAGCAGGTGTAACTGTAGCAACTAATGTTGCGGTTTGACCGACTGTTAATGCTAATTGTTCGTGATCAAGTGTGACACTTTCAACAGCGGCTTGGCTTTGTGAACCACTTCCACTTTGTGATCCACTTGATGCAGGTGTGAAGCTTTGGTTGTTGTTTCCGCTACAACCTGCGAGGACTAGCATTAATGCGGTACTTAATACTAATAGTTTTGATTTCATTATATTTTTCCTCCTTTTGTGTGAGTAATGAAATTCAGTTTATATAGAAAGATTCAAAGAATCTAACTACCCTTTTAATCCACCGACACTGGTGTTCTCCATAATGGTTTTAGAGAACGCTGTGAATAAGATAAGTATCGGTAATATAGCGATGATAATCGTCGCGAACATCATCGGATAAGATTGTGTTTGCATCTTATCAAACAAGAACTGTAAACCAACCGCGAGTGTTGGATAGTTCGGTAAATAAATCGCTGGGGTTTGATAGTCATTCCATAAACCAATTAATTGGATAATTGTGATCGCGATAATTGGACCCTTCGCCATAGGAATGATAATTCTGAAGAAGATGACAAAGTCATTCGCTCCATCGACTTTCGCGGCTTCCACATATGTCCAGGATAAGTTCTTAAAGAACGAATATAGAAGTAGGAAGTTCGCACCAAAACCGCCAGAATAGATGAAGATACAACCAATGACCGTACCATTAAGATGTAAAACATCTTTCATCATCTGCATCTGGCTCGGTAATGAACCAACAATTGGAACAATTAATGAGAAGATGACCACTGCAAAGATAACATCTCTACCAAAGAATTTATATTTCGCCACAACGTACGCTGCGGATGTGGATGTGAAAATAGTCACAAGTGTGCCCACACCAGCGATAAGGATGGTCATCGCTAACATCTCTAAGATGGTTTTGTTCTTTGTGGCAGGATCTTTAAATGTAAATGCGTTCGCGAAGTTCTCAAACGTCATGCTTGATGGCCAGCCCATCATGTTAAGACCAAACTCACTGGTCTTTTTAAATGAGTTCATCAAGATCCAGGCAAATGGGAAGATGAAGGAAATGACAAATATTGTCAAAATGACAAACATGAAGATAAACAACGCTTTGGTGGCGCCTTTTCTTCTGAACAAGACGTCGTGTTCACGCGTATATTTCGCCTGACGTAAATCGTCTTGTTTCTTTCTCCATGCTTTACGAAGTGTATATCCGAATGAAGCCATATTAGTAACTGACCTCCCCGAACATCTTGTTCAATAAATATCTGGCACCCACAATGATTGGCGCGCCAATTAAGGAATAGAACAAACCTAATGCGGCAGGTGCGTTCAACGCGCGGTAACCTTTAGATGCGAAATAAATATTCGTGCCGATAGTCCATGTGGTGTTCACCTTAGGTGCTAAATACCAAGGTTGCAAAAACACATTAAAGACAGACATCATACCAAAGATGAATAATGTCGTAATTGTGGACCAGGTTAATGGAATAACAATTCTTAAGAATTCGAAGAAGGAAGGAACACCATCCATCTTGCAGGATTCTAAGATATCTCTTGGGATTCTCGACATACCTGCAGTTAAAAGAATAACGTCATAGCCGATACCAGCCCAGACACAGAATATCCAAATCATCCATGACGCACTCGTGTGTGTCAGGAATAAGTTTTCAGAGGCAATACCCATTAGGTTGAGTAATTGTCCAACTGGACCATTATTACCAACGGTAATGGAGTAAATTGTGGTAAGAATAATTAATGGAATAATAGATGGTAAGAAGAAGATAACCTTAAAGAAACCATTCGCTAATATCTTTTTAAAGATAAAGTATGAGAAGAATAAAGCGATTGGTAAGGTCACAAAACAAGAAACCACGAAGAACGCTAAAGATGAGAATAACATCGATTGATAATTATCAACGTTCTTTCCGATGTTATCGAAAATCATCTTGAAGTTATCAAAGAAGTGACTTCCTGTTAACCAACTATAAGTACCGTTACGGTTAAATTGCTTAAAGGACAAAAGGATGGAGTTAAAATTAACACCCACCCACATGACAAGGAAGTGTAGAACAGAATACGCTAACATCACAATCACGAAGATCGTTGATGATTTAATTAGCTTTCTTCTTCTACGTTTCTTTGTTGAAGGATTACTATTTTCAACAATTCTTGTCATAGACAATTAATCCTATATTAGTCAGAGACTCCTGCTTTAGAACACCAAGACTTCCAGCCATTTTGAGCAGTTTCATAAATCTTGTTACCAATGGCAGTGCCTTTGTAGGCATCGTTTGTTGGAGCAGCAAAGGCTTTGGAATAATAATAGGTATTTCCAATCCAAGGCATAATAGATGCGCTATTGATGTAGGCCACTGGATTAGTACTAACTAAGTTGAAGTTCTTGGATTCAGTAAGAATCTTATAGATTGAGTTGATATATGTATCGTTTAATAAATCACCTAAATCAACGATGGAATAATCGAAAGCTAAGAAAGCACCACGGGCTTTATCGACGAATGTTTTGCAGCCTTCTTTACCTGCTAAATATCTTAAGAAGTCTTTAGCTTTGGCTTTAGCTTCATCGGTGGTGTTCTTTGGAATAATAATGGAATCACCAAAACCGACGTTATAGTTATAGGATTCAGCTTCCGCGGTGACTTTTGGAGTCTTCATCATCGCCACATCAAATGTGAATTCAATACCGGAGTTCTTTTGAATTTCATATTTCGCCCATTGCGCATATGGAATCATAGCAGCTTGGCCACTTGCAAACAAACTGTTTGCTGTTGGTAATTTGGCGGATTGTGGTTTGTCGTTTGAATATGTTGGGTTTTGAGCGATAAGTTCATGCCACATATCATAGGCTTGAACGAATTCTTTATGATTTGTGGCAGGATTGAATACTTCGTATCCTGTTAAATATTTGCCATCATCACCTTTAAAGGCTTTGTATTTATTGATGGAAGCTTCGCCTGCTAATTGTGCCCACCAATCAAAGACGATGTAGTCCCAATAGTATTCTCTGTCCGCACCAGACCAAGCGATTGGAACAACAGTTTTAAGTTCTTCTGTTTGCACATGATCTTCAACTATCTTTTGGCATAACGCTTTTAATTCAGCATATGTGGTTGGAACTTCCCAATGGTTAGCTTTAAACATATCAATGTTATAAACTAAACCACCAGCACCTTGTGTATAACACACTTTGTAATAATGGCCATCTTCAAGTTTAGAAACTTCTTCCGCACCAGCGCAAAGTCTTTCTTTAAAGGTTTTACCTGTGCCTTCGACTTCACTTGCGTATAAATCGTCTAAGTTTTCTAATAAACCTTGTTCGGCAAATTCTTGCCATGTGATGTCATGGGACATATAAATGTCACTTGATGGAGCGTCGAGTTCGGTAGAGATTCTATCTAAGATTGTTTGGTCCGCGGTCCATACGACTTTTGTACCAGTCTTAGCTTCATAATCTTTCGCCACTTGATCAATCCATTCAGTACCATAACCACCATCATAGACGGTGATGTAAAGTTCACCACCTCTAGATTTGTTACAGCCAGTTAAAGCAAGCAACGCTGAGGCTGCAATGAGGGGGAGCATAAAAAATTTCTTGTTCATAATTATTCCTCTTATGATTTTTTTGGATGATTTCCTATTATATAGAAGTTTTAGGAAATCGTTTTCCTTAACTTTATATTATATTAATTTTTTCTTTCCCGCAAGCATGTATTTATAAAACAAATAAAACGAGCATTATAAAAGCCAACCCAGATCTGTCCAGGTTGGCCTTTAAACGATTTTAATTATTTAGCTTAGTGCTTTCTTTTAAGAACTAACACTAGACCAGCGGTTGTAATTAATGCGAATGCACTAATGATAACCACTAATAAGATTGTGTTATTTTTGTTATTAACAAAAGCGACAAAACCATTAATCTTTGCTGATTGAATTGCACCTTCAGAATCGATAACGAATGGATGGCCATTTGCGGCTGCCCAACTTTGAAGTCTGGAGTAGTAATCAGTAAGAGCGAATAATTTTCTTTCATCAGCAGACAAGTTAGCTAATTCAGCAATAGCAGCTTCATAATTTGACTGACATTGCGCTGTTTCTGAATGATCATCTAATGGAATTGTGTCTGCTTTCATATAATCAACACAGTAATCTAAGACGTCAGCCATATCAGCAGCTGTTCCAAGATTGGTATAAGCTTTGCTTCCATCAGCCCAATTTGCGGTAAGGACATAGCCGTTTAAGCTAGAAACGCTGAATCCAGAACCCCAACGTTGACCGGTGTTTGCTGTATTACAGAATTGGAGATAAACACCATTATAGATGTTTTCACCATTCATCTTATCTAAAGCATCTAAGTTAACGTGAGCGAGATATAAGCTTTGTTTTTCTTCTGAAATTGTTAAGTCGTAGCCGGTGTCTAATAAAGCGGTTGCACCATCAGTGCCGTGACCACCATAGAAGAAAACACCATAATTCGTAACACTGCTGAATCCATCTTTGATTGCAAAGTAGATATCAACGTATCTAGCTGCAGAAACTGTAACGATTGCGGTTTTAGAAACTGTTCCGCTACTTGTCACGATTGCTAACTCAATAGTTGCTGTACCGGCAGAACCACCAACAACTGTAGCTGATGATAAATTACCAGCAACTGAAGCAACAGTATCATCATCACTTGACCATGCAAATGAAATGCATTGGGAGCCAACCATGTTTTCAACATTGATTGTGGTTGATTTTCCTTCTAAAACGTTAACGTTATCAGGAACTAAATCGAAATCAGTAATGTCGGCTAAAACGGCATCAACACTAATTGTTTTGTTTGCATTGTATGTTTTACCATCAGTTCCAACAACAGAAACAGAAAGAACAACTGTACCTTCAGAAATACCACTTAATGAGACAGAGCTTGCTGTTGTTGAATCAATATCAGCAACAGAAGAATCGCTGACACTCCAAGTGTATGTATCTGGAGTAAAGTATGATGGAGTAACTGAATATGTTTCACTTCCACCAACAGCGACGTTAGCAGCACCACTAATTGTGGCGGCTGGAATTACACGTGTAAGACCATCAAACACGATATCGGCTTCATAAGCTGTTTTTGGAGATGATTTTGTTGTTAATGTGAAATGTAAAGTATAAACACCACTAGATTCTGTTGGGGCGGCATTATACCAAGTATAAAGTCTTGTATGATCATCAACGACATCATCGAATTGCCATCCAACCAATGTTAACGCTAAAGCACCTGAACATGTTGCTTCGAATGTATAATCAGCTTTATTTGTTGATGGTAAGGAAGCGGTTGTAACATAAACTTTTTGTAAACCAGCTCCACCCCATGCATATTCAGAAGCAGCATTTAATGGTAAAGCAGCGTGTTGTAATTCAACAACTGTGACTGCCACCGTGGCTGTATAAGTATTTGTGTTTGTTGATGTAACAGTAAGTGTAACTGTTGCATTACCTGCAGAACCCGCTGTGATTGTGGCAGATTCGGAATCGCCGATAACACTAGCGACACTATCATTATTTACTGTCCAAACAGCACTTGTTAAGCCTGTTCCAGTTAAAGAAACTGTCACTTCTGCAGAATCGCCTTCTGTTAATGTCAAAGCATTAGGAGCAATACTAACACCAGTAACTGGTGTAGCAGCAGAAACGACGGTTACATTGTAAACTGTTGAAAAAGTACCATAAACAGATTTTAAATCGACTGGTGTTTGTGGTAATGCGCCAGAAACAGTAACTGGAGATGCATCGGTGGCTTCACCAGTAATAACGTTACCAGAAACGCTAACTTTTGAAGAATCTCCACTTGTCCATGTTAATGGAAGACCATATGTATCAGCGACAAATGAATCTCCAACAGATATTTCTTTATTGACCTCAAAACTTTGGTCCTTTAAAGTTACGGATTCAAAATCTTGTGTGCTTAATGCAGCAGCACCACCACTAACGATTGTATCTGAATAATAACAATCTTTAACAGTGCCTGGTGTACCGCCAAAGGAAACTGTTCCAACAGAGCCACCTCTTGTTCCTGTATTAATAAAATGGGAATAGCAGTTTTTATAAACTGAAGTTCCACCAGTTTGTGCAAAAAACGCACCAAAAGAATTTGGATTGGCAGCTCCGACATGTGTGATAACCGTGACATTTTGCAAAGTTCCATTATTGTTGTAACCAATAGAACCGACATTGTCACGAGGAGCTTCCCAATCGATAATTAAATCTTTAATAATCGCATTTTCACCAACTATGTTAAATAGGCCGCCACAATTCGCGCCCCATCCACCTGTTGTACCAATGCCATAAATCATATGACCATTTCCATTAAATGTTCCTTGATAAGTACCTGCCATACCACATTGACCACCATTAGCAACTGTGCCAAGGTAGGAGGAAACATCAATATCGGCTGTTAATTCGATATCTTTACTGTTTGCGCCAGCACCCTTATCAAAAACGGCTTTAAATGAATCAAGGTCACTGATTGTGACTGTTTCAGCCTTTGCTTCCTTTAAAAAGCGAGGTGCAGAAAATGCGACAGCTGCAGCACCAGCAATCATGGCAGAAGCAATTGAAAAGGCTAAAAGCTTTCTTTTCATAAAAATACCTCCACGGTTTTTTCCGTGACGAAATCCCAATTCAATTCGAATTTAGGAAAACGTTTTCTTAATTTTATTTAATACCAAACTAAAGTTATTCGCAACAAGAAATGTCTTATTTTATTATGTGCGTGAAATTATAAATATATTTATAAGGAAATAAGTAAAGTATACAAAGTTTTACCTTGTGTCACTATTTCAATATGCGCATCGGCGTCAATTTTGATGCGTGTGTTCACGTTTTTTTCGGATGTGTTTAACAACACCACTTTTAATGTGGATTCATTTATAAAAGAGCACGCTAATAAATCATTATTATTTGATGAAGTTTCAACTTTAATATCACCTTTATTTAAGTGTTTTGAGAAGTGACCAATCACATAATACGAAGGCACGTATCTAATCTCATCATTTTCAGCATCAATCATCAAAGGGGCTTCACAGAAATTCCCAACGTGGTTTGGCCCACCTTTTAAATTAAGGGAAAGATTCCAGTCTATGTATCCTTCTGATCCATTATTCAAATCGTTAATCATATTGATGCCGTATCTCAAACCATTTTCCCAAGAACCAAGGCCATTATTATCATCACAAAGTAATTCGACACAGCATTCAGTAAGCAATAAATGTTGTTTTGGGTATTTCAAATGTATCTTTTTAACTTCTTCAAAACAGTTTCTGTCATACCAATGGTAAGCAACACCAAAAATGTCTTCTTGCTTTAATCCAAACGCAAACATTTGGTCTGCTCTTTCTAACATTTTGTCGCGATTATGATCATAAATCATGAATTTTAGGTCTAACCTATTTTCTTTTGTTTTTGGAATTAGATAATTCATTAAGAAGTCGGCTTCTTCTTCACTAGAATACAAGCAAGATTCCCATGTTTGAGTGGCTAAAGGTTCATTTTGTGTGGTTAAAGCGGAAATCTTGATTCCTTCTTTTGTTAATTCCTTAATTGAAGTCAATAAAGTATCCGCCCACAAGCCATAATATTGTTTTAAAAGTTTTCCACCATGACATCTATCAGCGTTGTCTTTCATGAATTTTGAAGGAGACCAGGGCGCTGAAATAAGCCATATATCAGGCTTGATAGATAAAGCATCTTTCACAAAATTTATGCGAGATTTGTCGTGAATTAGCGAGAAATTACAAAGATTTTCATCGCTGAGATACTCATACATCTCAGGAGAAAAGTCCGTCGACATCAAAGGATAACGTCCCAAATTATAGTTGAGACCCTCTTTTGAAAAATATGCTTTGATATATTCTTGTTGTTTTTCTTTACTTAATGAGTGGTATGTGACTTCTGCAGCGTCAGTAAAAGCCCCACCAAAGCCCCAAATCTTCTGATCTTTTTTATTTAAATCGATAATTATCTCTGAACAATCATCCAAAAGAGCGGGTTTATAGTCAACCTTAACCCACTTTTCCTTTTGATTGGATTTAATTATCTCAACTTTCATTAATGATTATAACGGTAGGTCTTTCTTAACAAATCTTCTACCACCAATAAAGGCCACAACTGAACCTACAACAACGAGAATTCCAATTTCCCAAATCCAGTTGAAGCATTCTGCTGTTAAATCAATAGTCTTTAAGAATACTGCATTGCATAATGCCGACATACTATGAGTGTCTATTAAGAAGAATAACGATAAGTAATTGAAATAATACATTGGTTTAACACCAATACCGACTGCGACAAAGGCTTCGTTCCCGAATAAGCCCATGATACAGCAAATAAATGATAAGACACAGATGCCACCACCAACGGCGATTGCGTAATTTGATTTATTGAAGAAACAAGATGCTCCGAAGCAGATTCCACCAATACAGAACATAGCCATGAATGAACCTAAGCAGAATAACAATGTTCTCACTGGCACCCATTTAACGGGGCTACCTTTTTGAGCAACGATTAATGTGGAAATGCCTTCACTACCAACCGCGGAAATAGTGATTGCTAAATACATAGCGACGATAGAAGCCATCAAGAAAACATATTGTGTTCTTACTACTGTCTTTCTATTTGTGGGTGTACTTAAAACATAGGCCATAGAGCCATCATTTACTTGTGAAACCACAAGTTTATTCGAGGCAATAATGACATAAATCATCGGCAATAAAACACCGGTTATCTTATAGATAAGTTCCGCTAAGACACTGTTTAAGTCCATCTGAGACATAGCCTGGATCCTACTTAATGAGAATCCCATGTTCTCTAATAAGCCAAGAACGGTCAGCCAGTTCAAATCTTCATCCTTGATGTATTGGCTAACTTTGCCCATATCAATATTTGTGAAGATGTTCTTTGAGCCAATCGCCAAGTTAATGATGATGAAGATTAAACATGCACCCGCGGTCATAATTAACCATTGCAAACGTAATGATTTAAATGACTGCATGAAAAGAGGTTTAGAGATGAATTTTGATTTTGCTTTGCTTTGTTCCATTTTCTTTTCCTCCTTTCACATGTTCCATGAAGTATTTTTCTAATGTGTATTGTTTTTCCACAATTGATTTAATGTTATGCTTTCGTAACTCTCGAATCATTCCATCGGTTTTACTCAAGTCCAATCGAATCACCAATGTCAGCTTCTTGTCATTCTTTTCAAGAACCTCCACTTGCGATGTGTCCGCACTATTGTAATCTTCTAAATCGAAGAACGTTATTTCATATTCACGGTATGGTCTCTCGTGAATATCTTTCATATCGACAATGTCGATAATATGTCCGTCCTTGATGAATGCGACATAGTCGCATGTTTCTTCTAATTCATCGAACATATGGTTCGACATAAAGATTGTCGTGCCCTTAGCTTTCTCTTCCATAATTAGGTCGACGAACGCTTTTCTCATCAAAGGATCAAGTCCAGTTGTGGGTTCATCTAAGATGAGGATATCAGGTTGACGCATGAAGGCAGCAACAAGCGCGGTCTTTTGCTTCATACCCTTACTCATTCTTCTTAAGTTCGCTGTGGGGTCAAGCTGAAGCATATTAATAACTTGCTCTGCTTTTGACATATCAGTGATACCAAGCATTTTTGCTTGAATCTCTAAGAAGGCAGAACCATTCTCTACATCTGGAAAAGCAATTTCTCCCGGGACATAGCCAATATATTTCTTAATCTCTTCTGCGTCTTTCCACGCATCTAAGCCATTAACAGTGACTTCGCCTTCATCTGGTTTTAAAAATCCCATGATGTGTCTAATCGTTGTGGTTTTACCACTACCATTCGTTCCGCAATATCCAAAAGTCGCGCCTCTTGGTATATCAAATGATATATCAAAGACACCACGACCACGTCCGTAGTCTTTGGTTAAGTGTTTGACGGAAATAATAATATCTTTCTTATCCATTATTTCTTATTTCCTTTCACACCAGTGAGACCACCAAATTCTTTTTCTTCTTTATAGAAGGACATGAAGTAGTCTTGCAAAGTAAATGGCTTTTCTTCAAATTCTCTAATCTTCACTCCAAGGAGGGAATCAAAGAATTCTTTATAGTCTTTTTTATCAAATTCAATATTCGCAGTGAGCTTAATATCATTTTTTTCTACGAGTTTGAATTTGTTTCTTTCTTTCAAATATAAATCCATATTTTCTTTATCTAAGAAATGGAGAATATATGTTTGATTATTCTTGTGTTTCAAATCATCTGCTTTAAATGTGGAAACGTGTTTTCCATCTTTAATAATGGAAATTGTGTCACATGTCGCATCGACTTCTGAGAAAATGTGAGAAGATAACAAAATAGTTTTGCCCCTCTTCTTTTCTTCTAAGATAAAGTCAATAAAGACTTTCTGCATAACTGGATCTAATCCAGATGTTGGTTCATCAAGTATTAAGACATCAGGGTCGTTCATAAAGGCAGAGACAACCGCTAATTTACGTTTGTCACCTAGTGACATTTGTTTAATCGATAATGATGGGTCTAACTTAAATAGGTCAATGAGATGCTTAAGCATTTCTTCATTTCTTTCGCCTCTCATATCTTCCATCATCTTTAAGAACTCCCAACCATTCATATATAACGGTAAAGCTGGCTCACCAGGAAGGTAGCCCACTCTTTGGAGAATCTTATCAGTGTTACCAAATGTTTCTTGGCCAAAGATTTCCACTTTACCAACGGAAGTCTTGCTAAATCCCATAATGTGTCTAATGGTTGTGGATTTACCCGCACCATTGGGGCCTAGATAGCCATAGCATTCGCCTTTGTGCACTTTAATGGACACATCAAAGACACCACGACCATAGCCATAGTCTTTGGTTAAATGTTCAACATTAATAATGACTTCGTTATCGATCATTGCTTAGTTAATCCTAATTGTAAAACATGGAAATCACGGAAAGATGAATCTGGATGTTCCGCTCTAATTCTTTCCACATCTTCCGCTGTTGGATGAGTGCCAACAGGTTGTTCTTCAATCATGTACCAATATAATTGGTATCCTAAATCTGTCACACTAACAGGAATATAGAAATTCACTTCTTTTTGAGAGATTGTAGTAACAAATACCAAATCGGTTAATTCAGAAGAAATGTCATATTTTTCCAATAAATCAAAACAAAGATGCAATCTTGTTTGGTCATATAATTTGGGTTCGTTTTTATCG
>JAEEGL014435327.1_pt1 | contig 36507 bp, 25 predicted proteins | sample 9134231 | NCBI WGS metagenome assembly JAEEGL01 (sample SAMN16246548, study PRJNA631951) | gut metagenome | biome: gut microbiome; feature: rumen; material: fiber-attached | host: Bos | place: Iran: Karaj | collected 2018-10 | reverse complement strand
TTTCCAAGGAACATACATATAGGCATAAGGCAAACCTATATTGCTTCAAGTATAGCAATCAAAAAAAGCGCTGTCAATACAACAGCGCATTTCTAGGCAGAAATTTACATTCTGTTTAATAAAGCCATCGTTTTATGTGCAGTATTGTTTATCCCCTGTGTTTTCAACATATGATTCCCTATTCACCTACTGCCTGAAAAAAGAAATGTTCAGACGATCATATGCCGTCACACAGAAACTGAAAAAGAGATCCCAGAGGATCAGGCCAGCTTCAGCCAAAGGGATCAGCCACCAATGCCAGTGCAGTGTCCCAATCCAGAGATGTCCGCATACAAGTACAGCCAGAAAAGCCTGAGCAGCGATCAGGCGGAAGACCCGCCCGGCTTTTTTTCTCTCCACAGAGACATACAGCAGAGAATACCAGGCAAAAAAGGCGGTATAATTCCACCATAAAGCCCGATTGATACAGAAAAAGAAGCCAAGGATCACGGCCGCCAGCAAGGCGACAGCCACCCCTCGGCATCCACTTCGCAGCCATATCCCCGGAATCAGAGACAGAACACAAACGGCTGCGATCCTGCCTGTAGGCAGATTCCCCGCGGCCCAAAGTCCGAATGTCAGAAGCGCCGTAAGAAGCGCGCAACGGCCCAGATCTTTCGAACTCATCAGAAACAGCTGCACAGGTCGCCGCCCATGCATTCACAGCAGCAGTCTGAACAGAGCAGGCACTGACAAAGCGTACACCAGTCGGGAGTCGCACCGCTCGAGTAAGTCCTCTGAGCATATCCGGAGGAACTCGATTCCAGCTGGTTCAGTACGGAAAGATACTCAGGGTTTGAGGGATCCATCTGCGTCGCAATGGTCAGTTCGGATCTGGCCTGTTCATACCATCCGCGTCTCAGATAACACATGCCCCGGAGAAAATGCCATTCAGCCGGCCGATGCGTCATGCGTTCCAGAAGGCTTTCCGCCATGCCGATCTGGCCTGCCTGGATCATCTGGCGCACATAATGGAAATTATGCTCCTCCTGGCTGTCGCTGTCCGTATAGGTGTTGGTATAGGACTGACCACTGCTGTAGGACTGTGTCCCGCTACCTGAAGAAGAGCCTGTATCAGTCAGGATATCATATGCCTCATTGATCTGGCGCATCTTTTCCGCAGCCAGTTCCTGCATCTCGGGAGCCGCGGACGCATAACGGTCCGGATGGTACTTTTTAGCCAGTTCACGATAGGCTTTCTTGATCTCTTCCGGCGTCGCGTTTCTCGATACGCCCAAAACAGCCCAAGGATCCATCATGCTTTTCCTTTCTTATATGCTGCAGGCATCCCGAACAGGATGAGGTTGCGCGGGATCTCCCCGCCCTCATGCCAGTCCATGAGATCATAGGCAGCCAGTGCCTGCGCGGCAGAATAATCCGCGCCTTCCTTTACTCTCTTTTTTGCCTCCTCTCTTCCCAGCGAAGACAGGAGTATCGGATTGTAACTGCCTTTTTCGGCATCTTCATCCGCATCGAGAAATGCATCCGTCAGATACAGCCAGCGCCCGAGATGATATCCCATCCAGGCAAGAGGCTCTTTCTGAGGAACGGGAACACCGTCATATTCGGAAAAGACGGCGCGAAGCATCCTTCCGGAAGTATCGGCTGTTTCATCCCAGGCAGAGCACTTATCCTTCTCCAGCCGGACCAGATCATTCTGGGCCGAGATCAGTTCCGAAAGAGTCTCCGGTTTCAGCATGCTCCTCGCTTTCCGAACGGCAGGTCCGAGGCCAGCAAGAGCCGCTTTCATGAGCACGGTGTTTTCACGGTCACGCACCGCGTCCTCGGCTTTGGATGCAGCAAGAACGACGCAGATCCGGCCTGCCTGTGAAAGCGCATCGGAATCCGTCAGCACCGCATGAGGCCGCAGCGGACGCGCGGCACATATCCTTCGCTCGACCGCAGGCCTCTCATCCGCAAGACTCATCCAGATCACGGCAAGCAGAGCCGCCTCATAACGCAGAGAGAAACGTGCGATATCTCCGAATTCTTTTTTCAGTTCACGGCAGACCCCGCAGTAGGCTGCCCTGTAATATTCAGCGTCCCGGACTTTGAGATCCGGGATATTGGGCTGCAGAAGTCCAAACACGGATCAGGATCGTTCCATCGGCAGGAAGCCGACTTTTTTCTGCACCTTGCGAAGTGTACGATAAGCCGTGCGCGCAGCGCGTTCCGCGGAGCGGTTCAGGATCGAACTGAGTTCCGCCTTATCGGACAGGATACGGGCGGCCTCCGCCTGAAGGGGCTCGAGTTTTTCGCACACAACATCCGCAACGCCGTCCTTGAGCTGACCGTATCCCATGCCCTTGAATGCAGACGCAGCTTCTTCAACACTCACTCCGTTCAGACCGGCATAGATGGACAGCAGATTCGATACACCGGGCTTGTTTTCCGGATCGTACCGGATCTCTCCGTCCAGATCTGTCACGGCTCTGCGGATCTTGCGGCGGATGACGTCCGGCGGATCCATGAGCGCGATGAAGCTGTTCGGCTCACCGGATTTGCTCATCTTGGCTTTGGGATCCGTCAGGCTCATGATACGTCCGCCTACTTTGGAGATATAGGGTTCGGGTACGGTGAACGTGGGGCTGTACAGATTGTTGAAGCGGATGGCGATATCCCTCGCAAGTTCAAGATGCTGTTTCTGATCTTCGCCGACCGGCACCAGATCGCTCTGATACAGGAGGATGTCGGAAGCCATGAGGACGGGATAGGTGAAAAGGCCGCACCCGATATTGGAGCCCTGTTTGGCGGATTTTTCCTTGAACTGGGTCATACGGGAGAGCTCACCCATATAGGAATGGCATTCAAGGATCCATGACAGTTCCGCATGGGCGCCAACATGGCTCTGCACAAAAAGAGTGCAGCGTTCCGGATCGACACCGGCGGCCAGATAGATTGCCGCAAGTTCCATCGTACGGCGGCGAAGATCCGCAGGATCCTGACGTACGGTAATCGCGTGCATATCCACCACACAGTAGTAGCACTCATATTCATGCTGGAGTGCCACGAAATTACGCAGCGCGCCGATATAGTTTCCCAGGGTCAGATTGCCGGAAGGCTGGATCCCGGAAAAAATCACCTTTCTCTTTTCTTCCATCTTTTTTCCCTTTCAAAAACCCCGAAACCTGCAGTTTCGGGGCGCAAATTTCTTTGTCATCTTAACACAGCGCTTCGGAGCCTGTCAATAAAACAGGGATCAGGACAGGCCGAGGAAACCGAACACGCTGTTCTTCATGTCTTCCTTGCGGATGACTTCCGTGAAACGGCGTTCCTTTCCGGCAAGCTCAGCAAGGGAAGCCGGTGCGGCAAGTCCGGACAGGGTTTCGAGTTCCTTCATCCAGACGAAAGGATCGTCCCCTTCAACCGCTTTTCCTGTAAGCGCAGGCAGAACGTCACTCAGGAACTTATAGGGACTCGCCGTCGAAACGAGGACAGTGCGCCGGGCATGCGTCCTGTCCTTTCTGAACACGGAATAACCGACGGCGGTATGGGGATCCATGACGTAATGCGCACGGACAAAAGCATCCCGGATCGCTTCCCGAGTCTCCTCCTCTCCTGCCCAGTCGGCAGCCAGGCCGCATCTGAGTGCCTGCATGACGTCGGGTTCAGGCGTATAACTGCCGTGCTCGGAAAGGCTCTTCATCCAGGATGCGACCCTGTTCCCGTCTCTTCCAGCCGCTTCGAACAGAAGACGTTCAAGATTCGAGGAAACAAGGATATCCATCGAAGGGGAAGACGTCGTATAGAAGGGCCTTACAGCCTGATAAGTACCGGTGCGGAAGAAATCCGTCAGAACATTGTTCCGGTTGCTGGCGCAAACGAGACGCCCGACGGGAAGGCCCATGCGGCGAGCGTATTCGCCGGCAAGGATATCGCCGAAATTACCGGTCGGCACGACGAAATCAATGGTTTCGTCCGGCCCGATTTCTCCGCGGGAATACAGATCGCACCATGCGGAGAAATAATAGACTACCTGCGGAGCGAGCCGGCCGAAATTGATCGAATTCGCAGAAGACAGGGAAATTTCTTCCTTTTTCAGTCTCTCCGCCGTATCCGGATCGGAGAAGATCCTTTTGACTCCGGTCTGGGCATCATCAAAAACGCCTTCCACACCGAACACGCCGACGTTTTCACCTTCCTGCGTCATCATCTGGAGTTTCTGCAGGAACGACACGCCTTCTGCCGGATAGTACACAAGGATCCTGACGCCTTCAGCGTCCCTGAAGCCCTCCAGCGCAGCTTTGCCCGTATCGCCAGATGTCGCTGTCAGAATGAGAGTCTCTTCCCGGATTCCTGCTTCTCTCTTGGACAGACGGAGCAGATGCGGCAGCAGCTGCAGCGCTACGTCCTTAAAAGCACAGGTCGGACCATGCCACAGTTCCAATACGGACAGTTCATCATCCAGACGGACAAGAGGTGCTGCGTTTCCTTCGGGAAATGAAGCATAAGCGGCATCCACAGCTTCTCTCAGATCCTTTTCAGGAAAAGTCTCCATCAAAGCCGACAGAACGGTCAATGCACGCCGGGCATAGTTTTCTCCCGCCATTTTCAGCCGGGTCTCCCGGGAAATACGGGGAAATGTCTCGGGTACATAAAGCCCACCGTCAGGTGCGAGACCGCGGGCGATTGCATGCGCAGCGGAAGGAGCAGGCTGCCCTCCTCGAGTGCTCAGAAACTGCATGATGATCCTCCTTTCGGATCTATCAGAAAAGGCTGCCTGCCTGAGGCAGACAGCCGGGGAATCTGTGGAATCAGATCAAATAAGGCTTCAGGAACTCCGGCACGTCGCCTTCACAGGCGGACATGGAGATAACGAGATCGACATCTCTTTCCTGGGTGACGCGGATGATGTCGTTCAAGAAGGCTTCCGTATCACGTGCAGACTCAAAACCCGCGATGGACGGCATAGCATCCAGGAAAACAGTCACGATATCGAAATTGGCTGCGAGCATGCCGCTGATGAACCCAAACAGCTTGTCCGAGGTACGAACGCCGTACTCAGAAGCATTCACATAGCGGATGTCATGCGGAAGAGTCAGCATGCAACGGTTGTCCTTTTCGATGAAGACCACATTGCCTTTGGATTTGTTCAGTTCTTCCCGGGCCATATCCATGATGCGTTTTGTTTTGCCAGAACCACGGAAACCGTAAATCACTTGAACCATTGTCTTGTGTCTCCTTTCGGGATTAGCACTTTTCCTGCCTTTATCATATCAGATTCCGGGAGGAAAAGAAAGTCCCAATTCGGAAAGAAGATTCAGGCTTCTCAGCCGTTCTTCTTATCCATGGCCTCCCTGCGCTGCTGTTCAGCCAGACGCGCACGGTAGCGCTGTGTGTAGTCGAGGATCTTCTTGCGGATGCGCAGGCTCCTGGGAGTGACTTCCAGAAGCTCGTCGTCGTCGATATATTCGATCGCCTGCTCGAGCGTAGGCACCCATGCAGGGGACAGGATGACGTTCTCATCTTTGGCGGCGGACCGCATGTTCGTCAGCTGTTTCTTCTTGCAGACATTGATCTCGATGTCTTCCGGCCGGTTGCACTGTCCGACGACCATGCCCGCGTAGACCTGTGTGTTCGGATTCACGAAGAGGGTCCCGCGGCTCTGCACAAGATGCAGAGCGTAAGGCGTCGTCTCGCCGTCATGGGATGCCACGAGGGATCCCATGGCACGGGATGAGATCGCACCTTTCATCGGCGCATAGCCTTCGAAAACGGACGTCATGTTGCCCTGTCCGTGGGTATCGGTCATGAGATCGGAACGATAGCCGAAAAGTCCGCGGGACGGGATGATGAATTCCGCGCGCACACGGCCTTCACGTCCGTTCATCGCGACCATCTCGCCTTTGCGCCGGGACAGCTTGTCTACGACTGCGCCTAGATACTCTTCAGGCACGTCGACGACGAGCCGTTCCATGGGCTCCTCGAGCCCGTCCGGCCCCTGTCTCAGGAGGACGTCGGGCTTGCTCACGGCAAATTCATATCCCTGCCGCCGCATCGTCTCGATCAGGATCGAAAGATGCAGTTCACCGCGTCCGTAGACTTTGAAGGCGTCTGTCCTGTCGGTATCTTCTACCTTCAGCGACACGTCCGTCTCCTGTTCACGGAACAGACGGGTCCTCAGATGTCTTGAGGTCACGTATTCCCCTTCCCTGCCGGCCAGCGGGCTGTCGTTGACCATGAACGTCATGACAACGGTGGGCGGAGAAATCTTGACGAAAGGCAGCGTCTCCACGGCATCGGGCGGACAGAGCGTGTCGCCGATCTCCAGATTCTCGATCCCTGAGAGGGCAACGATGTCTCCCATGCTCGCTTCCGTCACCGGAACACGGCGCAGACCTTCGAAGCGGTAAAGCGCAGTGACTTTCTGGGGAATGCCGACAGAACCGTCTTCCGAGTTGTAATTCGCAAGAACGACCGTATCGCCCACTTTGACCTGCCCGCGATTCACACGGCCGATTCCGATGCGGCCAAGATAATCGCTGTAATCGATCGTGGAAATGAGCATCTGAAGAGGCGCTTCGGGATCTCCCTCAGGCGCAGGCATCCATTCCACGATGGAATCGAGAAGCGGTTCCAGCGTATCCCCGTGTTCGTCGGGAGTCAGGCTTGCATAGCCGTCTCTCGCGGACACATACACGACAGGAGAATCCAGCTGATCGTCGCTGCATCCAAGCTCCATCAGCAGCATCCAGACATCATCCAGCACTTCCGCAGGCCTTGCGTCAGGACGGTCGATCTTGTTGATGACGATCATGAGCGCGAGATTCAGCTCAAGAGCTTTCTGCAGAACGAAACGGGTCTGGGGCATGGGGCCCTCGTAGGCATCCACAACCAGAAGAACTCCGGATACCATCTGCAGAACACGTTCCACTTCCCCGCCGAAATCGGCGTGTCCGGGCGTGTCCACGATGTTGATCTGGGTATCTTTCCAGTGGATGGATGTATTTTTCGCAAGGATCGTGATCCCGCGTTCTCTCTCAAGGTCGCCGGAATCCATCACCCGCTCGGCTACTTCCTGATTCTTGCGGAAAGTGCCGCTCTGACGCAGCATGCCGTCCACGAGCGTTGTCTTTCCGTGATCGACATGGGCAATGATCGCGATATTGCGCAGATCGCTGCGTTTGATATTAGTCATGAACTGCCTCGTGATTTCTGGAGGCCGTCTCTTTCAGGACAAGCCCCTCATTATTTTCAAGGGCCCAGCGTATGGACCACTCGTTTTCGAACAGGAGAACGATCTGTCCTTCCGAATCCTTAGCATAGCGCGTAGTAGATGTCAGGGATAGGCCGCTCGTCGGACCTTCCGAGATCCAGCGAACGAAATGGAAGGGCTGAGAATCCATTGTCAGATCCACACCGTACTCACTCTTCATGCGGACACGCAGCACATCAAGCTGCAGCATGCCGACAACGCCGACAATATGCTCTTCCCTGCCGATGTCCAGTCTGCGGAAGGTCTGGATCGCACCTTCCTCAGCCAGTTCGCTTATTCCTTTGACGAACTGTTTGCGTTTCATGGAATCTTCAGGTGCGACTCTGGAAAAGAACTCGGGAGCGAATACAGGGATTCCCTCATAAGAGAAGGCAGAACCTTCGGTCAGCGTATCTCCCAGATGATATACACCCGGATCGAAAAGGCCCAGGATATCGCCGGGATAAGCGATCTCCACGCTCTCGCGCTCATCGGCCATCATCTGCTGAGGCTGAGCCAGACGCAGCTTCTTGCCGGAAGGCACGTGGAAGGCTTCCATTCCTTTTCTGAACGTACCGGAACAGATCCGGATGAATGCGAGCCTGTCCCTGTGAGCGGGATTCATGTTCGCCTGGATCTTGAAGACGAATGCGGAGAACTCTTCGCTTGCGGGATCGATCAGGCCGTCGGTGCTCTCACGGCCGAAAGGCGCGGGAGAGAATTCAAGGAATTTGTCCAGAAAGGCTTCGACGCCGAAATTGTTCATTGCAGACCCAAAGAACATGGGAGTGAGCTCACCTCTGGCCACGCGGTCGAGGTCCAGTTCATCCCCCGCTCCGTCCAGAAGTTCGATCTCGTCTGCGAGATTGGATTTGTAATACTCGGACAAACGCGCCTGGATCTCAGGCGCATCCAGAGGGGCCCGAACAGACTCGACGATCTTCGCGCCATGGGACTCATCTGCCTCGAACAGCTCGACTTCACCGGTCTCCCTGTGATAAATGCCCTGAAAATCGCCTTCGGTCCCGATAGGCCAGTTCATCGGCCTGGCGGAGATCCCCAGCACGTCTTCGATCTCGGCCATAAGATCGAAGGGGTTCTTTGCAGCACGGTCCATCTTGTTCACAAAGGTAAAAATCGGGATACCGCGCATCCTGCAGACTTTGAAAAGCTGGATCGTCTGACGCTCCACACCTCTTGCACCGTCGATCAGCATGACAGCCGAGTCAGCCGCTACGAGCGTACGGTAAGTGTCTTCCGAGAAGTCCTGATGTCCGGGAGTATCCAGGATGTTCACATGGATGCCCCTGTAGGAGAACTGCAGTGCAGACGAGGTCACGGAGATACCGCGTTCCTTTTCGATCGCCATCCAATCTGAAGCAGCGTGCTTGTCTGCCTTTCGGCCTTTGACGGAACCGGCAAGATGGATCGCTCCACCGTAAAGAAGAAGCTTTTCCGTCAGCGTCGTCTTGCCCGCATCGGGATGGGATATGATGGCAAAGGTGCGGCGTGTAGCTACCTTGTCAGCAAGTTCTTTGGAAACCGGGCGCATGATGCCTCCGTCTTTGTGATTTTCCTTCCGTGAAAAGGGGATTTTCACGGACTGCAACTTATATATTATAATCCCTGTCAAAAAAATCCGTCAATTGGAGAATCGTGAAAAAGGAGCCCCTTTCCTCTCGTATAAACTGAATCCGGCATCAGCAACTTTGCATGGTTCCGGCTCAAAAAACTTCAAAAGATCCCGGCTCAGAGAGCCGGGATCCGGAGCGTTCTTCACATGTCGTACCGTGCTTATTCGAGATTGGCCGCAGCTTCCTGCAGGCGCGTGATGATCTCGATGTGCTGCGGACATACGGATTCACACTGACCGCAGGCGAGGCAGTCGCTGGCCTTGCCGCCGTCACGGGTCGCGAAGCCATAGTTGCGCTTTGCAGCATCGGTCGCGCCGTATACGAGCTGGGTATTCCTTGCGCTGAAGATGCCGGGGATGTTGATGGACATCGGGCAGCCCTTCACACAGTACTGGCAGGACGTGCAGGGAATGGCGGGAATGGCTGCAAGCGTCTGACGAGCTTTCTCGACAATGGCCTGTTCGTTCTCGTCCAGTTTCTTGAAATCTATGAAAGTCTTCAGGTTGTCATCCATCTGCTCTTCCAGGCTCATGCCGGACAGAACGGTAATGACACCTTCCAGAGAAGCCGCAAAGCGCAGTGCCCAGGAAGCGTAGGACACGTCGGGATTCGCATCGCGCAGCACCTTGGCGACAGGCTCCACGGGATTGGCCAGAAGACCGCCTTTGACGGGTTCCATGATGACGACGGGCTTGCCGTGCTTTCTTGCCGTCTCATAGCACAGACGGGACTGAACGGAAGGGCTCTCCCAGTCGGCGTAGTTGATCTGGAGCTGTACGAATTCCACTTCGGGATGCGCAGTCAGGATCGCATCCAGTTTATCTGCGGTATCATGGAAAGAAAAGCCGAGGTGCTTGATGATGCCCTTGTCCTTCATTTCATGCACATAGTCCCAGATGCCGAACTTATCGAACACTTCCGTACGGTTGGCGCCCATGTTGTGCAGCAGATAGAAATCGAAGTAGCCCGCCCCTGTACGCTTCAGGGACGTCGTCAGCATCGCCTTGGCTTCTTCGGCGGTTTTAGCGCCTGCCCATGCGGGAAGCTTGGTCGCGAGCGTGAAGGAATCGCGCGGATAGCGGTCCACCAGAGCAACTTTGATGCTCTCTTCAGATTTCCCGTTGATATAGCCGTATGCCGTATCAAAATAGGTAAAACCGGCAGCCATGAACTTATCGACCATGCGCTTTTCCTGCTCGATATCGACTTCATCGCCGATCATGGGCAGCCGCATGAGACCGAAGCCCAGTTTTTTGATGTTCTCGCCCAAATAAGCCATTGTTTCCTCCTTCGGACGGCTTCCTGCCGCCCTCAGCTTGAATCTTTGGTTATTTTCTCATAACGCCTGTAAAAAGACAAGCGTTTTCAGATCTGAAAACGGTCAAATTCATAACCTTGGAGATCCTTCCAAACAAACAGTCCGTTTTCAAGAAGCATATACCCGTGACGAGACCCATTCTTGGGGATAGAGACAGAACCCGGATTGAGGATCCGTATCCCTGAAGATTCCTTATTGTCCGGCACATGGGTATGCCCGTGAAGCAGTATATCCCCTTTCTGCAGGGGCGGAAGGGCTCCTTCTTTGAAATGATGTCCATGGGTCGCGAAGATGAGCCTGTCCCCGGCGGAGACAATAGCGTATTCCGCCATGATCGGGAAATCAAGGACCATCTGGTCGACTTCCGTATCACAGTTCCCGCGCACGCACAGGATCCTGTCTTTTACCGCATTGAGAGATGCCGCCACATTCCGGGGATCATAATCCTCCGGAAGATCGTTCCGCGGACCGTGATAAAGAAGGTCGCCAAGGAGCAGCATTCTGTCCGCGTGTTCCCTGTCGAATGCTTCCAGCAGTTTTCGGCACCAAAGAGCGGAACCGTGGATATCAGACGCGATCAGCCACTTCATGTATCCTTACCTCCTTCTCCTTTGTCTTCCAGAAGAAGAAGCTTTTCGGACAGAAGGCGTGCCAGCCCTCCTATGATCGCGGATCCCACGATAAGATCCTCCGAGCTTTCGGCCGAAATGGCCCCCCTTTCTTCATGCCCGAGGATCGGTGAAGCCGCCAGCCTCACCTGTTCCGTGAAATACCGGGCTGCCTGCGCGTGAAGTCCCGCACAGTCAGTGTAGCGTTTCTTCAGTTCATCCTCTGAAAGGTCGGAAGGAATCAGTTTCCGGATGAGGGCGATCGACAGACTCTGTTTCAGAGTCAGAATGAGGATCAGATAAGCGATATGGACTCGAAAGTAGCGCTTTCTGTCCGGTTTGGGCATGATCCTCGTACGGACGTAATTGTTAATCGTCGCCGCCGTCACGAACTGTTCTTCCTTGAGTTCCGGCGGAAGATAATCCAGGTATTGTCCGAGCAGGGTGATCACCTGATCCATGTACAGTCCGAAATCCGGTATCTCCTCCCATGGGGGCAGACGGTAGGAATCCAGATACTTTTCCCAGCGGCGGAGTTTCGCCGCAACGAGTGCCGTGTCGTATGTCATAGTTGCCTCTCTTTCTATATTAATCATATCACGGATCGAATCGCACAGGCAAGCATCATCTGGTCTAACATGCGCCTTGACATAATCTGAAATGCGTGTTAATCTAATATTGAAAATTAGATTGAAAGGAGTTCCCTATGGCCTATGTCCTCATGACGGATACCTCCGCCAATCTTCCCACACCTTACCTGCAGCAGCACGGCGTGGAAGTCCTCCCTTTCCACTATATTTATGAAGGTCAGGATCACGTCTGTACCGATACAGAATCCTTCGATGCCGAAGCGTATTATGATATGATGAAAAGGGGCGTCCGTGTCTCCACTTCCCAGATCTGCCCCCAGGCTTATAAAGACGCCATGGAGCCCCATCTGGCTGCAGGACGGGACGTACTGTATATCAGCATGTCCTCCGGGATCTCCAGTTCTTATGCAAGCAGCGAAACGACTGCTGCAGAACTCAGGACCCTGTATCCGGAGCGCACAATTCTCACTCTCGATACTCTCGGAGCATCACTCGGCGAAGGCATTCTCGTCATGAAAGCCGTTGATTACAGAGATCAGGGAATGGCGATCGGAGAAGTTTTTTCCAGACTTGAATCCATGCGTCACAGAATGTACCAGGTATTCATCGTGGACGATCTCATGCATCTTCGGCGGACCGGAAGGCTGTTCGCGGCAGCGGCGATCGTCGGCATGATGCTCAAGGTCAAGCCCATGCTCAAAGGCAACGAAGAGGGGCATATCGTAAGCTTCGCGAAGTTCCGCGGCCGCAGGAAAGCCCTGGATGCGCTGGCCGACAAATACAGGGACCTTGTTCGAAATGCAGCACAGCAGATCGTCGGCATCGCTCACGCAGGCTGTGAAGAGGACGCAAAGTATCTCGCGGATCTTCTGAAGTCCATCAATCCTGCACGCCAGATCCTTACTGTCTGCTACGAACCGGTCACGGGTGCCCATGTGGGCCCCGGAACGCTCGCGCTCTTTTTTGAAGGGGACACAGGGGTCCGAAGCCTCTGATTCAGACAGACATACACCGGAAAAGGCTCTGTTTAGAGCCTTTTTTCTTTTTTGCAGGTAATCGGTGAAGGAAAATTCAGATTCACAAGGAATACAATATACTGGGTTTGGTTTTATCAAAACGCCGCATTGGCAGAAAGGAATCATACATGTCTGCTCCCCAGCCTCAGCCTGCACCCGAAAAAGTCAGCGTAGGTGCCCGTGTCAAAGACACGATCCGCCGCCCCGCTACGATACGGCGCATTATCGTCTCTCTCATTCTTCTCGTAGCTTTTCTCATCGTGACCAATCCTGCGCTCATCCCCTTTCTTCCTGCTGAAACGAAGGAAAGCCTGAGCAAAACCTGGTCGAACGTGTTCGGAGACGTGACCCAGGTCGCCTCCAGGATCTCTCTGTCATGGGTCTCTATTTTTGAAGTGATAGCGATCATCTTGCTCATGGTCTTCATCACGGCCGTACTCGCCTTCATTCTTGAACACATCCCTGCGAAATCCGGGAAAGCCAAGAGCGCTGTATCGCTTCTTCGTTCCGCTCTTGCCTATGTGACCGCGATCATCGGCTTCTTCTGGTGCCTGGCTGCCCTGGGCGTGAACGTGGGCACGATCTTTGCCGGCATCGGACTTGTCGCTCTTATCGTAGGATTCGGAGCCCAGAGTCTCGTGGAGGATCTGGTGACAGGCATATTCCTTGTTTTTGAAGATGAATTCAATGTAGGAGATATCATCGAAGTCAACGGATCCCGCGGAACTGTCCGCTCCATCGGTATCCGCACCACAGTCATCGCCGAACCCGGAAACAATCTGAAGATCATCAACAACGGTGATCTGCGCAACATCCTGAACCGCTCCAACGAAAACAGTTTCGCGGGCACAAGCGTTTCCATCTCCTATGACACGGACATCGAATACGCCGAGAAGGTCCTGGAAGAACTCATGCCCGAGATCCAGGCCAAATATCCCGAAGTCTTCATCAACCCGCCCCGCTGCCTGGGTGTACAGGAACTCGGATCGAGCGGCGTGGAACTCAAGGTCATCGGCGAAGTCCACGACAAGGATATTTTCAGTGCTCCGCGCATCCTGAACCGCGAGATCAAGATCGCGTTCGACAAAGCCGGGATCGAGATCCCCTTCACTCAGGTCGTCGTTCACGAACCTAAAGGCAAATAAGGAGGGCCGGACATGCCCCGCGATTTGGACAGAAACCTGCGCGACGGCCCGGATGAGACCGGTCGGCCCATGCCGGAAAACATCCCCGCTCCCGAGTTTCAAGAGCCCGCTGAAGAGCGCTCCATGCCCCGAGCGCCGGAATTCACGCCTCCTCCCGACGAGTTCGATCCAAAGCCCGTCATCACGGAGAATGAACGGGAATACAGGCGTTACGACAGGCGCGGACGTATGGCTTTCGTTCGTACAGCCGTCATGGCTGTCATCGGTCTTGTCCTCCTGACCTCCGCCGTCAGAGCCGAAAACCAGGAGCACATCTCTCAGCCGTCAGAGCCGTCAGAGACTTCCGTTGTATCACAGACAGAGAAACCGGAAGTCGATCCCGGAGGCAAAGCCTATACACCCGGCCCCGGCGATCCTTCTCTCGTCATCGACTCCGCCGTTCTGGACGGAGACAGTCTTGTTTATACCTACAGCCTCGCCATGAATGAGACCGACTATCCTTTCACGCTCTATGCAAAGGCAGTCGACGGCTCAGGGCGAACTGCCGAACCCGCATCCGGCCCGGATGTCTGGGATGGTTCACGCGTCTCTTTCGATTACTCGCTGGATGTATCCGGACTTGAACTTCCCATGAAACTGATCCTGACCGGCACATTCTCCAGAGACGGTCAGGAAGGTTCCGTCACTGCGGAAAAAGAAGTCATCGCGATGCCTCTCGTAATCACTGAAGCGGAGTTGAGCGCCTCACCTGCCTCAGATGGTTCGACGATATTCTTCACAGGGCGCATCATCCCGCATTCCGGTACGAAAGCCATAGATGCCGAGACCGTTTCCTTCAATATGGTCTGGTATGACGCGAACGGAGAACGGATCGGCGGAACCGGTTCGATCGGCGGCGGTGTTCTTCCGGACGCCAAGTTCGACGATTTCACCAGGTTCTGGGAATACGCCTATTCGGGGTCCGCGGAAACGGATCTGGCTCCCGATGAAGCGGAATCGTTCAGCTGTGTCCTGACTGTCCGAGACAGGACGACCGGAGCCCAGATCCTTCTTGAACCGGAACCCGTCCCGATCCCCCGCGAAGAACCTATCCCCGTCCGCACGACACTGGTACAGATCGGTACATGGGGAAACAGCGCAGGCAGCTACTGTCATTTCAACTCGGACGGAACCGGCTGGGTCTATGACGGTAATTACTTTGGCTACCTGTCCTTCACGGGAGATGACGAATCGGTGAGTCTCTCCATTTCCCTGACGACACCCGGAGGTATGCTTACCGAATCGTCTGAGAAGAGCTCATGGCATGTTTACAGGAGTGTCCGCAGCAACGCCGTCATCACCGGGATGGATCTCATGAGGACTCCTGACGACAGTTTCGCTTTGAATCTTGACGATCCCTATTCCGAATCGGACTTCACTTCAGCACCCGGCCCATCGTCCTTCGACTACAGGCCCGCTTCACTGACCGTCAATACGGCGTTCCTTGACAGCCTGAGAGGCAAGACCGCCATGGAGGCCATCGCCGGCTACTCCTGGGGCATCAAGGAGGAATACAAGCCCTCCGATACCTACGGGTTCGGTCAGCCTTATGCGGAAGTCGTCTATCTCATGCCTGACGGAACGGGCGGAGCTTATATCAAGGACACGGTCGGAGCGACCTTTGGGAAAGAAGCCGAGATCAGCGCTGTTCCTGTCGACGAAACGGCTGAAAACTGGTTTGTTGTCAAGATCATCCTGGATGAACCCGGTTTCACGTATTCCTATTCCGAGGGAACATCCTCCTACAGCTTTACGCTTGAGAACTACGATTCTGAAGCAGCTCTCTGCATTCGGGAAGACGGTGTCGAGCTTGTGCTCACCGCACCTTACAGCGGCTACGCTGTCTATTTCCGTTATGAAGACTGAACCCTTTGCGGACTGAGACGTCCGACGATGCTCACAGACTGATCCCGTTATTCCGGATTTCGGAAAAACGGGATCTTTTTCTTAAGGATACGAGCTGTCGGATATAAAAAGCCGACGGCGCTGAGCCGTCGGCAGGACTGATAAGAACGAGCCTGTTCAGAACGTCAGCGACAGGCTTTGTAGATGGCTACGATGTCATCATAATCAAGCACCTTGAACGAACCGATCTTTCTCGTACGGTCATAGGTGCACTCCACTGCAAGTCTTTCGATCTCATCATCATCCGGCTCATGACCGAGAAGTTCAGTCAGAGAAAGCGGCATGCCGAGCTTTCTGAAGAACGCGTTCGTACGGAGGATCCCTTCTTCCGAAGCTTTTTCATCATCCGCTTCCGTGATGCCGTAGACTTTGCGGGCAAACTGAGCGAAACGTCCGATATTCGTTCCTCTCACATAACGGCACCATGCTGCCCATACGGCACTGAGCGTGGCCCCGTGCGTGGAGTCGTAGAGTGCGGAGATCGCCATGCCGAGCTGATGGCAAGCCCAGTCACCTTCCCTGGGCGTATCGCCCTGGGCGCCTATGCCTGTCAGGCCGACATGGGATACGCTGCCGCACCACATGATTTCACTCATAGCCTCATAGTCATTCGGATCCGCAACGCCTTTCGGTCCGTACTCGATGATGTCACGGAACAGACCTTCCGCGATCTCATCGGTCAGATGGTTGCCAAGGACCGCTGCAAAATAGCGCTCAGAAGTGTGCATGAAGATGTCCGCGGCTCCCGCACCGATCTGATACTTCGGCAGAGTCATCGTCAGTTCAGGATTCATGATCGCAAAACGGCAGCGGTTGAAATCGTTCGTGATGCCGCGCTTGGTGGGCGGTTCTTTCGTATCGTTGGTCAGCACAGCTGCATTGCTCGTTTCGCTGCCCGCTGCGGAAATAGTCAGGATCGTGCCGATAGGCAGGCTCTTCTCGACTTTGGTACCGGTCCAGTATTCCCAGATGTCATGAGAAGGATCAGCAGTTGCGTGGGCTACGCCTTTTGCGGTGTCAATGACACTTCCTCCGCCTACGGCCAGTATGAAATCCGCTTTGAAGGCAAGAGCTGCTTTGACCATCTCCCTCGCCGTAGAGATCACCGGATTGGGAACGACGCCGCCCATTGCCTCGGCGGCCAGTCCGCCCTCTTTCAGATTGTTCATCACACGGTCGAGCAGTCCGCTCTTCACGGCGGATCTACCGCCGTAGATCACGAACACGCGGCTCCCGCCGTATTTTTTCACGAGTTCTGCTGATTTCAGTTCCGTATCCTTTCCGAACACGATCTCCGTAGGCGCATGATATACGAATTTTTCCATAGTTTCCTCCTGCTTCTGCTGTTGTCATTTCCGTCTCAGCGGATCTATTCTTTCCGAGCAAATATACCACAAAAACCTGATTCCGTCAAAAACCGAACCACTGTTCCATTTGTTTTTAAAACTATCCGGATGTGAACATACCGAAAGAAAAAAGCAGCACAGCCCGAAAAGCTGTGCTGCCCCATACTCGAAGGATTTCTCTTACTTCTGTTCGGATTTCAGTTCGTTGATCCTACTCAGGATCATGTTCTCGTTGTACAGGAAGAAAAGGATCGCGCCTACAAGGCAGGTCACGGTCGCGATCACGGCCGTTTCCCGATAACTTGCAGCTGTTTCCGCTACGGTCACGGAAGTGAAAACGACAAGTGCAAGCGCCTGACCCATCTTGAAAGCAAAGGTCCGTGCCGCAAAGAACATGCCGCTGCGGTCCTCTCCCGTTTCCAGTCTGGACAGTTCCGCTACGTCTGCAACGCAGGCCTGCGGCAGAATGCCGAGGATCGCCATGGGGACCGCGGCGCACACGGCTACAATGAAGCCCCAGTACAGACCTTTTCCGCAGATCGAAGTGATGAGAAAGACAAGTGCATAGGCAAAGAAGCCTGTAATGATGAGCTTTTTCTTCCCCAGTTTCGGAGCCAGTTTATTGACTGCCGGATAGAGCAGCACAGAGATAAAGGTCATGGTCGCCGTCAGGGGGAAGGTCCATTTGTCTTCGATACCCATGAGTTTCGTCTCATAGAAGGCAAGACCGGTCTGGAACAGGGTAAGAGCGAAGAAGTAGATCACGTCGCTGTATACGAAACGGCGGAACTGCCTGTTCTGGAACGTCTTCAGTAGAGAACTGAACGCCTGCGTCTTGCTGGGCTTGCTGTCGATGTAGTCGCGTTCCTTGATATAGAAGGAAGGGATCAGCATCGCAATGCAGGCAAGTCCTGCCATGATGCCGACAGCCAGCCGGATGGAGCCTGCCTGCCCCACGGCACCTTCCAGCATGCCCGCGACGTTGGGGATCATGAAAGACAGGCTTTGGCCGGCGATAAAGGTAAAGGAGATGTAGGTGGATACGTTGATCCTGTGCTCCTGCGTGTCTCCGAGTTCAGCGATAAGCGCGTTGTAGGGCGTGCAGAAGATCGTCATGAACAGATAGAAGACCATGAGAAGGACGAACAGAAGCACGTCGTTCAGGACAATGCTCCCGGTCTGAGGTGCGCAGAAAAGCAGGACTGTCACGAGAGCAAAGGGAATGGCAATCGTCCGCATGAAAGGAATACGTCTGCCTCCCCTGTAGTTGCTGCCGTCCGACCATCCCGCGATCAGGGGATCCGTGACGGCGTCGAAGATACGTCCCACAGCCAGCACGAGGCCAAAGAGCGTCAATTTGAAGAGAATGGGATTCTGTGTGATCCCGGAAGCAAAAATACCGGTGTTCGGGTTCTGTGCATCCGGGCTGCCAGTATAGTAATACACCATCCAGTTGGAGACGACACCGGAAAGCAGACTCCAGCCGAACTGCCCGATTGCAAAGATCCACAGAAGCTTGTTCGTGATCTTTTTCATGGGGAAGACGGTCCTTTCATGTTAATCGATCTACAGGTCCGAACCTGCAGATCCGCGTATTTGTATCCTTTCTGATTATAATACAAACCCACCGCACTTACAAGGTACGCAAGTGCGTACAGCCACGGGCATCCCCAGAAAAAGCTTTGCAAAAGCAGTGCCCTGTGGTATAATACGCAGTGTTGCGCCCATAGCTCAGGGGATAGAGCGTTCGGCTCCGGACCGAAAGGCCGCAGGTTCGAATCCTGCTGGGCGCGCCACATCGATACGCCGGGCTCATCTGCAGAGAAAGAGTCCGGCATTATTTCTAAGAAGCAGTTACCTCCCCTCTTTCATTGACTGTCTCATGCCTCAGCAGTTATAATGCATTCAGATAAACAATCACCCTGTATCCATCCCGGGCTCAAAACGCCTGTCTTTCGGGACATATGACGATAAGGAAAACGCTATGATAAAGAACGGATCCCTGGGCAGAAAAATCCTGCTTTCAATGATCGCGATCGTAGTCGGCATGCTTCTTGCCGCCGGCATCATTTTCGCTTTCACGATGAACAGTGTATCAAGAACGCTGTTTTCCGCTCATGAGAGCCTGAGTGACACGATTGGCGAACAGTCTTCCGCTTATATGGCCAAACAGATGCAGAGCCGGATGCTTGAGCTTGCTGCGGGAAAAGCGGATACCGCAGACAACATCTTTGCCGATTTTGAGCAGGGCGTGCGAATCGTGGCATCTGTAGCGGAGCAGATCTATGCCAACCCTTCCCTTTATTCCGCCAGGCCCGTTTCCCTCCCCGATGCTGCCAATGACGGCAAACTCACGATGCAGGTCCTCTATTCTGCTCAGGCCGATCCCTCCGATCCCGCGATCCGCAGAGAACTCGAACTTATCGGAAACGTGCAGGATGTTCTCCTGGCCGTCAATGCAAACCAAGACAGCCTGGCTTCCATCTATGTCGCGACCGAATCCGGTTTCATGATTCAGGCGGACTACATCTCAGGCAGGAAATTCGATGAATCCGGGCACATCATGCCTCTGGAAGCAAAAAGCCGTCCCTGGTATCAGGGAGCCGCTGAGACAGACAGACCGTACTTCACAGCGGTTACAAAGGACGCGCACACGCCTCGTCTGGCTATCATGTGCGGTGTTCCCGTCCATCTGGGTGACCGGCTCATGGGCGTTGCCGGCGGCGGGATGTACCTGGACGATATGGAAGACCTGATTCGGAGCATCGAACTCGACAACAGCGGCAATGCCTGCATCCTCAACCGGAATGGACAGGTCCTGTTCTCTACCTATGAGTCCGGTACGCTTGCCGTAGTCGAGGATGCAGCCGACCTGAGGCTGAGCAAAGTCAACGGGCTGGCCGAACTTGCATCTGACGCAGTCGAAGGCGGTGCCGGCGTTGCGCTCCTGTCCATTGACGGCATCCCGACATATGCGGCTTATGCCCCGATGCGGACTGTAGGCTGGTCTATGGTCGTCTTTCTTTCACAGGAAGCTGTCGAGGCTCCAACGGAACAGCTCATAGCCAATATCGACACAATCACGGAACGCTCCACAAAAGCAACCTCGGATCTCAGGCGCAATACGTTTTATGTCCTGCTCGGTCTGTTCGCCACAGCTACGGCCATCGCAGCCGCCGTTTCACTGGCTCTTTCCCATCAGATCGCAAAGCCCATACGTCTGCTCACAGAAAAAGTCAGCGCACTGGAAGGCGACAGTCTGGATTTCACGTGGGATGTCGATTCACGCGACGAGACCCATACGCTGGCGAATGCTTTCCAGTCTCTGACTCAGCGGATGAAGACATATATCAGCGACATTGAAGCCATCACATCAGAAAGAGAGCGAATCAGCACGGAACTCACTCTTGCCAACCGCATCCAGGAAGATATGCTTCCCAACATCTTTCCTGCTTTCCCTGACCGCTTAGAATTCGACATCTATGCGAGCATGGATCCGGCCAAGGCTGTCGGCGGTGACTTCTATGACTTCTTCCTCATCGACGATGACCACCTGTGCATGGTAATGGCAGACGTCTCCGGAAAAGGGATCCCCGCCGCGCTGTTCATGATGATGTCAAAGATCATACTGGACAACAATGCCATGCTGGGCATGTCTCCCGGAAAGATCCTGACAGAGACGAACGCAGCCATATGCGACCACAACAAAGAAGACATGTTCGTGACTGTGTGGCTTGGAATCCTCGAGATCAGCACGGGGGCCGTAACGGCCGCCAATGCAGGTCATGAGTATCCCGTGATCGGTCATGCCAATGGGCGTTTTGAACTGATGAAGGACAAACACGGATTCGTCATCGGTGCAATGGACGGGCTCGTCTATAAAGAATACAGTTTCACACTGGAAAAGGGCGACAAACTGTTCCTCTACACGGACGGTGTACCTGAATCCGTCGATGCTGACGGAAACATGTTCGGTACGGACCGTCTTCTCACGGTACTGAACGAGCAATGCGACGCATCTCCCGAGATGCTGCTTCGAAACGTCCGGATCGCTGTGGACAGTTTCATCGGCCAGGAAGAGCAGTTTGATGATCTGACGATGCTGTGCATAGAGTATAAAGGACCTGTCAATACCGGCGGTGACGCATGATGTAAAACGCAGAACAGGCTGCCTGTGGGCAGTCTGTTTTTATGTACCAGGATTCCATCGGGGTATCAGAACACCCAGCCGGCAACCGAACATGCTCCTACAGATTTACCAAAAATGTGCATCTCTCACAGTCAGAAACAGAGAACATGCCCGATTCACTGTTCGTCGCCTTGATTACGGCCATATCCGCCCTGTATAATATAAGAACCGCAGAAAGGGTAAATAGGAGGAGACGGTTATGAGCACCGTAGCGCATCCCTTCGAACACGAACTCTTCGATTCGACCCCCGTGGCGCCTCTGGGAATCATCCCGCTGGAAGGGTGTATGGATCTGGCTGTTCAAGTCAACGACTACCTCTGCAAGTGGAAAGACCGCATCATGGAAGACGAAGACGGTCTTTGCGCTTATCCCGGCTATCAGCGCAGCAGTTTCCTGCTCTCCAGTGAAAGGCCGCGCTTCGGCACCGGCGAAGGCAAAGCTGTCATCCGAGAAACTGTACGCGGCTATGATCTGTACATCATGGTCGATGTATGCTCTCTCAGTGAATCCTTCAACCTCTATGGTCATAAAGTGCCCCTTACCGCCGACGACCACTTTCAGGATCTGATCCGCACAATCGGAGCGATTTCCGGCAAGGCTCACCGCATCACGGTCATCATGCCGTATCTGTATGAAGGTCGCCAGCACCGCCGCTCTTCACGCGAATCGCTGGACTGTGCCATCGCCCTGCAGGAACTGCAGCGCATGGGCGTGGACAATATCCTGACCTTCACAGCTCATGATCCCCGCGTCCAGAACGCAATCCCGCTCATGGGTTTTGACAACATCATCCCCTACTACCAGATGCTCAAAGCATTGGTCCGCAACGTACCCGACCTCATTCCCGACCGGGATCACATGTGCATCGTCTCTCCGGACGAAGGCGGCATCAATCACAATATCTATTACGCTTCCGTACTGGGACTTCCCCTTTACACCTTCTATAAGCGTCGCGATTACTCCAACCTCGTGAACGGCAGCAACCCGATCGTAGCCCATGAGTATCTGGGTGAAGACATCACAGGCAAAGACGTCTTCATTTCCGACGATATGATCTCAGGCGGCGATTCCCTGCTGGATGTCATGAAGGAGCTGAAGAACAGAGGCGCACACCGCATCTTCGCCGCTGTCACCTACTCTTTCTTCACGAAAGGGATTGACGAGTATCAGAAAGCTTATGACGAAGGCATATTCGATATGGTCTTCTCGACCAATCTGTCCTACCGTCCCAAAGAGCTGCTGGAATCTCCCTGGTACCGCAGCGTGAACATGAGCAAATACCTGGCCTATCTCATCGCGAGCCTGAACTACGATCATTCGATCGGCAAATTCGTGAATCCGATCTCCCGGATCGAACGTCTGATGGATAATCATTGGTCGTCACTGCGGGAAAAGGGACTGATCTGATCATCCCTTCCAGCTATCAAAACCGCCCCGAGGTCTCCTTCAATAAGAAGGTGCCGCGGGGCGGTTTTTTGATTCACGGCATGACTTATCATCCGTTTTTCTTATGAAGCTGTATGAACAAGATGAACTGATGCCAGTCCCATCGGGACAGGTGATGACCGCCGGGCCGAATGGCATAGCCGATTCGTCCCTCGGGGAAAACCTCCCCCGGTTCGGGCATGCGGTCAGGACTCTTCAGGCCGTCCGCCGCCTTACAGCTGAAGTAGGCATTGTCCGGGCAGGACCAGAGGTCGTCCTCCGCGGACGTCACGAAGACATAGCGAGGCGCCGCAGCACACAGCAGAAAATGCTGGTCGAAGGGCATCTCATCTTCCCGTCCGGCGAACTGTCCGTAGTTCGGACAGAACCAGTGCGGAAATGCTTTGGAGATGGCCTCCACTGTTTCTCCCGTATTGTTCCGGGCCAGAGAGACACCGGAGCATCCGGAATCGTTGACGAGCACAAAAGTGAAGCGTTCGTCAAGCGCCGCGGCCCAGAGAGCCGTCTTTCCCAGGCGTGAATGGCCGGCGACTGCAAGATTCTCCGTATCCAAATCGTCTCTCGCGCATAGTACGTCAGCGACACGGGAAGCTGCCCACGCCCACAGTGCGATCTTCCCCCAGCCGTTATCCGGCTGAGGTCCTTTGCGGAGCGCCCGGCAGACCGGATCCGCAAAACCGTCGTCCCGGTCGCAGGCAACGGGCGCATAGGGCAGCTGAGCTACCGCGATTCCCATATCCGAGAGTTCCTCGGCAGGATAGCAGCGATTGGGGATCGTCTCTTCGAAGTCGATAAGGATGATGGTCAGCGGACGCTTCACACCTTTGGGCACCGTCAGAACGAAGGGAAAAGACGCCTGATCCCCACTCTCCGTCTCGAACCACAGTGCATAGCGGGTCTGGAGAGCCTTGCCGCCGGACGCGTCCCTCTCCGAGACCGTTTCGGTCCAGATGCGGGCAGGTGTCTCCGGTGCATGGCCGTATTCCAGTTCAGACAGGATCTCCAGGGCTTTCTCACGCCCCGGATACTCGGGAAGATGCATGGACTGCAGGATCACATCGATCATGGAAGTTCCTCCTCTTCTTATCCGTACAGAAAAGAGACGGCTCCGACGAAGCGTCTCCTTCTTTCTGTCGTTATTCGAACATCTCCGCTGCCTTTTTCAGGTTTGCCCGGATTGCGATATGCTGCGGACAAGCCTGTTCACACTTTCCGCAGGCGATGCAGTCCGATGCACGATGCCCTTCAGAGACTGCCTTATCGTAGGCCGCCTTCGCCTCGGCTGCCTGGCCATTGCCGAGCTGCCGGTTCATGGCGGAGAACACCTCGGGGATGCTGATCTGCTTCGGGCAGCCTTCCACGCAGTAGCGGCAAGCCGTGCAGGGAACGGCAGAGGAATGACCAAGGATCCGCTGAGCTTCCCGGATGACGGCCTGTTCCTCTTCATCCAACGGCTTGAAGTCCCGCATGAAGGAGAGGTTGTCCTTCATCTGGCTGAGATCAGACATGCCCGAAAGAACCGTAACAATGCCGTCCAGGGATGCAGCGAAACGGATCGCCCAGGAAGCGTAGGACATATCAGGACGGCAGGCTTTGAACAGTTTCTTGACCGCTTCCGGCGGGTCAGCCAATTTTCCGCCCTTGACCGGTTCCATGACCGTGACAGACACACCGTGCTTTCGGGCGACTTCATAATTGGCCCGGGATGCGACAGAAGGATTCTCCCAGTCCGCATAGTTGATCTGGAGCTGGATGAAATCTACATCCGGATGGTCAGTAAGGAGCCTGTCCAAGAGTTCGGGCCCCGCATGATAGGAGAAGCCGAAATGCTTCACGAGGCCGGCGGCTTTCTTCTCCTTCACGAAATCCCAGATGCCGAAGCGGTCATATTTCTTCCAGTTGTTATCCATCAGGCAGTGGAGCAGATAATAGTCGAAGTAACCGGCTCCTGTGCGCTCAAGACTCGTCGTGAACTGCTGTTTTGCAGCCCTTTCCGTGGGTGCCATGCCTGCATTCAGTTTGGTGCACAGAGTATAGCTCTCTCTGGGATGCCTTTCCACGAGTGCTTTCTTCGTCGCCGACTCCGAACCGGGATACACATAAGCCGTATCAAAATAAGTGAACCCAGCGTCGAGAAAGAGATCCGTCATCCGGCTGAATTGCGGGATATCGATCCCCAAACCTCTTTTGGGAAGCCGCATAAGTCCGAAGCCGAGTTTGGGCACGTCTTTTCCGAAGTAATCTGACATGATCGTCTCCTTTTGTCCTTTGTTCCGGAAGGTCCGCCGATGCGGACGCGTCCTGTTTCATCGATACCAGAATTATAGTATAGAGTCTTTTGCGAATCAAGAATAGAGACCTTAAAGCCCTTATGCTCCCTCTCTGTCTGTATACAGTTGCTCTTCATTCCAGACCGATGATATGTCCGTCATACAGGAAAAGAGCCGGATTGCTCCGACTCTTTTCATGATTCTCCGCTTACAGACTCTGGAGGAAGGTGTACTGTGCCGTAGTGAGGTTATAGTACTCACCCTTCTGTTCCATCAGCTGTTCATGCGTACCGGATTCCACGATCCTGCCGAGGTTGACGACCATGATGTTATCCGCCTTGCGGATAGTGGAAAGACGGTGAGCGATGACGAAGCTCGTCCGATTCTCAAGGACCTTCTCCAACGCCTGTTGGATCAGGATCTCGGTGTGGGTGTCGATCGCAGCGGTGGCCTCGTCGAGAACGAGGATCCTCGGGTCAGCCAGGATGACACGGGCGAAAGCGATCAGCTGCTTCTGTCCTGTGGAAAGCCGGCTGCCGCGTTCATTCACCTCTGTGAAATAGCCGTTCTCCATCTGGGAGATGAAATCGTCTGCATATACGGCTTTGGCTGCTTCGATGCACTCTTCGTCCGTCGCGTCAAGCCTTCCGTAACGGATATTGTCCATGATCGTGCCGGAGAAGATGAAAGTCTCCTGCAGCATGATGCCGACCTGACGGCGCAGGCTGGGAAGCTGTACGTCGCGGATATCGATCCCGTCGATCTCGATCGCACCGGAACGGACATCGTAGAAACGTGAGAGCAGATTGATGACGGTGCTCTTTCCTGCTCCTGTGGGACCGACCAACGCGATCGTTTCGCCGGGATTGGCAGAGAAGGACACATGATCGAGTACGACCTGTTCGGGGTCGTATCCGAAGACGACGTCTTTGAATTCCACGCGGCCCTTGATTGCGGGCAGTTCAGGAGCGTTTTCCTTCTCCGTCACCTTGATGGGATAGTCCATGATGGCGAAGATACGTTCCAGAGAACTCATGGCGACGAGAAGCTGGTTGTACAGGTTCGACAGTGCGTTCAGCGGTCCCCAGAAGCGTCCCATATACCAGATCATGCTCATGAGTACGCCCAGGGAGAGGCCGGCGATTCCGTCGTTCATCCAGCGGACACCGAAGGAATAGATGAGGATGGTGCCTGCAGTGGATACCAGTTCGAATCCGGGCCAGAAAGCGTTGTTGACCATCGTAGCCCGAACCCACGAATCCCGGATATCCTGGTTCGTGTTGCGGAAGATCTCGGAGTTGCCGTCTTCACGGACAAACGCTTCCGTGACGCGGATGCCGGACAGGCACTCGTTCAGATAACCGTTCATGTTGGAGATCTTGGCACGGACCCTTCTCCATGTACGGGAGATATGAGGTTTCAGAATGAAAACCAGCAGGATCAGGAACGGCAGTACGGAGAAGCTCACGAGAGCGAGCTGCCAGTGAATGGAGACCATGATGATCGCGACGAGGACAAGAGTCATCAGATTGGTCAGAGCCGTGATGATACCGTTGTTGAAAAGGTTCAGAAGTCCGTTCACGTCATTAATGACACGGACCATGATCTTGCCGGCGGAGCGGGTATCGAAGAAGTCAAAAGACAGATCCTGGATATGATTGAACAGATCCTCGCGAAGAGTCGCCAGAGCCCGGCGTCCAGTAATATCCATCAGTTTGATCTTCCACCGTACGCACAGAGCGGATACGACGGATACGCCGAGCAGCGCAAGCGCGAGCCAGGGAATCATCGTGAAATCCTGAGGCACGATGCAGTCGTCAAGTGCCTTGCTCTGGATGAGCGGCTGACACAGACCGGCGACGGCTGCTACGATCATGATCAGGATGGATGCAATCAGTTTGCCCTTATAAGGGAGCAGATAACGGAACAGGCGCTGGATATACCGAGTGTTGATCGGGGCTTCCATAGCCTCATCCTGCGTTACACGCAGTCTCTTGCTTCTAGGCATTGACGGCTACCTCCTTTCCCATAATCGTCTGATAGTCTCTGTACTGGTCAAGGAATATGCCATAGTACAGGCCTTTCAGCGCCATCAGCGTGTCGTGGGTACCGCGTTCTGCGATGCGTCCGTGGTCCAGAACGATGATCTCGTCCGCATCCTTGACGGCTGAGATTCGATGGGAGATGATGAACGTCGTCCGATCTTTCAGAACTTCTTTCAGACCGGCCTGGATAGCGGATTCCGTTTCCAGATCGACAGCGGAAGTCGCATCGTCAAGAACCAGGATCTTGGGATCGATCACGATCGCGCGTGCGATGGCGACGCGCTGCTTCTGGCCGCCGGAGAGGCCCATGCCGCGTTCGCCGACGATCGTCTCATAACGTTCGTCCAGTGTATCGATGAATTCGCTGGCCTGAGCCACACGGGATGCGCGGTCGAGCGCTTCCTCTGTGGGATCCTCCAGCCCGAATCCGATGTTTTCTCCGAGGGATTCAGAGAACAGGAAGGTTTCCTGCATGACGTACCCGATGTTCTTTCGCAGAGCCTTCATAGGATACTGCTTGACGTCGATGCCGTCCACGGAGACGGTGCCCTTCTCGCATTCGTAGAAACGTCCGATCAGATTGACGATGGAGGTCTTCCCGGAACCTGTGGCACCCATGATCGCGAGCGTATGGCCAGCCGGCACGTCGAAATTGATGTCTTCCAGGACGGGCTCGTCCCCGTAGCTGAAGGTCACGTGGTCGAACTTCACATGTCCCTCGAACTTCTCGGGATACTTCGTGTGCTCTGCATCACGGAGTTCGGATCCGATGTCCATATAGTAGAAAACGCGCTCGCAGGATGATTCCGTAAAGGAGATCTGATTGATGATGTTGGCGAAGTTCCGCATGGGATCCGTGACCATCCACACATAGGAGAAGCAGGCCACGACATCGCCGGGGCTCATGCGTCCTTTGGAAGCAAGAAATCCGCCGATGAGAATCAGGATGACGGGGACGGTACCGGCAAGCATATCGATAATCGGGTGATAGTCCGCAACGATCGTCGAGATCCGGATGCCGCACTGCATGTTCTTCTGATTCTCCACACGGAAGCGTTCCTTTTCATAAGGCTCACGTGCATAGGCTTTGACGACACGGATGCCGGAGATGACTTCCTGCGTCAGTGTGTTCAGTACGGCTCCCTGCTCACGGTTCGCATCGAAAGCGGGACGGATATGGCGGTCGAAATTACGGCCGGCAACGGCAAGAAGCGGAGTGAACAGGAAAAGCACGAGAGCCAGCGGAATGGAAATGGAACCGATCATGATCAGGGAACCGAAATAAAAGAGAGATTCCTGGATGATCATGACCATGCCGCCGGCGAGAAAGTTACGGATGGATTCCACGTCACCTGTCAGGCGGGACATGATCTCGCCGATCCTGTGCTTGTCATAGAATCGGAACGGGAGTTCATGCAGGTGTTCAAAGCACTTCTGACGGATCTCATAGATCACGCTCATGGAAACGGTCTCAAGAAGATAGCCGCGCAGATAGATACACCCGGATGAAAGTACCGCCAGTCCGCCGAGGATGAACATCATTCTCGGCAGAAGGGTCACGTCCATGGTCGTGATCACGTCATCCGCGATCTTGCCGCTGATACGCGGCGAAACCATACGGATAGCGATTTGTGCCAGAATAAGGAGCACGCCGAAAAACACGCGCCATCTGTATCTCCATGCGAGTTTCAGTATTCTTTGGATATGATGCGTTTTGTATCCCTCCAATCCTGTTCAAACATTCTATTACTACTATATTTTACTCCTCTTTCCAGAGACTGAACAGGGAATAAAATGCCGAAAAATGTGGCTGTATATTCGTAAGAAAAGGGAAAAGTGCCCACCTGTGCAAACGGTATGCCTGCGCTGCAGCCCCGTTGATCCCGTGAGCATCGCGCACAGGTTGACAAGCGAGTGCCTGAAGGCTATTTTATGAGAGGAACTCCAAACACAAGCACCGTCTCCCCGAGATGCTTCGAAAGGAAAACATGACATGAGCAGAACTTCTGCAGTCCGCGTTTGGGAAGAAAACGTTACGATCCCCACTTATGAAACGGCCAGGCCCGACAGGAATCCTCTGTTTCTCGAAAAACGTGTCTATCAGGGCAGCAGCGGTAAGGTCTACCCTCATCCCGTGACAGATACCCTGTCCGATACGAAAACAGACAAAGTCTACCGCGCCTTGTTCCTCGAGAATGAGTATCTGAAAGTCATGATCCTCCCCGAGCTCGGCGGCAGGATCCAGCGCGCATTTGACAAAACGAGGAGCTACGATTTCGTTTACTACAATCACGTGATCAAGCCTGCTCTCGTTGGGCTCGCCGGCCCCTGGGTCTCCGGCGGTATCGAATTCAACTGGCCTCAGCACCACAGGCCCAGTACTTTCGATGAGGTGAACGCAGCATACCGTGAAAACCCTGATGGCAGCGCAACTATCGTCGTGAGTGAATACGAGAACATGTTCCACACGAAGGGTGAAACGGAATTCACTCTGTATCCGGACAAAGCCTGGATAGAGCTGAAAAACCATCTGTATAACCGCACCCCCATGCCTCAGACCTTCCTCTGGTGGGCAAATCCCGCGGTTTCCGTCAACAGCAACTACCGCAGCATCTTCCCCCCCGACGTAACAGCCGTTATGGATCATGGAAAAAGAGACGTGTCGACCTTCCCGATCGCCACGGGTACCTATTACAAAGTGGATTATTCCCGCGGAGTCGATATCTCCCGCTATGAAAACCTTCCTGTCCCTACTTCCTATATGGCTGCGAAAAGTGATTTCGATTTCGTCGGAGGATACGACGAAGGCGTCCGCGCCGGTCTCCTCCATGTAGCCGATCATCATATATCACCGGGGAAAAAGCAGTGGACCTGGGGAAGCGGAGATTTCGGAAAAGCCTGGGACAGGAACCTTACGGATGGAGACGGCCCCTATTTCGAGCTCATGACGGGATGCTTCACTGACAACCAGCCCGATTTCAGTTATATCGCTCCTTTCGAATCCCGGGACTTCACACAGTATTTCATGCCCTATCATGATCTCGGACAGGTCCATAACGCGTGCAGAGATCTTTCTCTTCATCTGGATGTAGGCGCGCAGATCCGGGTGCTCCTCTACTGCTCCGGCACGCTCGGAAACTGCGATGTCCTGATCAACGGCATCCAGTCGAAAATGCTGGATCTTCAGTGCGCACAGACGTATGAGGTCCTGTTGCCCAATGACGCAGGGTATTCTTTCGAAGACGTGAAGATCAGCATCGTCCGCAACGGCAGAGAGATCCTGTCCTTCGACGGGAACGTGAAAAAGCAGGAGATCCCCTCTCCCGCTGCAGCCGCTCCTCTTCCCGAAGAATGTAAAACCACAGAGGATCTGTATCTGTACGGCACCCATATCGAACAGTACCGTCATGCGACCCGCAGAGCCGAAGACTACTATCTGGAAGGTCTGCGACGGGATCCGACGGATATGCGTCTCAACGATGCCTATGGCCTGCTTCTCTTCAGAAAAGGTCAATTTGAAGCATCGGAATCCTGTTTCCGCAAAGCCGTCGAAAAGCAGATGAGGTCAAACCCAAATGGAAATACGGGCCGTTACTGCTATGACCTCGGGATCAGTCTGTTCTATCAGGGGAAACTGCAGGAAGCCTATGACGCTTTTTATAAAGCCGTATGGAATGCGGACACGAAAGCCGAAGCCTGGTACCACCTTGCATTGATCGAATCAAATCGCGGCAACAGGGAGAATGCCGTTGCCTTTGCGGATCAAGCGCTCGCCTCGAATGCACGGCTGTACAGCGCCATGAACCTGAAAGCACTGCTCACAGGTGAAAAGAGCGAAGCTGCCGGGTTCGACGATCTGAATCTTCTGGCTCTGTATTTAAACGGCGAAGACATCTCCGGCCACGTCGTCAATCCGAACATGCTGATCGACCTGGCGCTCGAGGCTGCAACGGCAGGCTTTACAGGCAGGGCTCTCGACCTTCTTTCCCTTGCGAAGAACGATTTCCCTCTCATATGGTACTACCGCGCTTTCTGGAGCGGAGACAGAAACTGTCTGGAACGGGCGGCGGAAGCGGATCCCTACTGCTGCTTCCCCAACCGGATTGAAGACATCAAGGTGCTCGAATATGCAATAAGGAACAATCCTGATGACTCCAGGGCACCGTATTACCTCGGCTGCCTCTATTATGACAGGGAGCGGCATGATGAAGCCGCTGCATGCTTCAGGGAATCCATCGAGCGGGGAGCGGATTTCGCCACACCGTACCGCAACTTTGCACTCCTTGCCTACAACATCAGTCGGGACGGGAGTTCCGCTCTGGAGCTCATGGAACGAGCCTTCAGTCTGGACCGGAGCGATGCCCGGATCCTCTATGAACTCGACCTCCTGAAGAAACGTCTGGGCATCTCCCCCGACGAACGCCTGGCTTTCCTTTCGGACTATCCGGAACTGGTAGACAGACGGGATGATTTGTCTCTCGAATTCATCACTCTGCTCAACCTTACCGGACGGCATGCCGAAGCGATGGATCGTCTCACTGCCAGAAGATTCCATCCCTGGGAAGGCGGTGAGGGCAAGGTGCCCGAGCAGTACGTTTTCTCCTGCATCGCCCTGGACAGGCCGGAAGACGCATTCACATATCCGGAGAACCTGGGCGAAGGCAAACTGTTCGGCGCGCAGGAAAACCGCCAGAACTACGCAATGGGTGTCAAGACAGGAGACGCATCCTATTTTGAAAAGGCTTCCAAGGGCATCTCCGAACCTTCTTCAGTCATGTATTACAACGACCAGCCGCCCGAAACGATCTTCTGGCAGGGCATGGCTCTGCGTAAACTCGGGAGAAACGCTGAAGCAGACGATCGCTTCAGCAGCCTGATCCGTTATGCGGATCAACATATGGAAGATACCGTCACGATCGACTACTTTGCCGTTTCCCTTCCCGATCTTCTGGTGTTCGAGGAAGATCTGAATGTGAAGAACCGGATCCACTGCCTGTTCATGAAAGCGTTAGGCTTGTATGGAATAGACAGCACAAACGAAAGTCGCGCCCTGTTCGATGAAGCGCTTATGATCAATCCGAACACCTTCCAGGTCGCGACGCACCGCCGCATGCTTTTCCCCCGCTGAGTCTGATCCGGATCATCAAAAAAGCTCCTCCGTCCCGAAAAGGGACAGAGGAGCAATTGTATATCGGCTCAATCGCTCAGATCCAGATCCAGCGTGACCGAAACGGTATATTCAGGATACAGTGCCTGAACGGCATCCACGATCTCCGTATACCGCGCATTTCGGTCTTTCAGTGCAAAATCCAGGACGATATCGAACTGGATCGTCTTCTTTTCCGTATCGGCATAAAACCCATGCATCTGCAGAACGCCGTCGAAAGCCATGACGCACTGACGGATATGCTCGTGCATCTGAGAAACTTCGTCCTCACCTTCGTGCTGGGCATAGACACTGATCCCGGCAAGGATGACCCTGTGCTCCTGAAAGACCTTCTGGGCAATCTCTCTCTGCAGGCGGTCCAACTCGAGTGCATTCAGCGTCTCGGGCACTTCTATATGAACCGATCCTATCCAGGTCTCCGGGCCGTAGTTGTGCAGGATCAGGTCATAGGCGCCGAAAACCTCTGGGAACGTGCAGACTGTCTCCTTGACCCCCACGGAGATCTCGGATTCCACCCGTTCTCCCAAAATCTGAGACAGCGTATCCCGGAAGATCTCAATACCCGTCTTGATAATATACAGTGAGATGACAGCGGCCAGCCATGCTTCCAGACTCACGTGGAACACGAGGAAGATGACGGCGGCGACGAGTGTCGAGGCAGAAATGACGGCATCCATGGTCGCGTCCTTGCCTGAAGCGATGAGACTGTCGGAATGGACCTTCTTCCCTACGCCTTCCACGTAGCGCCCAAGCACGATTTTGGCTGCAACAGCCACTGCGATCACGATGAGTCCGACTGCGGAGTAATCCGGCAATTCCGGACTGATGATCTTCTTGACTGACTCAACGAGAGACGTAACACCGGCATACAGAACGATGACCGAAATGAGCATGGCACTCAGATACTCCACGCGTCCGTGTCCATACGGGTGTTTGCGGTCGGGTTTTCGCCCCGCCAGTTTTGTTCCGAGGATCGTGATCACCGAGGACAGAGCGTCAGACAGGTTGTTCACGGCGTCAAGAATGACCGCGATAGATCCCGAGATCATCCCTACGGCAGCCTTGAAGCCTGCCAGCAGCACGTTTGCCCCTATGCCGATCACACTCGTTCGTATGATCGTCTGATCTCTATTCATCTTTCTTATCCTCCTCTGATCTCTTCTGTCTTTCTGTCTGTTCAAAGTCAATAAGATCATACAGTTCTCTGTACGGATCTTTTACAGGGCCGGAATGCAGTCCGAATTCGTAGACCTTGTCCGGAGCCTCCGCGAAGAGCTGCCATTTCGCCGTGAGCGCATCACAGTTGGGGTCGCCTGTCTTCACGAAACTGACCCATGCCTGCATCATCAGTTGAGACAGTTCTTCGTCCGTTCCGTCATAATTGCCGGGATAATGATCCAGATTACCGTATACATACCTAAGCTCTCCCGCATGATTGGAACCAAGCCCACGGTTGTCCTTCGTGAAATAGTATTCATAGACGGGACGTCCCTGAGCGCTCACGAGCCGTGACCAGTCATAATGACTGTAGGTGAACCACGCGGCACTCAGAACCTTGACAAAGGACCCTTTGGCATCTCCGCCCGCATCGATCACGACGCGGTATCTTGGATCCTGTTTTTCCGGCGGGAACAGAGCAGCTGCATCCCCCGCCCACGATCCGAGAACGCCCTCCAGCGCGTGTTCATAACTGTCTGCAGTGACCTTATTCATGAGCGCAAAAAGATCTGCCTCATGGGCATTGAAGCCCGAAAGAAGCGCCTGCTCATGATTGTTTCCTTTTTCATAGGTCTCCCGGGGCATTTCCCGCAGCGCATATCCGTCCACAGTCATTGCGCTGAAAGTCTGTTTCGTCCGCACCAGTTTTTCCGCCGGGACCTTTCTCAGATCCCGTACGCTTCCTTTGCCGAATTCAGCTACAGTCTGCTCTCCCGCTTTCATTACCGCTTCCAGAGAACGGAACGTATGATAAGGCACTTTAGGGGTGATGCCGGACGAATCCGCGATCGCATATCGGAACAGTCCCTCGGTCAGAGGCGAAGCACACAATGCGTTCACGGATGACGCTCCCGCGGATTCTCCATGCAGCGTTACCTGCTCGGGATCTCCTCCGAACGCGGAGATGTTTTCCCTGATCCACTTCAAGGCCTGTATCTGATCAAGCAGTCCATAATTGCCCGTCGCGCCGAAGGGCGATTCCTCCGCCAGCTCCTCGTGCGCGAAATAGCCGAATACGTTCAGGCGGTATGCAAGGTTCACTACCAGGATCCCCTGCTCCGCCATCCGCTCTCCGTTATACTGTTCGTGAGAGCTACTTCCTCCTGTGAGAGAACCTCCATGGATATAGACGAGGACAGGAAGCGCATCACCTTCTTTTGTTCCTTTAGGCCTCCAGATGTTCAGATACAGAGAATCCTCGCTCACAGGTTCCAGATAGTTGTCTTCCAACGTCACCCGGAAAGTATGGAAGACCGCGATATCGGTCAGAGTGTTGAAAACGGTGTTTCCTCTGTCCTGCATGGACATCGGCGCGAAGGTATCGCAGACCCGCACGCCTTCCCAGGGATCGGGCGCTTCAGGCGCTTTCCATCTGAGTTCCCCAACGGGAGGCTTGGCATAGGGGATCCCAGCGAAGACCTCCACGGAACCTTCACCGTTCACCACGCCCGTAAGCTGCCCCTCCTCGACTGTCACGATCTCCGTTCGTTCAGGATCTTTGATGCTGACAGCAGGGACCGCTCTGACCGGAGGTCCGGACAGCGCTGCCATAAGGATGATGCCTGCGGCACAGGCTCCCAGGCAGATCCAATACAGCCCGTTCTTCCCATCAGGCACTCGGGAAACGGTTATGAAAAACAGTATGAAAATGAATGCGACGGCGATCCATCCCCACAATGAGTTTTTGCCCAGTTCCAGATATACTGCCGTGAGGATCATGCCGATGCATCCCATGACTGAGGATGTCGTTTTCATATGATACAAAAACCAAAAACAGGCCGCTCCGGTTAAGGTGCGGCCTGTGGGAGTCGTGTATTATTTACCAAGGAGTTTCAGCGCACGCTCGACCACATTCTCAGTCGTGATGCCGAACTTCTGGAAGACCTGAGCGGCCTTTCCGGAAGCGCCGAAGGTGTCGATGGAGATGATGTCGCCGTCGAGGCCGACATACTTGCCCCAGCCGAAGGAGGAAGCGGCTTCCATAGCCAGACGGGCACGAACGGCCTTGGGCAGTACGGATTCCTTGTATTCGGCAGACTGCTTCTCGAATACTTCGAAGCTGGGCATGGACACGACGCGGGCTTCAACGCCCTGCTCACGCAGGACTTTCTGAGCGGCCAGCATCTGCTCTACCTCAGACCCGGAAGCCAGGAGCAGGATGTCGGGAGTGCCCTGGGCATCGGAGATGACGTAGGCGCCCTTGACGGCGTTCTTGGCAACTTCGCCGTACTGGGGCAGATTCTGACGGGTCAGGACCAGAGCGGTCGGACCGTTGTTCTGCAGAGCGGCGATCCAGGCAACGGTGGTCTCCACGCCGTCGGCGGGACGATAGACCGTCATGCCGGGGATGGAACGCAGAGCTGCGAGCTGTTCCACGGGCTGATGGGTCGGGCCGTCCTCACCGACGCCGATGGAGTCGTGAGTGAGGATATAGGTCACCGGCAGGCCCATGATGGAAGACATGCGGACGCCGTGCTTGAGGTAATCGGAGAAGACGAAGAACGTAGCGCAGTAGGTGCGCAGACCGCCGTGCAGCGCGATGCCGTTGCAGATGGCAGCCATGGCATGCTCACGGACGCCGAAATGGATGTTCTTGCCTTCGGGATTCTCCTTGGCGAAGTAGGTCTCCTTCTTCATATCGCTCTTGTTGGACGGAGCGAGGTCGGCGGAGCCGCCGAAGAAGTTCGGGATACGGTCCGCAAGCTTGTTCAGGACCTGACCGGAAGTATTGCGGGTGGCATCGGGTTTCGTAAAGGTGAAGAGATCTTCATCGTTCCAGAGATCCGGCAGCTCTCCGCGATACCAGTCTTCATACTCGGCAGCCAGTTCGGGATATGCCTTGGCGTAGTCAGCGAACAGGGCCTTCCAGGCCTCTTCCTTGGCAGCGCCTTTCTTGGCGACTTCCGCGGTGTGTGCATAGACTTCGTCGGGTACCCAGAAATCGGAGTCTTCGGGCCAGCCGAGGAACTTCTTCGTAGCCTTCAGGTTGTCGACTCCGAGAGGCTCGCCGTGGACGCCCGCAGTGCCCTGCTTGGCTTCGCAGCCGTAGCCGATGATGGACTTGATCTTGATGAGAGAAGGACGATCCTTGTCAGCTTTGGCGACGTTGATCGCGGAAGCGATAGCGACCTGATCGTTGCCGTCCGCCACTTCGATGACCTGCCATCCATAGGCACGGAAACGGGCTGCCACGTCTTCACGGAATGCGCCGGTGGTGTTGCCTTCGATCGTGATGTTGTTGCTGTCATACAGCAGGATGAGCTTGCCCAGTCCCAGAGTTCCGGCAAGAGAGCAGGCTTCGGAAGCGATGCCTTCCATCATGCAGCCGTCGCCGCA